>Ga0233342_1000001_pt1 | contig 216117 bp, 168 predicted proteins | sample GEONDECOMP273_FD_180706 | JGI IMG/M metagenome (GOLD analysis project Ga0233342, IMG submission 180706) | Leaf litter microbial communities from Shasta-Trinity National Forest, California, United States - GEON-DECOMP-273 | ecosystem: Environmental > Terrestrial > Plant litter > Unclassified...
CAGGGCCAGGGCCAGGGCCAGGGCCAGGGCCAGGGCCAGGGCCAGGGCCAGGGCCAGGGCCAGGGCCAGGGCCAGGGCCAGGGCCAGGGCCAGGGCCAGGGCCAGGGCCAGGGCCAGGGCCAGGGCCAGGGCCCCAGGGGAACGTAATTGCTTCAGCTACTAAGAGTTTTTCAACTACAACTAGGTACTTTAAGCTTTAGGAGTTTCCCTCCGAAGGAATACAGTGTTATAAGCTATATGTAATTACTTACATATCCGGCACACTTAATTAACTTTTTTTTTAGAGCTTGCGAGCCTCCGGCTACGAAGGAGCCGAAGGACAAAAAAGTAATTTTAAGCTTTAGCAACTACAGGTTTAATTGGAGCTGGAGTAGGTATTGGTGTAGTTTTTGGTGCGTTAATTCTAGGAGTAGCTAGAAATCCTTCTTTAAGATCACAACTTTTCTCTTACGCTATTTGGGGTTTTGCTTTCTCATATTTGCTTTAATGGGGACTTTTTTGCTTTTGTATCTAGCATAAATGTAGCAGTATTAATACCAACTATGTCTTATCTACTATATTTAACTGTAATTATCTATTTTTTTATATTACTCCTGCATCCTGACTACGTAGTCAGGATGCGCGTTTAACTTTAATAGAGGCACGCCACTAAAAGATTATTCATTTCATCGCCTAATCCGGAGGATATGGCTCCGAAGGAAGCGTGCCTCAAAAAACAACAAATCTATATTTATAAACAACAAAACCAGAGCTTGCGCCATAAAAAGTGAGTTATCACTAAATTATAAAAACAATATAAAAAGAGTTCTAAGTAAATATTGCCTCTCTTCATAGTGCTCTAAAGACTACTATATTGCACAACTATGTATAACTAATAAATTTGAAATCAAGGCTGAACTCTACAACCTTTTCTTGCTTTTTCTTCATCAAGTCTTGCATCTTAGACTCTTTCCAGGAAGAATAGACTCCACTTACTTCCACACCGTAATCATCCGAGCCTTCTATATGTTCTCTTACCACCTCCTGCAACTTTAGAAGGAGATCTTTCGAATTTGGTGGCCGCCACCGTCTTTTGAAAATGGCCGACCTCCCATGTGAAGAGGTCCCTTCACGCAAGGAAGAAGGTATTATACCATGTTTTTTACAATGTTGTCTAACCCATTCCTTATCAGGACGCTTAGGGCCTAAACGCCATGAATAACCATCATGGTGGAGATAAGGTTTCGCTGATAAGAAGTTAAAACTTTACATAAAAGAATATTTTGGAATAACTTACCCTTTAACTTCGACGATCGGGAATTTAGGTTGGATTTTTAGCCAGGGCCGAGGATTTTTTTAGGCGAAGGCGATGTCGGAGGAGGCGAAGGCGATGATGGACATAGAATAATAGAAGAGGAGTACAGGTTATGGCTAGGATGAAGAAATGGTAGGATATAACGTAAATCAGATTTAACTTCTTTATTATTAAGTTTTGACTTATTGCGCAGCTAGTGGCAGAAAATACAAAAAATTTATAATTAGTTATACATTTGAGGCTCTATAGATAAACCTCATAAGGACATCTGCCCATACGGAAGGACATATCCCAAGAAAGCTGTAGCTATCATAGCTATAAGTATTACAGTACCTATAGCTCAAACTAATGTTCTTGGAGATCTGTAAGATCCATAATAAATACCTCTACCGATATGAAGGTATACTAAAAAAAAGAAAGCAGAAGCTGTATTACTATGTAAGTAACGAACTAATCATCCGTTGTTAACATCTCTCATAATCAATTTGATTTATTATCTACTATAATCTAATCCTTAGACGTTCTATCTATAGGTTTAGATGTAAATATATATTTATTTTTATATAATCTACCTGTATCTATATAACGATTACATGTATTACTACTAGATTTCAGACCCAATGCTTTATGTGCAGAACTGAAAGAAGGGAAAGGAGAACCTTTAACCATATCATCATTTGCATAAATGTATACAATCTTGGGGTTTTCAGATCTATCTCTTATACTTCATTTCCGTACATTAGCTATATGAGGGATATTAGCTTCAACATCAAAGGGAGAGTCCTTTGCTAATATAGTCTTGGATCTCTCGAATATATCTGTAACAATTTCATCTATATTTTGAATAGATCCTGTACTATATCTTTTATTTAAAATATCTGAAATATCTAGGAATAATTTCTTACCCTCAGGTAAAAAGTAATAACCATATATTTTTAATAATAAGGCTACTCTTCATAATTTAAAATCTATAGCTTTACGGGTGTACATCTTAGAAGAATCTAAAAAAGGTAAGACATAATAATAAAGGGTGTCTACACTAGTAACAACTAAAGATACTACATTTGTTTTTAAATTAATTGTACTTATTACATTAAGAGGTAAGATTTTACTATTTTGTAAAGCGTTATTTGGTAATTGGATTAAAAAGGTTTTAATAGCATTTAGGCTTTCTGGGCTTGTATTTTTCTGTGCTACTTGTAGATACAAAGCAGACCCAGTTTTAATACCAAAAGTCCCTTCACCTTCTAAAAAACCTATGAATCAGTTAGGGTTTATTATAATTTGAGATTCTGTAGAAAAATATGTAAATTTTTCTCTTTTAGAATTCATACCATTTTTAAGAGATAATATTCTATCTAATTCTGCATCAGATAGATTTTTTTTATCTTTTACAAGAACAGCTTGATAAAAATCTTCAAAATCTAATTTTTTACTAGTATGTAAAGGAAAATTCTTAAAAATAACACATATTACATCTTTGATGTCTGCATATCTTTCTATAACGAATGAACAACGATTTCTACTATTTTCTATAACAATATTACCTATACCTAAATTAGATTTAATAGTGTTAAGTACTTCAACGTCATTACAAGACTAGACTAGACTATATTTAAATATATATTTACTCCTGGTTTGAGGGGCAAACTGGTTTTGTTCCTCAAACAAGTTGGAGGAACTATAGCAAAATTATTCTTATTATTGTTGAATAAACAGGTATTTTTTTTTACATGGGATTTTTTTTAACTACACAACCTCTTTCTCTATTTATCACTGGTTAAGGTTAGATTTAAGACCCTCAATAGTCTTTAGCCCCTCAGTTGTTAAATGAGCTTTGGAATTAACTAACATTAATATTTCTCTTCAAATTAAATAATTGGTAAGCTTATTTCCACAAAATACATAGGTATCAAATTGAGGTATAATTCTCTCATTAATACTTTTAAGATCCGCAACAGTAAACTGTACTGCGTTATTTTTAGCATAGTGTGATATATTACCTATACCGCCAAAGTACTCTTGTATTTTAATTATTAAAGGTAAATCACGCTTATTTAAACATATGCTGTACATTCTTCTTACATAATCAGTCTTAGGAGAAATAGAGACATGAAAAGAACCATCTCCTTCTGTAAACCCACTAACTCAGTTAGGGTTAAGTGAGATAGAATCCGCCACATATGCTGGTCTTTCCATAGGGATAACGTTATTAAATTCTAATTTTAGGTCCTCAGATAGACCCACATTAAGAGCAGATTTAAGGCCAATTATTTTATTTAATCCTAATAGATTTAAGTGTTGTTTGTTAACCAACATCTCAACACACTGATTTCACAACTGAAAATCTATACTTTTACCACTTTGTAAGGGGTATTTCTTAAAGTGGGGTATAATTACGTAAATTAGATCGTCAATCTTGGATACTGTAAAACTAACCGTTTTACCTCCGCTACTTACATGTATTCTACCTACACCTCCTAAGAAGCTTTGGATTTTGTACAATAAAGGTAAATCCTTGGCATGTAAATTTAAACTGAAGTCTGCAGACACGCCTCAACCTGTAAACCCTTTCTGTCTTCGAACTGTAACCTTAAAACACCCTTCGGCGTCGGCAAATCCTGTAAATCAGTGTGGATCTAAACTTGGACTTAGCGTAGAATAACCACGATTAGTTTTTACTAAGTATGAGGATATTTTAAATCGAAATTTCACATAATTTCTGGCGAAGCACTAATGTTATTAAAAAATTTCCTTCTGCATCAGTAAATCCTGAAAATCAATATAAAAAGTCAGGATTTACATCTTCTAATTTAAAACGATTTTCAACTTTAGACTCTAGATTATTATCTAGGGTTCCTTTAGTCTTTCGTCCGTCTAAGGACATACTGGACAGCAGAGCCGTAGAAAAAAAAGAAAGAGTTTTAATTAGATTAAATCCCATTTTATTTTTATAACCCGATACAACAATAAACGAGTTTAAAATTATACCTATTAAAAGGTATAGATAATAAATCTTTAACTCCTGATCTTTCAATCAAGACAGGACTATATCATTATCTTTTAAGCGGTTTTTATTAAAAAATATCGAGCGTGTAGTCTCTGAGGATCCTACTCATAACAAATATTATTGAGGTTTCCTGCTGATTGTCCATTGTAATATTTTTAAGATTTTTACTTTAAAAGTACTTAAAACTTTAAAAGTACTTAAAAGTTTAGGAGTTTCCAGCATATAGCTCGATTTAAAGAACACATTATGAACTCATATGCTCTATAGAATTGAATGCTTCTAATACATTAGGACTGTAATGCATGGCTAATGTAACACCTGTTATAATTTGTATAATTAAACAGACAGCTAATAAAGACCCAAAATTTCATAAATAGCTAATATTACTAGGCTGAGATGCATCAATAAGATATGAATTCACTAATTTTAACAAAGGATGACTTTTTAATATTCTCATTAGGTTCGAAGGGTAAATTTTTTATTCTTAGAGTTAATTAAACTTATATACTCTATTCTGTATTATATACAATTATTAATCAAAAAAAAACCAAAAAAATCTTAGATAATACTAAGATAAATAGGAGAATTGAACAATTCTCTCCGAAGGCGCCATACTTATATACTTATATACTTCTATACTTCTATACTTCTATACTTCTATACTTCGTCAGAAGTATAGAAGTATAGGAGAAGTATGGCAGGAGGAGAAGTCAGGATTAGGCTAATATACGGAATCGAAAGGTAAAAATTAAAGGTAATAGCTTAAACAAGACTGATACTGTAATAAATTAAACCTAAGTTTTTTATTTACTACCTCCCCTCTAATCTGTAAGGACCTAAAGTATTCATCGTCCCTCTAACATTTAAAGTCATTAGAGTATTTCTAAATTACTGGATCTTCCAGTAATTATAATTTTATCAAAAAGAAACCCTGTAGATAGTGCAATATTAACTCTTGAGTGAGGGGTCACTCAGATATAAAAACAAAGGTCACTAATAAAAAAAAACAAAAAATACATTTTTTTTATAAGTATTGAAAATATAGCTAATATTACTAAAGGTAAACTTAAAAATAAATCACCTGAAGGAGCATGTTTATAATATGCTTTAGATCCATGAAACCCTCCACCCAACCCCGCTACATATTTTTTATAATAGACTAGCGACCACTGGATCTAAGTACATAACCCGATGCTCCTAGAAATAGGAGAAAAAGATTTAAATTTTTCTTAGTGTATATTTCTTTTTAAAAGGTGTAGTTTGTTTATTTTTAAAATACATTGAAATACTACCCTTAGCTACATCCAGAGCTTCCTCCTACCAAGTTAGGAGGCGGCGACGGCAGCTAAAGTTATAGAAGGGTAAATATTAGTTATGTTACTTTCTAAATTAATAACTTCAATAACCATACGATTAAGTTTTATATAATCTACATTATTATCTGTTCTAGAAACAATGTACCCCTTTATTACAGGAAGGTAACCTTCGATGTTATTAGGATTATTTAGAATATTGCTTAATGAAGAACGAGCTACTTCTAAAAACTCCTCCTACGAAGTCAGGAAGCCCGAGGCTGCTGAATTTAGTATTACTATTACCCTTAAACAGTAATACTCGATTTAAGAGAGATAGAGGGGATAATCGAAGCACGTAAACTCTTATTATCAGAGGTCCTCTGCACAGGCCTTGTATAGGTCTTTGATTTGGAATCTTTGGCTGACGAAAATGATTCGCTAGCACTTAAACTAATTAACGAAAAAGCCAATATTAATAGCACAATAACTTCGCCGGCTCTTAGGTAAGCACCATCCTCGCTGAAGCTAGGTAGGAATGCACCTAGATAAAATATAAGTATGTAACTGATTAATCCTATCAAAATGAATAAAGCGTAAGTTGTAACCACGCTAGTACTTAGTCTATTTATACCTTTACTTAAGTTAATTAAAGCTTTTTCTAGACCTCATGGTCCTATTAACTCTATACATCCTTTATCTAGTATCTTAGTAATTTGACCCCCAAGATGTAACACTAATCCAGCAATATACTTATTGTATAACATCTCAATTAAGAATCTTTGATTAAAGAAACCGAACAGATAGTAACCGAATTTAGAGAATTTAAAACTAATTAATGTTTCAGGTAAAAATTCTGAGATGATAATGGCTAACGCACTAAATAAAACTGTAAATAATAAAGGTAAAAGTTTAAATAGTGTAGGAACAGCAAATTCAGTGTCAATTAGTATCTCATGTACAGGGTGAATAAATATAGAATTATCTATAAAGAATCCTGACCCTAAACCTATGAAAATATCCTTAACGATATAACCAAAAAAAATAGAAAACAAAGCTAATATTACTAAAGGTAGAGTCAAAAACAGATCACCTTCGTGTGCTTTAATATAACTAATTTTAGGACCGGATGCCGGGCTTAAGAAAGTTAAATAAAGAACCTTTACTGAATAAAGAGTAGTGAATATAGCACCTATTACGGCTATAACATATACAGCTATACTGCTAAAGTAATATTGACCAAAAGCGGACTCTAATATAAAATCTTTACTATAAAATCCAGTCATGAAAGGAAAGGCTACTAAACTAAGACTAGCAATAAGTATAACAGAATATGTTAAGGGTAAAAATGAAATTAACCCTCCATATTTTCTAAAATCCTGATTGTCAGCTACAGCATGAATTACCGCACCAGCACCTAAAAACAATAATCCTTTATAAAAAGCATGGTTAACTAAATGGAATAGAGCTACATTATAAGAAGAAAGACCTATAGCTATAACCATCATACCCAATTGCTTAATTTAAATAAATAAATTAAGTAAAACTATTAATCGCGTGCTCCTGCCGTAGGAGTAGGCAGGAGCGAAGCCGCCGCCGCCGCGCTCGATCTAATAATTTCTTTTTTTTTGTTTTTTTCTTGGTAAACCAGGGTCCCCAAAATTTGGGACCTCATTAGAAGGACCTTGAGGTTCATTATCTTCAGGTTCTACAGTAGGTTTTGGTGGTATACCTGTATATGTACCTGGCCCTGGCTTATATGGACCTGGCATAATATTACAGCTACCATCTGGATTTAATCAAGGAAACTTCTTGGGGTCTCATATTGCTTGTCCTCTCTCCATAAATAAATACGTTATAATAGAAAGTATAACAATACAAATAATAACACTAATAATAATAATAATATCAATTATATTGAATATAGATAAGAATTTGTGAATTCACAAATCGAAATTTTCAAATGTGAAACTAGAATCTAAACCAACTTGACTTGTAGGGCAAAGGGCTAAACAAAAACTACTAGACGCTTGATGCGTATTTTGTTTTTTTTTAAAAGTAGAACTTATTGCAAATCGCTTTTCACTAAAATTAGGACCATTTCTTTACTAGTCTGCTGGGCGTACGCCCTTAGCTGACACGCGGCTAATAAAAAAAAATGTATTTGGTTTTTTTTTTATTAGTGGTGCCTCCTAACGAAGTATGGACTCCCTTCGGAGGCACCGCGTGTCAATGTATTTTTCTCATCTATCTTTGAATTTAACTCATTCAATAAATTTAAAGATATCTTTATTTTTCTTAGATAATCTAACTAAATAAAATTCTTTTATTAAATTAACTCTTTTCATTTTCTCTGTTCTCAGAGGATATTTATTAAAATAATTATCAATTAAATAAAATAATTCACCCTTTCTATATATAACATACTTAAACGCTTCTTTTTTAGGACTACTAATATCTACTCTTCCCCCATATAAATGTATTAAGGGTTCTAATAAGTATTTATTTTTTTGAGATATACTAATAAAAACTTGCCCAGATGCTTCATTAGAATAAATTGAACCATCACTATCAATAAACCCACTAAGTCATCCATTATTAAAAGTAAGGTTATTAGAATATTTTAATTCTATGTTAAATTTTACACAAAGTTTATTCATTTGTAATAAACGTGTAGGATTTCGAATTAATCCGTTTACATCTTTTATTAATTCTATTAAACCTGCTCTATTTATTAGTTTATATTTAAAAGCAAGAGCATTTGAAATTTGTTTAACACTTCCTCCATACATCTGTTGTACTAAAAATAAAACTTTTTTATCTCTAGTATCCATAGTTATCTCACAACTATTGTATCCATTTTTCGATAATAAAAAGTAACCATCTCCATCTATTAATCCCGCTAATCATTCTTTGAAAGCAAGATCTTTGAGATCCTTAGTATTATTACTATTATCTAAATTCTTTATAGTTGTGGACATTTTTCTACTAAGCATTAAGCAATATTTATTGTTTGTAGATTTTAATAACGATAGAACAGGGATTTTAATAGTTTGCGCCTGGAAGACATGTTTTTCTAAGATAGATAATTTTGAATTAATTAAATTTAATTCAATAAAGACTAATATCAAACGTATGGTCTCTGAGATTCCTACTAACTTACTGATAATATCAAATTTTCACCTTATTAACTCAGACAAAATATGCTGGAATAACCATATAGTGGTAGATGAATTAAAAAACTTGAAATTATAGTGATTATAGAGATTACCTCTAAAATAATCACGAGCTTTGGTTATCTGCGAATTCACTACCCTCATCCCGTGCGAAGCTCAGATTCGGGAAAGAGACGCTTCTACGCATATAGTTTGATGCCTGAATATACTAGAATAAGAAGTATATTCTCGAGCCAATTGACTCATTGTAGAATAAGCTATAACTTTTTTTATATCTTGTTGAAATAATCCAATAAGAGAACTGAATACTGTAGTGACAGCACCCAATCATAAACATAATAATAATACAGTAGAACTATATTCTATCAAAGGAGATGAACGGATTAATAGGTATACACCCGCAGTACATTTTTGTTGGCTAATTCTAAATTTTAGAATTAACACTCCATAAATTTCAATATGGATCGGACTAGATCTTTAACATATAATTTATTTTTGAATATCTTTATTAATAACCATTTACGATCGAAGATACTCCTCTTTAATTATGATATGCTTAGCTTGCACACCTTCCCTAATAAGCTTCTTATTTTAAAGAATCCAAACGTATTTTACGTCATTTCGTAAATAATAAAGATTTCTTTGTTTTAAGATTATATCGGGAAAAATAATTAATAATAACTTTAAGCTTAGTAGAGGATGAGCAATAAAAAATTCAACCTTCCTCACTTTTCTTAATATTTTTATATTCTAAAGTATTAAGATTAAAAAAAACATCTCGAATAGATTTAATTACATCTAAATCTTTTTGTGCGGAGCAAACTTCAAATTTGCAATTGTAACCAGTTCCGAGTAAATTTGAACTAGAATTTAAAGTAGAATTATCGGATTTTAGTAGGCACGCCCCGCCTCCGGCGACTAAAAAACAATTAGTACTATATCCATCTATAAATCCTGATAACCATCCTGAATGTAAACTAATTTTAACTAACTGATCTTTAAAATAAACATTCATATTATATAATTCATTAAAAGTATTAAGTCATTCTTTAAATTCTTCTTTTTTAGTATTACTAGATAAATTCCCATTAAATAAATGGATTAACCTTAAAAAATTAATTGAAGAAGAAACATAAAAGCTACATTTTGGCTTATCACCATCTCTAATTAAAACTTTAACTTTAACTTGACCAAAACCTAATTCTTTTCTTATATAATAAATAACTTGAATATCATCAAGATTTAAAGTTATATCAAAATAAACTTTATTTTTAGATACAATAAAAGATCCACATCCTTCTGTTAATCCTATAAATCACTCTAAAAACGATTTTTGAAATTTGTTTTTATGTTGAGGTATTAATAAAGAATACTCATCAAAATCATATGCTATATCACGTAGAGTCTCTGAGGATCCCTTTTCATTTGCAAAGGTTTCCTGCTGATAGGCCCTTTTTAGATTAGAAAGTTCTAATCTAAATCACAAGATTTTCTTATTTATCTTATCTAAGAGAAATCTTAAAATATAAATAAACTTGCTTTCAGGCAATCCCAGCATATAGTGATATAATAATAGATTAACTCACGTTAATCCACGGCTACTTTTTTTTTGTCAAGTAAATAAATTAGAATATAAATACATAGTGTTGGCGTTTTTCATTTTTAAAATTTTCTTCCTGTATTCATTCCTTTTGCTAAATCGTGTAATTTATTCAAACCTTCCGGGGTTAAATGCGCTTTCATTTTTATCAAATAAAGACCTTCACAAAAATCTAAAAAATCCGCTAACTTTGCCCCATATATCGGATGAGTTTTAAATAAAGGTATAACAATCTCAGTTAAATCTTTTAAATTTGCTACAGAGATCGTATATCTATCTCTACCTTCACCTGGTTTAACTAGAGTCCCGCAACTCATAGACTCAATAATTCTATTTAAAACGATTAAATCACGTTCATGTTGAGTAATTCGAAATTGAGGTTGACTAATCAAAGAACAATATGTTCTTTTCTGGGTATTCTTAGATGGATTATAAAGGTTTTTTTCTACGTAGTTTTCTGAACTATCTTTATCGAATATTCTACCTTTGTTCATTCCTGCTTTAATTTTTTTTATTTGTTCTAATCCGTCGAATGTTAAATGGGCTTTATTTTTCATAAGATATGCGACAGTACGAAAATCCTCAAAATCTTTGTATTTTACCCCTTCAATAGGATATTTTTCAAAAAATGGTATTATTTTATTAATAATGTCCTCAAATTTAGAAACTCAAAAATCAACTATCTCACCTTGTTTATATACATTTTTACAATCTAAATATTCTACAAAGCTACTAATTAATTCCTCATCTCTTATGTGTTGAGTTATATTAAATTTTAAATTAACTCTCTCCTTTAATTTATGAGTGTCAGATTTCATTAAGTTAATTAAAAAACAACCTTCAGCAGCTGTAAATCCAGCTAACCAATTAGGATTTTGAATTTTACTATTAGTAATTAAAGGCCTATACGCGGGTATATAATCAGGGTATGCCTTTTTTAATTCCTCAGATAGACCTCCTTTATTTATTAAATCTTTAATGGAAAGAATTTTATTAAAATTCTCTATAATCAAGTGTTCTTTTTTATTAAGCATAAAGTAAACTTGTTTGAATAAATCGTAGTCTGCTTTTTTTTGTGTAATTAAAGGGTAGTTATCGAAATGATTTATAATTATTTGTAATTCTTTAAGAGATCTTACCCTGTATCTAACTATACCCTCACGAGGGATAGATATATCTCCAACTCCATTAAAAAAAGCTTTAATTTTTTCTAATAAAACCAGATCCTTCTCATGAAGCTCAATAGCAAACCCTGTTTGAACTCGTCAACCTAACTTCAGATTGTTATTCTTTGTAATACTAATAAAAAAACTACCTTCACCATCTGTGAATCCTGTTATAAATCAAGGATGAAGCTCATTGTCTCTTTTACTACTAAATTTACGTAATTGAGATTGAACCTTTATAGGAGCATAAGTTTTAGAATTTAAACCACATATCCCTAAAGTATAACCTAATTTCATTCTAGATTGTTTAATATAATTTAAACCAAATGTTCCATCTGCTTGTGTAAATCCTACGATTCAATTAGGATCTAATTTCTCTTCACTAGGAACAAACACTGGTTTATTAATTGGAACAACATTGGGGTAAAGTTCGAGTAAACTAGCAGATAACCCTCTAGGGAATACAGCTTTTATAGTTAATATTTTTATGAACCCTTCTTCGGTTAAATGTTCTTTTTTTTTTATAATCTCTAAGACTTCACATCATAATTTAAAATGTAAAGCTTTAGTAGTTTGAAGAGGATAATTTTCAAAATGTTCCTTCACAAGATTTAAAGAATTTACAGCTGAAATTTCATAAGAATACATATTTGCCGATTTACTAATACTACCTTCACCCTTAAAATATTCCTTAACTTTTTCTAAAAGAATTAAATTTAAAGGATTTTGTTCAGCTACAATAGAATAGACTAAACTAACTTGATAACCTAAAGAGCTATTTAATTTTTTACGCATTCTTATAGAAAAACTTCCTTCTCCATCCGTATAACCCGTGACGAATCATGGGTGTAATTCTGATTTATTACTTGACTTTGTACTAAAAAAATTTTGGGTAACCATTGTTGCCGTTTTCGTAACCTTTACCCTTGTTAACTCTTTTTATAAAATATAAATAACATGAAGGGAAAGCTGGTTATATACAATTAAGGTAAATTTATTAAGAAGAATTCTTATTTATTTTTACCACCTGTCTCCAGGCTGCTAGAGTACACCTTACTTTGAAGAATTTACCTTCCTAAGTTCTGCCGTCTACTCGTTGCTCTTTTCCTATAATATTCTATCTAAATACTATAAGGTTAGATCCGCGATTGTCCTTTCTTTTCATCATTTAGTACTTATTACTATACCCTACTCATTACAGTAGGCCATACTTAAACTTTTCATTAAATACTTAGTATACTAAACATCGGAGTTCCCCGGAGTTTGGCAGATTATAAGCCTATTATAAGTTGCTTAGACTTTTTAAGCGTGTATTAAAGCACTAACGGGAGTAGGCAAATTTGTTGATTCTTAATATACATTATTAAAAATACGCAATTAATTACTTAACTGATCGGACTATATCTTCATTTGTATTAAAAGACGACTTATTTATTATAATTTGATTTATTTATATTATCCTTATATCTTAATATCAATAGTAAACCTTCAGAATTCTTGTGCTTTTTATTCACTACTAGTTTATATATTTTTATTCAATTAAAATATAGAATATACTTTTTAGTTTTTAAAGGATAAATATTAAAATATTGTACAACAGAAAGTAATTTAGTAGTATTAACTGTTACATTGTACCCACCGTAGTTTTTTATAAGGTGTTTTTTACCGCCTAATATATTAGCTAGATGATCCATATTTTCATAATTTTCTTTAGGCAAAGTACATAAAATATACCTCAATCTAACTAATTTAGCAGTATTTGACTTATTATCATCCACAGAACAAGTAAAGCATCCTTCTGCGTCGGTGAAACCAGATAATCAAGCATCCTTTAAACTAGGTTTAAATTCTTTATCTAAATACAATATATTTTCTTTATATTTTAAATTAAAAGCATTTAATCATAATTTAAATTGTTCTTTTTTACTCTCGAGAAAAATATTACCATTAAAGATAGAAATAAGTTTTAATATATTTTTTATATCATAAACAATATAACAATGAGTATTATTTTTAGGATTTTGTGCTCTAACCACACCAAAACCTAACTCTTTTTTTATCATGAATAAAATTTGAGCGTCTTTACTTGATTGTGTAATTTTAAATTCTAAACACCCATCCTTATTTATGATAAAATACCCTACCCCTTCTACAAACCCTATAAATCATAGCTTAAATAAATCATTTTTTAATATAAACGCTTCACATGTAGTCTCTGAGTAACTTCTGTTGAAATTTACTGCGGATTGTCCCTCATCTTGGATTTTTCCGAATAGACTAAATCTAAGTGGACCAAGACTTAAAAAGGGATGTTCCCGCATATAGTGAAGTTTAAGGAAAGCCCTACTAAAATCTCGCATTATCTTTTTTATTGACCATAGCTTGCGCATAAAATAAATCGAATTAATACTAAAAAAAACGATATTTTGTGTAGCCATTAATCTATTCCTAATTTATATAGCATTTCAGATATAATGTAAGGACGAACTAATAAAATTAATTTCCCCATACTTATTTTACTTATTCTAATACGTCATTTTATTGCACCATCGGAATTAGTACGTTTATTAATAGTAGCTTTTATGCCAAACTTTACATATAAAACTTCTATTAATTTTAATACTTCATCTCTAGTGAAATTATCTGTACAAATTTTTAGACTACCTTCTGTAAAATAACCGTCTCCCATAACGTCACTTGATCTTACCTTTTCATTACTAATAGCTTGTGCAGAAGATCGAGTAAAAGAATGGAACTCTCTTCTTATATTTTTAATTAAATATCTTTTTTTAATAAGCTTAGATATTCCTTCTTTTTTTTGCTTTTCTGCTGAAAGAATAGTACCGTGTACACACCCTAATGTTTCCGCAGCTTGTCTAATAGAAGAGTAAGACGAAATTTCATTAGTTGTTGTGTCTAAAATTTCAATTGACATTCCCTTAGATTTGTTATAATCTATTAAACGTTGTCTAGATTTCTCTCTCTGATCCACACTAGAATTATGTATTCTTAAATGATCTAGAACTTTGGCTTTTTGTTCTTCAGTTCAATTAAGTCTACTATCTCTCATTTTAACTAAAGTATTTTCAGTATGAATATAACCTAAATTTGAACCAGCAACCTTTAAAATATTATATTCCGGTTTACAAAGATCAAGGTAATACTGTTCCCTTGATATTGCATTTGAACTAACACAATACTCAATAATCTCTAAAGTAAAATTACTGTAACCGTATTTTATAAGAGCTTTGCTAATTAACATTTCACTTGAACTTATATAACTTAGGTTGTAGTAATTACCCAATCTTCTTCCCAAATTTACACTGCTACCTATATAAGTTTTTCCATTAACTTTATTTATTCAACGATACACACCCGATTTTCCTTTATTTTCCGAGACAGCTTGTAATTTTTTAAGGTCGGCATTATCGTAAACAAGTATAGGAGTTATCTCTACTTGTGGATTATCTGCATTTAAACCGTTTGTATGCACGAAACGCGCCACCGCAGTGACATTATTTAATTTTCAAAATTTAATTGTGTTGACTTTTTTTTACGTTTTAAATTTATGTCGATTGGTACCCTGTCTATCTCATACTAGACGTGGGTCAATGTATACTTTCTTTTATGAAATTAAAGAAAGATATACAAAGCTCACTTGACGGTTTACTAGCGTCTCCACTAGGACCGGCACTTAACTAATTTAAGTGCGTACCTTAAACGTTTTCAACAGCTGTACCTTAACCTATTAACTCTGTGAGGAAGGGGGGTCAGCCCGGCCTCTATAGTTCCTTGACTATGTCAGATTACCCTCCGAGAGGTAGTCGCCTGTCGTATTAAGTCTTTAGCTGATGCCGACTTAGTAACAAATTATTAATCCTACCTAACAGCTAATTGAAATAAGTATAAACCGGTTTTACCTGTTTGAGTAAGCACTAAAAAAAAAAAGCAGAAGATCTAACCACATAAGAATTCACCCTTTATCCCAAACGAGCTGAAGAAAGGGATAAGAAAGACAGTCACCTGTCATGATAAGTCTTTTGCAGATAGAGCCAACCTCTATGATAGAAATGACAATAACTATGTCATCTCTATCACTATAAATTTTTAACCATCGCATTACCGGTCAATAAATATAAAGGGTGGTGTGAGTAACGCTCGCTAAAGCAATTGGAGTTAAGAATTCTTCTATATTGTATGGTAAAACTTTTATAAATTTTCCTTCGATTTCTTTATATCAAACGCCATGTAAACTTGTTAAAACAGGAAGGCGTTTTGTAGAGAATCAATACTGTGTAGGTTCTTTACCCTCCAATTTAGAATTAGATCAAGGAGTAGGTTTAGATGATGTACAAAGGGGAGCTAATACATTAAATTTTAAATAATTAACATAATGTAAAATTTTTGCTGCAAATGTGAACTCTAATCTTGCATTTATTAAAGGCTTACGTATAGGATCGCATGATAGATATCCATCTCCTAATAACTCTCCTGTTACCACTTCTCATACTGTTAAAGGTATTAAAAATTTAGATAATTGTTCTTTAGATAATTCAATAGAACTAAATATTCATTTATTATTAAATATTTTATTACTATCTAAATAAAGCGTAACAGATTTACGAGTTGTTTTTAAGATTTCGGCACACTCTGTTACCACCGACTCCATCTCCCAGTTTGATATAAGAATATTTTACGGCGGAGCCCCGCCTTAATACATAATACTAAACAATTTATAATTATTGATTTTTTAACTTCACATGAATATATTTTCTTAAGTTCTAAAATATTTAATCTTATAAATCACTTGGCTTAGCTAACCTATCACTATACTTAAAGACATACCTCTTTAGGTAAGGTTTCGTGGATTCTCCCCTTAGTCTTCTCATTACAGTAGAATTACTAATATTAAAAGCTTCGGCAGCTTTTCTTGCTGAAGTATATTGAGCAGTTTTTCCTGTTTCAAGGTCTAGAACTATAACCGGGATTGCATTAGGTTGAATTTGACTATTAATATTCCCTTTAAAAACATCAGATAATTTATTTTTAGTTTCCTCGGAATGTAGGAATCCTATTAATGAACCTGCTATCTTTAGTATATTATACTGAGGTTTTAGCAAATTTAAAAAATGCTGTTCTCTTTCTAAAAGAATAGATGTATCACAATACTCAATTATTTCTACTGAAAATAGTGAATATCCGTATTTTGATAAAGCAGCACATATAGGCAATTTATTCCTTCTAAGCAAGTGATTAATGTTAAAATATTCTTTAAGCCTACGCCTTATATCAATAGAAGAACCAACATAAAATTTATTATTTTTTAAATTACGTATTAAATAAACACCCGGTTTTCCTTTGTTTTCATCTAATATCTGTAATTTTTGAGTGTCCATGTTTTCATATTTTTTTACACACTTATATGAAGGAGTTGTATCTGTCGAATACGCTACCTTTTGAAGTTGTGAGAAATTTGTTTTAAAGGGAGCACCTTCAACTAAACAATTATGGTTATCCGATAATTTAGTTATATCATATACTCATACAAAAGGTCCTTGGTTGTTAGTATGTAAACCTCTTATACATTCCTTACGGTAAGTTTTAATAGTTAATTTTTTAAAGGGTACATTACTACGTGAGCTATTAAAATAAGTAAAATAAATTAAATCTGTAATACAAAAAAACCGGATAATTAATAAAGTGATTGCTTTTAAACCTTCCCAAAGCTCACGGTGTAAAATAATAATCAATAAAGATAGTTTATTCCGAATACACCTGTCAAATAAATAGAGCTTCCGACTGTACATTCAGCCACATTTCAGTGACCCCGTGGTGACCCAGTCTGTAGCGATACATTAAAATACCGACGGTCTTGACTACGGAACATTTTGACCGTTTTCACCTCAGTAGCTTTTAAGTCCAGAAGTGTCTGGAATCTCCGTATCTACGAAATATATTTGGTTTAATCCTTGCTATATTTCTAATACGGTTCTATGGTCGAACCTTACCATAACCATTAAAGCGGTTACTGTTCATTGACCATCTGCGACTTTTTTTTTGGGCATCGCCATAGGTAATCAGACGTGAAGCCCAACTTGAGAACTTTTAGCCATTGCACCTATTAATAAACATATTCCTATAATAGTAATCACATTTTCATTAATATAAGGAGCTAATGAAAAAACTGTAGCATAATCTAAATTACCTAAACATCATAAAATAGCAAACATACCTATAGTTAAAAAACAATCACCTACTCTATTAGTTAAAAAGGCTGAAAGAGAACTTTGATTTGCCGCTATTCTAGTAAATCAGAAACTGACTAAAAGATATGAACAAACTCCTACCAAATCTTTAAAGCATATACATTAAGAGTTAATATATGCCCCTGTACTTTATAACCTGATCGGCTTTACATAAAGCCTTGGTATACTTAAAATAATTTAAATATAAAGATTCCGACTGTACATTAAGCATCATTTCAGACACCTACCGCTGAACCAGTCTGTCACGATTAATAAAATAACCGACGATCTTTAAATTAACTCTATTTATTTGATCGTTTTCAACGATATTGCTAGTAATAATTAAAATTTACATATTTAAATTATGCAATCTTTATAATATATTTTCTATTTTATTATTATTTAACATATTCATATTACTAACTATAACTAAACTTATAATTTATACAACATAGACTTATGCTCACTGCGTAATCTAATATTTATGTTCCGCCTTGTAATCCTTTTTATGTGAAGCATCCTTAAATTTTTATAATTTTTACTAATTTATCCTTAAATCTAAAGGGTTTATCTTTCCGTAGTCTATACTGTAACCCTGAAGTGGATATATTTAAATATTTAGCACAATCTGCCAGGGATTTAAAGGTATTAAGAATATTTGTAGAAGAAGAAAGTTCTTGAGCCCCCTCTCTTTCAAAAAACGAAGGCGAAACATCTATTAAGTGAACTAATACGGCGGTATTACTTCAAAGTCTTTTTCTTGGGGACTCCTTGCGAAGCGGGCCTAAAGTTGATTCAGTTTCGGGGGTATTTTCTGGCTCCGGTTGTGATAAAATACATACTGGAGTCTCCCTTTCTAACAATTTATCTACCTTAGATAATAACCAAGTTCTATCTACGGATTCCAAGCCAGCCGTGGATAGTCTATTGTTGTTCATTTGACTTGTAATGAGTTTGATTATTTCTAATCCCTTACCATAATCTAAACCTAAATTTTTAATTTTAAAAATAGTTTTTCAATCTAGATAATCCATTTCCTTCTTAGTGTGTCAGGTTAAAGAGTCAAACAAAGGAATTAACACAATTTTTATAAAACCTCCCCGGCTTATATTTAAAGAATTCATCTCTACTTCCTTTTGTTTACTTGTGATCAAAGAAGCCACATTAACTTGAGAATTTCCGAATGATCCAGATCCATTTAGATTTAAAGCTGTAGTAGAATAATAAGAGCTATCATTCAAAGCTTGCGTACCTTTCTCTGTTAGTATACTCTTTGAAGCAATAATAGGTGTATTACTAATTAATAGTTCATTAAAGAAGTTTTGTATTGCTTTCATTACAGCTAAATTACCTTTTTGTTTAATAGAAAAACTTAAGCCGCCACTACTACTCACAAAGAATGACCCATCACCTTCAACAAACCCAAGTAATCAGGAAGGAGTTATTATGATTTCATGATCTTTGGGCATTTCGCAATTACTTCTTTTACTATTCATGCTGTTTTTTATAGTATCTATTCTAAGGGACATTAGATCTTTATCTGTAGAGGAAATATTTCAATAAAGCTCAAACGCCTCCTTAAAGGCTAGAAAATTCAAATGTTTCGTGGTATTTAAACTACATAGGGAGGAAAAAATGTGTATAATTAGACTAATCTCTTTTTTCGCTGATACAGTAAAAGTAGCCCGGGTATTATTAGTACTTACTTTACCCATCTTAAGAGTGTTTTGGATAAAATCTAACGCTCCTTTATCATCTATATGGAGAACAATCTTAAGTCTAAATTTGTAAGTAAAGCCCTGATCTCTGTTTAGGTAGAAACAACCTTCAGCATCGACAAATCCTCTAAATCACTCAATAAAGTCTTGAGAAAGTACAAGTTTTTCTTCCGCAGGCGAGAAAAAGGTGTCAGTTATATTATTGGATATATCTAATACATCCTTACTATCTACTCCTCTTTCTATCTTTAATAAATAATGAGTTTTGAAAGGTACAAGTGTACCTCTTTCTTTTTGTATATTTTCATTATAATACATCGATTTCAAATCTGTACTTAAAGCTTTAGCTGCTAAACGTAACGAATTATATACGGTAGTTTCATTTGTTCTTAAATCTGTAACTTTTACCTTTATACCTTTTGCCTCATTTAATTTTAACATACGCTCTCTAGCATCTAATTTAAACTTTTCACTCTTATTAAATTCAGTGGTAAAATGTACTTCCTCTTTATTCACGGCGGAGTCTCCATTTACATAAACTACGGCAGGTTTTAGGTTATTGTTATCTCTTTGTATACAACGACTTGGACTTGTTGAAAAATAAACCTTATTCCTTAATATATAATTAGCATTATGTCGTTTAGTGCTACGCACAAAATTATAAAATTTAAGTGACTCATTTCCTGTGGGGCAGGGGTCCCTGCGAAGCACCCATAGATTTAAAATAAAAAAAATAATATAAATAATTTTTATTAAACTAAAATTAAATCTTATGTCGGTTATTCCCCTGCATAATACCTTTAAATCCTTTATATTTTTAAATATTCTTACATAAAAAACTAAGGCTGCGTTTCATATTATCTGCGAGGCTATTGCATAAAAAATCTTAATAAATCGCGCTCTGCTAACCCCAACTTCTCTACCAAAGAAGTCAGAAACCATAAACCTTGAAATAAAAAAAGTTAGAAAAAAAAGACCTTCACTTAGTGGATTGAAGGTAGTACCTGTTAAGTATACATTGTTATAACGATCCAATTTCAAGAATTTGCTAGTAGGTAATATAATATTTTTTCTATCTAATACGAAACCTTGTGCGCCGAAGGACACGCGGATTCCTATTCAAAAAAGTATTAGTGTAATGTACATTGTATATATTTAAATTTTAAACTATTGTAAAAATCAACTCCCATATACCCAGGTATATGTGAGAGGACGACGGACTCTAAGACTAAGATTAAATAAATTAAATTTAATTTTAGCATACGTTTCCAATCGTCACTAAGAATTTTATGTCCTATATTACCATCATCAAGAATCAGGGTTTTTTGAGCTTGAGCTACAGTACGCTATCCGTATCCTCTTACGTGGCAGGGGAATGAGGAAAGCGAACGAATACTAACATTTTTATTATCAAGGTAAATGGGGGGGGGTGGGACCTACAATATCTTTTAACTTTATTTTTTGACGAACAGGTATATATATAACTCATTGATCTTGTGTTTTCTGGCGAAGCACTAATCGGGTGATTAATTCAAAATTTTTATTCAAAACTGTTTGAAGATATTCAACCTCTTGTTTACTAAATGCTCTAGTATGAAGGATAGTCTGATTATGTACAGATTTACCTCCGTCATCCATAATTCTTCTAAGTTATTGGGAATATTTTTTATATTATTTTTATAAAATAATTCGTAGTAATAATTTAAACAAGACATAGATAAAGTTCTAAAATACAAAGATTGAGTTATAATACCTCTCTTTTTATTATTTCTTGTTACTAATGTAGGTTCCATTGCAGTCAAAGGTTCTAATAATTCATGTAAACTTTTTAAATATTCACTTTTTTCAGGGTAAGATTGCTCTATTCTAATTCGGGCATTATGAGTAGGTTTGGGTCTTTCTAAAAAACCGTCACCTAATATCGATAAAAAAGAAGCTTAATAAAAATACTTAAGAATATATTATTCTTTTTACCCACCTAACTACCCGTATTAAATACACTTCAAATTTAAGAGCGGATCCTGCCTGCCGTTCCCCTTGGGGCCCTGGAGGAGGAGCCCTATTTTATTATATTTATTTATAATAAAACCGGTTAATCTTCAGAAATTCTACCTCTGTTCATACCACTTTTAAGTATTTGAATTTTTTTTAATCCTTCAATAGTTAAATGCTCTTTATTTTTAATAATCAAAGATGCAGCACAAAAATCCTCAAAATCTAAAATTTGATTTCCTAATATCGGATATTTTTGTACAAAAGGGATAATTTTTTCATTTATATCCGTAAGATTAGAAACTACATATTCTACATGATTATAAGATAAAGGATAAATAACTCGTCCGCAACCTAAATAATCAACTAAACTTTCCATTAAAAATTTATCTCTTAGATGTTGGCCTAAACTAAATTTCAATCTAACTGAACTACCTATTTTATTAGTTTTAGATTTATAAATATCTATAAAAAAACAACCTTCTCCGTTAATAAATCCTGCCAATCAATTAGAATCTGGGATTATTTCCTGATTAATTAAAGGTCTGGGTTCAGGATTAACATCTGGAAAAGCAACTTTTAATTCATCAGATAAACCTAAATTCATTGATGCTTTAATTGCTATAATACTTCGTAAACCTTCTTGAGTTAAATGCTCTTTTTTGTTTATTAAAGCTACAACTTTTTTTAATAATTCATAATCTGCTTTTTTCTGAGTTATTAAAGGATATTTTGTAAAATGAGGGATAATTATCTCATTAAAATCTTGAATAGAGGATATTCTATACATCCATCCATTACTAGAACCCATTTTAGTAATTGAACCCACACCCTTGAAAGTTTTTTGTATTAATTGTAATATAACTAAATCTTTTTGATCTAACCCTATTTGAAATATGGGCTCAACAACTCACCCTATTTTTCTTTCTTTACGTTTAGATATTCTTACTCTAAAGCTTCCCTCGGCGTCAGTAAATCCTGTGGTAAAATACTCGTTTAAGTTATCTAAGGGATATTTATTACTCAATGAAATCCCTAATGTACTATAAGATTTTGAGGGGATTATACCTATTAAAGCTTCTTTTTGAATATCAGTCAGTAAATATTCTTTTTTATATGTAGCTGAGTACTTTATATTTTTTTTTATAAGGCCGTCGGAGCTAGTAGAATAATTTCTCTGCGCGCACCCTTTACGTGCGAAGCTCGGCAATCCTAAATTACTTCACATACTTAATTTATTATGTGAATCGTTTAATTTATATTGTAAAGAAGAAGAAATATAAGGCTTTACTATCTCTCTAAAATTACTTAATGGTTTTTCAATATAAAAAACAACTTTACCTTTACTTTCTAATCTATAAGATGTATTTATATCAAATTTATCTTTTAACGCTTGAGATATATTATTTAAATTTTCACTATTTAAATGAAAACATTGGCGATTAGATAAATATAACTTATCTGTATTATCTAAATATCAGATAGTAAGAGTTAAAGGTGTTAAATAATCTTTTAATTTTGAAGGTATAGTTTTTCTATTGTCTTTATAGAACATTTCATATAATCAGTCAAATTGAGTTAAATAATAACCTTCTACTCTTCAATAATATAATAACTCATTATTTTTAGAAATAACTTTATTTAAAACGGGTTTTTTTATTTTACAAAACCCTATTTTACTTAAATGAGAGTAAAATTTAATTAAATATTCTATATTTCCGCTACATTTTATAAAGACAATTCTGATGCCTTTTTCATTCTTTTCTAAATAAGAATTACCTAATAATGACCCTATTATTAAAGAAGTACCCTTTACATTATTATTATTTCCTGCCTCTTTAGTGCACGATCTATTTCTAATTTGATTAAGTATTGTATATTTCTTGAAGTTTAGTCATTTAGGGCTATTAGGGTAACCCTCTCATCCAACAAACATTAATAAATAATTATTAGCTGTTACTAAGATAATCATCATGAAAGTGAATAAACTTAAATAACTAAAAAATCTCTGTATGTGCTTTCTCATCAAATTTATCTTACAATTGGTTTTACCGGGCGCAAGCTCTAACGAAGTAAGCTTACGCCTTAATAACATTGGTTATATATCGGAAATTTTTCTACCTCTATTCATACCAGATTTGATCTCACTAATTGAAGTTATTCCTTGAACTGTAAGATGAGCACGTTTAACCATTAAACTATGAATTTTACATCAATCAAGATAATCATATAATTTTACACCAATTATGGGATTTAGGTTAAAAAAAGGAACTATTATATTAGTAATATCCGAAAAATCAACTATGGATAAACTAACCGCAGACTTACCGCCACTATATTTGTAAATCTTTCCAGCTTGAAAATATTCAATTATTTTTTCCATTAATCTAATATCTCTACTATGTTGAGATATTCTAAATCTTAATTGTACTCTGCGAAGCAGTCCTCTAGTCGTTTTTGGCATACGAACATCAAAATTTCCTTCTAATTTACCTCGTAATACATTCCCATTTATTAGGTGTAAGCTTAACTTCATAAGATAGCCTAGTAAATATAATGAGGAGATCCGAATTACTCTCCTCCTAATTTATAAACCATACTAGGTATAAAATAAGGTTTCACTATTTTTTTTACTTTATCCAATGAATTTCGAGAAATATATATCCTATATCCTACATTATTACTAGCTTTATGTAAAGTACATTTTAATTCATATTTTAGGGTTAATACATTCATTAATCTAACTACATCTTGGACTGAATAAGAATCAGTACAAAGATAAATCCCATTACTTTTAAATCCACCATCTCCCATTATTAGATAGAGCTATCGGAGTTAATAGGTCATAGATATTCAAGGGGATACATTTTGTATTACTTGATTCAGGATAAAAATTATTTCTTAGTTCAGTTATACATGGCATTGCCCTAGTTCTAAATTGTAAACCGTAAAAGGGTACACCTAATCTTTTACCAGATACTAACCCAGGATAACTAGAACAATAATGAGATAATAAATTAAATACAAATCATAAATAACTAGATTTTGATATAGATTGTTTAAATCCTAACACGGCATTTTTAGCTCTTTTACCGTCAAAAACTATTCAACCATCTGAAAGAATTAATCCTACCATAATACTTTGAATATGAAAAGGTAATTTCACCATAGATAATTGAGTACGGGTAAAACGTCCTCCTACAGTTGAAGGAAGATTAATACCTCATAATACCACTGCATTCGTAGTTGATGTTAGAGATTTAGACTGTTTTATATCTGTAGAATAAGCTCTTCTATTTTAAAATTGTGTAATGGGTCTAAAGGAATTTATAGTAGAAATACTTATAGTAGTAAATTTTTGCAAAACCAATTGGTTAGATAAACGTTGATAGTGTCAAATAATCCTTTCGCAATAAGGACTTAATGTATAATTTTTACTTTTCATTACGCCATAGTATTTAATAGAATTAATTTTCAATAATTTAATTCCATTATTAATAGATGTGAGGGAGGCACTGACAAAACCTGAAATTCAATAAGGATCTAAACTTACATTATCAGAATTAATTATAGGTCTTTCAATCGGAGTATATTGAGGAAATTCTAATTTTAACGTCTAATCTAAACCTAAATTCATTGAGGCTTTTATATTTACCATTTGAATTAAACCTTCTACGGTAAGGTGAGCTTTATTATTGACAAGTTGTACTGCTTTTTTAAATAATAATAAATCGGCGGCCTTTTGAGTTAATAATGGATATTTTTCTGGCGCAAGCTCTTGAGAAATAAGTTTATTTAGAGCGGAGCGCCCTCCAATTGAATCTATGTAATAATTAACTACTTCTCCGTTTTTCACTAAATAAATAGAACCAATACCACCTAAATATTCTTGTAATAGATATAATACGTTAAGATCTTTTGAATGTAGACCTATTTGAAACTTCAACTCCGCACGTCAACCCAATTTACGTGTTTTATCTTTAACTATTATTATACTAAAAGAACCCTCACCATCTATCAAACCAGATCAAACTCCTGGATGAATTAACTCCTGCGTATGAGTAGAAAAATTATTCAAACCGAATTGCTTAGACGGGATTTTTGAAAAGGAGTTTCAACCTTTTTGCGCCTCTTTCTTTTTAAGAAAAAGGAAGGAGAGCAAAACCGAAACCGAGTTTTATACCTCTATTTCTTTCGAAACCCTGCAGAGTACACCTTAAATCTGTTAAATGTTCATATTTAACAGATCAACTGCCGTCTACTCGTTGCTCTTTTACAGATATGAGACTATCTGACTTAGATCCGCGATCGTCCATTTTGTTTTCACAAATCTCCTGACTTATTACCATACCTGAATAATTAGTTCAGCCACCGTCAACCTTTCGATTGAGGCTTGGTACCAGAAGCTTTAGGAGTTCCCCGGAGTTTGACAGTTTATCCCCACAATTACGTTTTCCCCTAACGTAACCTAGAGGATCATTGCTCATGTACGATACGCTATATATATGAACTAAAGAACTTATTATTAAAACTGGTATTAACATAGCTACTGTTAGACTATCAAATTCAAAACCTCATGAAATATTAAACCATTCACTATCTATTCACCTAAATAATTCAATTGAAACAGGTATATTATTAAAACCTACTTCAAAGAAAGCTATAATCGCGAAAACTGTCGTCATTATTACACTTGAACATGTAATAAGCTGTGCACCACTTACCCCAACTTTTCTACCAAAAAAGCCAGACACTATAGATCCTAATAAAGGTAAAATTATTATACTTAAATACATTATTTATATTCTATGGCAATACTTCCTCTTCATTTTACCTCAATACTCTTATATTGAGACTGACTATATCTTAAGCTAATTATTAATATCCTTTCATATTAATAAAAACCAACTCACGTTTAGTCGATGAACTGCACACCGTTATTCCTTAGAATACTTGGTGCTTGGCTGCGGATATTCTACATATACAAATCGTTTTTACCATACAACGAGTCATTACCTGTTCCATTAATTATATTACTATATTAACTTGGTAGATTTGTTTTTAAGAGTTTCCCGCAATTTGAGAGTTTCGCCTTATATAAGACTAGACGAAGGTTCACTTCGCCTCTATTGATCAAGAGAAAAACCCCCCCCCTCCCTTTTAATCAAGACAATTTTTAATCATTCTTATTCATAGAATTTTTTAATTCTATTATTTTATTTAAACCATTTTCAGTTAAATGTTCTTTGTTCTTAATAAGAACAGCGGCTTCTTTAAAATTAACATAATCCTTGTATTTAGAACCTTCAATTTTGTATTTATCAAAAAAAGGAAGAATATTTGTAATTATATCATCAATTTTTGTAATTATAAATTCACAAACTTTACGGTTTTTATATTGAGCTACATAACCACAATTAAAAAATTCAACTAAACTTTTTAATAACAATATATCTCTTGAATCTTGAGCTATAGAAAACCGTAATCATACTTTAGTACCAGATATAGTTATAAAAAAATTGGATTCTCCTGCTGAGAAACCAGCTACTCAATCAGATGATAAATTACCTAATAATTTATCATCAATTTCTACTTTTTTAACTGGTACTATTGAAGGGAAAGATTCCTGCAAATTTTTAGGTAAACCTCAGTTAAGAGATGCTCTATATTCTAAGATTTCTTCCAATCCTTCTAAAGTAGTATGTTTGTTTTCTGACATTAACCCCCCCCCGCAAGCTTGCGGGGGGGGGAAACAATTTGTTTAAAGATTCTAAAATCTTTATATTTATTAGTTATTAATATATATTTCTCAAAATGAGGTATAATTATATTATTTAAACTAGTTATATCGCTAACTCTGAATTCAACCGTAGATTTATCATTTATTTTTGATATATATCCAATATTATCAAAATAATTTTGAATTAATAATAATAAAGCTCTATCCTTCTCATGTAATTTTATTTGAAATCTAGCTTGCACATTTCATCCTATTTTATATCTAGGGTTATTTAAAATAGTTACAACAAATGAACCTTCAGCATCAGAGAATCCACTTATAAACGAAGGATTTAAAGCTATTTTTCTTTTACTAGAATAATTCCTTGATAGGATTAAATTACTTGGTGAAATTGCAGGTGATAAATTAAAATGTGAATAAGAATAATTTGATCTTGGATTTTTAACTGGAGAGTTAATTAATCTATAGAAAGCTACTAGAATACCCAAACCTATAGCAGATTCTGCTCCTGCTACTGCTATAATGTATATAGCATATGTTTGGCCTATTATATCATCAATGTTAAGTGAACTTACCAATATTAAAAATGTTATAGCTAAAAGCATTATTTCAATTGAAATAAGCATTAATATAATATTTTTTCTATTCAACACGAACCCTAAAATTCCTATCAAAAAAAGTATTAGTGTAATATTCATTGTATATTTTATAAATTAAACTATTGTAAAAATCTATCGCTTGCTCCTGCCATCCTTCCTGCCATACTTCGTTAGTAGGCAGGAGGAGGCAGGAGGAAGAAAAATAATATAAATTAACTTATATTTAGAGCTTGCTAATCCTGACTTCGTAGGATAAGGAAAATGTACACAAATTATATTAATATAAGTTAGTAGATGCCTAATTAATACCCATAAAAAATTATTATGGAAGATAGTATAAGAGTCGAACTTATATTTTAAATCGGTATTTTGATTCTTATTTTTTAAAGTTTTTACCGTTTAAACTAACTACCTTTTTTTATAACTTTATTTAAAAAACTGAGGTACTGCCTCCTGGCTGGCTGGCTGGCTGGAGGGCTGGCTGGCTGGCTGGCTGGCCCACTTCTCCTGCCTCCTGCCTGCCCCGCCCCCCAAAAATCCTGCCGTAGGAGGAGGCAGGCAGGATGGCAGGCAGCAGCAGCAGCAGAAGTCAGGGAGGCTGGAAGGGATAGAGCATCATGATGTTCTATCTATCCGGGATTGACGCTGTTTTCTAATCCAAAGGTCCGCTTTTTACAAATCAAACAGCTGGTTTGACGAATTCAATTTTTTTTTGTAATTATTCTTATTCACTAATAATTTGAAATTTTAAGTTATAATACCTAATAAATTAAATAATAAAAAAACCCATGATAGAATCCTAGAGTAAAATTTTATGCTGGTTGAGGTTGAACACCTCCTAATAAAAAAAAAAAGACATTTTTTTTTATAAGCAGCAGGCTCCAGCCTCCTACGAAGTCAGGACTGGCAAATCAAAATTCTATTTTTTATAAGCCCTCCTGGCTGACTTCGTAGCACTGCCTCCTACGAAGTCAGTCCTTCCGTAGGAGGAAGGAGGAGAAGGGTACTTCGCAGCCTGCCTTGGCCTGCCACTGCCTGCCAGCCTTGGCCTGCCACTGCCTTGGCCTGCCACTGCCTGCCTGACTTCTCCTCCTTCCTGCCTCCTACGGCAGGAGGACTGACTTCGTAGCCTAACGAAGTATGGCAGTCCTCCTGCCGTAGGAGGCAGGAAGGAGGAGGAGGAGGAGGAGGAGGCGAAGCACTCCTACGAAGGAAGGCGGGCTCCTTCGGGGGAAGCCAGGGAATAGGAATCTAGGTCGGCACCTAATAAATTAAATAAGTGTGTACAAGATTCGAACTTATACAATAGTAGCCGTAATACTAAATTCTACCATTAAATTAACACACCTTTGTTAAAAAAGTACATTAAGAATAAATTACTTCAATTTTTTATTTCAAATTTTAAAAACTTAATATATCTTTTAACTTAACCGCGAAATTATACTCACAACCTAAATTCATCAGGCTTTTTTTTCTGTGCTGCTGCTGCTGCAGTCAGCCAGCCAGCCAGCTGCAGCAGAAAAAATTAGACCACGAATAACTTGCAAAACTTGCTTTCATGCACCTTGGGCTATGTACACCTGCACTATATATTTTAAAGAGTAATAGAGGAAAATAGCTAAATAACAACTAGAAAATATATATTAGTAATAATATATTAAATTTCTTCTAATCAAGTAAGGAATTTTTCTAGAGATACAGATTCAATAACAATAGGCATAGAACTATGTAATATACCACAAATCTCCATTCCCACCTCTGACCCTCACCAATATATTTAGTTTAAGAGACTAATATTAGTTACACTACCAATAGTATACTTGAAACCGCATAAAGCAAAGTAAGTATTACTTTGATGAGACAAGCTAAATAAAAATCCTTTGTAAATTCGCAGTACCCTCACTACTAAATAAAGATATTTTTAATAACATGTTCATTTTTTTCTGGTAGCGAAGCTATGCCTGCCATACTTCGTTAGGAGGAGCCAGAAGTCATCATTTTTATTTGTTTAATCTCTTTATTGTTCTTCTAATCAAGTAAGGAATTTTTCTAAGCTAACTGATTCTATCACAATAGGCATAGAACTATGCAATATACCACAAATCTCAGAACATTGCGTCTCTACGTTTATTTAATGTTATGGATAAATCTCTATAATAATAAAAGAAAACCTTTTATTATATAATTATTTATAAGAAAAATAATAGTCTTTATATCTTTTACCTTCTTTTAAATGAAGATATAAAGCTTTTCTATCTAATTTTATATTTAAAGTATCAAAGTATTCAATTGTAGCTCTAATACTTTCAAATTCTTTCGAAAAATTTTCTCCTTTTACTAATAAAGGTTTATTTTTTAAATTCACTTTTAATGAATCTAAGTCTGTATCTACTTTTAATTTTTTATATTCATCAATAATTAATCCTACTTCTTCAAAATTATCAGGTAAAATTTTATCTGAGTATTTACATAAGAAATTATGAAACACTTTTTGGCTTTTTATATATTTAGTAAGAGTATCCCTTTTAATGGTTAAACCTAATTCTCTTAAATATTCAATGCAAGATGTTAATGAATCAAAATTTAAAGTTCGGCCAATACAATCTGAATTTACAAAGGTATTACCTTCTTTAATTTCTAATTCTACTGAAATACTTCTACGAGTTCCCATTGTATACATATTTTGTCTTTCTTTTTGCATTATATCTACTAATTTATCTACCGAAAGATTGCTTGTTAAAGCAGTAGGTATAGGATAACTTAAAAGTCAAAATTTCTTAAGGTATGGTATTTTAGAATCTACATATTTTTTACTAGTTAGAGTATGTATTTTTAATACTCTTTTTAATTCAATACTTGATTTTGCATGATAATAAAGAGTACTACATGTTAAATCATAAACATATACAGGATCTCCTTTTGAAGACCCTGCGTTAACAACTCTTAATGTATTCAAGTTAAATTCTTTATTTAATAAATTATACTGTTCTAATATTAAAGCGTCTTGATTACTAAATATCTCGCTATCTAATTTAAATATTATTAATTTAAAAGCTTTTAGCCCTTCTTTATGAAGTAAAGGTAAAAATTGACCAGCTAAAGGGTAATCTCCTTTAAAATAGTAATCCATTCTACGTCTTAATAAGTTAGATGAACCTACGTATTTATGGCCTGTATTTTTATGTATAAAAAAATATACACCAGAGAAACCTTTATATGTAGATTTTCCAGTTAATTCCGCTAAAAGTTTTTTATTTTCCGATGTAGAGATAGGAAGATCGAATTCAACACCTTTAACCTTTAATAATTTTTCTAATTTAGAGTCAGTAACCGATAAATTTTGATTTAATAATATTTTATTGATAATAGATGAAGTAGTAGGTTTTTCACTATGGATATGTTCTAACACTAAAGACTCAGGATTATTAGCCAAAGGTCTCATAGAACTAAAAGATCGGACCCACACATCGAAGATGTGTGGGGACGATCGTGGAAAAAAAAAATATATATTTTTTTTTATCCCCGATCTACTTGAACTAAAAGACCTTGTTAAAGATATAGCAGATATAGAGCCTAATCCAATACGTTTATCCAAGATGAAACGAGGATTAAAAACACTTTTATTACTTGTATTATGCAAATACTACAATAGTCTTTCCGCGTAGCGGGAAAGACAGGTCAAACATTTGTTTATACTAAGATTTTATTTTACATTTAAATAAGTTTAGCAAACTATTGTATAAATCCCTAAACATAATTATATATATTTATTTAACAAAATATATAAATACTTATATACTTCTGCACCTTTTCAGGTGGGGGCTGACTATATCTTAAGCATTATTAACACTAATAATACCAATCACCGTCTAGTCGATGAACTGCATACCAAATAATTTATACTTGGCACTTGGCTGCGGATTACCCATTGAATAATAAATCTTGATTTTACCATACCACGAGTCATTACCTGTGCCATAAGCTATGTTACCATACTTACTTGGTTAAGATTGCTTTAGGGCTTTCCCGCAATTTGGTGATTTATAACCATAGGTTCACTACAGTTTTGGCCATTGTTCAAGACCATAAAAAACTCCTTCTCTATTTACAAAAACAGACACTTGATTTAATCTACCCGGATCGTTCTGCAACTTAAACCTAATCATTTTTGTTATTAGTATATTTAAATATATAACGATTTTTATAGGGTTTACCACTAGCTATGTAGTTTCTTAAAGAACTTCTACTAAAACCAAATCTAGTTGTGGCGCCACAACTTTATACGAAGAATCGTAGATTTTAGTAGTATTAGTATCAGAATCTAATACCTCAACAGGTTTACCGTAAGATAAATGTACTTTATTTAGACTTGTTTTTCTAGGTTCATCTATTAATTCTCTTAGTTCTAATTCTGTTAAATCAGATATAGTTGCCTCTGGTATTAGATTATTAGATATAATAAAATGATCTAAAAAAAGACTATTATTAGCTATATGTTTTTTATATGAAGAGTGGTGAATACCTAAATCTGCACAAAAAGCATTTAAAGAGTTACTTGAATAATATAAGATTTTACAATCTTTATCGTACAAATATATGTTAAACCCTTGATTTACTCTAAAATTTACTATTTTATGTGTATTTAGATTAAATTTATTATTTAATAAATAAAACTGCTCTAAGAAACAATGGGAATATTTAGGGTAAGAAGAAGGTATAACTGTAACTTCTAAAGTAAAGGCTTTTAATTCTTCCTTCCTGCCTCCTGCCTCCTGCCTCCTGCCTCCTGCCTCCTGCCTCCTGCCTCCTGCCGTAGGAGGCAGGAGGCAGGAGGCAGGAGGCAGGAGGACTGCCATACTTCGTTAGTAGGCAGGATGGATCCATCATAGGTAATAAAATACCGGTGTCTTTGTTATTAAATAATATATTTTTTTAAAAATATTGTTTGAATCTTCTAGCTAAATCATTACTAGAACCTACATATTTTTTATCTGAATTCTTGTGTGAAAATATGTATACTCCCGCTTTACTACGTTTTGATCCAGGTTTACCTATTAATCCTAATAATGCAGGATTAGTATGATCTGTAATAGGTAAATAAAAATTTACACTAGGAAGAGCTAAAAGTGTTTCTAATTCTTTTTGAGTTATAGATACCTTTTGATTAAGTAATAAACTATTTATAACTTTACTAGTTGTAATATTACCATTATTAATATGCTCTAATGCTAAAGAATTAGGACGATATTCTACTTTTTTAGATAAAGTTAAGCTAGATTCAAATCTTGATAATCAATTAAATTGATTAAAAGAATATTTATAATTAAACATTCTCTGACAGTTGCTAGGACGTTTATTTAAACATCCTAGAGTGGTATATCCTCTTTTTATATATTGTCTTTTAGTAGAAATAAATTCTACTTTACTAATATCAGAATTTGATGATCATTAATTGCATATTAAATAAATAATAAAGTTTACTGCGTGCCCCTTACAAGCAGGGTAGGAATACAATCCCTAACATAAAACTATATATTATTTGAAAATCGTATGACAACATTTACCAGTTAGGTTAAGGCTGTTGCAGTAACTTTAATCTAGGGTTATTATTATAAATAGTTAAGACTATTTAACTTATTTAGTCCTAGAACCGGCTTTCCCGGCGACTAGAGTACACCTTACAATCAAGAATTTCTCTTGATTGAAGAACCGTCTACTCGTTGCTCTTTTACAGATTTATTCATTAAATCTGACTTAGATCCGCGATCACCCATTTCAGTTACCTTCATCTTTAGTGATATTACCATACCCTGAGTCATTAATCAGGCCGGTTGTAAAGTTTATTTTACAACTTTGGTTACTAAAGTTTTAGGGCTTCCCCGGAGTTTGGCTCTTTTGCACATTTAATAATGAATTGCCTAGATTCATTTTTTTTATGCATCACATTTAATACCTAAAGCTGGACATGCAAATGACGAACCACTAAAATTATTAAGTTTTTTAACTCCTACATTTAAGCTTTTGAAAAAAAATACCCTTTATATGATATACCAGTATCTAAATATTTAGCTATCTGATTTCTATCTGCATGGGCACCTATACTCTTCAGGTGTTTTACGGTCATAGTTATACTAGAAAACTCAAGTGTTTGTTCTTGATCCTCCTTTCTAATCAGAATAGCTTTACTAAACTTAATGCTAGTTCTTTTCTGTAATACTTCTTTTTTTTTTCTGTCTATTAATTCCAACAATTCTTGTAAACTTAGTTTTGTTCTTTCTGCTCCATCTGAAAAGTTCATGGTAATTTTAAAGAAATCTAAGTAACTGTTCCCAGTTTTTATACAATTAGTGCAAGTAGCGTAGTGTATACCTAAAGCACCTTTAATCCCGTGTAAAGAGTTACCACAATAATATAAAATTTTTCCGTCTAAACTATAAAGATATACAGTCTTACCTTGATTAACTCTGAAGTTAACTATTCTTTGAGTATTAAGATTAAATTTCTCGGCATGCAGTAAAAGATAATACTGTTCTAGGAATAAGTAAGGAAAATTAAAATTTAAGTTATTTGAATCCTTAAACTCTAAACCTATATTTTCAGGTATAACCAAAACTTCTAAATTAAAAGCTTCAAACCCCTCTTCTTTTATTAGAGGAATTAGTAATCCTGAGTTTTTTTGATTAAAATGTTTAAAAGTAAAATATTGATCCAGTCTTCTAGATAAGCTATTGCTAGAGCCTACGTATTTTGCACCTGACGCAATATGCGTAAATATATAAACACCTGCTTTTATACCTCTAATGTTAGGTTTACCTACTAGACCCTCAAAAGAAGGATAAGTTTGATCATTTAGAGGTAATTTAAAAATAACACCCGGTATATTTTTAAGTATTGCTAACTCAGCTTCTGTTATGGAAACTTTTTGGTTTTTTAATAAATAATTTAAAACATCAACTGTGATATCTTTAAAGTCTTTGTATACGGATTTATTAGGTGTTGTACTATAAAATCTAACCTTGCTACTTTTATTTCCCTTACGAAGTATGCTAGCACTCAAAGATGAATCGCGTATAATTACGCCAGAAGGTAATTTAACAAACCCGTTCCCCTTGGGGAGGGGGCCCCTCCCCAGGGGAACGGCGGACTTACTTTTATCTATACTAATAAAAAAAAATATCACATAGGTTAATACAAGGGAGTATATGGTACAAGGTATTGTTATAAGATTTAATAAAAAAATATAAGGAGTAAACAAGTAATTTTCTAACAAAAAGGACAAAAAGTAAATATAAAATTTGAATACCGTACCACAATAACCCAAAAAGTATCTAGTTATATATTAAGCTTATACAGTGTAGGACAGTTTTGTGGGAACTTTAATCTTGATTTACTTAATTTCTTCCAAGAACCGGCTTTCCCGGCGACTAGAGTACACCTTACAGTATTTAAGTAATACTGAAGAACCGTCTACTCGTTGCTCTTTTACAGTAACCCTATCTGTGGAGGAAAGCACTCACTTTTACTTACTAAATAAAGAGCTTGCTTTACGAAGTATAGCTACTATAAAGATTACTGATTTAGATCCACGATTACCCATTTTAAGTGTATAGCTCCGTTATTAAAAACACTTTCATCTTTAGTGATCTTACCATACCCTGAGGCATTAATCAGGCCAGTGAACAAGTTTCCTTGTTCCTTTGGTTACTAAAGCTTTAGGGCTTCCCCGGAGTTTGGCTCTTTTACACTTCAAATAGGATTAATTTTCTATTTATCATGTATAACATCACCAGAAGTAATTATAAATCTAACATGAGTTAATTCTGGTAAAATAACTCTATTATCAACCTCTAACATTCTTAAACCTCCCTCTTCTAAGTCAGATTCTGGCACCATATATGAATCAAATTCTATAAACTCTTCATCTGTATTTAAAAAATCAGGGTATTGATAACTTCAATATCATTGGTGACCCTCTGCTAATACTGACATTGAAGCATCGTTAACTTCATCCATTAAATACAAAAGTTTAAATGAAGGAAATGCAATTAATATTAAAATTACTGCAGGTGTTATTGTTCAGATTAGTTCTATTAAAGTCGATAAACATAAGTACTTTCATACTTAACCGGACTATATCTTACCTTATATATATAAAGTTTCCACGTTTAGTCTCTAAGGATCCCTACCTTCGTATGAACCCCTCCGTCTCTTCTTACCCTTTATGGGTACGTTTTTTATAAAAAAAAAATATATTTTAGTTTTTATTAATGCGCGCCGTATTTTCATAAGGGCTACTAAAAAACGAAGGCGGAGTAGCACCCATATATTAATGAGTACCTATCCCCCCCCCAGGTCCAGGTCCAGGTCCCCAGGTACCCCCCCCCCTAACCGCAGTTATTGGGAAAGGGAAAGGGAAAGGGAAAGGGAAAGGGAAAGGGAAAGGGAAAGGGAAAGGGAAAGGGAAAGGGAAAGGGAAAGGGAAAGGGAAAGGGAAAGGATTATACTAATACTCTAGGTTTCCTGCCGATAATCCATTGTACATCCTTTAGGGTTTTCACTGATAAAACTTATATTTATAGTACCTAAAGGCTTTAGGAGTTTCCAGCATACAGTGGAATTTTACTCATAGTTTTTTTAAGTTTATTTTGGAGATCCTCCGGTAAATTTATATCTATCTTTAAATATTTCACCAGAATTTATATATATTCTTATAGTATTACTACTAATACCTAAAAATTTAGCAGCTCTTCTTCTAGAAACAAAACTACCTATTAGTTTAAATCCTTCTGTGCGCAAGCGACACATTTTTCATGTATGTGCACAATATGACCTCGGCTAGCACTCATCTTGAATAAAGTTTCTTCAGAATGTTTTCTACCTAAAGCTTTTTGTCTAATTAAATCTTTAGTTTCTTCAGTATGATTTTTACCAAATAACGGATTATTTTCCTTAGATTTTTTTAAAGCCATAAGTGCTTTAGTTTATTCAGAATGATTACGACCATATAAAGCAGATTTTTCTTGAACATAAATTCCTTTTAATGATTGACTAATTTTGGTTTTAGTCTCTTCAGTTAGTTTATGACCCCTAGAACTACCTGCTATTTTCAAAGTATTATACTTAGGATTTAATTTATCTAAATAATATTGCTCTCTTTCTGTTAAGTTAATATCGCAATATTCTAATATTTCTAGTGAAAAATTAAAGTATCCGTATTTAATTAAAGCTCTGCTTATTACAAGAGTTTCTCTATTTTTTAAATAACTAGGATTAAAATATCTCGTAAATCTTTTCGCTCTTATAAAAAAAAAAAGCGCACGCCTCCGTCCGAAGGCGTAAAAGGGTGTTATTAAATATAGTTTTACTGCTGATTGTCCTATCCAAGGGTCCAAACCCAGATTATAAACAATAATTTAAGTAAATTTATATCTAAATTTATATATTTCCCCTGTATTTTTTAATTTTATAATCTCATTAGCACTAGTTCCTAAAATTCGAGCAATCTTTTTTGCAGAATGAAAACAACCTATTACCTTAAATCCTTCTTTAGAACATTTTTCTGATACATAAATAGGAGATTGAATATTTGAACTATTATTTTTTTGTTTACTACCTTGGGAATGTGCTTGTGTCATAAGTGAATAAAAGACTAGGGAGCAACTATCAACCTTACCTGACGAATTAAGTGCAGGCGGATATTCGTTACTATCAACCTTATCAGACGAATTAAGTGCAGGCGGATCTTCGCTACTTTTAGTGTCCCCTGCTGCGGAGCAGCTGGCTACTGAAGTTTGGTTTTCTTCAGCTACAGTTGAAATATGAACACGATAAGTTGTATCTTTAACATTAATTGTAGCGAGTTTGTTATTTTTAAGTTTTCATTGCAATGAACTTCTAGATACATTATAATATTTTGCACATGAAGTAATAGAATCGAATATGTTTACAGTTAGCCCGCTTTCATCTTTAACTTCTACTTGAATTTTATCTCTAGCTGCTTGGTTAAAGTATCTATTTAAAGATTTGACAAATATTCTACCGTCTTCATGTGTTTCTATATTAGAAGGTCCATTTAATAAATTTACAATCGATTTATTTAAAGATTCCTTATCTACTTTAACTGAATTTGAACTAGATAATCTTTTTAAATTCATTTGATTTAATATAAGATTTATAACTCTTATACCTTCATCGGTATAATGAAGACCTAATTGTTTTAATCTTAATATGGTTTTTCAATCTTGATAATCTTTTTCCTTTTTACTATGTCAAGATAAAGAATCAAAAAAGGGTATTATAATTTTAGTTATAATATCTTCACGACCAATACTTACATAAACTGCATCAGTATTACTTTTAGTATCTCTATAAAGTCTAACGCCTTCATTTACATATTTCCCATAAAATTGATCATTACATATGCTTAAAAAGAAGTTTTGAACTTCTTCCATTAAACGTAAATCTTTAGCAGATTGGGTCAGAATAAATAACAATGTATAGTCTCTCTTGGCGACCGTGAAAGAACCTTCTCCTTCTACAAAACCTAAGACTCAATAAGGAGTAATAGAAAATTTTCTAGTTTCCATTTCACTAAAATCAGTTCTTAAGGTATTCATATTAGCCTTAATTTTGGAAATTTCTTCAAATAATTCTGGGGATTTTCTAGAAGAACTTCCGTAAAGCTCAAAAGCTTTTGAAAAACTTAAAAAGTTTAAGTACTTAGTTGACTGTAACGGATATTTTATAAAAATACTTATTATATTAGCTATATCTTCACGCCTATTGACACTAAATCTAGCAGTGTTTCCACTTAAAGAAACCTTACCTACCTCTAAGGTTTGTTGAATAAACTTCAATAAGTCTTCTTCATCTATATGCATAGTAATCTCAAATGAAAAGGAAAAATTTTGAGTGTTACGTATTGAAATATTGAATGAACCTTCTCCATCTGTTAATCCAGTGAATCACTCATAAAAATTATTTACATCATCTTTAGGTTGTGGACATGTAAGCCTTTCCTCAGAGGAAGATTGCCCAACATATATATCATTCGTTAATTTATTGGTTCATTTATAAATTCCAGATTTATTTTTATTATCCTTTATAATTAATTTCCTAGCTTGTGCAGAAAAAGCATCATCGTAAAATTTTACAGGTAAGCGAGGAAGATCTAAAGAAGGTTTTGTACTATAAAAACGTATATAATTTATATTTGATCTATTGTTAAACTTAAAACACTTTTGAGTAGGCACTATTTTACCATGATTTAAATACTTGTGAGAGATAGGTGACTTAGTTTCAGCGTAATTTCTAATGATAGATAACATTATTCATGCTACAGCAAATAATATTATAACTAGATAATACATAATATTATCATGCAACTCAACCAATCCCTCCATTTGCATAAAAATCAAATTCAACGTTCAATTAGTTAAAATACTATAAACTGGGAGAGATAATATTTCTATTTACATAAACCACCCATCCTTCGGAAGGACGGAAGGAGGCCCTTCTTACCCTTTACGGGTACGTTTTTTATAAAAAAAAATCTATTTTTTTTTTATTAATGCGCGCCGTATTTTCATAAGGGCTACTAAAAAAAAATTATGTTTTTTTTATTAGCCTCTCGCCCGCCTTCGGAGACTAGCCTCCGAAGGACGGAGGGTGCTAGGCCGGAGGGTCGGGTTTATATTTACTGGGCTAGTAATCAACTCTACCTGTATTCATATTAGCTTTAATATGAAAAATTTGATCTAGTCCTTCTTTAGTATAATGAGCTTTACTTTTAATTAGTACAGAAACAGAGCAGAAGTCTTTAAAATCTAAAGCTTTTATTCCTAATATAGGATATTTAAAGAAAAAAGGAAGAATTATTTCAGTTAAGTCAGACGTCTTGGATACACTGTACACTACTGCATTCATAGAATGTTTATATATTTTACCACATCCTAAATATTGAGCAATGTAAGCCATTAGTTGTTTATCTAAAATATGTTGATTTATTTGAAAGACCAATTCAATAACAGCTCTACGGTTACCTTTTGGTTTTCTTACCTTAACCATAAATGATCCCTCTCCGCTAGTAAACCCAGCCAGTCATTGGGGATCATAAATAGAAATATTTTCTCTTACAGGTCTTGCAGCAGGTGTTACATCAGGGAAAGCTTCTTTTAATGGTTCAGATAAACCTTTGTTTATAGATGCTTTTATTGATATAACATTTCGTAAACCTTCAGGTGTTAAATGTTCTTGGTTAACTAATAATAGATAAGCTTGTTTAAATAAAGAGTAATCTCCATATTTATTGGAAATAAGAGGAAATTTATCAAAGTGATCTAAAACTACCCCTAATTCTTTAATAGAGAATACTCTGTATTCTACTGATGAATTTGTACCTTGAACATATACTTTACCCACACCTAGAAACTTTTGAATAGCTTCCAAGATAAATAAATCTTTTTTATGTAAATGTATTTGAAATCTTGGTTTGATTATTCAACCTGATCTAACAGTATTACTTTTTGTAATACTTAAAACAAATGAACCTTCTGCGTCTGTGAACCCAGTTAAGAAATTAGGATCTATTATTAAACCCTGGTTATTGCTATCTCTGGCATCATTAATGAATGATGTAGAATAACTTCTTTTATTAACTAATTGAGTAGTAAGGATTTTAACTTGATAATTTCTTTCGAAACCCATTAGAGTACATCTTAAATGTGGATAACTTGCGCACCCACATCAACTACCGTCTACTCGTTGCTCTTTTACAGTAATACTTTCACCTATTACTGACTTAGATCCGCGATTGCCCACGTTCTTTTCAGATGCCTTCAAGCTTGTTACCATACATGAGTGATTAGTTCATCCACCGTCAATCTTTCGATTGAGGCTTGGTACTTGAAGTTCTAGGGGTTTTCCGGAGTTTGGTAATTTAATCCCCAATAAAAGTGATTTCCCAGATCACTTAGAAGGAGGAGTTGCGCTATCTTGAAAATAAATACCTCAAGGAGTAGGAACATCCATATTTAGATTAAAAAAAAAGCTACATAATAACATGATAGGTAAACATAAAAATCTCTATATTCAAAAAAAAAACTTGAAAAAATAGAGCCATAGATAAAAGAGTAAATATTATTGTCTTACTTAGCGTCCTTAATAATAAATTAGATTTATTTGTCTCCATCCTTCCTTCCTTCCTGCCATACTTCTGGCGTAGCACAGAAGGCAGGAGGAGGAGGACTGCCTTGGCCTGCCTAGCGAAGCTATGCCTGCCTTGGCCTGCCTAGCGAAGCTATGCCTGCCATACTTCGTTAGGCTACGAAGTATGGCAGTCCTTCCTCCTACGAAGTCAGGCAGCCGGGACTGACTTCGTAGGAGGAAGGAGGAGAAGCCTCCGTAAGGGACCTGGCTGCTTCGCAGAGATGAATTATATGTAAAAATAAGCGCTCTTTCTTTGTTTGAAATTAGCACCTTATTTAAAGCAACCGTATAATTCTGTGAAATTAAGCAACATATAATAATAAAAATGCCATCCTCAATGCAAATAAACCGAAAATAGCATATGAAAATTTCTTTAGCGCAGGCTTTTCTTTGTTTTTTTTACCCTCCTTCCCTCCCTCACTGACATGTTAATAAACATGTAAGCTACCTTTTTACGCATTAACTCCACCTAAGTTAAAAAGTGAAGCTTGTAAAAACAAATTTTATGAAATTAAACAATTAGTTACGCAACATATAATAATAAGAATGCCATCATCAATGCAAATACATGGCTATGTTATACTATATAATTATCCACGCTTTATATTAATTAAATACTTTTTTCTATAAGGTGTATTTATTCCCTTCTCTATTTGAGATTTTTCTCTACGAAGTAAAGTTTTAATATCAGAGTTAATAGAAGCCGCAGCTTGTCGTATTGAAGTATATACAGTAGTAATCCTAGTTTCAATATCTGTAATTTCTACCTCTATGCCCGGAACAGGTAAATATTCTCTATTTAATGCTATTTCTTTAAATCTATCTATAGCTTCTGGTTTATGTTTCTGACCAAAGAATGGGTTATTATCACCTTTCCGATTATCACTCATAAGGCGTTTTACCTCTTCTGTATGTGTTCTACCTAAAGCAAGATTTCGCATTTTTTCTAAAGATTCGTCGGTATGTTTGTAACCTTTGCTATTACCTGCTTGTGGGTTTATATTATATTCAGGATGAATACTATTGATTCAATTTTGTGAGGGTCACTCGCAAGATATAGTATCCGTTCCCCTGGGGCCCTGGAGGGGGCCCCCTCCAGGGCCAGGGCCAGGGCCAGGGCCAGGGCCAGGGCCAGGGCCAGGGCCAGGGCCCCAGGGGAACGAGTTTGTATATTCCAATATATATAAACTAAAATTAGCCATTGTATATTTATTCATAGCTCTTACTATATGTAAATTACTACGAGAAATTAAGTATCATGGTTGATAATAGTCACTAAGTCTAGTGTATAAAGGATCTCCGCTACCTATATACACTTTATTATTTATATTATTTACTCAAGCATAAATACCTATTTTCCCATTATTATCTTTACGAATTATATTTCTTTGATTTATAGGGTCATTATAATATTTTATAAATCTTTTTATAGATACTATTAGACTCTGAATCGTTATTATTAACCTTTACTGATATATTATTCATATTAGATGAAAGTAATATACCTGAAAAAAAACCCAAAATTTTAGATAAGTATAAAAATAATAAAATTTAAGCGTTAATACATCATATAGTGTTATAAGGGCTTAACCTTATTCAAGAAATCACTTTCTTGATCAGACTATATCTTGCATTTTATTTAAGCAAAACCTTAAAATTAAAATGTAGGGTACTCTAGACAGAATTATTGTTATGTTACTCATCTGTTAGTCGTTGAACGTACTTAATCTTTAAATATATTTACATATGATTAAGTTTCGCGGCGAATTAACTTCCACTTAACGAAGTACTTCTCGCAATTCACCCTTTTTATACTGAACTATTTGCTTAATCCAGTTGCCTCTGAAAAAGCGAAACCTAAAATAGCGTAAGAGAAAAGTTGTGATCTTAAAGAAGGATTTCTAGCTACTCCTAGAATTAACGCACCAAAAACTACACCAATACCTACTCCTGCTCCAATTAAACCAGTAGTGGCTAAACCTGTACCTATTATTTTTGCCACCTGGATCATAGATTATTAAGTTGAATAATAGCATAAAAAAAATGTCAATTTACAAAGTCTCTAATCTTAACCTATATATAGGTTTATGTAATATTTAACGAGTGATACATAACACTAGGTTATTTTAAATATAAAATTTATTGAATTTAAAAGTATTAATGTTTAGTTAACCAAATAAGAACATCACATTAATCTTATTTTGTATATAGTTAAATATTTAATACTTTTACTGATGTACCCCCCCCCCCCCCCTTTTCTTACAAAATATCCGGCAGTATTAAAAAATTATGCACGGTTTTCCTCAGATATGGGTAATGTAAAACGTTTAGGTGTTATACTTTTTAACGATATAAATTCAGATTCAGTGACATTAAGATCTTTAGTATGATTACTAAGAATAGAAAAAAGGAGCTCAAGAGTGATCTTGTCTTTGCTAGCCTCCATTGTAGGGTAATTAAAAAAAAACCAATTACCCACAATAGCAAACGGGTGCTTTGCAGCACTAACACGTCAAATTTGCCTCCGAAGGAGTACATTCCTATATAAACATACTCCAAAAAAGATTTTTCGGGGGTGTTTTTCTCCGTCCGTCCGACTTCGTACGAAGTCGGCTTTAAAAAAAAATATCTTTTTTTATAGGGAGTGCTGCCCCACTTCGTAGGGAGCAACGGTATCTTTGGTTTCAGCTTCATTATTTCCTCGCTTCACGAAGGTTAGTAGAATAGTGTCTCTTAGCTGTATAAATATTAACTTTCTTAGAGTTTAATGTATTAGCTGTCTTAGCTATTAATTCTAGTACATGATTATTAGAAGTATCAGGTAACTTAAGAGATTGTCTACTGTCTATATGAAGAGCTCCCCGCCCTAATTCAAATACAAATCCTATAGTTATTATAATTATAAACAATAATGCTATTGTTAACCCATAAATATCATTTACATATTCACTTAATGCAAAAGGGAAAGTTAAAAGAATTTCTAAATCGAGTAATAAATAAACCAATGCAAATATAAAGAATTTAATACCAAATTGTGTTCTATTTTGACCTAAAAAACTATGAAAACCACATTCAAAAATAGAATATTTTTCTTGATACGTTGGGGTCAAATTTCTCATACCTATAAATTAACACCCAGATTTATATTAAACTATTGTTTTCTATTTGTATTCATTCTATTACGGATTTTTTTTATTTCATCTAAACCTTCTTTGGTTAAATGTTTTTTATTTTCCATTAATGATACAACTTTACTAAAATCTGAAAAATCTAAACTTTTATTACCATGTAAATGATATTTAACGAAAAATGGAATAATAATATTTCTTATGCTAGAAAAATCAGATACTTTAAAATCAATTGTTCCTCTATCATCTAAACTTGTATAACCACATCCTAAATATTCAATTAAACTTTTGATTAAAAACTCGTCTCTAAGACTTTGAGTTAAAATAAAACTTAATTTCACTGCTTCACCGAATTTAGATGTTTTAGATTTAAATATTACAACACTAAAGCAACCTTCGGCATCAGTAAATCCTGCTAATCAAAAAGGATCTATATTTTTAAATAGTAGAGTTTCAGGTCTTAATATAGGAATAATGTCAGGAAAAGCAATTCTTAATTCATCATTTCAACCATTATTCATAACAGCCTTTAAAGCAACAAGCTCTGATAATCCATCTTTTGTAAGATGACTTTTGCTTTTAATTAAATTATAAGCTAACTTAAATAACATATAATCTGCTTTTTTTTGAGTTTTTAAAGGATATTTATCAAAATGGTTAATTATAATATCTAAACCTTTTAAAGATTCAACACGATATTGTGAAGCATCTTTACCTGTAAGAAAAACATTACCAGTATTCAAAAAGTTTTTAATACTATTTAATAATATTAAGTCTTTTTTATGTAAGCTTATTACAAATCTACATGCTACACGTCAACCTAATTTGTATTTATTATCTTTTATTATTGTTAATATAAAAGAACCTTCACCGTCTGTAAATCCAGTAACGTATGAAGGATCTAGTTTAGATTCTAGCATAGAAAAATTCCTTGTTAAATTTATAGGGTTAGAAGGGATTTTGACTTGATAACTTCTTTCGAAGCCCACTAGAGTACACTTTAACATTGAATTATTTTTTTTGAGCTTGCGCCTAAATATCCAATGTAACTACCATCTACTCGTTGCTCTTTTACAAATAAAGTGTTAATTTTATTTGACTTAGATCCACGATTACCCATTAAACTTTCGTATATCTTCTGACTTGTTACCATACCTGAGTAATTACTTCAGCCACCAATATATTTTCATATATGGCTTGGTACCAGAAGCTTTAGGGAGTTCCCGGAGTTTGGCAATTTACCCCAAATTATTGATTTCCCTATTCAATTCTTAGGATTGTGAGGAGCTAAAATCAAATTAACTATTAAAAAAACTAAAGCTAATATAGATACAAATAAAAAGAAAAAAGTCATACTACTCATTTAATTATTAAATAAAATCTGTACCAGTATAGTACCCAGACTTAATCATTCAGACGACATAAATATAAATAATAATATTATTAAAGTTATACTAGATATTGTTATAGATATAGGACTTGACATAACTATATTATTATATTTTAATTCTAAATTTTTTATTAAAACACCATTATTATTATAAATATAACCTAATAATTTTCTAGTTTTTAATAAAGAATTTATTTTATATTCAGGTTTATAAAAGAAAATTTCTTTTATAATATTAAGGTAGTAGACAGCACCTACTACGCTAGTTAATATTGCGACTAAAGATAAAAATACATAACCACTATCTAAAGCAGCACTTAATACCATCTGTTTTGCAAAAAAACCAACTAATGGCGGAATACCTACAAAAGAAAATATAGTAATAGCTAAACTTAAAGCTAATACAGGGTTAACATAAAAATATCCTTTTAATTGGCTAATTAATTGAATCACTCCGTCAAATTTACCTTGCAAAAAAAAATAATAAATATTAAGACGAAGGTAACTCCTTATCTTATAACATCAATCCTGGAAAATCAGATAAGCACCCAAATGCTTAATTTCTTAGTACGAAGTAGGGCAAGCCTACCCACACCGGAAAGTATTCAATATCAGCTTACTAGTCCAAAATGATACTTCATTTTGGGACTATACTAGGTATTAGTTATATAAGCCTAAAGGTAGTTACTTCCGTATGTCAATTTTTTATTTTAATTTGGTTAGGAGGGATTTTGACTAATGATTTCTTTCGATAATCAAGTAAGAGTACACCTTAAATACGGTAAATAGAAATATTTACGTATTAACAACCGTCTACTCGTTGCTCTTTTACAACCATATTATTTAGTATGGTTGACTTAGATCCGCGATAGCCCACACTTCTTTCGAAGGTCTTCAAGGTTATTACCTCCCCTTTTATTTAATGATTAACCATAGATTTTATGCTGCCTAACGAAGTATGGATGCGTCTAAAAAAAAATAAAAGAGATACATGAGTGATTAATTCATCCACTTATACCCTTTCGAGTATAGCTTGGTACTTGAAGCTCTAGGGTGTCCCCGGAATTTGGCTGTTATTCCCAATTAAAGGAGGGTTCCCTGTTGGGCGCTACCGCCCCCCCTCCCCTATAGGAGAATTGTTTTTATCTAATAATTCTTTATGTTCTTTATTATCTGTTACATAAAAATATAAAGAAAATCCTATTGCTACTAATATAATAAATACATTTAAATTACTTATTGAGTATTGCATTAAATAAAACACAAAAGCTTGTATTGATTCTATGCTTGTTATACTTAAAGCTAATAATATAAAACCTACATGACTAATAGTACTATAAGCTAATAATCTTTTTATTCGGAACTGTGTTAAACCTACTACTGTACCTATTATTAATGATAATAAAGAACTCATTAACAAACCAAAAGTTCAATTAAATTCAGAAAATGAATTACTTGTAAAATACACTATTTCTAATAATAAAATAAAGATAGATATTTTAGCGATTATAGCTACAAAAGTAGTAACTATAGTAGGTATGGCATCATAAACGTCCATAGAGGTTAAATTTATCGTCCAAATTAAAGAAAAGACGAAAAGTAAGTTTAAATAAGCGCAGAGTTAGCTACGCATACTTAAAATCACCTATACTTTATTCCATATCAAATTCTTTTCTACTCCGATTCATTCTATCTTTAATTTCCTTTATTTGATCTAAACCCTCTTCAGTTAAGTGGGCTTGGTTTTTTATCAGTTTGGCTACCATAGATCAGTCCGTAAAGTCTAAGGATTTTACACCTATTATAGGGTATTTTTGGAAAAAAGGTATAATTATATCATAAATATGTTCAAAAGATTGACATTTATATTCTGCATAATTTTTATATGAATAATAACTACCACATCCAAAGTAATCCACTAAACTTTGGATTAGATCCTTATCTCGAACATGTTGGTTAAATCTAAACGCCAAGGTTACACGTCCTCCTGCTTTGTAGGCTTTAGATTTTCTAAGGTCCACGCTGAAGGACCCTTCACCAGAAATAAAACCAGCTACCCATTGAGGATGTAAATTAGCATAAATAAAGGATTTTTCTTTAGAGATATACCTTGAGACAGGGGTACTATTAGGGAAAGATTCTTGTAACGCAGGACTCAGTCCTTTATTAAGAGAAGCTCGAATCTTCGCGATAGATTGTAAACCCTCTAACGTTAAATGTTCCCCTCTTTGCATCATCATAACTACCTCTTTTCAAAGAAGATAGTCTGCAAGCTTGTCAGTAGCCAAAGGATATTTATCGAAATGAGGGATTATTTTGGTTACTATCGAATTTAAAGAACGAACTTTTAAAATACAACATCCTCTCGATTTCCCTATAGTTCCTACATCTCCAAAGTATTTTTTAACCTGGTTCAATAAATTTTCATCCCTCTCATGGAGATTAATCATAAAATATAGACCTAAGTCTCAACCTATTTTATTCTTAGGTGTTCTAGATAAGGTGAAAGTAAAACACCCTTCAGCGTCCGTAAATCCTGTTACGAATCAAGGATCGCTTAATTGGGGGGTGTACTTTGAGAGCTCATAACCGCTAGAATAATACCGTTTTTGCGCATTATTTAATTTTAAGTGGGCAATATGTGACGGTAAACTTGTATAAGTATAAAAACTATCAGCTAGATTAAAACTAATGTCCACGGCGGTTAAATTTATCGTCCAAATTAAAGAAAAGAACGACTTTATACTTGCGTATTAAACATATTATCTAAATTATAATATATATAAACAAATAATACCACCCTCCTTCGGAGGCCTAGCACAGGGCTAGTCCTGGGCGAGAGGGGAATTGTTATTATTAAGTTTGTGTCCTTACTTCTGCCTCCGAAGGACGGATGGAGCCACAATAATCATGCTTGGCTTACGAAGTATGCTAGCATTTTTATTTTAAATATCTCCCTTTATTCATTCCTACTTTTATTTGACGAATTTGATAAAAACCTTCCTTAGTTAAATGAACCTTTGTTTGGATCATTTCCGCTATTTTAGCTCAATCTTTAAAGTCTTGTGCTTTTACACCAAGGACAGGGTATTGATCAAAAAAAGGTAAAATATTTTCAAAATTATCTTTGAGTGATTGACACCTAAACTCTACATAATCTTTATAACTATAAGTTTGACCACACCCAAATAAATTTACTAAGCTTTTTAATAATAATTCATCTCTAATATGTTGAGTTAATACAAAAAGTATTACCACACGACTTCCTGCTTTATATAACTTAGATTCCCTAATGCTAACTTTAAAACAACCGTCACCAGATGTAAAACCGGCTACTCACTGAGGATGTAATTTAGTATTATCTAATGGTAACGGGGGTCTTGGTACAGCAACACTAGCAGGGAAGGCTTCTTTTAGTAATAAACTTAATCCTTTATTAAGAGAAGCTCTAATATTTATTATTTTTTGTAAACCTTCATTTGTTAAATGTTCCCCACGTTGCATCATCATAACTACTTCTTTAAATAATAAGTAATCAGAATATTTATTTGTTTTTAAAGGGTATTTATCAAAATAAGGAATTACTTTTGTTATAATTTGATCTAAAGAACCTATTGTAAAATCACAACAATTATTTCTTTCTTTACTTATTCTTCCAGCTCCTTCAAAATAAGCTTGTATAAGTCTTAATAATTCTAGATCTCTAGCATGAAGATTGATGGTAAAGTTCGCTTCTAATTGCCAACCTAATTTGTTTTTAGGTGATTTACGTATTAAAATAAGAAAACATCCTTCCGCATCCGTAAATCCTGATATAAATCAGGGTTCATTTAGTTGAGGAAGTTTTTCTATATTATCTTTAAAGTCTGATTCAGTAGAATAAAGTCGTCTTTGAATAATTTGATAAGAAGGGATTTTAACTTGATAGTTTCTTTCGAAACCCATTAGAGTACATCTTAAATGTGGTAAATTAGTACCACATCAACTACCATCTACTCGTTGCTCTTTTACAGCAATATTATTACATACTACTGACTTAGATCCGCGATTGCCCTCGTTCTTTTCAGAAGCCTTCAAGCTTATTACCATACATGAGTGATTAGTTCATCCACCTACAGTCTTTCGACTGTGGCTTGGTACCAGAAGTTCTAGGGGGTTTCCGGAATTTGGCAGTTTACTCCCAACAATAGAGGATTTCCCAAGTCCTCTTTCAGGAGATCAAAAATGAAAAGGTGCAGCACTAACTTTAAATAAGAATCCTATACTAAAAATAAGTAAAGAAAAATGGATATAATGTGGTTTATATCAAACCCCACAAGAATTTATATTATCACTTATACTAGTAATAATATATAAACCATCCATATTAGTTGTTCCAGAGTTTGCATATAATAAGGCGGATCCTAATAAAATAAAACATGAACTTAATCCCAAGGCTGCCGAATTTATCTTGCTAAAAAAACATATATACGATATATTAAAAATAGACACAATAAATATTTAATTTAGAGTTCGTTATTCAAAAAACCAAAAAAAAACAAATAAACAAAAGTAAATTTATGTTTAGTTTCTTCCTGTGTTCATTCGAGCTTTTATTTCACGAATTTGATCTAACCCTTTCTGAGTTAAGTGATTTTTGTCTTTCATGATTTGAGCTACTTTACAAAAATCCTCAAAATCTTTAAGTTTTTCACCCTTAATCCGGAGGATATGAAGCTACCCCTTGGGGCCCTGGAAGGGGGCCCCTCCCAGGGCCAGGGCCAGGGCCAGGGCCAGGGCCAGGGCCAGGGCCAGGGCCAGGGCCAGGGCCAGGGCCAGGGCCAGGGCCAGGGCCAGGGCCCCAAGGGGGACGGATAAATTTTACTTTAAAAAAAGGTATAATTTTTATAGTTATATCTGTAAGATTTGTTACTCTAAATCTACAAATGTTACCTCTAGTATAAGTATTACCGCAACCTCAAAATTTAACTAAACTTGCTACTAACTGTTCATCTCTTTTATGTTGAGAGATATTAAATTCTAATTGAATATTCACTCCAGACTTAGTTGTTACAGATTTTTGAATATTTACAAAAAAACAACCTTCTGCTGTTGCTGCAAAGCACCCTGCTATTCAACCTAAATCTGGAATATTCTTATTTTCGACTAAAGGCCTAGGTATGAATATAAGATCTTGGAAGGCAGCTCGCAATTGATCAGATAAACCTTTATTCATTGTAGCTTTTAGTGCTACAACTTTTTTTAACCCTTCTAACTTTAAATGTTCTTTATTTAAAACTAATTTATATGCTAACTTAAAAAGCTCAAAGTCAGCTAGTTTTTGAGTTATTAAAGGATATTGATCAAAGTGTTTAATAATTTTTTCTAGATCTTTAAAAAGGACACGATAATTAATAATTTTTTGAGTTGGATGTATAAAAATATTACCTGTTGAAAAGTACTTTTGGATATCTTCTAAAAGAGCTCTGTCTTTTTCATGTAATGATATACCAAATTCTAATTTTACTTGTCAACCTACTTTATTTTTATTTTTAGAAATACCAATAGAAAAGTATCCCTCCCCATCTGTGTGTAAACGATCCCTGTGATAAACCAAGGATTAAGGGTTTTTGTGAAATATTGCCTCTTAAATTTTCGTTTACAATATTATTGGGAGCTTGTATAATAGAAGTATAAAACCTTGACGATGGTTTTTTTCGTTTAGAAGGGACTTCGGTTAGATAGTTTCTTTCGAAACCCATTAGAGTACATCTTATATTTGACATCGTTTGATAATCAAACATATTACCATTTACTCGTTGCTCTTTTACAAGTAATGTTTTATTATCACTTGACTTAGATCCGCGATAACCTATTTCAGTTTCCATCATCTTATGACTTGTTACTATACCTGAGTAATTACTTCAGCCACTAGTGCTTTTTCAAGCAACGCTTAGTATCATAAGCTTTAAGGCGTCCCCGGAGTTTGGTAATAGTAGGCACAAATATAGAGGGATCCCACTCCCCTTGGCACCTAATAAGAAATAGTAGGGTCGACAGCCCGCGCCAATATGTTTGGCAACGAACAGCCTCCCTCCGAACCGTACGTGCACCTTTCAATGCATACGGCTCTCCACGAGAACTTTGCCCTGAAACCGGTAATTTTATAAAGATTCTGGGATGGCTTACTTATCTTTTTGTTGCGTTATTAATCATAATTCGTTAAGTGCTAAACCGTCATATGCTCCTCGGTGTATTCCTTGGTGACAGGGTCTACATACCGGGAGTTGTTTTCGGTTTAACTTAGACATCAGGCCAGTGAATCCTGTGGGATTCAGTGATGCCTTTCTAATATGTTTGACGTGGTGCATTTCGATTTTTTCCTCCTACGAAGTCAGTCCTTCCTCCTACGGCAGGAAGAACCGCAGACTGCACATGTCTCGTCTAATGTAGATTGAGACCGGAGGGTGTAGTTCAGTGCCATTAGAGGGTCGAGTAAGTTACCCTAACTAGTTCTAAATGCTCTGGTTTTCTTGAAACTACTTGGGATATCTAATTCATAAGCTTTAATTTTAGATTCCTTCTCCACTGTGATTCCTAAGTTAGTTCCGAACTTTTTGAACGTTTCTGCCCTTGACCTGAGTCTGTATTTTCTAGCTAAGGTCTTTGCGCAGGAATGTCTAAGGATGAACCCTATGATAGAATTAAACATGAAATAGTTGTCTGCTGGGGAATAATAATTAATATAACCTCTAATGATTCAATTGTAATGTTGTATTATAGACTTATGGTCTAGAAATATTCATTTTGTTATCGCATTGGGTGAGAAGTTCTCTCTGCCTCGAAATTTCTTCAGGAAACCTTGATCTATCAAGTTTTTAGTTATTTTCTTAATAGGGGCTCCGAATCATATTTTTGTCTGGGCTATATTAGATTTATAACGTTTTCCAGTTCGAGTATTATATTTGTATCCAACTTTCGCTTCTTTGGACTTCGGTTTTCAGAATTCCATACCTAAGAAGTTAGCTTTATCCTTGCTCAACTGAGTGATCTTCGTTTTTTCACTAGATAGTTCTAGTTTCAAGTGTGATGTTAGGTATTCTGATATCATATTCTTTATTTCCAAAGCGAATTCATGATCACCTACAATTCCTACTACTCAATCATCTGCGTATCTAGTATAATATATTCTGTTATTATCCCTGATCCTAGACTTTACTCTTCTTCTTTGTATTTGAAGCTTCTTGATCTCTTCTTGTATATCTGTATCCTTATTTTCTAGGTATGCTTTTTTTCGCTTACTTATTTGATAGGATAGGGCCTTCCATTCCGGGTTTATCTTAGATACGGTTTGGTTTGTGTCGGAGTATTTACCGATAAGTTTCCCCATATAAGTGTCCAGCTCGTTCAGGAAGATATTAGATAAAAGGGGGGAGATCAGGGATCCTTGTGGGACCCCTACTTCAGGTTTTGTAGAGATATTCTTCTCTACGTATTCCGCTTTGACGAGTTTTCAATAAAGATCCATGAATCTCTGATCTGTGACTTTGTTTTGGATTAACTCTGCTAGTAAATGATGGTCTACATTGTCGAAGAATCCTTTGATATCACCTTCGATAGCTCAGGTGATACCGTTCCATGTGGAGATACTTTTTAGTGCTGAGTGACATCCTCTATTGGTGGCGTGCCTACTAAATCCGAAACTCAGATCCGAGAAGCAAGGTTCAAATATACTCTCTAGAGTCATCCTCATTGCTTCTTGGACGATCTTATCCCGCGGTGAGGCGATTGCTAGGGGTCGCGTTCCGCCTTTCGGTTTGGGAATATGTACCTTTCTTGCGGGTTTAAATTGGAATTTGCCTGTTTGTAGAGACTCTGCAAGTGATTGAAAATATTCCATGGAAATTCCATCTAGGGTTTCTTCATCCAGTCCTGGTGTCATGTTCCCTGGTTTTGATTTTATGTTTTTATACGCTATAATAAGTGTGTTAGCCATCGCGATAGATTTATATAAACCGGTGAACTTACCATTGTTAAGTTTTATCAGATGTGACTTAGATTCTGCACTGGGAAGTTCCCTAGCACAGGTCGCGGTCACGTAGTTTCGCTGCCCCACTTCGATATAAGGACCCTGACCTACTTTATTATGATCTCAGTGCCGTATACTACTATTGGGGCTCCGTCACCAGTAGGAGTTACCTCCCTTAGGCGATCCCGAATTTCTTTGTATTATGTTGGTTCATTCTCTTGTAGGTACCTTCCTATTACCATCGTTTGGTATTGTCCACCCAGTGTAGGCTTTGAGAGCTCTTAATCCTGGATTCTCAAACTTGGGTGCAGTAGTATTAGGGCCACTACTGAGGTGGTGGTAGACCCGACTAGGACAATGTGTAGTACCGTGAGGGAATCTATCTTGCCGAACCTCATAGGTCATGATTGGCCTTGACCAGAGTTCAGCTTTACTAGCATGCTTTTGTCCCTCTGTCATTTCGACTTTTGGTAAGCTAGTTGATTTACGGAATATGTCTACAATTCCGACCTTTCGTAAGGTGAACATAATAAAAGCGAGACGGCGCACGATTAAACCACCTGTTGTAGCTAATTCTGAATTTCTATAAATTGTACTTAACAAATATAGTCCGTAACTTTGTAACTCTATTGATAAAAAAATAGAAACTAAATCGTTAGTAGACATTAAAAAAATTGCACCACTAACTACAAACAATAAAATTAAAGGGTATTCTATTATCTTTAAATGTTCTCCCATTTTATTTAGAATTTTTGTTCTATAAAATATAAAATTATTAAATAATAAATCTTTTAAAGATGAATGTTCTTTAACTCAAACTTTTCTAGGTAAAAAACTAGTAAGTTGTAATATTAGTATACAAACTAAAAAAACAAATATATGAAATATTTGAGTTATATTAGTTACATGAAGTAAACCTCCGTGTAAACCAATCCCTTTATTTATAAGAGATAAACTCACTATTTCATGTAAAAAGCAATAGATTAAAGCAATAATAGCTATTCTATTAAAAAGTATTGACATATCTCGTCTTAAAGTGACGGCATTAGAAAATAATAAACATAATATAGATAAAGTTATCATAATATAATTTATATATATAAAGAGACCTAAACTCGGACTCAACCAGGAGAGAAAATCGAATTCTCATCTTTAATGCATGAAATTAAGGTTTTACCTTTAAACTATCCTGATTTTACAACGCGTACTCCTCCTTCCTGCCTCCTACGGCAGGAGGAAGGACTGCCTTCTGCCTACGTAGTCAGGACTGCCTCCTCCTGCCTCCTGCCTCCTGCCTCCTGCCTCCTGCCTCCTGCCGTAGGAGGCAGGAGGCAGGAGGCAGTCCTTCCTGCCGTAGGAGGAAGGACTGACTTCGTAGGAGGAAGGAGAAGTCAGTCCTCCTCCTCCTGCCTACTAACGAAGTATGGATCCTACCAGGAAGGAAGGAAGGACTGCCATACTTCGTTAGGCTACGAAGTCAGTGGCAGGCCAAGGAAGGAAGGAGGAGAAGTCAGTCGCTTGCTCCTCCTTCCTCCTGCCGTAGGAGGAAGGACTGACTTCGTAGGAGGCAGGAAGCCAGGTAGGAAGCCAGCTCTTTACGGAGTGTGTGCAGCTGCGCATTAAATTAATATTATAATAATTCTAAAAAAGATACTAATTTAGTATTTCGCTACTTAGCGATAATTATATAAGGTTTATCTTTATAAGGGATAATACCCTGACTCGAACAGGGAACAGCTTGACCCACACTCAAGTACTCTACCTATTGAGCTATATCATCCTGTTTTTTTTATTTGCTACCTAATAAAGGGACCTGAGACATGGAGGAGGTGTCATAGGATATCCATTATCAGATAATGAATTATTATTTCATTATCTGATAAACAAGCAGAGCTTGCGCCATAAAACCTCTAACACCTATGTGGCTTCAAAGAGGTCGGCCTGCTAAGCCATTGTTTATAAAGCAGAGCTTGCGCCTGAATCGGACACTTTTTAACCTAATACCTCTTTATTTTCAAAAAAAATATATAAACAATCAGAGCTTGCTAAACAAATAATTGATACATTACAAACCAAATTTAAACCTAATAAATATAGTTATAAGGTATTCAAATTATTTGCTATAAACTAACAAAAATAGCGAACGTTAATAAATAAATATTTATTTATTAACCAATATTTAAAAATCGTACTAGATACTTAATTATTTAATTAAGTTTTAATACTTCGTATTTTTATTGACTTTTAAGCCCTCCTTCCTGCCTCCTGCCTCCTGCCTCCTGCCTCCTGCCTCCTGCCTCCTACGGCAGGAGGCAGGAGGCAGGAGGACTGCCATACTTCGTTAGGAGGAGAAGTCAGGACGAAGGACAATCATACAAATAATTCTAATTATTACCGTATGAATTGACTACGATTTGAAACATATCAAACCCCCTTATCTTTTACCCACCCACTGGTATTTATTTATTTATTTATTTATTTATTTATTATTTAGAGCGGATCCTTCCTTCCTTCCTGCCATACTTCTGGCGTAGCACAGTAGGCAGGAGGAGGAGGACTGACTTCTCCTTCCTCCTGCCGTAGGAGGAAGGACTGCCTCCTGCCTCCTGCCTCCTACGGCAGGAGGCAGGAGGCAGGAGGCAGGAGGCAGGAGGAGGCAGTCCTGACTACGTAGGCAGAAGGCAGTCCTCCTGCCGTAGGAGGCAGGAAGGAGAAGCCAGCCTTGATGATGATGCCGATATATATCCATTGAAGGGGACTAGTATTATTACAGGTGCTGAATACTTAGTAGCCAAATCAATGGGGTGTTCTTTACGTGTTAAGGATGGTATAATAATCCCTTTCAAAAGAGAGGAGTCCTTCGTCCTTCGTCCTTCGGAGGAAAATGTTTTAAAACATAAAAAGTATAAAAATTATAATATTGAATTAGAATATGAAGCACCTTTTAGAGATTTAATTAAGGAATTACAACACAAAAGACGTCAATACCCTCCCCCCCGCAAGCTTGCGCAAGCTTGCGGGGGGGGAAGAAAACTTTCAGGCGTCGTCTTCGACGACTGAAACTTGGTGGCGCTGACGCTTTACACCAGAGGCCTTATAAAAAAAAATGTATTTTTTTTTATTAGGCATGTTTTTTTTTTTTTAGGGTGCGCTACTTTGTAGCTACTAAACAAATAGCTTATGTTGGAGTGACTCGAACACTCAATAATAAATACCAAAAATTTATGACTTACCCCTTAGTCCACAACATATAAGGTAAATCCGACTTGAACGGATAAAATTAAAAATCAAACAGTCCTAAGCTGTCCATGTCTACCAATTCCATCATTACCCCTATTTATATGTTATATTGCCTGAGATAGGATTTGAACCTACAACCAAAGTATCTTCAGAACTCTGCTCTACCAATTGAGCTTCTCAAGCTAAATTTAAGAAATATAACGGATATTAATTTTAATTAAAACCTCGCTTGTGAAGAATTCTTGCTGTCCTCCTCCTTCCTTCCTTCCTTCCTTGGCCTGCCACTGACTTCGTAGCCTAACGAAGTATGGCAGGCATAGCTTCGCTAGGCAGGCCAAGGCATAGCTTCGCTAGGCAGGCCAAGGCAGGCATAGCTTCGCTAGGCAGGCCAAGGAAGCAGCTGCTGCAGGAGTTACAAGTTATAATTAAAATCATAGAATTTTATAAAAAATTCTATCACTAATGGAGACATTGAGAATCGAACTCAAATTAATAACTTGCAAGGTTACAGTTTTACCATTAAACCATGTCCCCTTTTATTTTTATTCTTTCACCGCGCAGTTGAGAAAACCTTGTTTTTTCGAACACGGTTAGGCATCTCACGATTTTGAGGGATTCTCATCCTTTTTTTTTTCCATCCTTGGCCTGCCACTGACTTCGTAGCCTAACGAAGTATGGCAGGAGGAGGAGGACTGCCTACTAACGAAGTATGGATCCTACCAGGAAGGAAGGAAGGATGCTTTTCTCAGGGTGAAAATCCGTTTATTCCTCTGCATCTCTTTTGATCGAAATGCTCCGCTATCGGGTCCCTATTTTCTGAGGGATTTCCATTGTTCCTTACGGAGAAGACTAACGGTGATTGATCGCCTTTCACTGTTATCTGCTTATTGGATTTTAAGCGAGGGGAGTTCCTCTACGATCATCGGTGTCTCAGATATCGCCTTCAATCTCTATTTATCCTATATAGATTTTTCATTTTCTTCAGTGCTGGGTTTATCCATGCCTTTATCTGATGGTCTTCTAGCGATTGATTTCGTTAGAGGTGGGGTTTACCCACCTTCTACTCCTCTTCAGTGCTGGGTTTATCCATACCTTTATCTGTTGGGCGCTTCTTTCTGAGTTCTTTTAATTCTTTTCGATGTTTTCTTAGTAGTTTTCTCTTTTTCTCACTTTTTGAACTGTCAAATTGGGCTTTCATTTTCTTTAGATTCATGAGTATTGGTTTTTGGGTTTTTATGTACTTTATCTCACTATATTTACTTCAATCTTTTACATCTTTTCCCGTTTTCAGGTATTGTATTAGATCGTCGCTTGCTAGTGTACTTGAGTTTCCCATATTTGCTTTTAATTCCATGAATAGGAGTATTCATTTTCCTCTTATTTCTATGAACTCTTTCCCTTATTCCGTGTCCTTGGAGTGGTACTTTGGTGGTTCTTCTTCTTTGTCACTTTTTCATATAAATATTGATTCTTTTGCTTCGATACTTAGTTTTGAGTGGATTTCATCTGAACAGATGAATTCCATAAGTGTCTTTAATTTTTCTACTCTTTTCTTTTCTTGTTCTGTTAGTTCTCTTTCTTCAGACAGTTCCTCGTAGTTTTCTAATTTTTTTATTATTAATGTTTCTCAGATGTGGTGCGCGCCTGCCTTCCTGCCATCCTGCCTACTACGAAGTCAGTCCTTCCGTAGGAGGAAGGAGGAGGAGAAGTCAGGAGCGACTGTTCGATACAAGTATTTTCCTCCTTAATCCGGAGGATATGAAGCTACCCCCTTGGGGCCCTGGAAGGGGCCCCCTTCCAGGGCCAGGGCCAGGGCCAGGGCCAGGGCCAGGGCCAGGGCCAGGGCCCCAAGGGGAACCGAAGTCAGGCAGTGATTTCACATTCAACTTCCCCTACTGTATTTTAGTCGATTATCCGACACTTCTAGTAGATCTAGTGAGTTATTGTACATTCTACTTATTATATTTGTGCGCAAGCGACTGCTGGAGAAGTGAATAGTAAATTTATTCGCTCATGGATGTCTAATCTTTCAAATTCCTCGTATCTTTCCTCTAGGAATTCCTTCCGAAGGACGAAGGACTCCTTCCTGCCTCCTACGGCAGGAGGACTGCCTCCTACGGCAGGAGTAGGCAGGAGAAGTCAGTCCTTCCTGCCGTAGGAGAAGGCAGGACTGACTTCGTAGGAGGAAGGCAGGTTTTCTTCCGAAGGACGAAGGACTCCTGCCTCCCTTTTCTTTTGCTTTTTCTTTTTCTTTTGCTTTTTCTTTTTCTTTTGCTTTTTCTTTTTCTTTTGCTTTTTCTTTTTCTTTTTCTGCAAAATCCTGCCGTAGGAGGAGGCAGGAGAAGTCAGGCGTAATCCTCTAAATCTAGTGTTTTTAAGTAACATAGGAATTGTAGTTTTTCTGCGAAGCCAGAATTCTAGTTTAGAACCGTTACGTGTGGCGGCTCTTAACCGTGGGTAGGGTTTTTCTTCATCGCCTTCAAGGGGTTTTATCCCGATTGGTATGAATTGTAGACCCAAGAATTTTACAGGTCTTTCGAACTCTCCGTCTTTTTTTAGTCAGAATGACTTTTCTCGTGATTTTAAGACGCCGTCCATACTTCGTTAGGAGGGAGTTACTGATATTTTTGGTTCTTCGCTTGAAGACCCTGGAAATACTATTCCGTCGTCGGCATACATTACTATATTCTCTTTGTATTTTTCAAATAGTTCTCAGAGATTCATTGTTGACAGACCGCATGATGTTGGGGCTCCTTGAGGAACTCCCCGTGTTCTTTTCATGCTATACCCTTTGGTGGCGCCTCCATCCTGCCTTGGCCTGCCTAGCGAAGCTATGCCTGCCATACTTCGTTAGGCTACGAAGTCAGTGGCAGGCCAAGGAAGGAAGGAAGGAAGGATGGAGGAGGCAGGAGAGAAGTTCCGATGGGTTCTGACTTTTAAGAACCTCTAGTTCTTTCGCTGTTAGGTTTGGATTTGGACTTCCGTCACTGTTGTATAGTACTTGTCTATGATCACTTTCGTCCATTTTGTGCGCAAGCGACTCCTGTTAGTTTTACTATACTTCTGTTTAATTCTGTTAAGTATTCGGATATCCCGGCTGGGATTCCTGATCTTATCATTGCTTCTTTGTTGTAGTTTAGGTCTACTTTGTCAAAGAAACTTGTTAAATCAAATTCGTATGCGTTTTTTTCCTTCAGAAGTTTCGGGTATAAGTTTTTCCATGCTGATATTATGTTTTTCCCTGGTTTATAGGCGTGTTGGTTTTCTACCTCCCCTTCTCTTCATCATACTATCATTGTATTTCACATGTGTAGATAGATTCTTCATGAGATTGTGGGTACTCCTAGTGGCCGGATTTTTCCATTTGCTTTTGGGATATATACTCGTTTATAGTCTATCTTTACCGATTCCTCCTTTATGATTTCTCATAGTGAGTTCATTACCTTATCTAGTCTCTTTTCCGTTCATTCGAGGTGTCAATGAGGTGCTATGTGATTCAAACACATCACTTGGTATCCGGTATTTTTCATTAAGTTTTTTGCTTGATGAAAGTAGTCATGGCTATGTTTCAAGTCTCTTAATCAGCCTAAGTGGTTAAATCTGTATCGTATATGTCTATTTACTACTATATTTCTTCATCCGATTATTCTACCTCCCTGCTTCTCGCTTCTCTTTGTTATTCCAAATATTGCTTCTAATCAGCCCAGTTGATTGTTTTCACCTTCATAACTTGCACAATTCGGTAGGTAATGGACCGGTATGTTGGTGTAATGTTTACATCTTTGTACTGGTTCCAATTTTTGGCGAAGCAGAGAACACACTTTTTACCTTTAACTTCTTGTGTGACATTGAGTTAATATTTTCTAATCTGTCTCCGTTGTCAGGGTTAATCAGGGATAATTCTGGAACTTTTTTTCAGAATATTTCTATAATTCTGTTAGAGTTAGCTTTTTTTTTTTCATTTAAGTCACTAAGGTGGGAGTCACTGGTTAGGATAACTTGTTTCATTTCTATATATGTTCCGAGGTTTCTTAATTTATTTATTTTGATATGCAGAATGGCCTTTTATCACTCCACATATATCAGCATCAACGAACTACAATGGTCTTACTTTACCGTATATCTGATAGACCTCGCAGCTTTCATCTCATTGCTAGTGTTCTGGTCCTGTGCTTACTTTCACAAGCGGCCACCGTTAAATTATGGGTGACTTATGGTTTCCTGTGCCTCTGTCATCTTCTGAACGACGTAATATTTCTTTTATTCTTACTCTTATTCATATATTTCCGTTAACTCATATCCTTGCCATTGGTTTTTAACCTTAAAGACTCCCATACTTCGTCTTACGCTTGATATGCTCATCTAGAGTACCGATAGGAGGGGGGCTAGCCCTCCGTAGGAGCAACCGTACTTTCTGCATGACAGGTCGTAGCCTGAGCAATCTTGCTAGAGCGAAGTGGTAGTTCTTTGCCAATTTGGGCTGGTTCTACAAATAAAGTAAAATCTTGAATTTTTCCTTTGGTTGTTATTCTTTCATTCTGGATTTGAGACTTAGGTACGTTCTCTCCTTTGCTAGATGGCCTCTTGGCGGGGCTGCCCGCTGATTATTTTTTATTTTTTAATAATCACCCTTCTGCCTGCCGTAGGAGTAGTCAGGACTGCCTCCTACGAAGTCAGTCCTTCCGTAGGAGGAAGGAGAAGTCAGTCCTCCTCCTCCTGCCTACTAACGAAGTATGGATCCTATCAGGAAGGAAGGAAGGACTGCCATACTTCGTTAGGCTACGAAGTCAGTGGCAGGCCAAGGATGGAAGCTTGCGCATTCCTGGTGGCGCTGACGCTTTACACAAGATGAAGCTTTTGATATGAATTTTTACTTTCGTATCTATTCCCTTTTCTAGCCTGAGGTATCCATAGACTTATTCGGGGGCGCAAGCTCCTCGATTAATCGTGTGTTTTATTTCACATTTATTCTCTACCGGCGCCTTACAACTGGCGTCCTGTCTTGTTTAAGGACAGCAACAGATTACTTTTCTTCGCAGTAGGGTTTTATCTCCATCTCTGGTACGATCTCTCACATATTTGTACAGGGTGGACCCTTTTTCACGTGTTGTTACGAGCATTTCTGCTTGTTTCAAGCCGGGTCTTTATTTTGTTGTTTTATTCAATGTTGTTGCAAACATATGCCTGTATACACTTAGTTCTCTGATATTTTAGGCCTTACTTGCACTGACCGACGCTTTGGTAAAGTACAGTAATATAAAAATCAGTCCTCCTACGGAAGGAGCGCCTCCTACGAAGTCAGTCCTTCCGTAGGAGGAAGGAGCGCATAAACCTCGCTTCGCTTAATCTGACTACATTACCCTCCGAAGGCGAAACGACTTGAACGTCCACGATTATTCATCAACAATACTTTACCTTCCCTTTTTTTCTGTTAGACTTTACCTCATCCCTTGCTGCAGCAGCGCCATAAATAAAAAATTTGGGTAATCTTATTATATTTATAACTATAAAATAAAAGAAAACCACTTAGATTTCCATACTTAGGGTTTATATATAAAAAGCTTATACGATAAAAAACCAAAATATAATACGAATGAGTACGTGATCGTATATATTAGATCATTCGAAAGAGAATAAAGAACAAAATAAATCCAAATTGCTGCTGCTGCTGCAACTAGCTAAATTAGGTGTCACAAAAGAGAATAAAGAACACATAACTTAATAAATAAATATAAATTCACTATTAACATATAAAGAGTAAAATCTAAAATATATAAACAATAAAGCCTAGTATCCGAAAAAGGACTCGAACCTTCACGGCTGCTAACCGACAAAACTTAAGCTTGTTGTGTATACCAATTTCACCATTCGGATTAAGGCTAAAGTGACTTGAACACTTATATTGACCGTTATGAGCAGTACACTTTACCAATTAAGCTATAGCCTCTTTTAGTGCGAAGCGCGAAGCGCGAAGCGCGAAGCGCGAAGCGCGAAGCGCGAAGCGCGAAGCGCGAAGCGCGAAGCGCGAAGCGCGAAGCGCGAAGCGCGAAGCGCGAAGCCAAACATGTGAAAACTTATATAAATATTATCAAAATTTTTGATAACCTTATAAAAATATAGAATGTATATTTGAACTTTCCAATATATATCTTAGATAGTCCTTATTATATTTTTTTACAAGTTCAGACGCGTACACAGGATTTGCACCTATATCATTTGATCATGAGTCAAATATGTTACTGTTACACTAATACGCATATTTATTATTTAGTAAGCACCAACACTACCACTAAGAATTTTATAGAAATTTTCATATATTTAGAGCATGCTGACCCTCCTCCTGGCCGACTGGCTGGCTGGCTGGCTGGCTGGCTAGCTGGCTGGCTGGCTGGCTGGCTTCGCAGCAGCAGCTGCAGCTGCTGCTGCTGCTGCAGAAGTCAGGACTCCTGATGTTTCATTATTACCTAGTAAAACCAGGGGCTGCGAAGCCATAAATATAGATTTAAACACCTATTTTCTTAACCCTAATCCTAATCCGGAGGATAAGGATATGGATATGCAGCTTATCTTTATCCTTATCCTTCTCCTGCCTGCCATACTTCGTTAGGCTACGAAGTCAGTGGCAGGCCAAGGAGGAGAAGTCAGGATTAGCAAGCGGTGTCCTATTGTATATATTATAGTTCATTAGATTAGACGGGGATCGAACCCGCGATAGTGGCTTCGAAAGAGCCACGTCGTACCACTTGACTACTAATCCTGTAACAGCCCAGTGGCAGTATCGCACTGCCTTCTATTGATTACAAAACAATTGCATTTACTATTTATGCTAACCAGGCTTAAACTTAAATAAGATTTAAATTAATTATATATAACCTTAACTAAATCTATAGTTTATTTATTTTATAGATAAAAATTATACCCTTCTTTTTTTTTAGTGCTTCCTTCCTGGTAGGATCCTTACTTCGTTAGGAGGACTGCCTTGGCCTGCCACTGCCTTGGCCTGCCACTGCCTTCTAACGAAGTATGGCAGGCATAGCTTCGCTAGGCAGGCCAAGGAGAAGCCAGCCAAAAAAGATGAAAGAATGTTTTTATGTTTTATAAGTATACAAAACTACATCTCTATTGTACAGGCTCCCCCTTAATGGTTACCGGACCGAGAAAAACACCTATTCTTTTTATGCGCGCCTCCTAACGAAGTAAGGCAGGAGCGACATATTTATCGGCAAATATTTCCGTCCGTAGGACAAACGGTGAATCTGCAGACGGGGAAAATTTGTTTAACAAAACATATCTTGAAACCCCTATTATAGAAGCACAATCTTATAAACTATTAGCTAAAATAACTTCACCTGAATCACTATTAACAATTTCAAACACCGATCCTCCTTTAATGCTACTATCTAATTTTTGAGTTATTAGATTTAGTAATCTTCCGTCACTTAATGGTATAGTCATAGGATCTGCATTTAATAACATTTTTATTTCTTCCGAAGGACTCCTGCCTCCTCCTGCCTTATAACGAAGTATGGCAGGCAGGATGGCAGGACTCCTTCCTCCTACGAAGTCAGGAAGGACTACGTAGTCAGGATGGCAGGCAGCAGTAATAATATCTTTTGCTCCTATATAGCTTGATAATCTAAAATTATTCATATTATTACTTAATTTTAGAGGCACGCCCCTAAATCTTTAATAGTATCATCCCTATATATTTTATGATAAATTATATAACAAATTAGTATTAAATCATTAAAATCATGGAATTTTTTAGTTAGGAAAGGTAAACCTTTAAAAAAAGGTAGCAGATAATTATACAAAATTCTAACATTTTCAATACCTATAAAAACCTGGGGGGTGGCGCCTCCTCCTAACGAAGTATGGCAGGAGCAAGCTCTGAATTACCCTTAGGAGGTACATAATTTATACTTATTAATTCAGAATTGTTCAATTTAAAAAGAGAATGTTCATCAAAAGCTAATCTATCTGTTAAATACCTTTTTATTGCTTTCATAAGTGGTTCTTGATCTGAAACCATTTTTATAGCAAATACAGGCACTAATCTTGATCTTATTAAATGGAATGATCCTTCACCTTCAATTAAACCTAATAATCAATAATCAGTTATATCAATTTTTTCTTGCCATACTTCGTTAGGACTACGAAGTCAGTCCTTCCTCCTGCCGTAGGAGGCAGGAGGAAGGACTACGAAGTCAGGCAAAACAAGCTATTATTATTTAAAACCGATCCAGAATCTAAGGCGTATAATTGCGATATCTTATTCTTTGATGTCGAAGCTAAGTTCAATTGGTTAAAATTTCATATTTTAATTGTTTATTAAATTAAAGGGGCTTAACCTAGCCTCCGCAGGAGAGGGAGGACCACTATTTAAATGAGCTTACTGTCCTAAACTTTATAAAGGAACCGACACAGACCATTATCTCTAGACTTTAGGCTAAGGTTGAGAAAACACAATGCCTTTCTAAGGCTATTTCACCAGTCCCCCATCATCTAAGGTACTTTATCCTTCTGCCGCCTTTTCCATTTACTATACATTTATTTCCGAAGAGGCTCTGGACTATCTGTAATTATAAAAAAGTAGTATAGTTTAGAATTTAGAGGGAGTATTTGTTTACCCCCCGATAATAATTTAAACCCACATAACCCATACTTAAAGCGAACCGTCTTTAATAAATAATACAAAAGTGCGGTGGTGCTCATACACACTCAGGTTCAGAAGCATAAAATATATACTTATTAGCGTAGCTATCCTAACGAAGTATTCACGCTTATAATTTGGTTTTTTTTTTGAGATAGTTAACCGTTCCCCTGGGAGGGGCCCCCTCCCTCCTTCCTCCTGCCTCCTACGGCAGGAGGAAGGACTGCCTCCTGCCGTAGGAGGCAGGAGGAGGAAGAGGGGTGCTACGCCAGAAAAATAAGGTAGATTTCTAGACTTTTACATAAAAAACTACTTTTTTCATCTTAAGAAAAAGTATCTCACTATAAATTATTGGTATAACCTTTTAGCTTAAATAATACACTTTAATTTAAAGGTATGATTGGCTAATGTTACCTATTATGTTGAAAATGCTAACCAGGTAAAAAAAATGTAAGATATATAATTATTTAGTGTTTTACAAAATTAGTACTTTATTCCTTAAAATCTCTAGATTCTTACAAATAAAGCCTATTCTAATAATATTATAAAACTGAAGATTTATAATATTAAGATCGTAATGTTATTTTACGTATATAAGAAATATCTTAAGATAAGCTTCGTGCCTATATGCTTTCAGCACTTATCTTTGACTAACATAGCTTTCCTGCCGTGCCTATACTATATAACTACTCAAGTGAAAGTAGGATAGTCCTATATAATTTACATTAATATTTAGACATATAAACAACAGGTAAACCAGAGATTAATAATTATGCTATTTCAATATTAATATTAATATATTAATATACCAAGTTCCTTGCGTACATAGGTTATTCCTTATTATATTCTAATTCCCTCTAGAAGATAGAAACCATACTGTCTCACGACGTATTTACAACTTGTTATCATAATATTGAAAACAATATTATTTCCGTGTTTCTCAACACGGTTCAGACTATGTAACTACTACCTTTAATAAGCGTTCTCCTACGGACATCTACGTTAATACTAATTATTGAACTGCAATAAAAAAAAAGCAGAATTTGCTACAATTATTTACCATAAATATCGTTGTAATTCACACAATCAGGACCAAATTCATTTAGTTCAGGTATGTTATAATTAAATAAATCTAAATCCTTATGCTCCAAATCTATTTTGTAATACATAGAAGGATGCATATGTGACTTAATAAGTTCTTGTACTAAAGATAGTTGACTTTTACTAATTGTTATCATATATTGATTATTTCTATCGTGAACTACTTTAGTTAATATTCCTAATTTACTCCGAAGGCGTAATAGCTAAAGCTAGTAAATTTACTTCTGTTTGAGTAAAACTATTTGTATAAATACGTATAATTTTATCAGGTTGCTTTAAATTCCCGCCGTAGGACTCCCATAAGAAGATGCGCTAATACTACAGGAGACATAAATTCTCCAATATTTAAGGGGATAACTTTGGTAAATTTACCTTCTGTGCGCAAGCGACAGCTTTATAAAATAATTCATAATAATCTCACAATTGTGGTAAACTTACAGTTTTAAGTCTTACTACTTCATTGTTAGTTTTAGTCTGCTTATTATATACACTAATTGTTGTTGGGTTTGTATTTGTGTATGGTTCAAATAGGTTAAATAAGTGCATTAAATATGCCGAATGCTTAGCACCAAAACTAATAGTAAGACGAACTCCACTTGTAGGTGAAGATTTTTCGAAATACCCGTCACTTAAAAGTAGACCCATAAGAACATCATTTAAATATAACGAGAATTTGGACTTATTACGAAACTCCTTTTTTTTTTTACTTTCCAACTTTTCAGAGCTTGCGCCAGAATTTAAAAACCTAATCATAGTTGTTTTATTCATTTTTTTTTAATATACGAGCTTGCATACTTCGTAAGAAATTTCACTTAATAACTTATTAATTGGGTAGTATTGGATATCTAAGTAGTCGTTGAACGTTTTTATCTATTAATATATCATCAGCTGGTATATTAATAGATAAACTTCGCTGCAAATTACTTTAATTTAAAATTAAGTGTTCTTGCAATTAATCCAATTTTTTCATAAAAAATGTGCTCTATAAATTAACACAATAATTAAGGGGCTAACACCCAGCTCATGTAACTTTTTAATCGACGAACAGTCGTACCCTACATAGTTCCTGCGTCCATGAGGATAAGTTAAGCCGACCAAGTCTCACGGCGTATAGCTGTGATCTTTTAAATATTCACAACTCCGATTACACCTGTCAAATTTATTTATAGAGACCCCGACTGTACATTAAGCAGCATTTCAGCTACCCCTGAGTGGACCAGTCTGTAGCGATATATTTAAATACCGACGGTCTTAACTACGGAATGTCTTGACCGTTTTCACCCAAGTAGATTGGAACTCTAAACGTATAGAATCCCCCATACTTTAGAAATATATTTGATTAAATTCTTGCTATATTCTTACCCTCTAAAATAAATTAAAAGTTAGTATGGTTCTAAGATTAACCTTTCCTCCTTGAGGGGAGCCCTCACGAAGTAAGGAGTAAATAGATTTATATTCCATTTATCTTTTGCGACTTTTATGGCATCGCTTTATTAACAAATCCTCCCTATGCAAATCAATCGGAAATATCGTAATTAGAATATTCTTCTATATCAAACATTTTTTTTTTTTTATTCCAGCACAAATGAAGGGACGCCTCACGTCTTCGAAGTGCGAGAGGTTAAACCTTCTCTTTTACCTCGTGCAACTCGAATTTATAAATACCACGGTAAGGATTACCTGACTTGGATTTTAAATTATCTCTTATTGAACCTTTCGGAAAGCCAAGTAAATTTTCAGCTTGGCTAATTGAAGTATAATTAACCTCCTCTTTAGTTGCTAGATTTAATACAGTAATTCCCTTACTATTTTTCTTGGCAAGTGAAAGATTAGCTTTATGTTCTTCAGTAAATTTTCGCCCAGTCATGGCTTTACTTATTTTGGCCTTGGTCTCGCTAGATAAAATTGACGCTATCTTAGAATCTACCATTTTTAATTTGGCTTCTTCAGAATGAATTTGACCATAAAAATGGTTATTTTCCCCTGTATTTGTATTTAACTTTGATTCACTTATTCTTTCTTTAGCTTCTTCGCTATGTAGTCTTCCTAAAGTAGAACCCGCAGTGGTACATATGTTATATACAGGTTGTAATAGATCAAAATAATATTGCTCTCTTTGTATTAAAATTTCATTGTCACAATATTCTATTATATAAAGTCTAAAAGCTGAATAACCCGCTTTTAATAGAGCATTATTAATATATCTAGTAGGATACTTGGCAAGGTGGTTTAAATTATAATAAGAAGTTAATCTCCGGCTAAGGTCAATAGAACTTCCTATATAAAATTTTCCATCCTCCTTATTTTCTCATAAATATATTCCAGACTGTCCTTTATTATCCTTAATAACAGTTAATTTATCTTTATCCGCGTCAAAGTAAATCTTCTCATATTTAATTTTATTTAATAATCCATCTTTGTACGAAGCGGCTACGTCCCTAGAATAGAAACACTTTGGAGAGTAATTAAATCCTAAACTATCGCAAAAAATTGGCAACTTATAACTTTTAAGGGAATATATCCCCTGGAATTTCAAGATTATTTTCATATATTAATTTAAATTATTACAACGCGATTTATTAAGTACTAGTAATTTCAATCGTTTACCATAGAACCATGATGTACCTACAAACTATGGCATTTACTGGTTTATTAAGAACTTTCTTTCCCCTTTCTTCTCCCCTCCGGGTACTTCCCATACGTTTATTTTAAATCCCAGGGCTTAGTGGATTTGTACAAATTAGATATGAATACATCTATCCGTGAGGATAAGTATCCATATCACTATAAATTTTTTGTCCTGTGGGATGATAAAAACTCTCCTTAGTGTTTATACTCTTATGCTATGGAAGGCGAACCTTCTACTTTGAATTTATTAATCCTTAAGTTACCTTAAGGTTTAGACCATATCTTAACCCAGTAATATAAAATTACCTAGGGTTGTAGGCGTCTGGCCGTTGAAGGGTTAAGAAAAATCCTTTTCTTAACTCCCTGCTGATTTTCCATTCACTAAGATGGGTGTTCCAGCATATAGCCTACTTCTTAATTTATATTACTATAAACTCACCCCAATGTCGTATTTAAGAGGTGCCAAACCGCGCACTCATTTTGTACACTCTTGCGCAAATTAGCCTGTTCAACTTGTTATCATAAAATTATTATTTCCATTTTTCACAAAATGGTTCAGACTATTTCTTCATTTTTTTTTCCTTATGTTAATAGAACGTTATGATTAAATTTAATATTATTTACCGCTAAATCAACCTTTAACTGCAAAAGCTCCAATTCTACGTTGAGAACTTAATAAACTTTTTTCTACATTAGAATCTAGATATCCTCTGTATACCACAGAAGATAATCCTTTAAAGGCAGAATCTATATTTTTCAATCCTCCTTTTATTCTCAATTTAAATATAGCTCTATCTGCTCTATAACGTCTAGTTAACCTACCTTTAACCCTTAATTTTACACCTCCTATAATTTTATATTTTATATTATCAAGTACAATATCTCGTATATGATCTTGATTAGGTAACACAGTTAATTTACTTTCTTTTTTGAGGCACGCCCCTGTATTTTCATAATATATGTTATATATTAATTTGTTTAAACTATAATTAAACGAATTATTATTATGAAGTATAGAACTTACATTAAGATTTTTATACTTATTATCTATTAGCTTTAAATCTACAGTCTTTTCTAATCTACCTCTTTCTATAACGCTATTTAAGTAAGGTAACCTTACTTTCTTTAATATAGAATTTAAAGGTATACTAGGATTTTTTTTGGTTTTGTTTTTTATTTTATTTGTTAAAATTTCAGTAAAGATATCTCCATTAAAAGTTATAGACTTCTGATTTACAATATTAAATTCTACCTTTTTACCATAATATTTACTTATTAATTTACTTAATCTTTTTAAAAAGATTTCTTCAAATTTATATTTATTTAAGCTTAATCTTAATTTATATCCTCTAATTATAACCAAAATTTCGTATAATATCTTAGCTAAACGTCTCATTCTAATATCTAAAGTACTATCCACTTTATTATAATTATCCTTTACGGCTAATCCTAATCCTAATCCGGAGGATAAGGATATGGATAAGAAGCCGCCATAATTAGCTAATCTTCATAAAACACTAGAATCTTTTCAATTTTTACTTTTAATTATTCAAGGTAAAGATAAAAACTTCATTAACTTATTTTTATTTAGAGATAAAATCATAAGTTTAGTAAATATATTTTTTTTGAGTTTTCTTATTATTTTTGATAAAATAAATCCCTCCCTATTATATACATAAATTGTTACTATTGCTTTAGAGTTTGTATGTTTTATTTCAGCTTTACTTACGTATATTTTATTGTAAGATTTACTTTTTTTTTTACGAGATATATATTTATTATTTAAAAATTTAGGGTTAAAATATAAATTAAAATAACTTTTAATTAATGAATTTATTTTTAAATCATTAACAGGGTAGTTAACTAAAATATTAGAGTTATAGTTATAAACACTATTTTTTCATTCTTTAGATACAGGAGGTAGATATTTCGTTCTACCTATATCATTAACAGATACCTTAAAAGGTACTAACTTATAATCACTATTTATTTTTTTGCTAAAAATAAAAGAGTTTACATTATTATACAAATACTTTATAAAAACTACTAAATTTTTTTTGACATAATTCAAAAAATGTTGGGTGTCTATAGTCGTTGAACGATTTTATGAGCTTCCCTCAAATTTGAGGAGCCATAAATTTCGCTTCAAATCTACTTACAACTAGGTATAAGTAATTTTTGAAATTAACCCAATTAAATAACAATGGTTTTAAACATTGAAGGACAAACATCCCTAGCGTAGCTTTTCCAATAATCCAAGACCTTTCCTTTTTGTGTCTTGTGATCCTATGCCCCGCTTACGCGACTGTAAGACTTGTTGGTGGTCAAACAGTAAGGCAGGATTAAGCCATTAAACTTGATAAGTATTCTACATAACCATTATATACTAATATATAATAGCTAATAAAATATTAGAAGAGCTTTCCTTAATCCGGAGGATATGAAGCACTGACTTCTCCTCCTGCCGTAGGAGCCATCATAATATTTTAACTACGACTAATTCCACTTTAATCAAAATCCTACCTAATAAAAAAATTTGCTCCTCATTAAAGTTTTGTAAATCCACACCGAAAAAGTATTTAGATACAAAAAAGCAATAATAATTAAACACATAATGTGTTTAGGCTTGTACATCTATACATAAATAAGATAGAATATAGCGTATTGCTATCTACTATTACAAACAAAAAAAATTTTGACGAGCTTGCGCCAAAATTTTATTTAGTGATACATCCCGACTTTGTCGTTAAAAAAAAAAACAATAGGCGTAAAACATAGTTGGACACTCCCATTTACTCTTTGTGGGGTCTGTGCCCCGCATAACAACACTAATTAACTGAGAGTACATTATCCCTTTCATTACTAAAAAAAGGTAATTAATTTAAAGGGTATTATCCTTACTAATTAATCATACCATTCTCCCTATAAGAAGTTATAATTCTTATTATAGTGTCCGACTGTACATTCGCGAGCATTTCAGCTCTACGTAGGCGATCCAGTCTGTAGCGATATTTACAAATACCGACGGTCTTGAATATGGCATTATTCTTTAACCGTTTTCACCTAATTTGACTAAAGCGAAAGAACTATTCAGTTGTAACTTTGTCTGAGTTCTCCTTCTTAATTTAACATTATAACTATCTTCTAAACAACTTTTACTTAACCCTGACTACGTAGGCCTAGCACAGGCGCTAGTCCTGGGCGAAAGGTAAGAAATAAATTTTAACAAATTTTATGCTAAGCAAGCATAAGGTAATACAAAAGGTAATACAAAAGAGAGTGCTATCCATCCACATTATAAAAGCAAACTTAACCGTTAAAAACTGGAACTCTTTTTATAGTATAATTATTAAGTTTTACTTCATTAGACTCTATATAATCTAAGGATTTCCTGAATTTACTATAGTGAACGCCTACTATTTTCGATGCTTCTTTTAAACTATCTACTAAAAATTCTGTTTCTGTGTCGGCTACTAAACTTGATCCCTCTAATTCAATTACCCTAATAAGATATATCACGTCCTTGACCAAAATCAAAGATGTCTCCTCCGTGCTTTGCAAGGAAGCAGCTAATAATTTAGCAAATTCATCGGTAGTTAAATCCGTACGGGTTGCAGATTCCGAGTCTTTTCTATAAGATGATAAACGGAAATCATTCATTCTTAGTGAAAGCTTTATAAGCAACTCTCTAATAAAAATATTTTTATGCAATCCTTTATATACAGTTTGACAAAGAACGAGAAAATCTGCTAAATCTAAATTTTTCTTAGATAATAAAGGAAAATTGAATAAAAAAGGTAAAAAGTAATTATGCAATAGACGCACATTACGGATTTCTAAGCAAACAGTAGGCTTTGAATTTCCTTTTGCTTTAATTTCAAAAATACCTATAACAGACGAATTCTCTAATTTTCAAAGTGAAAATCTATCAAACTCTAAATTATTAATTAAGAAGGTTTTTATTGCATCTAAAAGAGGTTTCTGAGCAGCAGTGAATAATAGTTGGAAACAAAGTCTCAACTGTAGACCTCTAGTCATACTAAAAGATCCTTCTCCGTCAATTAAACCTGCAAGTCAATACCCTGTTATATTTATTTTATGGTGTTGAGGCATAATAAAATCTACACGGCCTTTATTCAAACCTTCTTTAATTTTAAGTAGTTTATTAATCAAATCTTGGCTAATTGTATCTTTACGGCTAAAATAAAGAAAGAAAGCTTCTTTGAAATCTTGAAAATCTAAATATTTAACCCCATTTAACGGAAAACTGTCGAATATTCTTATAATTTCACAAAGCTCCTTTTCACTAGCAACTGTCAAGTTACAAGCGTTTCTATCCGTATTAAGGTAAACATTACCTAAATTCAATCGTTCTTTAATATACTCCAAAAGTTTAAAATCGTCTGCGTGCAGGTGAATTTCAAACTCAAAACCAAAACTAATAATTTTTCCGTTACGGTATCTAGGTTTTATTTTAAAGCAACCTTCCGCTTCTGCAAACCCTACAAACCACTGTATAAATTGAATTTTATTTAGTTCTTTTTTCATGTTTTTTTATTTTATATTTATTGTTTATTCTTAGAGTTAATTAAACTTATGTACTCTATTCTGTCTTATAGACAATTATTTTAGGTAAGGGTTAAAAATTATTTAAATGTTAGCTAAAAAAAATTTGTTTATGTCTATAAAGAATTAGTTATTTAGTTAGTTATTAGTTAAAAAAAGAAAACTTTAGAGTTGGATTCTAACCAACACAGCTTAATGCATAAACTGTCTCCTAGCAATTTTTCCTTTCTAAGGTTACTTTCTTTTTTTGTTACAAAAAAGAAGAGGATTAATTAATCCATACAATACGATCCCCAAATAAAGGTATTACATTTCTATCTTATCAATTACCTTATTTACTAAAAATTGTCCCCAACCATACCTAATAATTAGTAACAGTAAAGCTGCATAGGGTCTTCTCGTCTATCTAGAGGTAAACTGTATCTGCACAGTTATGCCAATTTCACTGAGTCAATCATAGAGACAGCTGTTGTATCGTTACATCATTCCGACCACAATCTTTAACCATAGTTCATTACCAATTCTTATTTAAACCTTAGGTTTAGGTTAATTGTGGTTATTCTTTAAGCTTAGTTTACTTAACTTCGACTAAGCGCCGGTTTCCCGGTGACTAGAGCACACCTTACAACATATAATCAAAATACTATTATGACTTATATGTTGAAGAAGCATCTGCTCGTTGCTCTTTTACAGCACTTGGTGCTGATTTAGATCCGCGATAACCCATTTCTTTTTCAAGAGATCTCCTAGATTATTACTTTACACGGGTAATTAGTCCGCCCACTTTAAACTTTCGCTTAAAGTTTAGTACTAAGAGCTTTAGGGTGTTTCCGGAGTTTGCTTCTTTTTTAATTGCACAAAATATCAGTTTCCTAGACTAATATTTCATTTCCATATTCTTGCTAAAGCATTACTCTTTCCTATCCTCCGGATTAGAAGTATCTACTAAAACTATTAATCTTTTCCAGTTTCCAAGTCACTAATACTAGAAGATATTAAATAATTATCCTTGTATAATTTACCACTTGACAAATAAGCCTTCACAGTTTGACCTGTAGTACCTAAGGCCAAAGCTGCCTGCCTAAAAGATAAATATTTATCTACTTTACCTTTATTGATGTCAGTAATAAAAACAGAAACACTTTTATCTTTAATATGAAAAGTATTGTCATTAGCTCATTCAATATTAAACCCCTTATAAGATTTACCACTACCTAAGTATTTGTAAAAAGTTGATTTATTAGCTGAACGATCTTTGCTTTTTAAGAATTCTAGACAATCTTTAATACTAGAAAAAGTTTGGACATCGCTATCATTACCTTCAGCTATTAGTTTAATTTGTCTTCCTTCTTTAGGCAGAGCGGCTAATCTATCTTCCTCTAACATTATTGATACTTCAACTTCTGTCAAATTACTTAATTTAATACCCTTTATTAAATAATCCGTAAATATGTACTTACCCAAATAAACATATTCATGTTTAAGGCTACGTTGAATAATACTATGATGAATACCTAATTTAAAGATAAAATCCTCTTGTTTTTCAGAAGAGAAGATTAATTGAGATAAATCTTTAGTATATAAAAATAAAGCTTTTGATCTTGATCCTGATATATTATTTACGACTCTTAACGTATTCAAATCATACTTATTATGAAGTAAGAAATATTGTTCTAAACAAAGTTCTAACCCTTCATAGTATTCTTCATTTAATACGATGACATCTAAAGTAAAAGTATTTAAACCTTCTTTTCTTAACAAGGGAATAAATCTACCTACACTCGCATGAGTTCCTTTAAAATAACCTGATAATCTCCGAGCTATAGAGCAAGAAGACCCAACATACATAGAACCAGTAGCTACATATGTTCAAATATAAACTCCTGCTTTATTTTTTTCATTTCTAACCGTACCTATTTTATCTAAGAATATTTTAGATAATAAAGTATCAGGACTTAATTTATTAAAACTTAGTCTCGGTTTACTTAAAATGAAATCTAAAGTATTTTGATCAATACTAAACCCTGTTAGAGATAATACTTTATTAATTTCTGCAGCAGTTATATTTTTATCTGATCCCAGGTACTCTAAAGCTAATTCGTAAGCAGTTTTATTTAAACCTTGAACTTTATCTCGCCTATTGTGGATCGTTTCTCAATTTCTAGTTGAACTGTGAGTGGAATAAAGAAAGAAAAGTTTTAGAGATAATTTTTTATTTATGTAATTGAATTGCATCATTTTTTTTTTTTTGTGATTAAATGTTCAATATAACATTAACATTTATAGATAAATAAGAATTTAGAATACGGAAATGGAATTGGAATGGAATTTTCATTCATGCAAAGACTGCATTTAACAGTCAAGGTATTCCGCTACCTTAGGCTTTATTACAAGGTGGTTAATCTTATAATAAAGGACCATATCATCAATCTATAACTTAAGGCCTCTTACTTTAAGTAAATTATCCTTACTTGAATTAAATTCAAATAGGTGAAAGAATAATTTCTATTTGCTCTACTTTATTTTCTCCCCTCCTTCGGAGGCCTAGCACAGGCGCTAGTCCTGGGCGAAAGGTAACATAAAAATATATGAAAAAATATCAAAGAAGATTGCTCTGTTATATTTTGTATTTAACAGAATTAACAAATAGATGGATCGTTTAGCGTATGGCCTCTGAAGATTATGAATAAGTTTAAATAAACCATTATGGTTTATTATCATTTTATGTTTAAGTGGTTAAAATTATGAGAAGTACGAAAAGTTTATTAGTTTGAAGAATTTATAATATTTAAAGTTTCTTCTAATGTTCTTTTTCTTTGTTTACCTTTTCCTTCCGGATTAATTAAATAAACCAATTTTACTAATTCTATCAGTCTTTCTTTAGATAAAGCTGTATTGTGATTTCTGGCGAAGCACTAATTGATTTAAAATCTGACAAAAATTATTAAAAACCTCTGATTTATATTTACAAGAGAAAACAACAACGTATTTTTTTAAAAAAGGTATAACCAAATCTATTATATTTTGAGTACCTTTTATTGAGTACACTCATACTTTATCTGAACCAGATTTTTTGAGTACGTTACCTTTATTATTAAAAATTAGTCTAAAACTATGAAGTATATCTATACCGTTTTCATGTTGAACAACATTAAGCTCTGGTTTTAATGAAATACCATTTTTAAGTCTGGTATCTTTTACTATAGAAATAACTAAAGCCCCTTCTCCTTCTATAAAACCACCTAATCAAAATTTGTAGTTCTCATCCTGAACTAACTTATTTATTCTTTCCTGCTGATTGATATTAAAATTATCTTGCATGTTTATGATATTAAATTAAAAATAAAACTTTCCTTAATGATTATGCTTAATCACATCGTGCAAACAATTGCAAGATGAATCAAGTCAAAAATTCTAGACTTGATTACAGCACATAAAAATTATGTGCTCGACATTTATGGCGCAAGCAGAGCTTGCGCCTAAAAATGCCAAAAATACAACCCAAATATTTTTAGATTTGTATTTTTTACTACGTATGTATAATCTTTTATTTAAGGCAACTATCTCAAAACTAGATAAAAACAAAGGCTAAATATAAACCACTCATGTGCGTAATTTAAATATCATTTTAACCTTAAACCTAAACAAGTTTACAACCTGTTAGTAAACATGCAATAAATTAAAATATTGTTCCAGCAAATAGCTAAATTTTACGAGGGCCTACAAAGCCAACCCTCAAGATAAGGCCGCCATTAACCGGGGGTTCCTACAGTACCAAACCTTTTAAAGTTAGTTATTTTCGTTAGCCAGCCGGCACCGGGCAGAAATCACACTCTATACTTAGACTTTAAGTCTTTATGCAAAGTGCTTTGTTTTAATTAAACAGTCGTACAACATTATTTTATGCTTCTTCCTTCTTACCCTTCGTATTCTACGAAGGGACGATAGAGCCCTCCTTCAACTTGTTATCGGTTACTTTTTTTGTTAACCTTCCACTTCTCACGAAGATGGTTCAGACTATTTCTTAATACCCTCGATTGTATAAAATTACACCCAAATATACCTGCCTACTACTAAGTTACGAATCTTGCGCTGTCCATGCTACAAATTGAACTAATATAAAGTAAATATCTTTATAAATTTGCTCTTTCAGGGCATTATTACTTATTCCTCTTGAGAATCAGGAGTCTCTTTATCACTACAGATCATAACCTCGTCAGTTAATGTTTTATCTGTATGTTTATTTGTAGACAGTTTTGCTCCATTCATCCCCTCTGAAAGTTTTAATAATCAAATTGTTACTTCTTCATTATTAATATGTGCTTTGTTAAATAGTTTATTACAAATAACGCAAAAGGTCTTAAAATCCTCCCCCTTTCTAGAATAAAATACTAATTTACTTAAATACACATTAAAATAATTGTGTAAAAAGTCAATCCCTACGATCTCTAATCTTACCGTAGATTTGCTATTACCCTTAGCCTTAAGATCACGTATTTTAATCACATCTTTAGAAGAAGGTTTAAAGTCTAACTTGCTCATCAAATATGCACGAATATCCATTAAAAGAGGTTTTTGAGTATATGTTAACTCTATCTCAAATTTAGGTGTTAACCCTTTTTTTTGTATGAAAAAACTACCGTCCCCTTCTATAAAACCTAGTAACTTATAATCAGTAATTACGCGTTTATAACCGTCAGGTAGGGTAGTAGATACACGTTTTGTATTATGGTTAGCTCGTATCTCTTCAATTTTGGTCTTCAAAGATTCAGATACTAAATTTGGACGGTCAAAATATAAAAAGAAAACCTCCCTGAAATTAAGGTAATCTAAAAACTTGTCGCCTATTAAAGGGTACTTATCCAAGAAATCGATAAGAACACGTAATTCCTTTTCAGCTCCTACTTCAAAAGTACAAGAATTATATTTAGAGTATAGCAAATAGCTCTTAAAACGGCTTCATCGTTCATATGTAACTTTATTACAAATTCTAAATAATAACGAATTTTCCCATTAGGCATTGTTTTACGTTTTATGTGAAAACACCCTTCAGCGTCTATAAATCCAACTATTCAATCCAAAAATCCGATTTGATTTGCTTTTAACATTTGTTTAACTTTTAATTTATAAATTTTATTATTTTATACATGCGGGTATGTTGGGCGTGTTAGTCGTTGAACGATTTTACCCTCCCCCCCCTTGCGGGGGGGGAAGGTAAACTTCGCTTCAAATCTACTTACAACTAGGTATAAGTAATTTTTGAAATTAACCCAATTTAATAACAATGGTTTTAAACATTGAAGGACAAACATCCCGAAGTTACGGTAGTTAGTTTGCCGAGTTCCTTTCGCTCCACATATTTTGTCCTAGTTACGTTTAGGACGAGGCTAATGTGGCTACCTAAATTTGGATATTTAATAATGATTTGAATATTTAATAACGATTTGAATTCATTCCTTGTTTTATTATTCTAATTTTTTCTAAACCATCTTTATTAAGATGGGCTTTAGTTTCCATCAGTTCGGCTACCTTCAAAAAATCCTCGAAGTCATTTTTCTTTGCCCCTTCTAAAGGATGTGCCTGGAAAAATGGTATAACATATTTGGTAATATCTGCAAGCCCCGTAATCAAAAAATCCATAACTTTAGTCGTGGGAGATTGCCGGTAAACTTTACCTGTTGTAAATACGTTTGTAAAACTTTCTAATAACGCCTGATTCTTTCTATCTTGTGTAACTTTAAATACTAATTTTACTCCTTCCCCTAATACAGATTCTTTTTTTTTGTAAATATTTACAAAAAACATTCCTTCACCCTCTACATAACCTACTACTCAACTAGGGCTATATATTTTTATATCTGTTATTACAGGTCTTTTAACCGGTTCAATGTTTGTAGGTATCAAGGGTATAATTGTTTTAGAAATAGTCCCAAAATTCATGGAAGCTTTAATATTAGCAATTTTAACTAATCCCTCCAGAGTTAAATGTTCTTTATTAACCATTAACTCCACAACTTGTTTAAATAACTGAAGGTCTGCTCATTTATCTGTAATTAAAGGATAAGTTTCAAGATGTTTTAAAATAATCTGCAAATCATTAAGAGAAGAAACTGCATAAACAACTGCACCGTCACTACGTTTAGCTACTCTACCTACACCAAAGAAATCTCGTAATTTTTTTAGTAAAACTTCGTCTTTTCTATGTAGAGAGATTTGAAAAACTGCTCTTACACTTACACCTAAGCTAAGAGTTAGATTTTTAACTATAGATACATGAAAGCAGCCTTCTGCATCAATAAACCCTGAAACGTAGTTAGGATTAAGCTCGCTATTACCTGCGCCTGCTATTAAAATTGAGTTATTATTATTATTTAATGTAAATATATTTGAGTTAGCTTTTTTTTTATATTAAGTCACTAAAGTGGGAGTCACGATAAAGGGTAACTTAATTAGATTCCCCGCTGGTACCTACTGTCCACCAGTGTGGCTACTATGGTGATTCTCTTCTAGTACTAGCACGTTGAACCTATGGTTGGGACTAGTTTTTACAAGATGGGATCTTAACCCTACTTTCCAGAACTCATCGAACGTTTTGATATCTTACTTCTGTCACCAGCAGATATACTACCATAATACCTCTTAATGCGAAGACGAATTTTCTGCGTAATAGGTGGCATACATCATCCACCCCGCGAGTTACCAAATCCTCGTCATTTGGACCCCGCCCAATACCAACTAATCCTCTAACATCATATCCTTTAAAGTTGAGTTAAACTTTGAGACTCCCATACTTTATCTTACACAAAGAAATATTCACTAGAGTTATAGATAAACGGGGTGCTAGCCCATAAACCTAAACCACCTGACTCGACAGATCACTAATCGAACAATATTTGCTAGGATAAAGTGGTAGTGTTATTGCGAATAAATGCAACCGAGTATCAAACAGGAAGGAGAATAACTACCTTCCTTAACAAAGAATTATAAAATTAGTCCCGGGCTTCCTGACGAGCTTCGCACGTAGGAGAAGCTGCCGAGAAGATTTTTTCTTATCGTTATTAAATATTTATCCAAATACCAAGTTTCCCTGGGGGCTAGAGTACACCTTACAAAAGAATAAATTTTATTTTATCTTCTGAAGAACCATCTACTCGTTGCTCTTTTACAAATAAAGTGTTAATTTTATTTGACTTAGATCCGCGATAACCCATTCCTATCACTAGAATCTACTAAGTTATTACTCTACATCAGTGATTAGCTGATCCACTTTAATACTTTCGCATTAAGTTTAGTATTAGTAGCTTTAGGGTGTCCCCGGAGTTTGATTCTTGATCACATATAAGGGAGCCTAACCCCTAATTATGATTGTTAGCTCATTTACGCCTTCGTATTCTACACTAGCTTACTTGTCACAGTTTCTAGGTACGGTTATTTTCATCAATATTAAACTCACCTTTTTAGTTTATTGTGAAATATTAATATATTACTTATTTTTTCCAGCACACTTTTCACTTTAGAAATGTTGTCCTTTAAGTAATAAGATTTTCTCATCGTTTCAACCTTTGGGATTGTAAACTTAGAGGCCGTTACTTTAAATAAACCATAAGCTTTAGGCGAGAGTTGGACTATCGTCAGATTTCTTCCTCATTAAAGAAAGAAACCGGGTAATTTACAAATTACCACTTACAACTTCTTTTTTGTTACTCATGTCACCATTATCTCTTGAGTTTGCTGTTAATGATACTCTTTTATTATAAAATAATAAAACGAAGCATCTTTTCTCATTTATTATAAAATAATATAATGAAGCAGGTTTACTCAATGTTCTGCTACCCCAGTAAAAGACAATAATTTCTTTATTATTATCTATTATGGACAAGGTTTCGGTACATTGTTTAGATCCGTTAAATTTTCGACGCCTTTATAAATTAACAAGCGCTCTGTTACGAGGTCTTTGAATTATGGCTGCTCCTAGGCCCATCTCCTTGTCGACTTGAATAAAGACTTTCTTAATTTCACTTAACAATAATTTCGGAACCTTAACTCTTGCTCTGGGCTGTTTCCCTTTTGACATACACAGAGATCTTGCTTATGTACTAATTAAGCAAAAATCTTCTCCCTAAACTGTTCAATGTTTTGAACTGTCCATTTGGACAACAGGTTATATTACACATCTTAATATAGTGCTTATATACCTGGCTTCATATGATTTTCATTTGAAGCTAAAGTAATTTTATATGATTTATTTTATGCAAGGTAACTTGCTAAATATAAGTACATGTGTGTATATACTGCCTTATCTATTTTTCTGAAACACGATAAAGACCCTTAATAAGACTCCCTCTCTTTATTGCGTTTCGTATAGCTTGTCTTTTTACCCCTAAATACTCCCCAGCTTGGGTTAAAGTAGAAAAATCTATTACTTCATTCGTTTGAGTATTTAATAATGAAACAGGTACCCCTTCACGTTCTGTTGTTTTAGCTTTTATATTCGCTAAAGCTTCAGCTGTAAGAGGATTATTTTTTTTATAGTTGGTTGTCGCTAGAGATAATCTATCTTTAGTTTCTTGACTAACTACTTTACCTGAATGTACTAAAGATAATATCTCTTTATGCTCTGTTGAAATCTTTTTCAATTTAAACTTCGCTATATTTTCTGAACTATGTTTAAACCCTAACAAGGAATAAGCATTTTTCAATATATTATATTCAGGATTTAATAAATCCAAATAGTACTGTTCTCTAATGACTAGCTCATCTGCTCTGCAATACTCTAAAATTTAAAAGTTTAAATTTTCGTATCCATATTTTAGTAAAGCAGCATGTATTGGTCTAGGGTTTCTTATTAATTCACTTTGATTAAAATATTCCCCTACTCTTTTTTTTAAGTTTAAACCACTTCCCACATAAGTATTATTATTTAATTTATTAACTCAACGATAAATACCTGATTTGTTACTATTATCCGTAAAAATATGATTTTTACTTAATAATGCATTTTCAGAATATTTAACCGGAGTTACCGCACCATAATTAGAGCTATAAGAATTATTTTTTAAGTTATTATTCATGATTTAATTAAAATATACAATTTTTTTTTAATATATTAAGAAAATGTAGGGTGTCTGTAGTCGTTGGACGATTTTACCGAGACCCCCGCAAGCTTGCGCAAGCTTGCGGGGGGGGAAGATAAACTTCGCTTCAAATCTACTTACAACTAGGTATAAGTAATTTTTGAAATTAACCCTATTAAAAACAATGGTTTTAAACATTGAAGGACAAACATCCCAGCTATTAATAAAATGTGTATTTTAATACAATCGTAGTACGACTTGTTATCATAATCATTATTATTTCCATCTTTCACAAAATGGTCCAGACTATTTCTTCATTTTCTTGGTTATATATATTATAGAACGTAATGATAAATATAAGCTATAAACAACCAACGCTGAAGTATATGATATGAATACAAAAAAAAAATAAAATTACTTTATTGCCATTGCATCCTTTCAGATGAGGCTTGACTATATCTTAAGCTTGCGCCAACCAACATTTAGTCGATGAACTGCACACCATTATTCCTTAGAATACTTGGTGCTTGGCTGCGGATAACCCATTACTAATCATTAATCAATCACGATTTTACCATACCTCGAGTCATTACCTGAGCCATAGGATACATATTACTATTCCTACTTGGTTGTGATTGCTTTAGGGTGTTCCCGCAATTTGATGGTTTATAGCAGAAGGTTCACTTCTACAAAAAGGCTGTACATACAACCTTATCATTCTATGTCTGATAATTCAAGATTCATCTTTGCCATTCCGAGTCTACATACTCACCGATAAAGTCTCTACGACCCCCCGATATATACAAAGTAAAATGTTTATTTTTTAACAAGTTTATTTAACTTATCATAAAATTTTAAACATCTTGCCTGAGATTAAGTTCTGTACCTGCGAAGATGTTACTTAAATTGCCTACTATTATAGGTTTCGCAGAAACTGAGGTCTCTTGCTTGCACCAGCTATCCGATATAGCTAGGCTTATTAAGAGACCATATCCCTTGAATAATCTTATTTAATTTATATTATTCAAATATAATATAATTTAGTATTTTTGCTTATATATTGCCCTCCTTCCTTTGATTACGCACTGCTTTGCAGTAAATTTCATTCAAATACAAAATTTATTAACAATATATAAATAAAATGCTGAGTGTCTATAGTCGTTGAACGTTTTTATGAGCTTAATAGAGCTTCGCTCCGCAGGAGCCTAGCCCAGGACTAGTCCTGGGCGAAAGGTCAAATTTGAGGAGCCATAAACTTCGCTTCAAGTTTACTTACATCAACTAGGTATAAGTAGTTCTTGAAATTAACTCAATTTTTCAGCTATAATAAAAAACTTAATATTTAATATAGAAGGGACAAACATCCATAATTTAAAAAACAATCTGTTTAGTACATTCGTAGTACGACTTGTTATCATAATAATAATTATTTCCTTATCTTACAACAAGGTCCAGACTATTTCTTCATTTTATTTGTTTATATGTATGAACGAAATGAATAGCTACATAACAACCTACGTTGAAGTATAGCAAAAATACTAAATTATAAATCATTCTTTCAAATGGGGCATGACTATACCTTAAGCTAATATTTTCTTTATTACTAATGAATAAAGAAAAACAAAGCCAACCGCCATCTAGTCGATGAACTGCATACCTTATTTTCTGGCGAAGCACTCCTTCGGAGTAGCCAAAGGCTCGCGCTTATTGAAAGAAAAGGATACTTGGCTGCGGATTACCCATTCATCATGTAGATCATACAGATAATCAATTTCGATTTTACCATACCACGAGTCATTACCTGTGCCACCAACTCTATTACTAGGTTAGTTTGGTTGAAATTGCTTTAGGGCCTTCCCGCAATTTGACGGTTTTGCCGTCGCTCGCTTCTTCCTAAAAGCGAAGAAGAAACTAAAAATTTTCGCGACGACTAGCAGATGGTTCACATCTACTGACTGGCTTACTACGAAGTACTGTAATACTTACCAGCTATCTAGGTCAGTTTTGTCTTTCACTATACTTACCATAGTTCTTCGGATATCTTTGCTACGATACAGATTTTCTCTTTAACCTTAATATTAAGGTAAAGCTAAGAAATTTCTCCCTAAGTAGTTTAAACTACCCATTTACAGGTAATATTGTTTATGTTTTATTCTCTTTATTAATTACTTTTTTTGCTACACGAAACGTTTTCTTGATAAGCCTATTATCTGAAATTGCTTGCCCTACTGCATTCTTATGTACACCTAAAACTTTACTTGCTTCTGTCATACTGACATATTCTAAAATTTCCTTCGTTTTAATATTTTCAACTATAATAGGTACTCTATTAGCAGCCGAGGCATTAGCTGTTGAATTAGCTTTTCTTTTTTTAACTTCATCACTTAACACAAAATTTCTCATTTTAGTGGCCGCCACTAAAGAATCTTCAGTATGTTTATAACCTACTGTAGAACCAGCTTTTTCGACAATATTATATTCAGGTTTTATTTTATCTAAATAATATTGTTCACGTTCAAGTACATTTTCAGAAGCACAGTATTCTAGGATATACAACGAAAATCTAGAAAACCCATATTTTAAAAGCGCTCTATCTATAGGTCTATTGCTTTTTGCTAAAGAACGTAAACTATAATAACTATACATTCTAACGCTTAGGCTAACAGAACTTCCAACATATTTATTTCCGTTTTCATTATTTATTCAAAGATAAACACCTACTTTTTTACGGTTATCTGCTAAAATTTGCACTTTTTCTAAATCAGCGTCGTTATATTTAACTATAGGGCATAAATCCAACATAACTGTGTCATTTAATTTTAAATTTTTCATTGTTTGTATATATAAGTAGGTTTTTAGGAATCAGATGCCTCCACAAAAAGCGGAGTCTTTCCCCCAAAACCAAAACCAAGTACGGCGCCGTAGGTATCTATTTTCACTCGTCCATGCGCTTACAAGGCCCGCTCAGGGTTTCACACCTGAGCGAGGATCTTTCAACCTACATCAATGCAGCCACAAGCCTCTTGTCGCAATTTCGAACTGTTTGTTTGGCTCTTTTACTTATTAGTGCCTTCTGTGGTCTCGTTTATCCCTACTAACTGTATAAGGAACTTCTAAACCTTTATACAGCAGATGCAATCTATTAAAGAAAGGACTGACACTTAATTAAGGAACGCACATTAACCTGTTTACCATTTATTTAACCACCTACAATATTAGTATAAAAAAATAAGAGAATTTCACTGAAATGTTCCAGTAGTACATAAAATATATTACCCTGCAATGTTTCCATTGGGGCTTGACTATATCTTAAGCAATCTTTTAGTGGATTATATACACACCTAAAAGAATGCCTATCTCCTTATAGTCGATGAACCTTTTTCATTTTTAGTAATGAAACTTGGATGCGGATTGCCCATTCTACTTTCGTAAATCAATCTTGATTTTACTATATCGCGAGTCATTACCTGCGCCCTTAATTATATCTCTATATTAAGTTAGTTAAGATTGCTCTTAGGGGTTCCCCGTCAATTTGAAGATATGTTGCAGAAAGTTCACTTCCACATGGGCTAATAATAAGAGCTTATCCTTATTTTTGCTACCCGTTCGGACTTTTGTGATCCTGACTATAGTAAGATCACCTAGCTTCGGGTCTAACTTTAGACACTAATTCATTTTTGATCATCGGTTTAGCTACGCAAATTGCTCGCATCTAATGTTAACTTGGTGACCCAATTGGGATAGGTAGGTCCTCTCGGACTTTCCCCCCCTTAGAACCGTGCGTGCGACTTTCACCGCACACGGCTCGTGCAATCACACTCTAGAGAATTTCTATCCCTCGTTTTGGAGAGTCGTTCCTTCTCTTTTAGCCAATGATGATAATATTAAGAATTTTGTAGAATTATTTTTCCCCTTTCTTTCTTAGTTTTTTCTTGGTTTTTGGAATATTAATCTTAAACCTTTCTAAACTTGGATTTCCATGAGTAATTTGTTTGTGACATAATTCATGTAATGGTACAATGTTTTCGAGACTATATTTTCCACCAGATTTCTTTGGAATGATGTGATGCAATTCCACACTCTCTTCGTTGTGCAAGGATTCATTACAAAGTGGACATTTTTGTTTGAATAACTTGTACACCAGTTGTCTAAATTTAGCTTCTATGATTTTCTCTCTTCTTTCATTAAAATATTCTAAGTGTTCTATGATATATGGATTTTTATCCAATTTCAGAGGTCTTAGTATAATTATTGAAATTTCCCCAAGGTTTATTAATTTCTCGGTTCTGGATACTCCTCAGTTCCATTTTCGGGTGTCTGTTTGAACCATATATTTGAGAACAGTCTTTCTTATTGATCCTTTGTGTCAATAGGATCATTTAAGCATTTTTTGGTAAATTCAGTGATCAATTGAAATAAAAACTTCTTGAGTGTGATAAGAGATTCTTTTATGTTCTCCTCATCCCCTTAATATAGGATTTAATTCGGATATAATTTTTCTGATTGGCTTATTCATAATAATAATATTATTGATAGCGCTTTTCAGTCTTCTTATCCCTTTAATTGACGGTTTGATTATTAGTACTGTTTCCTGATCTGTTTTTTTATTTAATCTAGAATTTCATCCAAATCTTCGGATGTTAAACCCTAGGAAATCGAATCCAGTTTTGATGTGTGTGATCAGGGTTTTATTCTCATTAAGTTCTAATCCTCTTTCTTTTAAGAATTCTTTAAGAAGTTCCCGATTTTTAATTGCGATTTCTTGGCTTTTTCCAGTTATTATCATGTCGTCAGCATATCTTATGACATTTACTCCTGGACTTATTCCTTTGATTAGAGGATTAGCTCTTTTTATATATTTTTCTATACCATTTAGTGCAACATTGCATAATAATGGAGATATTACCCCTCCTTGCGGAGTTCCTGCATCTGTTTCCATATAATTAAGTTGTTCCATTACTCCAGATTTAAGCCATTGTTCTAGTATTATTTTATGACATATTGGTGTGTGCTTCATCAAAAATTCATGACTGATTTTATCAAAACATTTAGATATGTCAGCTTCTAATACTCAGGTAGGACTACTTTTTTTGTCTAGTAGACTTCTTATGGCAGTAATGGCATCTTGCGTTGATCTGAATTTTCTGAACCCAAATGAATTCGGGTCAGATCTCGATTCAACCACAGGATCAACTCCTAGATGATATAGGGCTTGAACTGCTCTATCAAGAATTGTTGGAATTCCTAATGGTCTCAACTCTTTAGAGTTGGGTTTAGGTATTCATACTCTTCTTAATGGTTGAGCTTGATATTCTGTAGGATTTCGAACGATTTCCGCCAGAGTTTGTATTGCATTTCAGTAGTCTTTAGGACTTTTTCATACAATTCCATCTGTTCCAGCTGTTTTTCTACCCTTATTGGTTATTACTTTTCTAATTGCGAGAGCTTTAGCTTCGAAAGTATTAAGTAATTTTCATTGTAATAAGTACACTTCTTTCATATTTTCATTCAATGTAGCGATAACTATCTTCTCTTGAAGATCTTTAACTACTGCTTCTACCTTTTTTCAATTAATCAAATGTCACTCATTTTTGAATTCCTTCTTTTCGGTTTTCATCGTTGTACTAATATATCTTTTACCAACTGCAAGCTTGGATTTATTAAGTACAATCGGTCCTTTATTTCACATCTGTCCGCTACTTAACATTTTTATTATTATTTTTTTCATATTCATTGTTTTGTTAAATTTATTTCTATTATATTGAGTGGAGATATCATGTACTTGTTTCACTTGTATTATTTTCTAATTTAAGTGGCATTCATGATAAATGCAAAATTCTTAGCCGACTCTATTGTCGTTTAGTTATTTTTACAATCCTAACAACTTAACGAATTCTGTCGAAATCTTAGGCTAATTTAGGTTACCTACTCTTTACTGTGGTCGGCATTAACAACTCAGAAGTTAGATTTAAATTAATTGATTAAAAGTTTGGTAGTAATTAAGAATCAAAACACAAGTTTAACCGTCGATTTCTCGATACTGCTTTGTTTCCTTAACTGCTATGATAACAGTTTTGAACCCGGGCTGGTTTCTTGTATTTCAAGTTATTATAGTTACGATGACCACAATGTCTAAGTCAGCATCCTCTCGGATTAAGTTATAAAACTTTATCAGATCTATTATTAATCTGCATTCGCTTTTTAGACGTTCTTCTACCCCAAATCTTATATAACAATTTCTGATTTAGTCATTATATGTTACTTCTCTGCAGCTTTTAATTGGTTTTGCAAAACCATATTAAAGCTATAGTGTAGATTAGGGGCTTGCCAAGTTCATATACAGTTACCGTTACTAAATTCCTTAGAATGTATGCTTTACTCCGTATCACATTTGTTCCATTCCATATCCCAGCATAAGAAAGATATGTCGTGATATAACCCGAAGGTTCACCTTTTACGAAGCCTCGATGCATATTCACTTTCGTTCATCATAGAATTTATTACCCTAGCACTCCGACCCTATTTCTAGGATGGGATATTGTTACATTGTTTCCATAGCTCCAAACCAGATGATTACTCATTTCGCTTGTATGGATAGGGTCAAACTAATGGAAAAGTTTGGTGGAATTTCACCACATTAACTGTGTACGCTTTCTTGTCGCACTTATGCAAAAGGTACGCTCTTGCCTTAGCTCGAGCTGCTTATAAAACTACTATTTCAACCCGTTCCCTCACGGTACTTATTCACTGTCGCTTATGTATTATATTTAGCCTTAGAGGAAGGTTCCCCTTAAAATTTAAACAGATTTGTATCCATTTTACTTATTTAAATACTCTGTGGTATATAGGCTACTCTACTTTCATTCACACTAATTGTAGAATCTCGTTTGATTTTTTTTCCTGAAGCTACTAAGATATTTCAATTCGCCTTCGTTTATTATTTAATTTCTCTAAGAGTTTATATGTTTATACATAAATTTTAAATATTATACAACTCTTTAATACATAGCTTATTAAGGGATCCTTAATAGTCTCTTTATATACTTATTTAGATTAAATATAAACATTTTTCTATATCTAGTACATTATGTCACTATAAATTTTTGTCTCGGATTATTACGATTCGAACGTAACTCATCTGCATCCCAATTGCAGCGCCTAACCTCCCGGCCCTAATCCGTTTTCCATCTTATAATCTGTGCTTGTGTGCGAACGATAAATCTATTATATCATATAAAAAAATTTAGATTAATTAATCAAATTAAACAGGGCCAGGGCCCCTGGAATTAACAAATGAGTTAATATGATGATTCTCATTTTAGATTCGAACTAAAATAGGAAAATTAGAAGTTTTCTGCTCTACCCTTGAGCTAATGAGAACTTATTATATTTAATTACAATAAATATAATATTTACAGAGAATATGGGATTCGAACCCATGATAAATTCAATTATAACTAGACTCAAGTTAGCCGCCTTAAACCGCTCGGCCAATTCTCTTTATTATATAATTATAAATTTTTATATCTTACATTTAATTATGTAAAATTCGATAATTTTAAAGTCTAATTTTAATTCTTTCAAGACTTGAACTTGAATATCATTCTTATCAAAAATGCATTTTACCGGTTAAATTAAAGAATCTGGTGGGCTCTACTTTCGCCTCCCTGACTTCTCCTCCTAACGAAGTATGGCAGTCCTCCTGCCGTAGGAGGCAGGAAGGAGGGTTCCCGACCCATTAAAAAAACAGATGGATCCCTGTTTATGGCTCTACTTTCACCTCTCTTCAAATATATTCCTGGCAAAGCACGAAGGAGTACACTTGACTCTCTTATCTTTTATGTCTTACCTACACTGACCGTTTTTACCGACATTGTAAATAGGTTTTTCTGGCTGCTGCTGCTGCTGCTGCCTGCCATACTTCTGGCGTAGCACAGAAGGCAGGAGAAGTGGGCCAGCCAGCCAGCCAGCCAGCGGGTAAGATTCCTTTTTATTTAAGAACCTCAGTAGTACACAGAAACATACAAAAAAATTCAAACAATATCTACAAAATGTCAGTATAAAATACCCCCTTCAAAACCCACATGGTGATTGTCTGTTAAATGGTAAGCATATATTCTTCATAGGGCTACAGCTAAAAATACGGATCCTACCATCACGTGTACAAATTTAATTATCAATAATTCACATTAATGATTAACCCTCCTTCTGCCTGCCGTAGGAGTAGTCAGGACTGCCTCCTACGAAGTCAGTCCTTCCGTAGGAGGAAGGAGAAGTCAGTCCTCCTCCTCCTGCCTACTAACGAAGTATGGATCCTATCAGGAAGGAAGGAAGGACTGCCATACTTCGTTAGGCTACGAAGTCAGTCCTCCTGCCGTAGGAGGCAGGAAGGAGGAGTAGTCAGGAGAAACTTAACATAATCTAAGCATAAAAATAACGATTGATAATTGTTTGTTATATAGGAAAATACCTATGTTCAATAGTTCACACTATTGTTCAGACTATATCATCTAAACAATATGCAATATATTGTTCAGTAAAATTTGTATTACAGTATATTACTGTAAAGTTAGTCGTTGAACCTTTAGATCTTACAATTATACGTAATATATAATATCTAATTGGCTGCATATTTTCTACATTTATAGATCTTCATGCAATTAACCTTATTTTCTGTTAAATTTTATACGTAATACTTATATTACTATTTACAATAAAACGGGGCCTACACATATTAATTTTATAGAATTCTACTACTATTCATTCCAGATTTTAAAGATTTTATTTTTTTTACACCTTCTAAAGTTAAATGTTCTTTAGTTATCACCAGGTTAGCTATTTTACAAAAATCATTGTAATCTAAAGATTTGACACCTTGTAAAGGGTATTTACAAAAAAAAGGTATTATTTTATCTTTAATGTCAGTAAATTTGTATACAACAAACGTTACAGCAGTAGGTCTTGTTGAAACTTTTTCAATACTACCACAATCTAAATAATCAATAATTTTAGCTAATAACCTTTCATCTCTTACATGTTGAGTAATTAAGAAAGTCATAATAATTTGATAACCCGTTAAAGTTTTAGCTTTTTTAGTGTTAACATAAAAACAACCCTCTCCGTCTGTAAAACCTGTCAATCAATTAGGATGAAAATCACCCTCAAAATTAATTAAAGGACGATCTACAGGGTATACATCTGAAGCGGGAAAACTAATTTTGAATTTATCAGATAAACCTATATTCATGGATGCTTTTATTCCTATTATTTTATAAATTCCTTCAATATTAGATTGCACTTTTAAATCTAATAAATTAATAGCCTGTTTAAATAAAAGATAATCAGCTCTTTTTTGCGTTATTAACGGGTATTTATCAAAATGAGGTATAATTACCTTTAAAATATCCCTAACAGATTGAACACTATAAACTATAGTATTTCTATCTAAACGTTCACTTATTATACCTAGACCGAAATAATCTTTTATTCTTCTTAATAAAATTATATCTCTACTGTGTAACTCTATTCTAAATTCAGGAATTACACTTCAACCTGATTTAGCTGTACTTTTCTTAGAGACTTTAAGACTAAAACTAGATTCAGCGTCGGCAAAACCAGTAACTCAGTTAGGGCAAAGCTCTACATCTTTTACTTTTATGGTTGAATAAAATCTTTTATTTATTACACTTAAACTTTTACTGGGACGCTTCGCTCCAGACGAGTGTATAGAATGAATATTAGCGTTATAGTTAAAAATTAACAAAACTAAGCCGTGAAAACCTGTACCAAAAAAAAAACATGTCCCAAAAGCACCATCACTAATTGTAAAAGCTGAAACACTATATTCTAACCCTTGGACAATTAATGTTAACACAAGGCTCTGAACCTTGCTTCAAGAATTTACATTCTTGTTCAGACTATATAATATGTACAATAATAAGCTATCTGTACACCAAAGTTCCTAATAAATAAGGAAAACAACTTAAAGGTAAGTACCTCTTAATGAAGGCACAAGCTCTAAAACAGCTGTTTTCTACTTCACCTAAGCACTTCATTATATTATAATTTGTTCTCCTAGCTTACTCCATTAAAAATAACAGAAAGCAAGCTCTCCTCCTAATCCTAATCCTAATCCTAATCCTAATCCTTATCCTAATCCGGAGGATTAGGATAAGGATATGGCAGGACTGACTTCTCCTCCTTCCTGCCTCCTGCCTCCTGCCTCCTGCCTCCTGCCTCCTACGGCAGGAGGCAGGAGGCAGGAGGCAGGAGGACTGACTTCGTAGCCTAACGAAGTATGGCAGTCCTTCCTCCTACGAAGTCAGTCCTTCCTGCCGTAGGAGGAAGGACTGACTTCGTAGGAGGAAGGACTGACTTCGTAGGAGGAAGGCAGGAGGCAGAGTAAATAAAAAAAATTATTTTTTTCATCGCTGCGCTTATCCAGAGGATTAGAAAAAAAGAAAGCTAAACCTCCTGCTGCGAAGCTAGCGAAGCCGCAGCGAAGCCGGGATTTATATTAGTCGTTGAACCTTCCTATTTAAAATTATCTGTAATATTTAATTAGAATTGGCTGCATATTATCTTGTTATTAGGTTAACTTATACTTTAGGCTTAAAAATGTATTAGCTACAGTTTAAGCTAAAAACCAAAAATAACAAGGTTTTCATGCAATTGACTTTGTTTTTTTCCTTATAATTCGACATAATAGTTTATTTAGATATTTATGCGTAACGAAAAGGAAAGGCCTACCTTGTATACTTTTTTTTTATTTTTGACTATTTTTTTCATTACTGCGCTTATCCAGAGGATTAGAAAAAAAAAGAAAGCGTAACGAATCCTTCAGAATTAATTTATCACTCTACAGCTATTCATCCCCGATTTTAAAGAATTTATCTTATTAATACCTTCTATTGTTAAATGACCTTTAGCTTCTATTATATTAGCTACCTTGACAAAATCTAAAAGATCTCTATTTTTTATCCCTTCTAAAGGATTAGTTTTAAAATGAGGAATTATTTTTTCTTTAATATCACTAAATTTATTTACCGTAAAATTAACTCCGTCAGGTCTGGTTGAGGCCTTCTCTATTCTACCACAACCCAAATATTCAATAAATGTAGTTAAGAAATTCTCATCTCTTACATGTTGAGATATAGATAAAACCAAACTAACACTAAAACCTGTAGAATAATTTTTATTTTTTAGTGATTTGACATAAAAATAACCCTCTCCGTCTACAAAACCACTTAGTCAATTAGGATCTGGGATAACTAGATCACTTATTTCTGGACGAGGTTCAGGTAAGATTGAAGGGAAGTGAATTTTTAATGTATCTGATAATCCATTATTCATAGATTTTTTTAAACTTAAAATCTTACTTATTCCTTCAATACTAGATCGTGATTGGCCACTTAATAATAAACCGATAGCTTGTTTAAATAAAAGATAATCTGCTTTCTTTTGAGTTATTAAAGGATATTCATCAAAATGAGGTATAATAACATTAGCTATAGTACGTGCAGACTGAACTGTATAATATACCTGATCTCTAGTATGACGTTCGCTAACTACTCCTACACCGAAAAAGGAATGTATTTTTCTTAATAGTAATAAATCTCTACTGTGTAAGGTTATTTGAAATTCAGGTACAACATTTCAACCTGAACGTGTAGCACTACTTTTAGAAATTTTAAGGCTAAAGGTCGCTTCTGCATCTGCAAACCCTGTAACTCAATAAGGAGAAAGCTTGGATTCTTTTACATCTACTCAGGTTGAGTAAAGTCTTTTGAATTTAAGTGCCCCTTTTGATTCATGATGAACCGAGTTGTCGTTATTACTTGAAGATCTTTTTGTATAGTCAAAATAAAAAAAAAGTATATTAATATAATTTAAGCCTGTAAAAATAAACGCCAAAATTACAGTAGCTATGGAACCATTTAGAGATCCTTTTCTATCCCCTTTAATTAAAGAATGATGAGCGTATGTTACTGTTGCCTAATCTCAAAATAATAGGTTATTTATATTATTATCTATGTAATTCATATTAATTTAAGATTTACCCTTAAATATAGCTATAATTTATTAATTGTAAATTTAATATGAATCCTTGTATCTCATGGTTTTTTACCCCTCGGTACAGACCCGGGTCCAGAGACCCGGGTCGAAGGATGAGAAGAGATTCCGACTGTACATTAAGCAGCGTTTCAGCCACCCATGATGAACCAGTCTGTAGCGATCTCTATAAAAATCGACGGTCTGGACTTGTAACATTGATCTTTGACCGTTAACATCATCTCCTATGTTTTAAATAGTATTTTTTTTATAGAATTGTATACTATATAACAATAGGTTTATAAAAAAAGATTAAATAAATAGAACCTTTTAACCAAATAGTACATCTTAGACTTTTTTTATTCCATATTATTAATTTTATATCTAAAAAAAGGGTGCATAAATGGTGAAACAATAGGTACCAAAATATGTAAATTAGATTTAGGTATATATAAACCATATTGATTTAAAATCCCTGTTTTAACTATTGATACCTTTAACTTATATTTAGTAGTTAAAATTTCTACTAGAAATTTAACTTCAGACAGAGTAAAGTTATCTGTACATAATCTAATACCCCTGTCTTTAATTCAAGTTCCATCGTCCATGCTAAGCCAAGGTGTTCAGAATATAAGTTTATATAAATCGCACCTCTTAAGAGCAGTACCAGTACACTTACTTCCTATTTTTAGTTTTTACTTTAAGAGGTACGCTTTACGAAGTATGCCTTCGGCGACTAAAAAGTAAAACCGAAGCCGCTCGTTATTCATAAATACTTCGCTCCTAACCTTATTATATTAAGGCAGCACTCCTTCGAAGCCTAACTGTAGAAGAAATAACATTGCCTCCAGAGACTCCCATGTGTAGTAAGCCAACCCGTCTGAATGAACGCAAGCGCTCGCAATTATTTATTTAAACCTTACGAAATTTATATGTTCCTTTAAAGAGTTCGTTACTCTTTAAATATCTTCTAATTGTAGTATGGGAAATTTCTAACGCAGAGGCTGCTTGTCTTATTGTAGAGTATAAAGTTGTTTCATTTGTTAAAACATTAATTACTTCTAATGAATGACCCTTTTTAAGATTAAGCTCTAGTATTTGTTCTAGGCGCCTTTTGTTGAATTCTTCCGAACGATTTAAATTAAGTGCTGCAAACTTAGCCTTACGCTCTTCTGAATAAACTCGGCTATTACCTATTTCTTTAAATTTAGCTATAGTACTCTCAGAATGTTTAAAACCCAAAGAAGAACCAGCTTTATCTAAGATATTATACTCAGGTTTAAGCAAATCTAAATATATTTGTTCTCTAGATATTAACACCTTAGAATCACAATATTCTAAAATCTCTAGTTTAAAACTACTATGGCCGTATTTAAGTAAAGCAAAATATATCATACTTTTAGTTTTTAAAGTTTCTCTCTTTAGAAAATTTATTGAGAAATAACCCGAAAATCTTTTACCTAAATTAGATGAACTCCCGATATAAATTTTACCAGTTATCAAGTTTGTTCAACAATAAATTCCAGCCTTGTTAAGATTCTCTTTGTATATAGTAGATCTTAAATCAAGAGGGTTATAATATGAAGCGATAGCTTCAATGGATGAGCCTTCTGAGTTATTAGGCTTATTATTACTTGAATATAACCTTTTATTTAAGTAATTAATACTTACTTTATTAAACTTGTACCTATCGCATGGTATATCATAAGAAGACATTCTAGACTGGAACTTTGTTACATATTCTTCGAGGGATATTACTACTGTGTAATAATTTGTTTTATTCCTATATTTATGACCTACTATTCCGAAAGAATCTTTAAGAGCAGATACTAATATATCTATATATTTAGTCTTAGTAAATTCAGTATATAACTCTATCTTTCCATTTCTAAGGTTACCTAAAGTCTCATCCCAGCGTAAGTGACTGCTTCGCTTTCTCCCATAGTCCACTAGGCTCTGGGTGGAAGAAGTGATTCAAATTGCTAAAGCAACAGGAGATAAATATTGCTCTATTCAACAAGGAAGAGCTTTTTTACCTTTACTATAAAATCCTTCATATATTCAGTCAAAAGAACTAAAAGTAAAAGTACGGAATCTACAATAATAAACTAATTCACCAGCGGATCTACCTAATCTACTTTGAATTTGAGGTATATTTTCTTTACAGTAACCATGTTTAAAAATTTGTGCGTGAAGTCATACTAAATATTCAATATGATCCCCTTTTTGATAAAAAACAAATCTATACCCATCTTTACTTTTTTCCATCGAACCATCTCCTAATAGAGATCCTACCATAATACTCAATACTTCATAATTATGGGGGCCTATACGTTTAAGAGAAGAAATTCTACTAGAATTGAAAGGTAATACAGGCATAGATGAATAAAATCTCTTCTGGTTTAATGGCCCTATTTTAGATTCTCTATCTATAATCTTATTTCATTTTGGGCGCACGGGCGGAAAAGCACCACTTGACAATAATATTACTGTGTTCAATAAAGGTAATTCAAACAATTTATTATACTGTTTTGTATAGCATAGAGTTGTGGAAGTGTGGTCTTATAAGACTTAAAAATTTATTTCTTGAGGAAGCTCTGATATATAGTCTATTTCTACTATGAATAGATGTTTCTAGTTCTCAATTATCATATAATACAGCTTGTAACAATTTTACATCTTCTAAAGTAAACCCACTTGTATTAAGTATATAGCCTGATTTATGATTATCTCCATCATCCATAGCTCAATAGGCTAAACTTTTTTCTGTTAACAAACTACCTATATTTAAAGGCACTATTTTTTTCCCTTCAATATAGAACAATTTGTGTAGTTCAGTTATAGATGTTAGTTGACGAGTTGTAAAGTAAACTGAAGATGTGTCAAATGCTTTTCTTTCTGCAGTTTTTATACTTGCACTTGCTGTACATAAATATTGAAATTTTTCAAACAAATGTTCAATATATTCTTTATGAATAATTGATTGTTCAAATCTCATTGAAGCATTTTCATTATTTTTTCTAGATATAAACAGATCTCCTAAAATTAAACCGTATAAGATTTCATAATCTTCTCTGTTTATTAAAGGTAAACTACTCTTACTATAACCTTTTGTTATAACAGTCCTTACTCTTGCACTTGCACTTTTTGTACTTTCTGAGCTGGATTTTGTTGAAAAGGTAAGTTTTTCAAACTTTCTATATTACATCTAATTACTTAGACGATTAGATCATATCATATATAAATATACCTAAAGGTAGCCGTAGGGTAGACTTATTAGCATTAAATCTTATAATAACTAACAGTCAGCCTACTCCTGCCGTAGGAGGCAGGAATAACCTATTAATTATTTGTCGATTCACCTTTAATTAGCATCAGGGAATATAATAATTTACTATTATATGCAGGTGGAATAATTAATTATATAAAAGGTTGCTCTAGGTAACTTATATAAGGGCGTTTGATCGTTGAAGTTCAACTATAAATCTTAGAATTCAAATAAGTTTATATAGAATTAAATACTGAGCTTGCGCCCCCTAAATAGTATTTTAACGTTAAGATTTATAGATAAAACCTGCGGATTGTTTAAAAGATAAATATTATATTTTAATAATATATACCTGATATATACATTATTCTTTTAAATGTTCCCGCAATTTGCCCTTTTTGCATCGATCGACTTGCGATGTCCCCTTGAATTACTTACCAAAAGGATTAACAGGTTCGATACCTAAAGGAGGTCATTGAGCCCCTAATTCTACTGCAGGTGTTAAAGCACTCGCTTTATTTATTACTATATAAGCAAATAATTTTTTTGTTTTTAAATTTATGCACTATTACGTTATGTAACCTTTAGTATTTTCTATTTTTATTCATTCTTCCTTTTATTTTTTTTACTTCATCCAATCCTTCTCTAGTTAGATGTGTTTTATCTTTAATTATTAAAGCCGCTTTTTTGAAATCCTCAAATTCCTTGGACTTTATACCTTGTAATTTAAATTCTTCAAAAATAGGAAGAATTTTTCCATAAACATCTGAAAACTTTTCGACTATAATTTCACCATAACCAGGCTTAGTTATGTATCTACCACAACCTATAGTACAAATTATACTTTCTAATAAATCTTTATCTCTTAAATGTTGAGTTAAAATAAATCTTAATCAAACTGTTTCTCCTAATTTAGATAACAAGGATTTTTTTAATGCTATAAAAAAACACCCTTCTGCGTCAGTAAAACCTGCTAATCAATGTAAACTTTTTATTTTTTTATCGTAAGCTTTTGGTTTTAAAGCAGGAACTACATCAAGGAAAGTTAAGCTTAATTTCTCCGATAATTCTTCACTATTTAGTGACGCTTTAATAGAGATAATTCGATTTAAACCTTCTAGACTTAAATGTTTTTTATCTCTAATTAGCTCTACTACTTCCTTAAATAGTAGAAAATCTAATTGTTTATAAGTTAATAAAGAGAATTTATCAAAATGGTTAATAATAACATTTAAATCATTAATACCTGATACTCTATATTGTACAGATTCTTCTCCTAATTTTGTAATATTACCTACATTAAAAAATAACTTTATTTCTTCTAATAAAGCAAGATCTTTTATATGTACACCCACCTGAAAGATGGCTTTGACTTTAAAATTGGTTTTATATTTAGAATCTGGACTTACACCTACAAAAAAACAACCCTCTCCATCAATAAACCCACTAACATAGTAAGGATTTAACTTAGAAGACGTAGCATAGCTAGAATACCGGACTTTAGAAGAATAAAAATGGTGAGGCCTCACAAAACACATTTTTTGGTTAAATACATAATTATTATGCATAAATACCAAGTTTCCTTGGCACTTAGAGTACACCTTACCACACCCGAATGGTGTGGAGAAACCGTCTACTCGTTGCTCTTTTACAGATATGAGACTATCTGACTTAGATCCGCGATTACCCATTCATTGGTTTATACCAATAATCTCTAATGATGTTACTATGCCTTTAATCATTAATAAAGCCACTTTAAAAGTTTCCTTAAAAAGCTTAGTTATTAGAGCTTTAGGGAGTCCCCGGAGTTTGGTTTCTATTCACAATGCTTTACCATGAAAATAAGCTCAGAAAATGGCCATAAAGAATAAAGCTTCAGATACTATAAATAAAATAACACCTAAAATTAATCCTTTTTGTACTGCCGTAGTGTGATTACCTAAAAAAGTCACTATGTTAATAATATATCACTATATTAATCGGACTATATCTTATTTAATGGGTTAAAAAAAATAACGCATAAAATTTTTACGTGTAGTCTCTGAGGATCCTACTGGGATAATTATACGTCCTTTGGTTTCCTGCTGATTGTCTTATATTATAAGATTTTCCAGCAAATAGTAAAATTTTAAGAGAGCACTTTATAATACATATCTTTAATTTTTTTTATATAAATCTTACTAACTTGTGTAGCGAAGCCGCCTAATATCGGTTAGCTAAAAAAAAAATAAAGCAACTAAACTTGTGTAGCCTGAGGCTCAGCCTCAGGCTCCGCGTCTAACTCTATTAAAGATCTAATCTCTAATCTCCCTTTTTTAGTAAGATGTTCTTTGGATATTATCATATAGTAAACAGTACTTCATTTATTATAATTATATCATTTTTCACCTAATAAAGGATATTTTTCAAAATAATTTATAAGTAACTTGGTATTTTCTATAGATGTTACAGACAAAGATAATACCTCTGAATGTGATTTATTACTATTATAACTTTTAACATTACATCTTAAAAACGAGGCTAAATTTTTCATAAAAGGTAACATATCTGAAGATGTAGGCTTATCATATGCACGTTGATCTAATCTAAATTTTAAACTTACACTTTCACTTACAGATCTTTTACGAGTATTTGATTTAGGTTTACTTTCCACATATTTAATACCAAAATGCCCATCTGCTTCTGTAAAACCTGTAAGTCAACTATTATCTCCAAAATCAGAAGTATCTAATAAACTTTCTGCTATATTTAAGGAATATTTAAGATTAAAAGATTTAATCAAGTCATTAAATCTTTTATTTTTAGGTGTTCTTAGTTTACCATGCATTAAGTTAATACAAAGAAGAGTTCCTTCTTTATCTCCGATAATATAACGAAGTGTATTAGTTCCTGAAGTTTGAAAACGACCTATACCCCCTAATTCTGACTGAAGAAAAACATACATACCTACATTATTAACATGTGTAGTAAACACTATTCTAGGATTAAGTATTCTATTCATTGTTGTAGTTCCTAAACCAGGAATAGATATAGATCCATCACCCTCTAAAAGACCTGCTAAGTAATAACCTAAACTATTTTTATCCTTTTTATAAAGGAAAGATTCCCCTCTAGGGTTTAAGTGTAAATTTGAATTATAAGTACTTAAAGCTTGTTTTACATCTTCAATAGGAAGAGCTTTAGCTGTATTTAGATAAAAAAAATTAAAAATATCTTGTATTAACCGCAATGTGCCGGTACCCTCACTTATAATATCACGAAATCAAAATGCCATAGAAACTACTAACATAACTAAAGCTAAATTATATATATTAAATGAACCACTAAAACTTTGCATAGACAACGCCCCACTTGAGGTTAAACCAAGTAAACTGGCACTTGTTAAAAAAGGTCAAAGCGAAGGAGATACTAAATGATAAGGGTGATCTTGAAAAATACTCCGTACTGATAGACTCATTTTACCTTTTACTTATTTTTTTCATACATAGTATATAATTAAAAAGAAAATATCTGCTCTTGAGAGATAGGTGACTTGAACACCTAACCTGCCGCGTGTAAAACGGTTGCTCAACCATTGAGCTAATCTCCCTTATATTTAGTTTTTCGGTTTTATTGTTATAAATATTGCTGCTCCTCCTGGCCAGCCGGCTGGCTGGCTGGCTGGCTGGCTGGCTGGCTGGCTGGCTGGCTGGCCCACTTCTCCTGCCTCCTCCTGCCTGCCCCGCCCCCCAAAAATCCTGCCGTAGGAGGAGGCAGGCAGGATGGCAGGCAGCAGCAGCAGCAGCAGCAGCAGCAGGAAATTAATTAATAATTTGAGGCAGTCCTGGCTTCCTGCCTCCTACGAAGCCAGCACTCCTCCTGCCTGACTTCGTAGGAGGCACGAAGTCAGTCCTGCCATACTTCTGTGCTACGCCAGAAGTATAGGAGGAAGGACTGACTTCTAATCCTAATCCTAATCCTAATCCTAATCCTAATCCTAATCCTAATCCGGAGGATAAGGATAAGGATAAGGATATGGAAGGACTGACTTCGGACGGACAAAAATCTCTTAAATTTAATAATTTACTACTTTGTGGTGGCGCCTCCTCCTAACGAAGTATGGCAGGAGCAAGCTCGGGTAATTAATAAAAAAAGGTATTACATTTTCATATACTGTTTGAAAATTATCTGTTCTTATTCTAACTACATCTCCGGATTTTTCCTCTCTTAATACACCAAAACCTAAAAATTATATAATCAACCCTGACTACGTAGGCCTAGCACAGGCGCTAGTCCTGGGCGAAAGGTTGAAATAATAATAAATCTCTGGAGTGTTGTGTAAGACTAAATGTCGATGTAACTCAATAACCATTTTTACTTCTATTTGTGCTGCTCCTTGGCCTGCCTAGCGAAGCTATGCCTGCCTTGGCCTGCCTAGCGAAGCTATGCCTGCCTTGGCCTGCCTAGCGAAGCTATGCCTGCCATACTTCGTTAGGCTACGAAGTCAGTGGCAGGCCAAGGAAGGAAGGAAGGAAGGAAGGAAGGAAGGAGGAGGACAGCATGACCTTTATTTTCTATTTCATATATACTTCCAACACCAAAGAATTATTTAATTCTATATAATAGATCTATATCTCTAACATGTTGTTCTATAGCAAATCTAGGAACTACTTGTCAACCTGTTTTATTTTTAGCTTTACAAATAGATACTAAAAAAGATGCTTCACCATCACTGAACCCTGTTACTCAATTAGGGTGTAATGTTAAATTTTTAGCATTAGTACTATAAGATCTAGTATTAAATGATAAACTTATATGTTTTTTACTTTTATAAAAACTTTATACTGCACTGCTACTATTTACTCGTATTAGGTTTAATTGTTATTACTATACTTCCAACCATGGCTAATAATAATATAAAACTAGCTAATATTAACCACATATTGTAATTAGTATATAATACATTACCTATACTAGTAATATGACTATTTTCGATTAAATTACCATCTCATATCTTACTTGTTACAAAATATATATCATCATTATATAAATTTAAATTTATATTTTTATTGTTCAGATTTAAAGAAATATTTTGTAAAATATGATTTAAATTATAATAATTATTTATAATAGTAATATTATAAGGTAACAGTTGGAAAACAGGATAATTAAAGGATATTGCTATAGCAATCGCTAAAAGTATACTATTACTAGTATTACTTTGTAATTCACTAATTCTAATATTTATTAACATCAAAATAAATAAAAATAGTATTGAAACTGCTCCAATATAAACTATTAAATAAGATAAACCTATAAAACTTAAACCTAACATAATTAAATAACAAGAAATACTTGCAAATAAACCTATTAAAAATAAAACAGATACAATCACAACCCAAAAAAAAAGTTAAAATATACATTTTCTTTTACTTATTTTTCTTCCGTAGGAGAAGCCATACTTCGTTAGGCACTCAATTTTTAGAAAACAAAATTCAAAATCGTTTCACACACACCCTTTAGTTTACTAGGAAGAAGAGAAGCACGCCATACTTCGTTAGGCTACGAAGTCAGGACTGATGAAGTCGAATTATCCTTCTTTGGCGAAGCTTTAACACACATAATTTAATCTGTTGAACCGGTATCTTCTGAAGGTATATTTTCTTCCGAAGGACTACGTAGTCAGGACTCCTTCCTGCCTCCTGCCTCCTGCCTCCTGCCTCCTGCCTCCTGCCGTAGGAGGCAGGAGGCAGGAGGCAGGAGGCAGGAGGCAGGAGGACTGCCATACTTCGTTAGGAGGAGAAGTCAGTCCTTCCTCCTGCCGTAGGAGGCAGGAGGAAGGACTACGTAGTCAGGACCGCTATTTAATAATTGACGTATTTTACGAAGTTTATTTAATCCCTCTTCGGACGAAGTACCGTAGGCAAAATGTAATTTTTTGTCCATAATTTCTATAGCTTCCTTAAAATATAAAAAATCTATATATTTATAACCTACTACTGGATATTCCAGAGATAACAGAGTCGGTAAGAATTTATCTTTTAAATCTGACAATTTAGTAACTAAAAAATATATCCCTTCTCTATTTTCAGTTGTATACCCTCCTGCCATACTTCTGGCGTAGCACAGAAGGCAGGAGAAGTCAGGCACCCAAAATATTTTACAAAATATTCAAATAAGTCTTTATCTCTTATATGTTGAGATAGTGAAAATCTCAACTGTACTTGATATCCTGTTTTTACATACGCAGATTTATGATGATAAAACTACCCTCTGCTGAAATAAACCCTGCTTCCTTCCTCCTACGGAAGGACTGCCGTAGGAGTAGTCAGGACTCCTGCCATACTTCGTTAGAAGGCAGGAGAAGTCAGTCCTTCCTCCTACGAAGTCAGTCCTTCCTCCTACGAAGTCAGTCCTTCCGTAGGAGGAAGGACCCACTTCTCCTCCTAACGAAGTATGGATCCTACCAGGCAGGGAGGAAGGACTGCCTTGGCCTGCCACTGCCATCCATCCTTGGCCTGCCTAGCGAAGCTATGCCTTGGCCTGCCTAGCGAAGCTATGCCTGCCATCCTGCCTACTACGAAGTCAGTCCTTCCGTAGGAGGAAGGAGGAGGAGGAGGAGGCAGTCCTTCCTGCCTCCTACGGCAGGAGGACTGCCTCCTACGAAGTCAGTCCTTCCGTAGGAGGAAGGAGGAGGAAGGAGGAGGAGGAGGAGAAGCCATCAATTAGTGGCGTGCCTACTAGTATTAAATTTTGAGGTAAAGTTAAATCAGGTATTCTTAGCTCATTTTCTGACACAAGATCAGGAAAGCCTGCTTTTAATTCATCAGTAAGACCTTTATTCATTAAAGCTTTTATAGAGACTAATTTTAGTAAACCTTCCTTTGTTAAGTGTTCTTTGTTGTTTATTAAAAGAATAGCTTTTTTAAAATATAAAAAATCGAGATTTTTTTTAGTTATTAACGGATACTTATTAAAATGTTCTATTAGAATGAATAATTCTTTTTGAGTGCGTAGCTACCACACGGTATTGTATTCCGTCTTTTCCTCTAGAATAGACTTTTCCTATACCTAAAGTAGATTGGATATTTTTTAATATATTTTAGTCTTTCTTATGTAACCCTATTGAAAATACGTAAAGAACTCTAGCTTTTTTATTATCTTTTTTATCTATATCTCTAATACTTACTGAAAATGAACCTTCCCCTATTCCCGGAGGGAAAAAGCAAACCCTGTTATAAATCAGGGATTTAACTTCATAGATGTATCTAAACTACTCAAAGATTTCGTGTGATAAGATCTTATAGATAAATCCTTTAATGAATAAGGTTGAATCACATAAGTTTGAACTCTATATAGTTCTAGTTTCTCTCCTAACGAAGTATGGCGCCATACTTCGTTAGGCTACTGAAAAGGAAAACCTAGAAAATATAAAACCAAGAAAAATGTAAGTAATATTTGTGATATTTTTTATATACACAACTTTTAAAATTAATTCCTTTTTTTTAGACTGTAGAGTACACCTTAAATGCATTAAAATATTAATGCATCAACTACCGTCTACTCGTTGCTCTTTTACAGTAAAGCCATTGACTAATACTGACTTAGATCCGCGATTGCCTATTGTTATTTTTTATTTTTACCTGCAGCGAAGTAACCACCAAAGTAGTAAATTTTAATCCCTCCTCCTACGAAGTCAGTCCTTCCGTAGGAGGAAGGATGCCTTCCTGACTTCGTAGGAGGCAGGGATCGCCACCGTAGGGGTATAAAAAGCGCGAGCTGGTGGCCCCTTCGTCAGGTCTAAGCAGCGTAGCTTCCTTGGAGGCCTAGAGCAATAAAAAATAAATCATCTTTAGACTTATTACCATACCTGAGTGATTAGTTCAGCCACATATAGTCTTTCGGCTATAGCTTGGTATCTAAAGCTTTAAGGGGTCCCCGGAGTTTGATAGTTTATCCCAAATGTTTAGTCGTGTATTTTTTTTTTAACAATAGGATTTTTATTAATAATTACCAATATACCGCATAAAACAGCGAATAATGAAATAATATCTAATATATCTGTTATATAACCATTTGTGTATGTTTCATGTATAATTAATAAATTCTTCATATTTGTATTTTATATATATTACCTTCGCAAAGGATTACTCACAAGAGTACTCAGATTTGAACTGAGAATTTGGAGGTTGAAGCTCCCTATTTTACCCTTAAATTATACTCTTAAAAAAGCATACCACGGAAAAGAGGTGATTCGAACACCCATGTGTATAAACACAATATTTAGCAAATATCTTACCCTACCTATGGCTACTTTTCCTTAACTATAACCTTTATAATACTATTTTCGAATTAAATCGGGTTCGAACCGACATCTACTACTGTGACAGAGCAGTCCTTTACCAATTAAGTTACTAATTCCTAAAATTTTTAAAAGTTATTTAAAATACAACCAGTCGGAATCGAACCGACAACCTTTGGTTGGAAGCCAAACATTTTACCGTTAAACCATGGTTGCTTAAAGCAAGATTAGAACTCGTATAACAATAATTAAAAGTCATTTAAAATATAACCAGTCGGAATCTAACCGACAACTTTAGGCTAGAAGCCCCTTATTTTACCGTTAAATCATGGTTGTTTAATTTGAGGTATACAAGATTCGAACTCGTATAGGTGTGATTAAAAGTCACAAGCATTACCTTTATGCTAATACCCCCTTTTTTTAATTAATATAACGCCTCTATGATGAATCGAACATCTATCATGATCCTATAATCATTAAAATCTTAACTTAAAAGAATTAATTACGCCTCCGAGATGAATCGAACATCTATACGTACATTAACAGTGAACTGCTCTACCTTTGAGCTACGGAGACTTAAGATTTGTTCTGATTTATCATAAACCTTAAAAATTATATACTTACAAAATATCTCCTAATTATTAGCTTTCAACTATTTTAATAGTAACTAATTTACCTTCCTCTTTAAAACTAGAAGACATATGATTTTCTGATACAATAAAAGTTCTTCCTTCTCTTATTTCATAGTTAGAGGGCTGAGTTAAGAATTTATCAATCTCTATCATAAGTTGGTTACGATCTATTTTAGTTGTATTTGAAGTAGATAATCGGCCATTACTCATTTGGCTAACGATTCTCTCTATTAAAAATCGACCTTCAGGTAAGTACTGAAACCCTTTTTGTGCTGCTCCTTCCTCCTGCCATACTTCGTTAGAAGTCAGTCCTCCTCCTCCTGCCTTCTAACGAAGTATGGATCCTACCAGGAAGGAAGGAAGGACTGCCATACTTCGTTAGGCTACGAAGTCAGTCCTTCCGTAGGAGGAAGGAGGAGAAGTCAGGAGCCACCACCCTGTTAATCAGTTTTTAATTATTCTATAATGATTAATAGGCATAGTGTAATCAATTCTTTTAGTGTTCATCTTATCTATAATACCTAAAACTAGAGGCTTTAACGTTTTTAGATCTCTATTTGGTGAGGCGGCCACTCGTTATAAACCATGAAAGCTTGTTTAAAACCTAAAAAATATCTTTTTTTTATTCCTCACCCTCCTCCTTGGCCTGCCACTGCCTCCTCCTCCTCCTGCATCAGTAGTCCTTCCTGCCTCCTGCCTCCTGCCTCCTGCCTCCTGCCTCCTACGGCAGGAGGCAGGAGGCAGGAGGCAGGAGGCAGGAGGACTGACTTCGTAGGAGGAAGGATGGCAGGCATAGCTTCGCTAGGCAGGCCAAGGCAGGATGGATGGCAGGAAGGGGGTAGTCAGTAAAACCAACAAATCATTCTATAAATTCGGATGATAGGGAAAATTGTTCCTTACTATCTTTCTTAACTTCTACTAAACCGTTTAACTCTAAATTATTTATACCGGAACCTCCTAATCCTTCGCATACGGATGAAGAATATTTTACACTATAATTTGAAAATGAGGATTTAGCTTAGTACAGTCCGGGTAGACCCAGAACCCTACCAGAACTTTCTTTCGTTCCTAACGTTAAAAGGATAATGTTCGCTTATAAATTTTGAATTTTCATTCTTTTCATAATAAAACGTTAGGATTTGAACCTAAATAAATTTTATCTATATGAGCTTGCGCCCCCCTTTCGTGGCGCTGACGCTTTACACACAGGACTTCCTCCTACGGCAGGATGGACGTCCTCCTACGTAGTGCTTCGCTACGAAGTCGGCAGGGCATAAGAAAATTTTATAAACCAGTCTCGTTTAAGCATAATAATTATCCAACAATTACAGCAATGTTTTGGTAAATATCTACCATAAATTATTAAAAGTTTTATGTTTAGCTAATTTACAACATTAAAGTAGAAAGCTTTATTGTAATATTAATTTAACTTTGTTTAAGGGAAGGGATATTAACAGTATCAAGCTCTACCTTTGAACTATAGAGGCTTATTTTTAGGAGACAAGAGATTCGAACTCTTAAAAGTATATTACTACTGAGTTTACAGCTCAGCCCTTCTTACCAATAAAGGAACCCTCCTTGTATATCATAATAGAGTCAGATTTTTTTTACAAATAATTTAACTACACTCTGCTTATTACATTAAAGTTATTAGGTTTAATATAATATATTTAGCCTAATATATGCTGCTGCTGCTGCTGCTGCTGCCTGCCATACTTCTGGCGTAGCACAGAAGGCAGGAGAAGTGGGCCAGCCAGCCAGCCAGCCTGCCAGCCAGCCAGCCAGCCAGCCAACCAACCAGGAGGAGGAGAAGCAATCCTTCCTTCCTTCCTGCCATACTTCTGGCGTAGCACAGAAGGCAGGAGGAGGAGGACAGCATGAATTCTTCACAAGCGAGCTAAAGAGTTTGAGATTTTCAAATTTTAGTGGCGGCCACCCTTCGTAAAATTACCGCTAGGGTATACTGGGCTAATAAAAAAAAATATAATTATATTTTTTTTATAAGGAGTGGTGGCTCCTTCCTTCCTGCCATACTTCTGGCGTAGCACAGAAGGCAGGAGGAGGAGGACTGCCTTGGCCTGCCTAGCGAAGCTATGCCTGCCTTGGCCTGCCTAGCGAAGCTATGCCTTGGCCTGCCTAGCGAAGCTATGCCTGCCATACTTCGTTAGGCTACGAAGTCAGTGGCAGGCCAAGGAAGGAAGGAAGGAAGGAAGGAGGAGAAGTCAGGACTCCTTCCTTCCGTAGGAGGCAGGAAGCCACCGATTTGAAGATTAGAGATTCGAACTCTATTGAATGTAATTGATATGGTTCAACCGTCAGACCTACAAACGGAACCTTCCTGTTTTTTTTTGTTCAATTTTATAAACCCCGTGCAACTTCCACTACACGAACTGTATTTCGACTTAACACTAATTAGAGTCGCGCATACGAAGAATTCTATTATAAGATTTAAATCCGGTCATTTATGTACTTTAAATAAAAGAGCAAACTTATTGCGCCAACTTTTTTCAGCATGCGACGAGTGATTAGTACCAATCCGAAGTAGGATTCACCGTGACATGGTGATTCACGATTACTAGCAATTTCTTATTCATGCAGCCGAATTTCAGGCTACAATCCATTTTCCATATTTTATCCTATTTTTTGAGATTAGCTTAAATTCGCATTTTGGCTTCTCTTTGTCTAGGAGTAATGTGGCACGTCTATCATGGAGAATCAAATTTAACATACAATTATTGAAAACTAAAGGTATTATTCTTAAGTTGCGCTTTCCTAAGATTACACCTCTAGCTAGAACTTTATCATTTTCTTCTAAGATTCATACCTTCTGTTATTTTAACTATTTTATCTAAACCTTCTATATTTAAATGCTCTTTATTTTTAACTAACTCTGCTACTCTTACAAAATCCTCAAAATCAGATTGTTTTACCCCAAGAATAGGATATTTACTGAAAAAGGGGATTACTTTATTTTCTATGTCTGAATTATTTTTAATTTGAAGCAGAGCTGTATTATTTTCTTCATTACAATGTATTTTAATTTCTTTATTAAGTTCGTTAAAGTATAGAGAATTTAAGTAATATGTCATACCTTTTAAGAGATCTTTATCTCTTATATGTAAACAAGTACCAAATATTAATCTTACTCTTTTACCTATTTTACTTGTACTTTTTTCTATAGAAACACTAAACGAAGAATCACCTGTGGCAAACCCTGATACTCAAAAAGGATCAGGTATACCTAGGAAATTATATTCAGGTCTAATGACCGGGACAATACTAGGAAAAGCCTCTTTTAATTCATTAGGTAGACCTTTATTTAAATTAAATTTTAAAGATAAAATCTTTTCTAAACCTACTTGTGTTAAATGCTCTTTTTCTTTAATTAAATTAAAGCATTGTTCAAATAGTAAAAAATCAGAATATTTAGCACTAACTAATGGATATTTTTTAAAATGGTCTATTATTACTTGTAATTCTTCTATATCACTAACTCTAAATAAAACAGTGTTGGCATTGTTTTTTCTAACTACACCTACGCCTAGAGTTTTTTGAATTAGTTCTATTAACAGTAGATCTTTCATGTGTACATGAATAGAAAAATAAGCTGAAACTCTTCACTTTAACTTATTATTTGTATTTTTATAAATAGAGATAATAAAAGAAGATTCCGCATCTGAAAATCCTGTAATAAATCAAGGATTCAGTACTTGATTCTTAGATATAGTAGAATAAGTTCTATTCAATAATTGGTTAGTATGGATTTTGACTTGATAATTTCTTTCGAAACCCATTAGAGTACACCTTAAACTTCTATTAGGAGTAGCTAATTTATTTAGAAGTCAACTACCGTCTACTCGTTGCTCTTTTACAATTACAGCTTTTTGGCTTGCAGGTATATTTAAGCATGTAATTGACTTAGATCCGCGATAGCCCATTTCTCTTTCGATCATCTTTTGACTTATTACCTTACATGAATAATTACTTCATCCACTCATATATTTTCATACATGGTTTGGTACCAAAAGTTTTAGGGTGTCCCCGGAGTTTGATAGTTTTAGCCAACGTAGTACTTTCCGTAGGTACATATCAGCCCACAATATTAAGGCCATGATGACTTGTCTTATTCCCTTTTGTTCTAACAACTGTAGCGTATCAGAAAAATGCTCTATATTAATAGTTTATAAATAAAGCCAGGGTATTTGTTAATTCCACGGACGAATCCGCAATTTCACAACATTAACTGAAAACAGCCGTGCAACACTTGTATTATTAATTAATATTAATAACATTCAAATTGTGGTAAGGTTTTTCGTGGATCATCGAATTAAATAGTCAAGATAGGTAGATCTTCTCAGATTTTCCCCCTTTAAGAACCGTACGTGCGATTTTCACCGCATACGGCTCAAGCATAAATTTTTTACAGGAGAAAAACTCCAAACAGTAGAGTATAAAAACTCTAGTGTCAATTTACACCGTGTGTTAAGTCTGCTATATTAAGAGCCCATATACTAAATTTATATTATATATATGGTTATAAATCTTAATAAGCTTAAATGTATAATTATATTACTGTGTAATACCTTGGTTTAATATTTTTAGTTATTCTTATCTGTACGACCTGTATTCATACCAGCTTTAATTACCCTAATTTTATTTAATCCTTCTTCAGTTAAATGACCTTTAGCTTCCATAATTTTAAAAGCTTCGTTAAAATCTTTTAAATTTAAAAGTTTGGATCCGAGTAAAGGATATTTATTGAAGAAAGTCAGAATTTTACTTTCAAGGGAAGACCTTGAAGTAACGGTAAAATCCGCAGCAAATCCTGCTCTTTTTTCAATTCTACCACAACCGAAGAAATTCTTTATCAACTCTAATAGTTGAATATCTCTAGAATGTTGAGTTATTTTAAATACCAATTGTACAGCTCAACCTGTTTTGGATTTTGGAGATTTTCCTATATTAATATAGAAACATGACTCTCCTTCACAAAACCCTGCCAATCAAGCAGGGTCTGAAATAAAAATAGGGTTAAACTTAGATCTTTCTACCGGTACAACTTTAAAGTTATCAAGTAATTTTCTAGATAAACCCAGATTCAAGGAAGATTTTATATTAATTATTTCTTGTAAACCTTTTAATGTCAAATGCTCCTTTTTATTTATAATTTGAACTATCTTTACAAATAAATAAAAATCCACTTTTTTTTGAGTGAGTAAAGGATATTTTTCAAAATGAGGTAGAACAAAATTAATTAATCCTTCTATATTTGATACTTTATACTTATAAGTATCATCTTGAGGGTTATAATATATATTACCTATATTACCCATAGTTTCTTGTAAGAGATTCAATAACAATCTATCTTTTACGTTTAAAGCTAATTCAAATGAAGCTAAAACGAAATAACCTAAATTTCGACTATCATCTTTTACAATTTGTACAACAAAGCAACCTTCTGCATCGACTAATCCTGTCATGAATCAAGGATTAACTAAAGAACGCTCTACTGTATGCAAACTACGAGTAAAAATAGGTTTATGTATACTTATTAAACCTACACGGGTATTTACCCGATTACATGAATCTGACTTTACTTGTATAGAATTCGATTTAGTATGATGTAGACCTTCGACTTTTATCCCCAAATAAGTAACAACAACTAAAAATAAAAAAAGTATTGTTAATAAATATAACATTATTGTACAAAAAAAATAAAAAAAAAAACTTCCTATTACGATTAAACTAAAATCACGTAGTTGTATACAATACAACACGAAAAAAGAAACATTCAGTCGCTTGCGCAAACAAAGATATAACAATGTCTTACAATATGTTTAACTCATAAAAGAAATATCCATAACTAGATAAAAAACAAGGCTGTGGCCGCCACCGTAGGAGGCCGCCACTAATTCTTTGCATGAAAATACAGTTAACTCATATTCAAGCTAAGATAAATTTAATTTATAACAAGAAAAGGCTCACTTAATTCTCGGCAAGATTAGTACATTCTAAATATGAGATGTACTATATCCAATACTAGTCCTTATTTTCTAACTTAAATAAAAATATCTTGCCTTATATATTAACATAATATATCGCAATACATAATATAATATTCTTCGCTTCTTTTGCCGAGCTTCGCTCCGCAGGAGCCTAGCACAGGCGCTAGTCCTGGGTGTAAAGCGTCAGCGCCACGAAAGGGAGTAAATTCGGTATTATTTTTTTTTGTCGCGATTTCATGCTAGATGTGATCGCTTTAACATTTAAACCTTTATCTTTTCCTTGATTAAGTTATACACTAATCAGGATAAGCATTTGCTTTTTTAACTCCTCCTTTCCCCCGTACCGGATATAACTACTTCAATCTATTTAGATTTTATAAGTTCATGGCTATCTTATTTAACATGCAAATAAATAAGATATTAATCTAATCTTTTAGAATTCATACTTTCCTTTATAGTTCTAATTTTCTTTAACCCCTCCTTAGTCAAATGTTCTTTTTTTTTTATAATTTCTGCTGCTTGGCAGAATTGTAAATAATCCTGATGTTTTACCCCTTGTAAAGGATATTTTGATAAGAAAGGGATAATTTTATTTTCTATATCAGAAAATTTGGTTACTATAAAACGAATCACTTTTTCTTCATATATACGTCCACAATCAAAAAATGCAGGTAATAAATTCATTAATTGTAAATCTCTAGAATGTTGAGTTAAAATAATCTTTAATCGTACTTTTTCTCCTAATAAAGAATCTGAAGATTTATATAAGTCGATATAAAAACAACCCTCTGCGGAAATAAAACCTGCAAATCAATTAGGGTCTACTTTTTTTAAGCTAGTTAAGATAGGAGTCGAGGGCCTATTACTTATTAAATTAGGAAAAGCTAAATTTAATTCGTCTGTAAGCCCTTTATTCATAGATGCCTTAATTTTAACTAATTCTTGCAAACCTTCAGAGGTTAAATGGGTTTTCAATGTCATCATCTCAAATGCCTGCTTAAATAGAAGAAAATCTCCATATTTTTGAGTAAGCAAAGGAAATTTATCCATATGCTCTATTACTATACCTAAATCGTCAATTCTATTGACAACGTATATACAGGTATCTTTATGAGAATAAATATTACCTACTCCTCATTGCGATTTTAAAGACTCTAACAAGTTAATATCTTTGACGGCAAGAGTAATTTGAAATATTAATCGAGCGGCCCATCCTAGTTTAGATTTAGGGTTTTTTACCACCATTAATCTGAAAGAACCCTCCCCATCTATAAACCCTGTTATAAATGCAGGTTGCAAGGTAACAACTTCAGTATGTATATTTAAAAGTGAAAGTGTTCTAGAAGAAAAATATCTATTTGTTTGTTTAGCAAGGATTCAGACTTTTAAGATTGATGGTTGAACCATCAATCCTGAACTTCAAGGTACCATGGCTAGGGTAGACTTGTAAGTTCGATTTCTTTCGAAATTATTAAGAGTACACCTTAAACTTCTATTAGGAGTAGCTAATAGAAGTCAACTACCGTCTACTCGTTGCTCTTTTACAATTGAAGGCTTAAATTGGCGTGTACCTATGGTAAAGCCCGCAATTGATTTAGATCCGCGATAACCCATTTCACTTTCGATCATTTCTTGACTTGTTACCTTACCTGAGTAATTATTTCAGCCACTAATGTATTTTCATACACCGCTTGGTATCAAGAATTTTAGGGTGTCCCCGGAGTTTGATAGTTTTAGGCACAAATGTGATTTCCTAAATCACGTCGCACCTCTTTAATGAAAAAAATATCTCTAAAGAATTTCTTTATATTTCATTACTGTAGATAAAGGGGTTACCAAGTTCATATATTAACACAAATAACGTAAGATTTAGGAAAGTAGCTTTACTTCGATGGAAATATGATTTCTCTAATAGATTAGTATGTCAAATCTATCATCTTCCATAATATATTAATATACCAGCACGAAGCGTCTTAGCTACTTTGACTTTCGCTTTCCATGTCTTACTTACACTAGCTCCTGGAAGGAAATATGTGAAACACTTTTATTTCCTTACATTCTCATTCAAGATAGGCTACATTGTCCCTAAAGCTTCACACAAATCATTGCTAATTTGCATGTCTAGGTAGTGTTAGGTAGAGAAAGTACCTAGTGGAATTTCACCACATTGTTAATATACGCTTCTTGTCGCACACATACTTCACTGCTGGTGTCAGAAACGGCCTAGTGATTCAATTCTGATTAACAAAGGGTTACTACCAGTGTGTAAATGGCAATCTACCTCTTTTAAACGCGCACATGCGCGGTATAGAAAAATCCTTCCCCCTTACGAGCCGTTTCCAAAACTCGTTACAGAATCCGACTGTACATTCGGACAGACATTTCAGCCTAGCCCCGGTGAACCAGTCTGTAGCGACATTTACAACTGCCGACGGTCTTAGGTCTAATGGTTTAACCATTAAAATATAGCTTTCGCATAATTTAGGACACCTTTAACCGTTTTCACCATAATTTGTCTATAAGTATAAAACTATTTGATTGTAATCTTGCTTAGTTTCTCATTCTGATTATTTATTACTGAATACTTCGATTCTTTTAATATCAGAACACACCTTATAGAGTAGGGTTCGAACCTACGCTGCTATTCTCATACACAAAACAAAAAACTTTTTTTATTCTACTCTAATTAACCAAAAATTTAAGAAGAAGAAAGCACACTAGTTATCACTTCCTTGCCTAGTTTGGTACTGTTGTTTAACCTATTATAACTTTATGTGTAAAATAATAGAGTTAAATAAGAGCTAACCTAGCATTACCTTATCTTTTAAATTTTTTCAGGAATTAATAACCATGTGAGTTGGCGCCCATTAAATAGACTATCCCTTTTCCTTACGAGAGCTATTTCTATACTCTCGTTATAGAGTTTCGACTGTACATTCGCGAGCATTTCAGCTCTACGTAGGCGATCCAGTCTGTAGCGACATTTACAACTGCCGACGGTCTGAGGTTATAATTGTACCAAGATTAAAAAGCACCCTTTGGGATGATTTTAGGATACCTTTAACCGTTTTCACCTTTTGCTATAAACCTAATTATCTATTTGGTTGTAACCTTCCCTAGATATACTGTTTTACTATTGCATATTTTACCTAATGTGGATTTACTTATTATTAAGAAACACTGGAACTCTCTTTATTTTATAACCCTTATATTCAGCCTGAGCTGTATTTTCTAATATATTATCATTTATATGTCTCTTTAATGTTCTGAATCCTACGTTTAAAATTTTTAAAATATCACTAAAGGAATCTAAAATTAATATTTCTCCGTTCGGTGTAATTACTTCATATACACATAGGGATCTATTAATAAAGACTTTACCTGTATTAATTTCAAGCAATCTACCATCTTTAAGATGCTCTAAAGTAGGTAAAGCTTCCCGAATGATATTTCTTTCTTCTTGAGTAAGAGGATTTATTGATCCTTTATTCAAATTTGTAGTTAAACGATAACTATTCATGGTATAAGATAATCTTAATATTAACGCTCTAATTTCCTCTATTTTATGTGAACCCTTAAATACAGCTTCACAAATAAGTTTTCAATCGAGAAAATCTTGACCTTTTTTTGTGTTAAATTTTACAGTACTGAAATAAGGTATTAAAAAGTTATGTAACACTCGAATATTTTTAATTATTAAAAGAGCACTAGGCTTTGTCTTCTGCTCATTAATAGAAAATACATTAAATGATGAGCTCTTTAAGACATATATAGAATACTTGTCAAAACCTAAACTATTAATCAAAAAATCTTTAATACTTTCAAGTAAAAAAAGTTGAGCGCTAGAAAGTTCAATTGAAAAACTAGGCTCTATGTCTGTTCTAGATATGAAAAACGATCCTTCAGCTTCTATAAAACCCAGTAACCAGCTTTTGGTAATACCCGTTTTATTTGTATGTAAGCTAAATATATTGTTGTCCAAACAAGTACGTTGTTTATTCATTGAATTCTTTAACCCGATTATTTGATCTATAATTATATTTTTATCAAGCTTATATAAATTTAAATCTCTTTCTTGATATAAAATAAAAGCCTTACGAAAATCCAAATAATCCTGATATTTAGTAGTATTAAGATTATATTTATCAAAAATAAAAATTAACTTATAGAGCCCTTCCCTATTAGTAACGGTAAACACACATACATGTACAGTACTCTTAACTGTAACAGTACCTATCCCTAATTTATCCTTAATATATTCAAGTACAGCTAAATCATCAACATGTAAGGCTATTGTAAACGCAAAATTAGCCCCTCTCACTTGAGTTTTAGCTGTATCACTATACTTAACTTGAATTTGAAAGTTGGATTCCCCATCTGAAAACCCAACAAATCATTGATAAAACTCATCAAAGTTTTTATCAATGTCTTCACAACTATTCAGAACTTTTCCTGTACTATACTTTCTTTTCTGCGAACTTGATGCATTCGAGAATGGAATTCGTTTAGAAAAGACAGATCGTACCTTTACCCCTGAGGTAAAGGCGTAAATAGATGGATTACTTGAGGGGAATCTACCCAAACTAAAGAAATAACTAATTAATATAAAAAATATATACTTTATTTGTTGTAAAACGTTAAGAACTTTTCAGCCGTAGGAATTCTTTTTAACAATATCCATTATCCCAATAAAATAATTAATAGTAAAATCTGTTCATAACGTGGGATTTACACCCACTAGGCAAGAAACTCACAACTTACCTTTAGTTTTTTGTTTATTTTTTTTTTCAGTTCCTGCGTTGCCACTTTACTCTTGAGGTGAAATGCTTACACTTTCATTTATAGACCAAGTTATTAAAAACCTAACCTATGGCATTCATCATTCTCTGCAAAGACTACTGGGGTACCTAATCCTGTTCGTTCTCTGTGCCTTCGTCCTTCAACGTCAGTTTTTACATAAAAGGTTGCCTTCGCCTTTATCAGTCCCCAAGGTATCAACGGATATAATCCCTACACCTCAAGTACTACCTCCTCACATAAAACTCTAGTAAAACTTACCTATACAAAGGAAAAATTTTACCGTCTAAGTACCCTTTAAACCTATTCAAGATGAATAACACTAGCCTCTTACGTATTACCGCGACTGCTGGCACGTAATTAGTCAAGGCATCAATCTGTTTATCGTCATTATCAATAAACATTTAGAATTTTATTCAATAAATCAATTTATAGACCTTTTATTCTACATTCCTCAAAGTTGCCAGTTCAGCCGTTAGGCCATTGACCAAAATTCCTCACTGCTGTACTCAGTTGCCTTGGGCTTTTTTCAGACCCAATGTGGTCGATCAACCGTTTCAGTTTCGACTACGAGAATTAAGGCTTGTTAAAGAAATCACCTTAACAACTACCTATCCCGACGATATTTCCTTAAGTCCTCTTAAAGCGGTAATACACCTTTTGAATATGAGGGATCTTTCCCTCTCTTTAAGGTAGGCCGGATATCTATACTCACCTGTTCACCACTTTTAATCAAATTATACATTAAATTAAACGTACGATTAGCATGTGTCAAGCACTTTGACAGCGTTCAATCAGAGCCATCACCAAACTCATCTTTATTTTTATGTTTTGATGGTAAAGTCCATCACTATAAATTTTTTGTTTTATTTATTTTTATATAAAGTTTCGGACAAAAGCAAGCTATTTCTAGAAAAGTTATGTCTTTCTAAATTATAGTTTTTATGTAAGCTTTGCATAGCTAGCTTTTAAATTATATATTTGGATAAAATTATCTATAAATTTATTGTATTTTCTATTATATACCTAAACCTTTCGCTTAAAGTAATTCTATACATACATATTGTTTTCTATAACTTTACTTAAATTCTTTTAAATTTAGTCTATTATTATCTCTAAAACCTTTTTTTTAAGTCTATACTTAAATCATCATGATGTTAATCATGATGATTTAAGTCTATATAGATTAGGATAAAATGTTCCCTCCACTAATCTTCAAATAAACAAATTTTTCTGTGCTTGCGCATAGCTGTGTGTTACAGTATAACAGATCTAAAGATATTGCAGTTATAAAATAACGTTTAAGTTTTGCGGAAATTTCAAATTTTTTCTCTATTAGATTTATAATTAAAATACTGGCTAGGGTCTCGGGCTGGATAATTATATTTAAGAAAGTCCTAAACTCACGCCTTACTTGAAGAGTCTAAATAGGGAAAAGCGGTTGAACTTTTTTGTACAAAATTAGCTTGGTAATCCAAAGCACGATAAATACGCCGACTATATTCCAGATTTACTAAGGATTTATTTGTTAAATTTGAAATGTAAATCTAGATAAAAAAAGTCTAAAATCAGTCTTGCCTTCCGTAGGACTGACTTCGTAGGAGGAGGAGGGCTGGTTTCTCCTTCCTGCCTCCTGCCTCCTGCCTCCTACGGCAGGAGGCAGGAGGCAGGAGGCAGGAGGACTGACTTCTCCTCCTAACGAAGTATGGCAGTCCTCCTGCCGTAGGAGGCAGGAAGGAGGAAGCACAACCTCTATAACTAAAAAAACTAGGAGGGGAGGGGGGGGGTTTCTCTGACTACGTAGGAGGCGACTTTCCCTCCTCCTACGAAGTCAGTCCTTCCGTAGGAGGAAGGATGCCTGCTTCAGCAAACATAGATGGAAAAATAAAAGAGTTTAAGTATAAACTAGTTCTATAAAAGAAAATTAATGTAAATCTAAACCATCCTTAATATAGTGTAGCGAAGCTAGGCCACCAGAAGATAAAACCACAAATACTTGAGCTTGTATGAATGCAATACCTAATTCCAAACCTGAAAAAGCAATAATAAAAGATAAAGGTATTAAACTTAAGAAAAAGAATAGAGATTTTTTTTAATTAGAGCGATATAAATATATATTTATATTATGAAGACTTTCTATAAAAATAGAGCATCTAGAAATTCGGCTAGAACTTTTAGAAAAGAAAATAATAATAAAAGAAACTTAGATGTTATAGAAAAATTACTTGAACCATTATCAGATCCATCATTATTATTACTCCCTCCATCTCCATCGCCACTACCTCCACTTGATACACCACCTGAACCACCTCCTTTTTTAACTATATCTTTAATTTTAGTTTAAATATTTGAGCCTTTATCTGAACCATTATTTGAATCACTAGATTCATCCTCAGAATCAGGTTCGTGGGCTCCTTCATATTCGTGGTCTCCTTCATATTCGTGGTCAGTTTCGGGATGGTCAGTTCCGGGATTGTCATATTTATCCTTTAGCTTGTCTAAACAATCTTTGGCATATTTATGAGCATCCTCTTCACTATAATCCATTTTGTGTGAGTTTTCATTTCTATATTGATCTACTTTGTCCTTTAGAAAATCTCGGTCGTCTTCCATTAATTGTTTATGATCAGAATCCTCCGTCATAGCACTAACTGAAGAGCTGAAACCTGGATCTTCTACTCCTACCATATCATTATATTCATCCCTTTCTAATTTCCTTTTTTTAAATTCTTTTACTACTGATCTTTCTGCATCAGCACACATCTTTTCTTCTTCGGGATTATCAGGATCAAGACCAAATTTCCTTTTTATCCTTTCACGAGCTTCTCTACGTACTTCATCGTTATGTGAATGACGATTCCCTAAAGCTGATGCATCAGATGCCATCCCCGCATCCTCAGAATCAGGCTCCTTACGATCAAAATAAAGAATATCATATAAGGGTGTATTGTCAATAATTCGTTGATTAAGTAGCGCAGAAATTCAGTAATCTATCGCTTGCGCAGCTTGCGCACAAAAATCTAAAAATATATTAATTTCATTTATTAATGAAGATCAAGCCCGTCCTTTATATAACCAGAAGATAAAACTACAAAAACCTGTGCTTGAATAAAAGCAATTCCTAGCTCTAGACCTGAAAATGCGATAATAAATGACAAGGGTATTAATCCTAGCAAAAAAAAAATTATCCCCCTTGTCATTATATTGTACGTAAAACCCGCTAATATGTTTAATAACATTTTGTCAGGACAAAATGTTGGCAGCTAATCTTAAACCTAAGGAGATATTTCTGGCTAAATATGATCGGCTGTACTCTTGACCAGTTTTTATTTTAATTATAAATATATAAAATCAGATTAATCTATAGTAGATTGGGATAACTAAGAAGATAGTGAAAAGATTCATTATTTACCCTTATTCCTTACTCCTATACTTCTGGCGTAGCACAGAAGTATGGCAGTGCTGACTTCTCCTCAAATATGAGGAAGCACTGACTTTGTAGGAGGAATATGGATAAGCAAGCTCCCCGTATAATTAAACTAATTTAAAAATATATCTTTTTCTAAAAGGATTAACACGTTGTTTTGCAAAATACCATGATATACTTGATTGGGATATCTTTAAAGCTTCAGCTGCTAAAGTAAATGAAGGATAAATAGTTACTTCATTTGTTTCAAGATCGGTAACCTCTATTCCCTTTGTACTTCTAGTAACTTTATTTTCAAGATTTTCTAGTTTAGATATACTATATCCTTTTAAGGTTTCTCTGCGAAGCAGGACTCCCGTTTTAGAAAGAAAATATCATAAACGCGCTCTAGATACATTCAAATATTTAGCAGCTTCTGTCATAGAAACAAATTCTTTTTTGGCGAAGCACACCTGTTTCAATATTATTTAATAAAACAGGCTGTTGAGGTAATGTAGTTACATTAGAAGATACTTGAGTTTCATTAGAACTTGCGTTAGAGCTAGATATTTTATATTTATTGTAAAGAGTACCTTTGGATAAATATTTACCCACTGTTATCCTAGATATACCCAAGTATTCTCCGGCTTCCGTCAGAGAGATAAATTCTTTTATATTCCCTGTTTCAGTATCAGTAACTGTAACAGGTTTTCTCAAGGTATTACCTAAACGCATATTTTCTATGTGCTCTTTATCTAAAGTTTTACCCAGTAAGATTTCCCTTTTGATATCACGAGTTGATTCTAAAACCTTTCTATTTTTAGAAGCTATACTAATTAGTTTTTTAGCGGCTTCACTATGTCTATATCCTAAAGGAGATCCTGCTACTTTTAATATATTGTATTCTGGGTTTAATGTATCAAAGTAGAATTGTTCTCTTTCAAGTAATATCTCAAGATAGCAATATTCTAAAATTTCTAATCTAAACCCTGAATACCCATATTTTAATAATGCCTTATAGATTCTTAAATTCCGTTTAGGATATGATAGATGATTATAATTAAAATATTGTTTAAATCTTGTACTTAAATTTGCGGATGAGCCTATATAACTTTTACCTGAATCTAAATTCACTCAACGATAAATACCTGTCCGGTCTTTATTATCACGAATTATTAATTCTTTTTCCTTATCAGGATTAAGATAAACTTTCACAGGTTCTAAGCTAGAAGATGTAAATATAGTTCTTTTACGTGAACATGTATAACTAACTGAAATATAAGACTGTTTAATTGGCGTTCTTATAATTTTATATTCCATAGTCTTAGTGTCCAAAGGGTAGTTATTAAGTATAAACATTAATTTAATAACTCAAGATTTTAGAAGTTGGTTACTGGTTTCTCTATATAAATAAACTGGCCAAGACTATACAGAAACATTAATTTGAGTTACTTATTTCTACTCAAAACCACTTTCATGGCGACTAGAGTACACCTTACAGTATTAAAAATACTGAAGAACCGTCTACTCGTTGCTCTTTTACAACTATAAAAAATTAAATTCTTAAAAATTGATTTAGATCCGCGATTATCCATTTCACTTTCGCTCATCTTATAACTTGTTACTATACCTGAGTAATTAGTTCAGCCACTTAAGTACTTTCGTACCTAGTTTAGTATTATAAGCTTTAGGACTTCCCCGGAGTTTGGCTCTTGTTCACAGAGTAACCTAATTTACTATATGAATTCAATTAAAACCAATAAAGGTAGTAAAGGCAAAGGACAACCAGCAGGCACTAAAAGAGAGAAGAACACTAAACCATGTCTCTGGAGCCCTAATATTGTTGCACCTAAAACTATAGTAAAACTTAAAGCAAATGTTAATACAAAATGACTAGTAGAAGCAAAACTGTAAGGACAATTTTATAAACCATATAGATTTATCAAACCGGACTATATCTTAATTACTTAATAATTATTGTAAAATTTAATTAAGTAACTTTTCACGTGTAGTCTCTAGGGAACCCGCTAGGTGATATGTTAGCGGTTTCCTGCTGATTGTTCATTGTTTCATCCTTTAAGATTTTTACCTATAGATTATTCTTATTGGTACTTAAGGCTTTAGAAGTTTCCAGCATATAGTGAGATTAGTAGAAATTTATCATTAATTATCTATGGTATTACAATTACCTAAACTATCTATTTTTTATTAATTTATTCTTTAATTAATATTCTTTTTGTATTCATATTATTTTTAATTGTTCTTATTAAACTAAATCCTTCTTCAGTTAAATGATCTTTAGATTTAATTAATTTAGCTGCTTTTACTAAATCTAAGTAATCTTCCTTTTTTACACCTAATAAAGGGTACTCTTTTAATAAAGGTATTATTTTGTCATTTATATCTGAAAAGGTTGTAACTAAATATTGTCCTTCGTTACGTGAAGGTGATTTATAATATCTACCACAATTTAGATAAGTTGTAAAGCTATTTAATAATAATTCATCTTTAACGTGTTGAGTTATTGAAAATCTTAAACTCACGTTAGCTTTATTATTATTTTCTTGAATTATAATTTGAAAACAAGCTTCTGCTTCTATAAATCCTCTAACTCAATTAGAGTTTCTTATATTAGCCTTATCTAAACTTGGTCTAGTTATGGGTTCTCTAAAGACAGCAGGGAAAGATTCTTAAAATTTTACAGGTAAACCTCAATTTAATGCTGATTTTATACGAACTATTTTTAATAAACCTGTACTCGATAAATGTTCTTTATTGTAAATTAAATTTATAGCTTGTTTAAATAAAATATAATCTGCTTGTTTTTGAGTTATTAAAGGATATTTGTCAAAATGATCTATAATTACTTGCAAATCATTTAAAGAACTAACACGATATTGTATAGAATCAATACCATGTTTATATATTTTACCTACATTAAAAGTTCTCTGTATTGCCTCTAATAAATTTAGGTCTTTATTATGTAAAGATATACTAAAGATAGGTTTAACTTGTCAACCTGTCAATCTTCTACTATCTTTAAATATAGAAACAGAAAAACAACCCTCTCCATCTACAAATCCTGTAATATAATCAGGATTAAGATAGAAAGTATTTTTATTATTAAAACTGTATCTTACTTGATTTTTAGATATTTTGTAGCTAATATTGCTCCTTCCGAAGGCAGGAGCGAAGCCTTGATAATATGAAATTGAAGAATATAATTTTTTTAATAGATTGTTTGAGATAATTAATCATGAATTTATAAGGCACCTTTGTCGACTTTTAAACATATATTGATTTTTATTCAAATTAGTAGCCGTAGGCTTGTGATTTATAAATAATAAAGGGTAATATTTATATGACATATTTAATACTCAGGGTTGGCAGGCTTTTTTTCCTCCTACGAAGTCAGGCAGGACTACTGCGCATATTGTCTTTAATAACATTAATTTCTGCTAATCCTTCTTTAGTAAGATGTGCTTTCGATTTTATTAATTCTGCTACTTTTACAAAAGAAATGTAATCTTGTTGTTTAGCACCTAATAAAGGATATTCTTGAAACATAGGTATAATTATATTATATATGTCTGAAAAGACAGAAACAATGAAATATACTTCTTTACGGTTAGATGATGATAAATATCTTCCACAATTTAAATATCCTACTATGCTTTTCATAAGGTCTTTTCCCTATATATCTATGCAATTCTGCCATTTCCACATCTTCTAACGGTTTTGAATCTAATAAATTTCATTTATTTTCTTCAAAGTTAAAAACACCGTTTTCCTTTTCTGTCGTTATTATCAATCTTCTATTGTCAAAGAACAAACGAAATGTTTGGTCTTTGAGTTCAACCGTAACGTGACCACCTCGTTTATATATATCTAAAGCAGATCTCAAACGCTTGTTAATGTAAATAACCTCTTTATTATCACTCTTTAACCCTTCTCTTAATAATTTGTCCATTTCTTCCATGCTGTATAAATGTCTTTGAAATCCAGTAGATGCTACCAATTCATTACCACCACCACCTGTACTAAACTGACCTCTGGTTGTTCAACTACTAATACCAACTCCTTCCTTTTTCTTTTCATAACCTGTTGGATCCCCAAATAAATCTTTTCTACCCTTTCTAAACATATTCAATAAATTAGTTGTTGATGACGGTAAATTTAGAAGTTTTTTCTCTAAGTCAACAATATCCGTTATAAAACCGTCTGTTGTAACTGAAACTACCTTTCCTTCTAATTTTTGTATGTTATGAAGTGTTTCTCCTATAACACTTCGAATAAACGCTGTTATTCAACTTGCTAAAATAGGATTTGATAAATCATTACCCTCCATTCTTACTGTTCTATTTAACCTAATATCATATTTCATTTTATTAGATATACCCCGACAAATTAGTCCGTAAATAGCATTTGCTAACTCCTTAAAAAGTAAATTGTTAATACTTTTTGCAACTTCGTTTGACCTTTTTGATTGCAATTCTTTTATCACCGCGTAGAACGTAGAAAGGTCTCATTAACAATTCCGCTTGATCTTTTTGCTCTTTAGTCAATTCTTCCTTAGGATCTTTTGATGCATATTTTTTCATGGGTATATAACAAATTTCCTTAAAAATTATTTCACAACATTGTTCCAAAGCTAATATGTACTCAGGACCTGTCAAATGACATTCACCTTCTAAAGGATATACTGTAGTTGTTTCATCTACAAAACATGGTATTGAAGGGTATTTTGTATCTTTTGGAAACTTAAATTTCCCTTGTATACATGTATAAGAACGAATTATATCAATTGTATCAATTTTAGCTAATTCTTCTTTAGAAATGATTCTTGCGTTTTTATAATCAGGATCACCCATCAAACTCATCCCTGAAGTATAGGCGCTAGTTAGATCATAATCAACCCACTTAAAAGAATCATCAATCCCATACATAAAACTTTCATTTCTACCACCTTTGTAACTAGCTATGTATTTACTAATATGATGCCCAACATCACCCACAGAAAATAACCCCCTAGGCGTTTGTGTTTTTGCTGAATCATTTATTAAATACTCTGGGTTTATTTGATAACCTTCATAATTATTAAGTTGTCAAAACTTTCTTAAATGACTAGAAGAAAGCATTGACAATGATAATGGAACTCCTATCATACCCAACTTAAATGCAAATTCCTCCATATAAACACCGTGTAATAAAGCTATTTTTGCATCTTGTATAGCATAATCCTTAAACAAGTTAAAATCCTCTACTAAAAGTTTATCCATTTTTGTTATTCAATCACCTATATCTATTTTAGGAAAATCATACATTTTTCCTAAAGCGGCTAAACTGTTACTAGTACCGGGACACAATAACATTGCGTCCCTCATAATAACATTTATATCACCAACTAAATAAGGTTTTTTCAAACTTACCATTGATTTATTCACTATATCGAAGTCATTTTTAAAGACTTCATAATCTTTTAAAATACTTAAATCCGCTGCTGTATAATGACCTACAAAATAATTATTTCTAGTTAAGGTAACAGAAACTTTTTCTGGGGTAAAAGTTTGTTTATACGTTCTCTTAAACTTTTTACTAAGTACCTTCGGTTTTTCTATAGGTATTATAGATTCTAATTTTTCTACAGAATCTAAAGTCTCTACAGACTCTTTAAAGTGTTGACTAAAGTCAACAACTTTCTTTACATTTATTTCAGTAGTTTTTATACCCTCTAATTTTTTATCACTTTTCACACCCTTAACATCCTCAACTAGATCTTCAAGATCAACCAGATCAACCAAATCATTGTTAAAAATCCTTTTTAACAACTCATATACCTCGCCCAACTTTACGTCTAAATCGTTTTTAGACATTGAGTCTGATTGATTAACTAATTCTGTTAATGAAACACCTTTAGCCACATCTAGAGAAAATCAAGTTTTTAACAAGCTTTTATCAAACATAAAGAACATGTTATCATTCTTCTCTGTAAAAGGTATACCCTCTTTTATTAAACCGTTTACTAACTTTTTAATGCTTTCATCATAACTAGGGTAAAGAAGTTCTCTAACAAATTTTATATTGATGTTTATTAAATCATTTATATAATTTACATTTAATTTACCTCCTAACACCTCTTCTAGAGGTTTGTATGAAACATTACTTAAGGTATTTACCGACCTCATTCTATAAATATCAATCACAGAAGGAATTTTCATCACAACTCTGGAAACCACTGCTAATTGAACCGATAATAGTTGATTTCTTATACCCTCTAAGTATTTATATTCGGTATCAAAACCGGTGTAAGTGTTTAACAAAAAACTGATTCCACCTTTTGCCAAACCCTTTTTGATATAGGATCTCAAAAAACTTTTGAGATCCTTACCAACAACCTTTAAATAACTATTTTTGTCGTTTTCAATAACATAAAAAAATGTTTTATTTATTCAAGTTACTAAAGTATATAGATCTAAATAAATTATATCAAATCAAACATTTAAAACCCTTATTTGGTGTTTAATTTCCAGATCATCAAATCGAGTTGGTTTATCCTTCTTATTCTGTTTTATCAGTTCCTGAATATACCTCGATGTGATGGGGAAATTCACAAAATGTTCTTCAGTAAATCCATTCACAAACCCTTTGCTATTTAAACCATTTAACAGCGTTTTTTGAAGGAATATCTCCTGATGAGCGATGATTCTACTACCTTGGGCGATTCTATTATTTCAGGCGATTCTATTATATTAGAGAATTCTTCTTCAGGTACGTTTCATCCATTTTCCTCTGACATAAAGTCTTTAGGAATATCAGATGTAAAATCTATCGGAAGATCATCGGGTGCGTATTCTCCTATTATTTCGGGGGATTCTATTTTAGAGAATTCTTCTGGTACGTCATAGGATACATACCCTTTGATAGTATAATCAAATTCGTTAATTCTCTCGTGAATTTCTTCAACCATCACTTCTGCAAGTATACTCTTTGCAAGCATATAATCGTTTACAGACATGTTTATATTTTTATTTCTATTTTTTCAATCTATAAGTTTTTCTGATATATAATATTTATTTGAGTTATCTATAAGATCCCTTGATATATAATAATCCATTATATAATCTTGTAAAGATGTATTTTTAGCTTTTTCTAAATCTCTAGCTCTTTCAATTATCCCATCTTCTATTCTATCAAGTTCTATTTCTATTCTATCTATTTCTTTTTGGATATATTCAACACCTCTTTCAGGGTTATACTCTACAAGAGCTAATTTTTTAGTTTTCTGGATGATTTTTAATTCATTAGCCTTTCTACGACGTTCTTTCTGTACTTCTTGTGAAAAATCTTTGAAGAATAAGTCAGAATCGAAATCTGGTAGATGTGTCTTTACAAAGTCTACAAAAACTTCGTTTTCTCTATTACGAGGTACAGTTCTTGATATAGTTGTACGATTCTTTAACTTGGAAATAATGGTAATAGAAAGTTTTACCTCACGAGCTTCTTCACAAGAATGTACAAAATTTATTATTGATTGATAAGTAGGGAAAGCGTTTATAGGAATTCCAAAGCGTTTTGATACATCTGTAGATAAACAGGCTTTTATAAATCCTCTAACCGAAGTTTCGATATAACTTTTATATACTTTAGAAGTCTGTGTTGAGTATCCTGTATAAATAGGTACTTTAACAAGTTTTGATAAAACTCTTAGTCTTTGAAATTCAGAAGCTCATTTTCAAGGTCTTGAATCTTTTAAACCTATATCAGTATTTTTCCTTGGTATATTAGGATCTCCTTCTAAGAGACATCGTTTGTTATCATACTCAAGAGTGTATCTTACATCTCTATATTTAGATATAACATGTCCACCCTTTTTGTATATATCATTACCACGTCTTAATCCACTCTGTATAAACTCAAAAATCTTGGATTTATCTTCCAAATTTAGAATTTCACTAAATTCTTTAATAAGAAAGTCTTTATCTAAACCATTAGTTTGAAAGCCTGACGCAGCACTCATTCCTGCGACTCCGCAGGAACCTCTAGTTTTTCAAGCTGCTAACCCATTCTCCTCCTTATGCTTTACTTCCAGAGCTTCGTCGGAGCTTTCTAGGTCTTCTGATGTCAAGTAAGAACGTATTTCTTTATATATCAGTAAACAATTCTTTTTACAATCTGGAGAATTCATTATTTTATCTTCTAAGTCTTCTATATCGGTAATAAATCCATCGGTTGTTACGGTAACTACCTTACCACCTAAAATATGGATATTATTTAGACATTCTCCAATAAGAGCTCTTGTAAAACCGCATATATAACTTGATAATATAGGATTAGATAAAATACCACCTTCTACTCTGATATAGCTTTTTGTAGCTATGTCATAGCTCTTTTTTCCACTAATTCCCATTGATACCAAACCGTAAATCGCATTAGCGATTAACTTATACATAGCATTAAGGAAAGTACCCTTTGGGTTCTCTCTTCTCATCGCTTGTATCTTTGACATTATAGATCTGAAGGGTGTCAGGTAGCTAAAAACAGCTTCTTCTATTTTAGCTCTATAATTTGTTCCACCTTCTACTTTCTCATTTTTATCCTTCTTATTTTTAGCTTCTTCTTCTGCTTTTTTCTTCTCCTTCTTTGCTGCTTCAGCAGGACTAATAGGACTCTTTTTAAACGGTATCATAATACCGTCATTCACGAATAAACGACACCCCATTTCTTTAGCAACTAGGTATTCACAACCCGTTATCACACTTCTACCTTCTTGAGGATAGATATCAACATCATCATCTACACGCGTTGGAATACAGGGGTATTTTACGCTAGATGGGAACTTGAAATCAACATCCAGCGAAATATAATTTAGTAATAAAGATTCATTACTCATTTCTAAAACAGTCTTATTATAAATACGTACTGGTTTTTCTGTATCAGGGTGTCCCAGAATAGACATAACAGTACTATAAGCACTAGTGAGATCGTAATCAAATCACTGGCGTGATTTTGGAGTTACTATCTCATCTATTCCATACATAAAGGATTCATTTCTACCACCTCGGTAACAGGCTATAAAGGATACTATGTATTTGGATAGATCTATCGCACGAGCGAATTTTGGTGTTAATTTAGAAGTAAGATTACCTATATTTATGTCATGACGTACTTGATAACCACCATACTTCGCTTGTGATCACTCCTTTAGAACGTATGAGTTTGATATCCCAGAAAGAGTTAATGGTACTCCTATTTTACCAGTTTGGTGATAAAATTGTTCCATACTAACCGTATGTTTTAGTGTAATTACAGCATCCTGAAGAGCATATTCATCAAATAATTCCTTATTTTCTTTTAATAAATCCTTCATTTTACCGCTTCTGTAATTACCAATATCCTTTTTCTCATAACCCTTTCCATAAATCTCACCTACAGCCTTAAGACTTTTAGATCCTGGAGGTGATAATAATATGGTATCTCTAATATTGACTTTACTCTTGCAAAAGTCGAATACTAGAGCATTACCTCTAGTTACGAAGGACCCGCTTATCAGATTTAAATGATCCTTGAATTCATTAAAATCACTTAACATAGATAAATCCGCACTAGATTCGTGCATACTTAGGTATAAATTTCTTGTAACGGTTATATTCAACTGATGTGTAGAATCTCAAAATTTATAACATATACGCGATGTTGGTTGACTAATTGCTCTATTTATACTGTTCTTCATTTTATCCGACAGTTGATCAGGATATGATCCTGTCAATACTGTCTCCCCTTCCAGAAAAGCTTTATCTTCGGTAGTTACATCAGTAACAACCGAAGGATTGCTTTCAAGTAAATTCTTTGAAGGTATATTATTTAATAACGATATAAATTCTGATAAAGCCTTTGTATGTTCCATATCATTTATAGACTCAGAGTCTATAATTAACTCTTTACTAGAGTACTCACTAACATATCTAATCAATTTTTTAACCTCTGTTTTCGGGCTTGTATAAATAGTAAAATCTTTTTCTTCCATAATTATATCTTTATTTCCCTCTTCAATGTCTCGAAATTGAATTTTGTGTCTTTCAGATAATGCATCATGCAATCTTCTTATAAATTTATCATTTCCTATAAACAACATCTCCCTTATTCCCCGTATAACATCCGAAATACTCTTGCAACACGATGTTACCATAGTTTTTTCACCTATCTGGAAAATGTTTAAATTAGGTTCATCATAACTAAATTCAATTCATTGTACTGAACCTCATTCTATATTAGGTACTTTTACATAAAAAGATGTTTGTGATGCTAATTGGATAGAAATCAATTCATTGGTCATTGTAGATGAACACGAAAGATCGTATTCACTATCATAACCAGTGAATGTATTCATTAGTACATTAACACCTCTATTACAAAGTCTTTTATTTATAGCAGGATGTATCATCCGCGTATAATTATCTCTAATCGTTTTCAAATCAGCCTTTCGGTCGATAGAAAACTCAGTTTTTTCTCTACCTTCATACTCCTGTATATACCGTTCTAATAGTATAATCAAATTAAGCATCAGGACCATAATTAGATTATAGAGTATTGTATTCATCATAATAGAGGCATTGAAGGTCTTACGTTTTGCTAATCGGCTAAACGGATTCTTTGGATCAGGATCCTTCTTAAGCTCTTCCATAAAGTAACGGACTATCGGAATATTCACAGAAGGATCGTTTATAAATCCTTTAGTATTTATAGAACCTACATCTATAAATAACTTATCCAAACAAGTAATTAACTCTATTGCATGCTCCTTATCTCTAATGGTAAAACCTTTCGATATAGCGATCCCATAACGACCATCAAATTTAACAACCTTATCTAATCAACTGTAACTGCTATTCATTTTTTCTTCTTCTTCTTTCATTTTCTATTTTTGATTTTTATTTTTATTTATACTTAATCATTCTAGTGTTGCTATCTTATCGATAAGTGAAACACTAACAGGATGGGGCGATCTAACAGGATTGGGCAATCTGACTGGATTGGGCAATAATAATCATCAACTATAGTTGTTATTCATTTTTCATTTGTTCTAATAGAGCTATATCCCTGTTATGTAAAGATATTTTAAAAACAGGGTTAACACGTCAACCTGTTGCTAATTCCCTATTCTTATTAATAGTGATATTAAAACACCCCTCACCGTCTATAAATCCCGTTAAATAGTGAGGATTTATATGATTAGATGGATTATCATTACTAGAAGAACTAGTAGAATACCATCTATTGGTGAAACATTTACCTTGAACTTTTGTCTTATTTATTTTTAAATCACCTAATGTTAAATTATTATCAATAAATTTAAAATATGTTAATTGTACCATTCCTATTAAGTTATTTATCAAAATAAAGAGAAATAAAGCATATATAAATGGAAAGTACATTTGTCCATTTTTAGGATTTATTTGGTTTGTAACAATACTATGTACTGTAGCATATAAAGAGAGAGAGACTCCTACACGAAAATTACACCCTCCTTCGTAGCCCAGCATGACTAGCCGCGCCTGTGCTAGGCCTACGTAGTCGGGGTAGAAAAATATTATTTATATTGCCCTCCTCCTATACTTCTGGCGTAGCACAGAAGTATGGCAGTCCTACGGACTCCACCCGATTTTATATTTAATATAAATAACCACAACAACTTCCGGTCGTAAAAAAAACATTTATCCTCACCATCAGGGCCAGGTCTTATAAAAAAAAATGTATTTTTTTTATTAGACCTGGACCTGAAACTAAATTTTATAAAGGCAGCTAGCCTCTATGCTTCGCTAGTAGTAGAAAGCTCTTAATTAGTGTCCTAATCCGGAGGATATGGATACTAATTAAACCATTTAATATTTATTATGAACTAATTAATTTTATATAATACTTTTTATTGTTAAATAATACAGGTTTATTAGATTTAATTTTACTGTAGACACTTGTACGACCAACACCTAAGTACTGAGCGCAAAGGTTTCCAGAATCAAATATCTTAAAGATTTCCCCTGTTTCATCTACAAGTGTTACTCCTTTACTTGCAGTTTCTTGAACTATCTTTCCAGAACTCTTATCTATTCTTTTACCTTCACTCCCCACATCATAATTAGAAGGTGAAGCTAAAAGTTTATTTATTTCAAAGTCCAAGTTAATTCTATCGTCTTTCGCTGCTTCTACTGAAGCAGTAGATAGTCTTTTACTATTCATTTGTGAGATAATTTTTAGAATAAGCTCTTTTCCTTCAGGTAATAAATGTTTACCCTCGGATTTTAATGTTAAAATGTAGGCTCAATCTATGAAATCTGATTCTTTCTTAGTTAATCAAGATAAGCTCTTCAAAAATGGGACAAGAACCTTTAAAAGATATTCACTATTTGAAGTTTCTATTGAAACATAAGGTTTAGCATTAGGTTTGTTCTTAAAGCTAGTATATTCGTACATATGAAAAAAAGAAGATATTCTCTCGCTAAAAGACTTACCGCTATATTCATTAGCCAATTCATCCAAAAATAAAACGATTTTTTGGAATAATAATTTATCTCTAGAAACTTGTCCTAATCTAAATTTTAAAGCCAAAGATTTGGACTCTGCATTAAAATTACCCTCACCTTCAATAAACCCTAATAGTCAATACTTTGTAATTATTATATTATCAAAATTAAAAACTTCATAAGGACGATTCTTATTCATACCATTTTTTAAATTAGCAATTTTTAAGAAAACTTCTGATTGTTCTTGCCGATTGTCACCTTCACCTGAAACTCTATTCACATAAAGTTCAAAGGCGCACTTTCAATCTTCAAAGTCCAATCTTTTAGCTGTATTTAAAGGATTGTTACTTAAAATATCAATAAGAACTTTAATATCTGCTTGACGATTAACTTTTCACGAAGCTGACGAGCAATAAGCATAAACTTTACCTATATTTAATTTGTCTTGGAGAAAATTTAACACAGCTAGATCATCTATATGTACTTCAATTATAAACTCAAATTGATAACCGTGCTGAGTTTTTTTAATGACAAAACAACCCTCACCGTCGATAAACCCCCTTAGTTTCATCACTCATATAGATCAGAACTAGCTATCTTTGAGTTAACCTTGATGAAAGTATCATTAACTTTACTAGGGTTCACAGTACAATCTAAATTATCAATAGTAACACTAGTACAAAAATTTTGTTTCATTAGTGTAAATCCAATCCGTCTTTTATATACCCCGCAGATAGCACTATGAATACCTGAGCTTGGATAAAGGCTATACCTAGTTCCAAACCCGAAAAAGCTATTATAAAAGACAAAGGGATAAAACCTAAAAAAAAGAATACTATACCACTTGTCATAATATTGTATGTAAAACCTGCTAAGATATTTAATAGCATATGGCCAGACAATCGTCCAACAAATTCATCCTTATATTATACTATTTCTTAAAATATACCGCAGTATTCTAGTATACTAATTTGAACAAATATTTTCCTTTAAAAGGTTTACTTCTATTTTCTTTTAAGTATAAAGAAATACTGGGTTATCTCACTCAAATGATATATTAACCATATCCACTTTTTCTTACGTAAGACAACTTAAACTAATTTAAAAAGATAAATACCTCTAAACGGAGTAGTACGTTTCCTACTTAAATAAACGGAAATACTTGCCTGTGAAATACCCAGAGCTTCACCTGCTGAACTAAGCGAAGAATAATTAATAACTTCATTTGTCTGAACATTAGTAACTTCTATAGCTTTACAGTTTTGTCCGACTGAGTCTAGTTTGGAGATAATGTACCCTTTAATGGTACTAACTTCCCCATTTGTAGATGAAGACTTGTTATTTTTTAAATAGTTTGAAAGTCGTCTAGGAGATATATCCAAAAATTGATATGCAGCTTTCATTGTAGAGAATTGTTGGGTAATCCCTGTTACACTGTTAGTTAATTCTACAGCCTGTCATGAATTAGTTAGGCTAGAGGCAGAAGAGGTATCGCCCGCTAAAAAATTTAGCGCGGGAGATGTAGCTTTAGTAATCATATAACCTTTGTATGGCTTATTAGTAACTAAATACTTTTTTACAGTAGTCATATGAACACCTAAAAACAGAGCAGCCCGTATCAAAGAAGTAAATTCTTTATTCTCTCCTGTTTCGATATTAGAAAGAATAATCGCCACTCTAAAGGGATTATTTTTGGCCATTCCTTCTAATTGAGATTTAGATAATTTTCGCCCTAACATAACCTCTCTTTTAAACTTCAGGACTTCCTCTGATTCATTTCTACTTTTGGAAGCAGCACTCATAAGTTTAAGAGAGGCTTCACTATGTTTGTATCCCAAAGAAGATCCTGCTATTTTTAATATATTGTATTCTGGATTGAATTTATCTATGTAGAATTGCTCTCTATCCAGTACTATTGAAGTAGGACAATATTCTAAAATCTCTAATCTAAACCCAGCATAGCCATATTTTAAAAGTGCCCTACAAATAAGAGATGCACCTCTCATACTGCTCGACAAATAGCTATGATTAAAGTATCGTCTAAATCTTTCATCCTCTTATTTTATAACTAACAGTTACTTACTTCTACTTTTTCTACCTTGTATCGCTTTTTGACTATAAATGGATCTCGAGTCATTTTCTTAAACCTTTTTGATATGGCAGCTTGTGAAACTCCCATTGCTTCTGCCGCTTTGGTTATGGAAGAATACATGGAAGTTTCATTTGTTTTTAAGTCTAAAACTTTTAGGGGTGTCCCCATATCTATACTCATTTTTGATTTCATTGTATCTGAAAGAACAGATTTTCCTAATTTGGCTAAGCTAATTAAGGCTTTTGTTTCTTCACTATGTGTTTTACCAAAATTTGGGTTATTCATACCTTTCTTCGCAAGACTAAGTAATTTTTTAGTCTCTTCAGAAAATTTACGCCCTTTAGATGAGTTACTCATTCTAAGCCTGGCTTCCTCAGAATGAATATGTCCAAGTCTTGAACCTGCTGTAGTCAGTATATTATATTTGGGTTTTAGTAAATCAAGATAATATTGTTCTCTACTTATGGCGTTTTCTGTCGCACAGTATTCTAATATTTCTATTTGAAAGTTTTTTAAACCATACTTAACAATAGCACTATAGATTAGACTTTTACCTTTTAATAACTCTAAGGAAATATTCCTGAAGCTATAGTACTTTCTAAACCTATCTGTTAGATTTCCACTACTACCGACATAGCTATTACCATTCTCTTTATTAACTCAACGATAAATTCCGGCTTTATTTTTATTATCCTTGAGTATAATAGATTTGTCAGTAGAAGCGTCAGAGTATACTACAACAGGAATAACGCTTTCCTCATGTTTATCATTTGTAACCTGTGAGTAATTTCTACGCTGAGTTACATTATATTTAAAAATATACCTTTTATTTGTATAAAAATATACCTCCCTGCGGAGGGATCTACGTTCTCGTATTCACAAATTTATCCTTTGTATTTTATATTTATACGGACTTTTGTCAGTTTGAATAAGAACCTACATAACTTTTGCCTGAATCCTTATGAACTCAACGATAAACACCTGATTTACCTTTATTTTGTTTAATGATCAATCCTTTATGCTCATCAGGATTAGTATAAATTAGAACAGGTTCAAGTTCAGAAGAAGTAGACATAGTTCTTATGTTTATTTCCCCTTTAAAGTGTGTATTACTTAAGTTGGTTGATGTAAGCCCAATTCGTTTTTGACAGTGAGTTCCGCCGTAGGTAAAGCTTTTTTGAATATAAATAGATGTTTTTAAACTTAATTTCTCTTCCATATCTGAAGGATAAGTTTTAATGAAAGATAAAATATCTTGTGTTTTGTTAACGAATAATCGAATCACAATTTTATCCTCGAGTTAATATATATTTCGGTTATTTTCTGTAAAGTAGCTGTAACGACTTATATTTTTCCCGGCTGCTGCGAACGCAGCAGCGGAAATAGAAGAATATATTGTAACCTCTTTAGTGTCGACGTTAGTAACCTCCACTTTCATAGAGGCTTTCTGAACCTTTTCTTGAATTAAATTTGTACTTTCGTCATCTGAGTTTAAGTTTAATTTAAAAGTATATCTACCTAAAACAGGTTTATTTTGTTTCAAGTAAATGTAATGTTCAATATATCTTCTGTCTATATCTAAGGCTCGGGCTGCAGCTCTAATGGCATGGTAAGTAGTAGTAGTATTTGTTTCCAAATCAGTTACCTCAACTTCAATACCACTAGATTGACCTTTAGATAATTTAGTTAAAAATTCCGGAGATTTGAATGTCTTAGAAGCAGCTATACGCATATTCTCTATTGTAGCTTCAGAATGTGTTCACCCAGATCCTCGAGAAGGGCTTCCAGGTGTTTTTAATATATTATACTCAGGAGAGTATACTTCAAAAAAGTGTTTTTCTCTAGACATTAGACTATCTTTGTCACAAATTTCTAAGATAGTCAAAGTAAAGTTAGTGTAACCGTACTTTAATAATGCAATGTTAATGGGCATACTTTTTTCGTTTAGTATTCTATTTACATTGTAATATTCCAAAAGTCTACGTCTCTGATTATGGTTTGGCCAATCAATAACTACTACTTATCAGAATTTTCCACCTTTTCAACTTGGTAACGTTTTTTAACTATAAAGGAACCTTGTGTATTCTTAACTCTTTTACTTAGTCCGGGCTGTGTAACACCCATTGCTTCAGCCGCCCTAGTTATAGAAGTATATGTTTAAATTTCATTTGTTTTTAAATCTAAAACTCTCAGTGATGTACCGGTATCTTTGCTCATTTTATCTCTAGCTGAATCTGAAATAAAATTTTTACCTAATCTAGCTAAACTAATTAAAGCTTTAGTTTCTTTACTATGAGTTTTACCAAAGTTAGGATTATTGATACCTTTATTAGCCAAACTAAGTAATAATTTACTTTGTTCCGTGTGTTTAAACCCTACAGAAGATTTACTCATTTTTAACCTGCTTTCCTCCGAACAAATACTTCCAAGTCTTGAACCTGCTATATTATTAAGATTATATTCAGGTTTACATAAATCAATATAATATTGTTCCCTACTTATAGCATTTTCTTTTGTGCAGTATTCTAAGATTTCTAACTGGAAATTAGAGTAACCATGCTTTAAAATTGCACTATAAATTCGGCTTTTAGCTTTTCCTATTCTAACTGAAAGATAAGAAAAATCATAGTACACTCTAAATCTTCGGGATAAATTTACACTACTACCTATATAGCTATTACCATTTACTTTGTTTACTCAACGATAAATACCTGCTTTATTTTTAAATTCTTTTAGAATGATAGATTTGTTCAAAAAAGCATCAGAATACGTTACAACTGCTATAAGGCTACTACTTTCTTTTGGTTGATCATTTGAAACCTGTGAGTAATTTCTACGCTGTAGAAAATTATATTTTAAAAGACACCTCTCATAAGGATACCTTTTAAAAGAGAAGGAATGTGAAAAAGATTTATGTTTTCGGAGTCACAACTCTACCTTAACAAAAAATTATCCTAAATTGTGTACGAACTTACACTATATTTGTTATTATTCTACTAATTATTATTTTACTTATTAAAAATTATCCACAGAACTCCCTACATAATTCTTACCATTCAATTTGTTAGTTCACATATAAATACCAGATTTACCTTTAACATATTTAAGAACATTCAGTTTGTCTATGTCCGCATCAGAAAAAACAGCTAGACCGGAAGAGGAATCGTCACTTTTTGAAGTTGAAAACATCCTTACGCCAATAGGTCTGGTACACTTCATAGAGAAGGCATAATTTTTATATATAAAATTTAGGCTACGTGATCTCACATTATATAAGTGAAAACAATAAGATATGCCAGATCTCTTAGTAGAATCTTTAACCAAAGATAATATAAGTCGTTCACAACTTTATCCTTTCTTTAAAGGTATATATAAACTTTGTCCCTTATTTAAAAGTGTTTATATACTTTATCCTTTCTTTAAAGTGTTACAGTATAAACTTTTCGTATCATGAAAATAACCGAAAGATTATCTAAGTCTATATATAATAACATAGTTATTTTCTTTATTTTCCTTAAGGATAGGCTATTGCGATACCTTTAATCTTAGGTTACTTAGTTTCTCCTAAGAACCAGCTTTCCTGGCGACTAGAGTACACCTTACCATTAGTTTAATGTAATGGAAGAACCGTCTACTCGTTGCTCTTTTACAATAATCATTTCAAATATTACTGATTTAGATCCACGATCACCCATTCCTATTACTAGAATCTCTAATGATATTACTATACCCTCAATCATTAATGAGGCCAGGTAAGAAGTTTCCGTCTTATCTTTAGTTATTAGAGCTTTAGGGCTTCCCTGGAGTTTGGTTCTTTAACACAACAGAAATGAGGTACCTAATCTCATATTTTTATGTTTGCGGCCAATCTTAAACCTAATGAGATATTCCTTGCTAAGTATGAACGGCTGCACTCTGGGCCAATTTTAATATTAATCTTATAATCATATATAGCTTAAGAGATAAAAACTAAAAACCATTACTAACTTGTTCTTTCGACTAAACTTAATATATATCTTTTTTTAAAAGGATTAGTACGTTTTTTTGAAAAATACATGGATAAACTTGAAGATTTTACGCCTAAAGCTTGGCCCGCTAAAGTAAAAGAAGGGTAAAGAGTTTCTTCATTTGTTTCTAAATCTATTACTTTTATCTTCTTTGAATTTTTTTTCTCCTTTTGTAGCGGGTCCCCTAGGTTTGAAACTTCTAACTTAGAAACTGTATACCCTTTTAGGGTTACATTGTCGCCACGTTTAACCGTATTTTTTAAAAAATACCATAAACCTGCTCTAGATATATTTAAATATTTAGCTGCATCTACCATAGAAGAAAATTCTTTTATGTCCCCTGTCTTATTGTTAGATAATAAGATCGGTTGTGCTGTTAATTTAGTTTCATTATAAAGAGAATCAGCTTTATTATTTTCTTTATTAATTAAATGACTAGATAATATATAATTTTGGTAAGGAATACCTTTTAATATATAATTACGTACAGAAACTCTTGATATCTAGATTTTTTCAACAATAAACTCCGGATTTACCCTCATTATCTTGCAAAATCACTTTTTTTTGTGTCAATGCATTATTATAACTCTTTACAGATATAATAGATTGAGGGTTTCCGGAATGAAAAGAACGTTTATGTAATATTATGCTATCCTTTTTCCCTGAGGGATAAGGGACAATTTTTCGTTTATATAAATCATCAATCATATTATATTCAGGTTTTATGCAATCTACATAATAAAGACAACGCGCTATTAGAATATTTGTATCGCAATACTCTAAAATTTCTAAACTAAACCCTGCATAACCGTATTTTAATAATGCCTTATAAATTCTCATATTCCGTTTAGGATAAGATATATGATTATAATTAAAATATTGTTTAAATCTTATACTCAAATTTTTAGCTGACCCTATGTAAGATTTACCTGAATCTATGTGTACTCATCGGTAGACACCTGTTCGCCCTTTATTTTCATTGACAATTAATTCTTTATCCTTATCGGAGTCAAGATAAACTTTCACAGGTTCTATTTTAGACGATGTAGACATAGTTCTTTTACAAGTAAAGGTATAACGACCTATTTTATACAGCTGTCTATAGGACATATTAATAGTACGATGTCTAGCTTCAGTCACAGGATAAAAATCAGAATTATTAAATATTCATCTTAAATATTGAGTTAAAGATATAATAAATAGGCTACTTATTCGTAATTGACCCAGACTATGCAGAAACTTTAATTTGAGTTACTTAATTCTACTCAAAACCACTTTCATGGCGACTAGAGTACACCTTACAGTATTCAAGTAATACTGAAGAACCGTCTACTCGTTGCTCTTTTACAATAATATAATTTTGTAAACAATCCATCAAATGTAATTATTAATATATATAATCGATTTAGATCCGCGATCACCCATTTCTCGATTGATCATCTTATAACTTATTACTATACCTGAGTAATTACTTCAGCCGCCTATATACTTGCATATGTAGGTTTAGTATTATAAGCTTTAGGGCTTCCCCGGAGTTTGGCTCTTGTTCACAAAGTAACCTAAATACTATATGAATTCTATTAAAACCAATAAAGGTAATAAGGGTAAAGGACAACCAGCAGGTACTAAAAGAGAGAAGAACACTAAACCGTGTTTTTGGAATCCTAATATTGTTGCACCTAAAACTATAGTAAAACTAATAGAGAAAGTTAGAACAAAGTGACTTGTCGAAGCAAAACTATAAGGTCTACTCAATAAAACATATAGATCTAAAGAGCTGGACTATATCTTAACTATTAAATTATACTTTTTTTTAACTTAAAGTTTTTCACATGTAGTCTCTGAGGATCCTACTCATAACGTGGTTGGTTATTTTGGTTTCCTGCTGATTATTCATTGTTGCATCTTTAAAATTTTCACTGAATTAAAACTCAGTATCTAAAGCCTTAGAAACTCCCAGCAATATAGTGAAATTTATGGTTATTTTTTTTTTTATTATATTTAAAATATAAATAAATATTAATATTAATCTTCTATTATTCTATTTTTATTCATATTATTTTTAATTATTAATATTTCTTTTAAACCTTCATCTGTTAAATGTTTTTTTGTTTTCATAAGTTCCGCTACTTTAAAAAAATCTAAATAATCTTTTTTTTTTACCCCTATCAAAGGATATTCCTTAAATAAAGGTATAATTTTTTCAACTATATCTGAATAAACAGAAACTAAAAAATATATTTCATTACGAGTAGAAGCTTCACATATCCTTCCACAGTTTAAATATTCAACAAATTTACTTATTAAAACTTTATCACGACTATGTTGAGTTAATGAAAATTTTAAACCTATATTTATTTTATCTTTTTTAGATTGAGCAGTAACTTGAAAACTTCCTTCTGCCTCTACAAAACCTCTAAATCAATTTAAATCCTCTATTTGATTATTCTCACTTTTAGGTATTTCCTCCGCAGGGTAGGGTATTAAACTAGGGAAAGATTCTTTAAATCTTTCAGACAATCCTCTATTTAATACTGATTTAATACTAATTAATTTTAATAACCCTTCATTTGTTAAATGTTCTTTTTTTTCCATTAAACTAAAAGCCTGTTTAAACAATAAATAGTCTATACATTTTTTAGTTATTAAAGGATAATTATCAAAATGTGCAATAATAATTTTTATATCTTTTAAAGAACTAACACGATATTGTATAGAATAAGCACCATGCTTATATATTTTTCCTACCCCAAAAGTTCTTTGAATTGCTTCTAATATATTTATATCTCTATTATGTAAAGCAATACTAAATATGGGTTTAATCTGTCACCCTGTAAACATTCTCTTTTCTTGATGCAAAGAAAGAGAAAAACACCCCTCTCCGTCAGTAAAACCTGTAATATAGTAAGGATTAAGATAATAAGAATTATTATTTTTAAAATTGTATTTAGCCCTTCGTTCGTCTGCGAGTAAACTGGGCGGCGTTACTGGAGCCGTATAAGCTAAATTATTTGAGAGTGTAGAATATGAATTTTTAGGTTTAAAAGTTAATATTTTAAATATAATAAAATTACAAATTTTTTGTAATATATAACCAAGGCACAGTTTTACCATCCCTATCAGATTATTTATAAGTATGAACATAAATAAGGCATACAAGAAAGGGAAGTAGGCTTGACCCCCTTTAGGGTTTATTTGATTTGTAACAATACTGTGTACTGTAGCATACAAAGATTCCATGCTTATTGATCAATTATTACTAACTAATTTATTATAGTTTGTACTTAAAAAATTAAGAGCTAATATAAAAAAAGCACCTATCATTAAGTATAATCCTATATTAGTTATTGATATATGTAAATTACCTACCACTGGTGCATCTAAACTTAATAAATCATTTATTTCAAACTGGATTAAAGGACTAGCTACTTCTCTGTTTAAATTTGTTAAAAATAAGTTTTTCATATTAAAATTCATAGTAATTGTATTCACTAGTTAACAAAATAAGAATTTTAGTGCTGCCTGATAGGATCCATACTTCGTTAGGAGGAGCCAGGCTGGCTGGCTGGCTGGCTGGCTGGCTGGCTGGCTGGCTGGCTGGCTGGCTTCGCAGCAGCAGCAGCAGCAGCAGCAGCAGCAGCAGTCGCTTTCCTGCCATACTTCGTTAGGAGGAGCACACCTATATATATTTGTTAAATTTGAAATGTAAATCTTGATAAATAAAAAAAAAGTCTATAATCAGTCCTGGCTTCCTTCCTGCCTCCTGCCATACTTCGTTAGGCTACGAAGTCAGTCCTTCCGTAGGAGGAAGGAAGGAAGGAAGGAAGGAAGGAAGGAAGGAAGGAGGAGGAGGAGCAAGCGACTGACTTCTCCTCCTGCCTGACTTCGTAGGAGGCAGGCATAGCTTCGCTAGGCAGGCCAAGGAGGAAGCACTACTTCTATAACTTAAAATTGGGGGGGGAAGGCTTCTCCTACGTAGTCAGGGGCGGCGTCCCCTACGTAGTCAGGACGCCGCCGTAAATCTAGATAAATCAAGAGAAATTTAGTATTAATTAATATGTGGCATGCTGCGGTGTCAGCGGCGTGCGCATTTAAGTATTAATTAAATAATTTGGGTATAAAAGTACGAGTTAAAAATACACGAACAAATCTAGGTAATATATATTTAGATAACATATATATTGTTATGATTATTATAGCAAAAGCAAAAGTTACTTCATTTATAAAATAAAAAGGTGTTAATTGGGGCATATAAAGGAATAGTTTGGGTATTTAATACTAAATATAGTATTAACGTTTATTGTTAAACAAGAATTTAGGTACTCCAGTGCTCTTAAACTCGGAGATTGAAAAAAAAAAAGCGATAATTATAAAAAGATCCTGTCGATTTCCTACCTCAAAACAAACTTCAGCTCTAGTATTCTTAGCTTTAACCAACCCTAAACCTAATTGACTTTGAATATAATTTAATACTTCAACGTCATCAGAGTGAAGGAGTATTGAAAATCTAAACCCATGTCATACTCCGACCTTCATTATAGTGAAACATCCCTCAGCGTCAGTGAAACCTCTAAATCAATCAATAAATTCTCTGCTCCTCCTCCTCCTCCTGCCTTCTAACGAAGTATGGATCCTACCAGGAAGGAAGGACTGCCTCCTCCTGCCTCCTGCCTCCTGCCTCCTGCCGTAGGAGGCAGGAGGCAGGAGGCAGGAGGCAGTCCTTCCTCCTGCCGTAGGAGGCAGGAGGAAGGAGAAGTCAGTCCTCCTCCTCCTGCCTTCTAACGAAGTATGGATCCTACCAGGAAGGAAGGAAGGACTGCCATACTTCGTTAGGCTACGAAGTCAGTCCTTCCGTAGGAGGAAGGATGGATGGCAGTGGCAGGCCAAGGCAGGCAGCACTAAAACCCGTTTTTCACCATTACCATTAGGTGACTCTACCACTAGAGTCCCATCAGCTTGCTCTTGAATTAAGGCTGCTAACCGATTTTGTAGGGACGGATCTAAGGTATTCTGATTAATAGAAGATAAGGTTTCTTCCTTTAATGCAGCTACCCTCGTTGAACTAAATCTTACAAAATTGAGGGGTAATGAAGATAACGAAGGTTTTTTAAAAGGTGCGGTGGCGGCCACCAAATATAAAGAATTTGAAGATTCCTTTACAATATATATTAAAGTAGATAAACGATAGTGTATACCTGCATCTAGCAGAATGTGAAGATAAACACCTAATAATACAGTAAAGAAAGATAATAACATTTTTTTTCTTAAAACAACAAACTTCAACTTCCTATAAAATTAAATTATAATTACATCATAGTAAACAATTACATGATTATGCAGTAAAAAAAATTGGTTTTTTTTTTACGAATTCAAGATTTAGCCCTCTGCAGTATATGCAACGGAGAGTACCTTAGGCGGAGCCATGACGCAAGCACAAAAAAAATTAAGATGTACTTACTTACATGGAATGGCGCACCTATACATTAACATTAGAAAATACCTAAAAGGTAAATCTTTAAATTTACAAGGAATATATCAAAACTATATAAAATACAAGGGGGGGTTAGAATAAATATATAAAACCTAAGGGAATGGTTTGGGTATCTCACTATAAATTTTAGATTTTTCCAATCATATTCCTCCTACGAAGTCAGGACGAAGGACTGGTTTGTCACTTACCTTTGAGTAACCCCCTACCTATTTTTCAATAAATTCCAGTCCTTATTAGAAGTTAATAACCCTAATAACTGTAAATTAAACCAGATACACTAAAGTGTAAACCATCTAATATAATAGAAGGATAAATACCTAATAATACCGCAAAGATTACTAAGATTCCTAAGATAACAAATTCTCTTTTACTCAAGTCTACAAAGTTATCTTTAAAATAACCAGAGAAGGTACCCCCTAAGGCTACCCTGTTAAATAAGTAAATACTATAAGCTGCGGAGAATACTATTGAAGAGGCTGCTAAGGCTCCCATTATAGGCATTCTTTCAAATGCACCATAAAGAGAAAGGAACTCTCCTATAAAATTTAAAGTTAAAGGTGTTCCACAGTTTCCTAAACAAAGGATAAAAAATAATAAAGATAACAATGGCATTAGCTGGGCAACTCCTTTATAATAAGCAATTGAACGAGTACCTGATCTATCGTACAAGACTCCTCCAGCACATATAAATAATCCACTAGAAACAAATCCGTGTGCTAACCCTAAGACAATTGCACCTTCAATACCTGCTATTGTATTACTGAAAACACCCATTAAATAAATAGCCGCGTGAGCTACAGAAGAATAAGCTATCATCTCTTTAATGTCTAAAGTCCTAAGTGTACTTAAACTAGAATATATTACTGTAATAACTGCAATAACGTATACTATATAAGTTAAATCTAAAGAAGCTTTAGGAATAATGGGTAATATTAATCTCATAATTCCATATAAACCTAGTTTTAATACAATCGCTGCAAGGATTATACTACCACTAAGAGGCGCTTCTGTGTGAGCTTTTAGCAATCAACTGTTTAATCCATATACCGGAGTTTTTACTGCAATCGCAAAAAAAATACCACAAAACAATAAAATTTGTGTATTATAATCAAAATTTGTTTTAAACAAAGCATCAAAATCAGTAGTACCCATTATAGAAGACATAGCTAAAATAGATAACAATAAAAAAAGAGAACCGAACACGCACATAATTTTTGTCCTTATTGTGTTAATAATTTAGAACAGACTATTATGTTATCTTTAATTTTTAGATACTTTAATTCCTACCGGGCTAACCGGTTAAATCCATCCTTGCTAATTATTGTAATTGTGCAACACGCAATCGCTAGTAACAAAGATCAAGTTATAATAGCCTAACGTCAAAAAAAGATTAATTTAGTCATACAATTAATATAATAAACCGTTCCCCTGGGGGAGGGGGCCCCTCCCCAGGGGAACGATAGGCAAATATGCATGTATCAAACGGAACTTTTATTTCTCAGATGTATTACGGACAAAATTCATATTTGACTTTATAAATTGAATTTCAGATAATCCTTGTTCTGTTAAGTGAGCTTTCTTATTTATTAGAATAGCCGCTTTTTTAAAATTGTAATAATCTGAGATTTTCGCTCCTTTAATGAGATATTTTCCAAAAAATGGTAAAACTTTATGAGTAATATCTTCAAATCTTGTAACTACAAAATACACAACTGATCTAGATAAGTTTAATTCAATTCTACCACATCCTAAAGTAGTTATTATATTTTTCATAAGCTCAGTATCTCTACTATGTTGAGCTATTTGAAATTTTAATATTACAGCTTTACCTAATTTAGTTGTAGAAGATTTTCGTATAGAAATAAAGAAACATCCTTCTCCATTAGTAAAACCAGCTAATCAATTGGGATCTTTAACACTTCTATCTAAAAGTAAAGGTCTTGCCATCGGAGTAACATTAGGAAAAGTTCGCTTTAATTCCTCGGATAAACCTAGATTAATAGAAGCTCTAATGCTAAGTATCTTATTAAACCCTTCTCTAGTTAGATGTACTTTATTTTTAAGTAATAAAACCGCTGATTTGAAAAGCTGATAATCAGCCCATTTTTTACTAATAAGGGGATATTTATCAAAATGAGAAATAATTATGTTTAAATATTTCAAAGATTTAATCGTATATTGTAAGGTAGTATTACCATGTTTTGTAATACTTCCTGCCCCAAAATAATCTTTAATTTGACATAATAAATCATAATCTTTATTATCTAAAGTAATTTTAAAAATAGCTTGAACTCTATAAGCCATTTTATAATTACTATCTGCGAATACCCCTAAAGTAAAACACCCTTCTGCGTCTACAAATCCCGTAATAAATCAAGGATCTAACTTGTCAGGTCCTGCCATAGATTTTACTGAGATCGTAGTATCATTTACTTGTTCTGTGTAGTCCAAAGTTAGGTTTTTTTCTGTAGGTATAGTTGAATGTATAAAAGCTTTTTGTGCTACGCTAAAAAGCCCCATTACAACTCTGCGGTTATAAGAATGGGAAGAAATTTTTCTCAAAAAAACTGGTTTCCCAGCGACTAGAGTACACCTTACAAAATCTAAAATCCTAGATTCTGAAGAACCATCTACTCGTTGCTCTTTTACAGATTCCCTCCGATGGAGTAACCGGGATAATCTGATTTAGATACGTGATCACCCATTTAGGGAGCGAAGCGCCCCCTCATCTCCCTGCAAAGCAGGGTTTTCATAACGGTGTAATGAAAACTAGTGATGTTACCTTACCCCCTGGCATTAAAGGGGCCGGCTGTAGAGTTTCCTCTGCAACTTTGGTTACTAGAGCTTTAGGGCTTCCCCGTAGTTTGGCTCTTTTACACTGAAAAAGGTATTTTTTTAATGTATACAAGAAAAGATAAAAGCTAGCTCTAACCTTGTTTGAAGATCCAAAAAGTCCTAATAATAAAAACAGGGGAGGAAGGATTGATTCAAAAAAAATATAAAACAATAAAATATCTAATACTAAAAAGACAGCTAGCAATAATGTTTCTAATAATAACATTATTATTAAATAAGATTTTACATTTTCAGTTATTGAATTTCAATTAGATAATATAGCTATTGGCATTATTATAGTAGTTAACAATACAAAATATATAGATATTCCATCTACTCCTAGATAAACATCAAATAAATTCATATCATAATGCTCTTGAACAAATTGGAACTGATTACTACTAAAATCAAATAATATAAAGATTACTAAAGATAAAATTAAATTTAAGATAGATGTTACAAAAGCAGTTATTTTGTATGATCTTAATTTATCTTCGGTATCTTCAGAAGAAATATTACTAGAGATTGAAAATATACCTAAAATAGGTATTAATAATAAAGATGATAACAACATTTATTATTTAAAAATAAAAAACTTCCCATATAATTAAATTATAATTACATCATAAGTAAACAATTACATGATTATACTAAAAAAAATATTTAATCTTAGAAATATCCAAAAAAGGAAAATCTTTAAAATAAATTTAAATTAACTGAGAATATATCAAAACTATATAAAATACAAGGTACTATTATTATAAAGGCAAACACTATAGGTAATAGGATAGTTCAACAGAAAGACATTAGCTGGTCAAATCTTATTCTAGGGAAAGATGCCCTACATCATATAAATGTAAATATCATCATAGAACTTTTTAATCCTAAACTAAAACCATATATTAACCCCTCTAAAACAGGGGTACTCATTATATCTTCTAGAAAATAATCCAATACAAGAACTCAATCTATAAGAAAAATTTCTCTAACGATGAAATCTAAATATGTTAATAAATAAATAACATCTAATATTAAATAACCACCTAAAAATAATAAACTAGTTAGTATACACATTAATACAATACTACCATACACGTCTGGGTATTCTTTTACCTTATCCTTTATTCATCTTATACTACTTTAGCTTACGTAATATACTCTTCAATGCATACGAAGTATGCGCTACGAAGTATGCACAAAAATTTATTTTTCCCGGCTTAGCACGCATGGGTGCGTGCCGTGCTAAGCCGCCGCGGGGGCATTCTAATTCTTGGGTAGTAACACCTAAAAAATCTGGGTACCTACCCTACCCTACCCATAAGCGTATTCTTCTCTCTTTCTTTCTTTTAAGACCTTACCTACCTACGTATATTTTACTGCAAAGATATTTATTTTGGCAAATTCTATAAACTAACCTTACCCCTTCTTAAACGTTTCGTCCCTGCTAATAACTGGTCTACGAGATAATCTAAACTCTATTCTAGTGGATGGGTCTAGAATTGGCAATTCTTTAGCTAATCTGTCATTAATAGTTTGAGAAGTAACACCAAAGTACTCGGCGCAAGCTTTGGAATCTTGGAAGAAAAGATTTTGTTCTTCGTGAGGTCCTTCAGCTAATAAATAGAAAAGTTGTCCTTTGACGAGAGAACGATTTGCAGCTATAATTCTTAACCCTCGGGAGTCTCTAATGTATATATCCTCCATATTTAACACTTTATTCCATAAAGAAGAACTTTTGTCAATACTATCTTTAAGTTTAGTAGCTCCCTGTTTAAAAGTAGATAAACGATAATTATTCATACGCTGACTAATCTTTATAATTAATTCTCTACCTTCCTCGGTAGTGTGCTTTCCAGTATAAATTAAAGAAGCAATAATCTGTCAGTCTAGAAAGTCTAGATGTTTTTTAGTAAGGAAGGTAAGATTCGAAAACATAGGAATAAGTTTATCCACTATAAAATTTACTTGTCTAACCGCTAATTCAATAGCGGGTTTAATATTAACTTTTTTACTAATTTTTATGGAAATATAAGATAATTTACTACTTATTTCTAAGTAAAAGGGGGAAGATTTTAAAAGGGGATCCGTAACAAATTGGGTATCCAGGTAAGATTTTATTGCATAAATAAGAGGAGCTTGTGATGCAGTAAGAGCAAAACTGAAGGAAATACCCATAGTTTTAGGATCATTCAGACAGAAACTACCTTCACCTTCAATAAGACCTAATAATCAGTAAGGAGTGATTCTTATAGTATGAGAATCAGGCATTTCAAAGTTCACTCTCTGTGTATTCATACTAATTTTCAAGGAGGCTATTCGCCTAAATTGTTCATCCTTGGGGATAGAACCATTTAATTTTAAACTAACACCCTCTTTAAAGCATAAGTAATCTAAATATTTTATACCATTTAATGGAAATTTTTCGAATAAAGGTATTAAAATAGTACTAATATCCCTAATTTTAGTTAAGTAAAACTGAGCACTATTATCTTTACCAACTATGATTGTACCACAATTCAATCTATTTTTTATAAACTCCAATACACCGAGATCGTCAATATGTAATTTGATCTTGAAAGCAAAGCTTATAACATTACTAGGACTTATAGATATAAAAAAATGTCCTTCACCGTCGGTAAATCCTGTAAACCATTGATTAAATTCAGAGTCTGTTATACCCTCTCCGTTCGACGAAGAAAAATCACGTGCATATCCAGGACAAGGGCGACTAAAGTAACCTGATTTATTAGCAAAGAAGTTGTAGGGTAAGGAATTAGGGCTAACCAAACATCTAACCGGACCAGCCAAAGTGCAACCAGCGGTAGAGCTGATACCAAAATAAATGTAAGCTAGGTCTAGAATATGCATGTAAATTGTTTTAATTGTTTTCATTTTTTATTGATTATTATATAAATTGCTACCTCGGGTTCTCCCATGCCAACTTACTTTTGTAGTGTTGGCTTGAAATCTATCCCTCCGCTCCACTCCCCACAGTGGCTACCCACCTGCACCTGCACATGCACATGCACATGCACATGCACATTTTGCAGGCATCCTTTCACGGGGTCCTTTCAAGTAACGCTACGCTATTATTCTCCTCTAGACCTAACACCGGTTTTGCCCCATGTTATTATTAGATTTGAATCTCTCAGATTTCTTAATCCTGTGGAGTAAGGCGAAGCTGTGGTCGTCGCGGGAAACACTTGTGTGTAAGAGAATCAAAGTCAAATCCGGGGTACTACCTACCTCTATCACGAGCGGCAGTAGCTACCGAGTGATTCCTGCAAACGCGAATTATAATTGAGCAACCAGACTGGGAAGATTAATGAAGTAACTGTGCGAGAGGCCTAGGTGATTCCGAATTTCCTCCAACCGAGCTATTTAACCTCCTCGGTTCCTTGCGTGCTTTATACTACTTAAGCTCTCGAAGAGATTGAAGGTAAAAAAAGAAAGAAAATAAGAGATTTGTTGCATGCCTCGCGGGATTTTTTTGTTGAAAAAAAATTAAAATAAATATAATTGTTAAAGGACTTAGGTATAAGCTGAATACATAACACCTCATTTCTTTGGTTATTAGAGTACACCTTACACCATCTATCTATCCTCTATACTCAAGAGGTATTTTTAGCTTTTAACTTAATAGGTGGCGAGTAACCATCTACTCGTTGCTCTTTTACACATTAATTACTTACCTTATTCACAAGGATCCTAAGTTTGTAACTAAGAGGTGATTTAGATCCGCGAACAACCATTCTGACTTTCATCAAATCTCAGAACTTGTTACTATACCCAAATGATTAGTTTGGCCCCCCTTCTTACCCTTTTAGGTTACGGGGTTAGTATTCTGAGCTCTTAGGTTTTACCCGGAGTTTGGCTACTATAGAGTAATTGAGACTTGCTTAAGGTCTCTTCACTCAGCTAAAAAAAAGAACACAAAAACAACCGCAGCATGTTCTGTCATAAATCCACTAACTAATTCAGATTCCTGTTGTGGTTTAACAGAGGGTGGCTCCTCCGAAGGAAGGAAAGCTCCCTCTGAAGATTATGTGAATTAGGAAAATTCAATTGATATAGAGGTGACGATAATTATTAAAATCTTTTTAATAATTATGTCGACTAGACATAAGAGAGTGTTGGATTTGATTACGCGTCATAATTTATTTAGTTATAGGTTTAAAATAATAAAGATTTTTGTATATAAGCTCAGAATTTAAATATTTACCTACTGTAACTTTATAAATACTTAAATGTTTAGCTAATTCTACATTGTTTTTAAATTTTAAAATTAAATTACCATTTAAATCAAATATTCCTACTCCTAAGTTATATTTATTTTTATTTTCACTCATTATAGCCTTGGTATTCTCGGTATGACTTTTACCATACATAGGATTTTTACTACCTGGTTTACTGATTTTTAATTTAGATTCCTCAGTATGTTTATAACCCAAATTATTATGGGCGATAAGACTAAAATTATATAAAGTATTGAAATCAAATTTTGATATATAACTAGTTTCTAGTTCAGTTAATGATTTATGACTTATAATTTTACTTTCATATGTAAAATACTCATAAATATATAATTTAAACTTATCTATACCATACTTGACAAAGGCTTTTTGCATGGCTACATTTGAATTATTTTTATACTTTAAATGTTCATTAATTCTAATAAAAAAGTCTTTAGCACTACCAATGTATTGCTTATTATTAATAGTGTTTACCAAAGAATAAATACCACCTTTTCCCTTTAATATATCCTTATATGATTTTATACCATCTTTGTCGAGCTTCGCACTAAATCTAGAATTAAAATCGGCTTAGGCCCAGGATAAGAACCTAAATGTGAAGGAGAATTAGAAGAATAATATTTACGACTATAAATTAAAGAGTTATCTAAAAGAGTTAAAGGTAAAATACCCCTACGCATATAACTAAATGAATTCTCAAATTTTACTAACCTAGATTTCACACAATTAAAAAAAACAAAAATGGGGGGGATATAAAACCCCTATATGCTGGTAGGAAAAGGGACATAAAACTATATTTAATTTTGTATTGGTTTAAACCGATAAATTTTATTATATATCAGACCCGAATTTAAATACTTACCTACTGTAACCTTAGAAATACCTAAATGTTTAGCTAACTCTACATTATTATTAAACTTCAAAATTAAGTTATCATCTAAATCATAAATTCCTACACCTAAAGGATATTTATTCTTCTTTTCACTCATAATCGCTTTAGTAGCTTCACGATGTTTTATACCAAACATCGGATTTAACTCACCAGGTTTACTAATTAAAGCTAAGGCTTCTTCAGTATGAGTTTTACCAAACATAGGATGATTATTTTTATCCTTATAATAACGAAAATAAGATAAACAATAAGAAGATTAAACTTTAGAACACCTAGCCACCGAACATGGTCAAACCTCACTCGCACTCACTCTTTCATTTACAAAAATATTCAAAATAACTTACCGTAGGGGTCTCCGAGATAACTTAAACTCAACTTTATTTGAGTCAAACACGGTTACTCCTTTGTTCAACTTAGCATTTATAGTTTGCGGTGCAATTTTAAAGTAATCAGCGCAGGATTGGGAATCCTTAAATATTCTAAATTTTTCTGATACCTGAGAGGATAAGCAAGCTCGCGAAGCAGGAACAACCTCTTCAGCTAAAATATAGAAAAGCTGTCGTTTAACTAGCGAACCGCCTGTTAAAGAATTTATTCGTAAGCCATCTTGATTTATTACATATATATCCTTCATATTTATTACTTCATTCACCAGGTTCGAAGATATTCCCCTAATCTCCTCCCCTCCGGGAGATACGAAAGTATCGCTGCTTTCTATATGTTTAAATGAAGATAAACGGTAGTTATTCATTCTTCTACTCACCTTAATTATTAACTCTTTACCTAATTTTGTTAGATGTTTTCCTTTATAAATTAAAGAAGCAATAAACACTCAATCTAAGAAATCTTTATATTTTTTTGAAGCAAAACTAAGGTCAGATAGAAAGGGTATAAGTGTATCCACTATATAACTTAAGTGGTTAATATGGAATTGAACCACGAGTTTACCTTTAGTTGTGCATTTACCCTTATCATAAATAGAAGTTCTTTGACTAATTATTTCTAGATATTGAGAAGATGCTTTTAATTTTACATCCTCTATCCCATAAGAATCTAAAAATTCTTTAATCGCATGAACTAAAGGGGCTTGAACAAAAGTAAGCCCAAGGCTGAAGGAAATACTTATATCTTTTGTATCGACAAGTGAGAAACAACCCTCTCCCTCCAGAAATCCTAAGAATCAGTAAGGAGTTATTCTTATTGTATGAGTAGAAGGCATTACAAAATCCACTCTTTTACTATTCATCTGACCTTTTAAGTCAGTTATTAACTTTAATTTTTCAGACATAGATAAAGATTTGTTAAATTTTATAGCAACTGCTTCTTTAAATCCCAAGTACTCTAAGTACTTTGTACCATTTAAAGGGAATTTATCAAACATAGGTATTAAAATATTTTTGATATCGTTAATCCTCTTCACATTCAGATGAACAACCTTTTTAGATATATAAATACTACCACAATTCAATCTATTTTTTATAAACTCTAAAACACCAGTGTCATCAATATGAACCCCAATAGTTAATATAAAACTAATAGTATTTCCTTTAGAAATATCTATCAAAAAACATCCCTCACCATCTACAAAACCTACAAATCATTCTAAAAATTCAGATTCCGTCATATCTCTAAATCTAACTTTAATATTGCTTAAATTTGATGTATTTTTTAAAATAAGTTCATCTTGGTCACTACGAGACAGCGCAGAACTACCTTTTGTACTAAATATAAATCCTTTATTTTCCATTTTTTGTATAAATTTTTAATTACCTCCGTAGAGGATAGGGTTTTGTAAAAATCCATTCCATTTTACAAAACCTAACTCAGGTTAGGTTTTGTAAAAATCCATTTTACAAAACCTAACTCAGGTTCGCACTGAGTATTCGGAGGTTGAAGCTCCATGTTTTACCTGTAAACTATACTCTTAAAAAAGCATAAGATGTACTCAATTCATCGCAACAGCTGTGTGTTTCTATAAAAAAAAGTACATCACTATAAACTTTTGGTGACAAACACCAAGGAGTAGAATGGCACGGATAAGTATTAAGGTGTATAATTGAAAGAGGAGGGAAGAGAGTGGGCGAATTCAACCATCTTTAATTTGGCTTCTTCTGTATGTTTATAACCTAAAGAGCTTGTAGCTGTAGCTTTAAAATTCTAAAGATTATCAAAATTAAATCTCTTAATATAACTAGTCTCTAGATCAGTTAAAGCTTGATGACTTATAATTTTACTTTCATATGTGAAATATTCAAATATACAAAATTTCAATTTATCTAAGCCATACTTAGCAAATGCTTTTTGCAAAGCCAGATTAGACTTCTTATTTTCCAAATGTTCATTAAGTCTTAAATAAAAATCTTTGGCGCTTCCTATATATTGATTGCCGTTTACTGTATTTATAAAAGAATAAATACCTCCTTTGTCTTTTAAGAATATTCTATAAGATTTAATACTATCTTTATCATTTAGATTATTAATAGTTAAAACTGGAAGAGGTAAATCAGATGATTGTAAATCAGAATTTGAAGTAGAATAATATCTATCACTAGCTTTCGTACCAACTTTTCATCTAGATATTGTATAAAGATAACCACAGTTTGTAAGAACTAAAGGGTTCGCACCAATGGTAGAAACGCTACTATAGTTCAGCATATATGATCCCATTTTTTATTAGTTGGCATTTACAAGCCAATTTGGACTATACCTTATCTAATATAAATACTTATATTAAATGATCACGTCTAGTCTCTGAAGGGTTTAACATTATATGTTAACTTCCCTGCTGATTGTCCTATTCTCTAATTAGGGTTTTCCAGCAATTTGTGATCTTTAATGAGACCAAATCTTATTAGTAGCCTCTGCTAAATCAATATCTATACTATCTAAGCATTCACCTTAGGTTTTCCAACTTGTCTTAACTAAAATATAGCTAAGGTTGTTCAAGGGATAGCAAGGTTGTAAATAATAGAGTATGAACATTCAATAGTTACATACTACAAACATATTTAGCTGTACTACCTTGCTTTCCCTCTTTTCTGCGAAGTAAACCACACAGAAAATTTTATTTGGTGTATTTATTCATAATACTTTGAATATTTTTAAGATTATTAAATTGTTCTTCAGTCCATTTCCTCCGAAGGCGAAGATTTGCTTTTAATTATATCAGCTGCTTTAACAAAAGATACGAAATCGGATTGTTTAGCGCTTTGAAGAGGATATTTTAGGAAAAAAGGTATAATTATATTATTCAAGATCTCGAAATTATTTAACTTCAAATCGACAGCATCGTTGTTTCTTTTTTTAACACTACCGCAACCTAAATAAGTTACTATTCTTTCCATTAGCAAAGTATCTCGGGAATGCTGAGTTATTTGAAAATGTAATCAAACCTTATAACTACTAGATAACTCAGGAGCCAGAGTGGACCTTTTCTCTACAGTAATAATATTAAAGCTACCTTCCCCATCTACGAATCCTACTACCCATTCAGGATGTATTTCTCTTTCCGGTACTTCTGGTCTCGGTTCGGGAACAAGATTTGGATATAATTCCTTCAATTCTTCAGATATCCCTTTATTCAAATAATATCTAAGATTAAGAATCTTCATGAACCCTTGTTCACTTAAAGAGGGTTCCTCTTTAATAATTAATATAATTTGTCTAAATAATTCGAAGTCAGCATATTTTTTAGTTAATAAAGGATATGCAAGGAAATGAGGTATAACTTTCTCAAGTATATCACTTAGTTTACTAATAATTAGCTTAGCGAAATTTTTATCGAAACTTATTACCCCTACGCCTCCAAAATACTCCTTAATACGATATAAAATATCTAAATCACGGGAATTCAATTTAATTTGAAAAACAGGTTGTAATTTTCAACCTAACCTGTATGCTTTGACTTTCGAAATTTTTATCACGAAGGATCCCTCACCATCAGTGAAACCTGTAATTCACTCAGGGTGAAGTAAAACCTTATTATGGGAATTTGTGGAACTATAGTGTCTTCTGGCTGCTGGTAATTTTCCCGCCCGTTCATTAAGTACGGGTTGCAATCCGTAAAAGAAACAAATTAAATCTCTAATAATATTCAAAATATAATTACAAATGTATATTAACATAAACATTGTAATTTTAATAACTTTAGCTGTAATATAGTTGCTAGCGAGGGCTGTGGATTTGTGACGATTAGCCTCTGCAAGATCGAAGGGCGGCCGATTAGTTTCTGCAATAGAACCTATAAAAAATATTATAAATATAGGTAATAAAGGTAATATAAATCAAACAGCTCTTTGTGATTCTACATTTACAGTTAGATTTAAACTACCTGTTAACATAATTACTAATAATAAAGCTGAACTTAATATTAGTTCATAACTAATTAACTGAGCAGTACTTCTAAGTGAACCTAAAAAAGCATATTTACTATTAGCACTTCCAGATTTGTTATTTTAATACATTTAATATTAATCCCGCACCTCGCGGTGCGGCTCAGACTAGGTTATGATCTATCTAATTTTTGTAGAATAGACCCCGAATACTCGTGGCAGCAAATTTATATCTGCTAGTCGTTGAACGTTCCTCGCTGAGCGTGGTTTCGCTTCAAGTTGACTTAATATAATAAGTTATTCTTGAAATTCAATCGGTTTATTCTTAATTACTCTCGCAATTAAGGGGCTTATCTTTTTATTTATTTAATGTGTACGCAACATGTATACGAAGAAGTGGCCACCTACAAGAAAAAAAAATACATTTTTTTTTCTTTTACTAGGTTATGCATCCGTAAAGGTGCGTAACTAAAATACTGAATTAGTATAATCACATTAAACCCCAATATTACATACTAAACTCTTTATATGGATTAAGTACTCTGTTCCTTGTTTTTTTTTGTTAATAAAAAAAAACAAAAATGAAAAACCAGAATATTAATCTATATATCTATCTCTCAATATATCTATTTTATCTATCTATTAAAACACCTCTCTGAAAAATTGCGTAGCTTGCAACTTCAAGAAAATATATCTATGTATGTACCGAAGTATAGGAGATCACCATAATTAGTAAATCCATCAATACTTAGTTACAGATTTACCCTTTCTTAATTTTATCTTTGAACTCAGAGCTCATTTCTTTAGTTAGAAAGTAGACAGTAAGCTTAACTTTTCTTAAGGCTACAGGTTTACTACTGTCTAAATTTCGATAGATAGTTGATTTATCTATACCTATATAGCTAACAGTAGATAAAATGGAGTCAAAAGGGCAATTGTTTATTAATTCTAGAGTATTAGCATCATAAACGTAAACTTTCGTGTTATAATTACGACTATTCGCTATTATCGGTCTTGCAGCAAGTAATTCTTTGCTTAATGACGCATCCAACTTTTTCTTGAAGAAATAAACTAACATATCACCTCGTTTAGTAGCTTTATTACTATTTAAATTACGAACAATTGTTCGAGAATCGACGCCAAAATAATTTGCAGTATCTAAAAGTGAATCGAAAGGCGCATTATTTATTAATTCTAGAGTATTAGCATCATAAGCGTAAACTGGTATTTTTAGACCTAGTTGCAAATCTCCAACCTTAGCTTTAAGAGTTTGAATTTCTTTGACACTTAGAGGTACTGAATATACATAAATAGCCTTCGATCCTGCAGTTCTTCCTTTGTCTAGAACTAAATCTAGAGTTGCTCTAGGTATTCCTAAAGCTTTAGCTGCTTGAGCTTTTGAAGCGAAAGGACTACCTATTAATAATTCTAAAGTAATAGCATCATACGCTCAAACTGGAGTCCTAACAACTCGATTCAATAGACCCTTAGGTGTGAGTTTTTTTGATTCTTCGTACATTAAGTTAAAATCAGTAATAGGGTAATTAAAGAACAATTTACCTCTGTAAGGTATAGATGTGTTTTTATATCTACCTATCCCGGAAATAGGGTAAGATAAAGATCGGCTTGCCTCATTACTGCTCTTATATATAGTTGCTTGAGGATTTATACCTTTTTCTGTACATTCGTAAACATAAACGAGAGTATCTCTAGAGTCTAATACCTTATTAGTTTCTCTAAGATCCTTAAGTTTTAATAATAAGGTTTGTTTAATTACGCCTTCAGTTATTGATGAAGAGAAAACAGAATTAAGTATAGGTATATACTTTTGTAAGTAATAAGTTTCCCTTTCACCTAATTTAGCTAAAGGGCAGACCTCTAGGATGTGAATACTAAAATGCTCTATCCCTATTAGCCGTACGAAAAGATGGAATTTACTGGGGGATTCTGCTTTTGAGTGTTCAAATAATCTTTTTTTAAATAGATTTGTTCTCCCTATGTAATAAATATCAGGGTAATATTTGTACTCTATAAGGTAAATTCCAAATTTGGAACCTCATTCTTTAAGGAATTTTGCTTTCAGTACCTTATCTGTATAGTTTAAACAAGAGCCCTTTATTAAGTCCCGATCGAAAGGTATAACTGGAGCAATTCTATCTTTTAAAAGATCTTTGATATACTCGATATTCTTATTACTCTTATCCATATTACTATTATTTTGATAAGTGTGAAGAAAACATCTAGATATATTAAGATATTCTGAAGAATATTTGTTGTATCCTACTGATCTTTTGGTTAAGATAGATATAGGCTTAGATATACTAGAGAAAAAGTATTGAGTATTTTTAGTTTGTAAAATATTGGCTGGAAATAAAAACCCAGCTAATAGAATTCCGTAAGTGGCTAAAGATGATACGGCCAACATATATAATATACCTAAATTAAAATCATTAATAGCTAAACCTGGTCCATAAGGAATAACACCATACCCTAATAAAGCAAAAATTAATGTTATAACAGGCCCTAAGAAAAACAGTACTATGTTAGCTTGTGTTGGGGCTACATATTCTTTTAATAGAAGTTTTAGAGCATCTGCAAATGCTTGAAGAAGTCCAAAATAACCTATATGATTGGGACCTAATCTTCTTTGCATACTAGCCATCGTTTTTCTTTCTGCTACAGTCACATAGGCTACACTCAGTAGGGCAGGAACAATAACCAACAACACTTCAAGAATAGATATTAAAGTTGGAGGTAGATAATACATTTTTTCAGTTTATATTTGAATTAATCCTTTCTACATAAAAAATATAAAAATTAAATTAAAAATTAAGAGTAACAATAATTTGAGTTAATTACTTATTAGGTATATCTTACTCTACTTTTAAATTAATAAAAAATAGTGTTACTAATAAAACAAGAGCTTGCTAATCCTGGCTTACTGCCTTATCCTCCACCTGGCAGGCTTCGCTGCAGAAGTCTGGGAGGCAGGAAGCCAGAAAAAGTAAACATACAAAACATCAGAGGGTCACTAATTATTTTTTAGCCCTAGGCCTCTGGTGTAAAGCGTCAGCGCCACCAAGTTTCAGTCGTCGAAGACGACGCCCTCCTACGTAGTCAGGCAACTAATAAAAAAAATACGTTTTTTTATAAGGCCCAGGACTCCCTCCTGCCTGCCTCCTACGAAGGAAGGCAGGAGTCCTGACTACGTAGGCAGCAGGATGGACTTCCTCCTGCCTGCCGTAGGAGGAAGGAGGAAGGAGCCAGCTTCGCCAGCTTCGCCAGCGTAGGTTAAAATTAATTAAAATTAATTAAATTAATTTTTTCAATTTATATTTGAATTAACCCTTTCTACATAAAAAATAAAATGACTAGTCAGTCCTTCGGAGGCATTCCCATTTTAGAGTCGAACTAAAATCATAATATTTTAAATATTCTACTCTACCGTTGAGCTAATGAGAATTTGTGTTAATAACACAAAAGGAATACCTGAGTAATGAGAGTACATAAGCAAATAATATTTTTTGGCTGCTCCTCCTTCGTAGGAGGAAGGAGGAGAAGTCAGGGGGGAAGCAAGCTCCTAAATTAGACTATAATTTAACTAATTACTTCTTTTTAGTGAATAAAATCTCTTCTACTCTTTTTTTTAAGTAACTATCTTGTTCATTAAAAATTCTTTTAACTACTTGTAAATCTGAATTTACTACTTGCTTTACTTTAGGGTCTCTATAAGCAACAGTTAGTCTTATATTTTCATGTACTTCTTTTTCAGCTAAATTAAGTTCTTTATTAAGTGAGTTTCTAAAAGCATTAGTTAGAGTAAAAAATTCTTTTAAACTAGCGTCAACACTACGACTTTCACTTAATCTTTCTACCTTAGAAAAATAATCGTTTTGTATTTCAGTTCTTTTTATTTCCATTTCTTCTAATTTTAATTTGACCTCAATAGGTAAATAAGTTTTATTTAGATCTATTCAAGTAGCTCGTCCACCATAAGACTTATTAAGGAAACTAGAATGAGTTTGAAGTAAGCCCAAAATCGCCCTTTGAACCTCAGGTTTATCTTCATAATAAAGATTAGCTTCACCTGCTTTTTTAAGCTTATCTGCTATACTAATATTTAGAGCTGCATATTCCTCCATAAATTCATTCATTTGTTTAATATAAGTTATAGTTGAAACATCCTCTGGGACCTGGACCTGGACCTGTATATTTGAGCTTGTACTACTTTGCCCTGAATGTCCGCTAGCTTGGCCTCCGCTTCCCATACCTTCACCTGTCATACTAAGATTAGCAGGAATAATTGCTTTAACGTTACTGGGTAAAGAATCGGTAGGTCCAACTAAAGGTATACCTCATAGACTCTTGAAATCTCCTTTTAATTCAGATAATAAATAAGATATAGCCTCTTTAAAACCTAAACGAGCGAAAGGTAAATGTAGACTTAAAATTAAAGAAGGTCAAGAAACTAGATTTTCAATCAGGTTAAAGTCAAATAAATAGTTAACACCTACTTTGAGAGTATAGGTATATAAACCTATTAAAATTAAGGTAAATATATTAACACAATTCATCTTATTTTTTATTCTTATAGATAAATAGGCTCATAATTTACTTTGTAAAGGTAAACTTACAAAAGCGTGAGGCTTAGGTGGGCTACTTAACGCTCATTCTAAGGAAGGGTAACTTCTATTTAATAAGGCTTGTAATGTATCAGTATAATATTGAGGAGTCATTCAAGGATATCTACTTGCAGATTTTCCTTCTACTAATTGTGCATATACAATGTATAAGAATAATCAAGCAGCTATAACACTAACTATAGATCCAAAACTACTTATCAAATTTCATCCCGCAAAAGCGTCAGGATAGTCACTAATTCTTCTAGGCATTCCTTGTAAACCTAAGAAATGTTGAGGGAAGAAAGTAAGATTACAAATAGTGTGGACTATATCTTAACCACTTAACAAGATCAATTTCCGCCTTCGGACAGAAGGATTAAAGGAAATATAGATATTTATTAAATAATTTCCTTCGTGTAGTCTCTGAGGATCCTACTTATAACGTGGCTCATTACTTTGGTTTCCTGCTGATTGTTCAAAATTATACATTTTTACTAGGATTAAATAAAACTCTAGTAGTATAATTATCAGAAGTTCCCAGCATATAGAAGGATTGGTAGGGGCTAACTTTATTTCTGTTTAGTGCTTCGCCACAAATTGTATAATTCAATCTTCTTCTATAAGAGCTACTCTTTCATCGTTTGCTCCTACGAAGTCAGGCATAAAAAAAAGCTACTTTTTTTATGCTGCCTTTAAAGAATTTGTTTGTTTTTTTTTGTTTTTTTTATTAATAGTAGAAAAATTTAACTGTTTACTTGTTGTTTTACAAAACAATAATTAAAAGAGTCGGGTAGTGCTGGCTGACTTCGTAGCACTGACTAAGTATGGACTGACTTCGTAGGAGCCGAAAATAAATATATTTTCTTCCGAAGGACTACGTAGTCAGGACTCCTCCTTGGCCTGCCACTGCCTCCTACGAAGTCAGTCCTTCCGTAGGAGGAAGGAGGAGGCAGTCCTTCCGTAGGAGGAAGGACTGCCATACTTCGTTAGGAGAAGTGGGCAAGCGCAGCAGGCTCCAGCCTCCTACGAAGTCAGGACTGGCTAATAAAAAATATATTTTTTTATAAGCCCTTCGTAGGAGGAGTAGTCAGGCAGCTACTTTTTTTTATTTTATTTCATGAGCCCGCCTTCGGACGGCGCGCCCTAACATACATATGTAGCACATATATAACAACATCTCCCGCGTATAACTCAAATCTCTCTACCAGCTTCCAGGCAAGTAGGACATCTTTTTCCTGGTAGTGTACCTGAATAATATATCTCACTATCTGGATTATTAAGTAACTCACTGCCTGGATTATTAAGTAACTCACTACCTAAATTATTAAGTAACTCAATATCTAAATTATTAAGTAACTCGGTACCTAAACCACCAATAATAAATGTTATTATTATTATTAATAATAATAATAATAATAAAATAAAAATAAATTTAAGATTAGATTGTAAAGGTAAACTTACAAAAGCGTGAGGCTTAGGTGGGCTACTTAACGCTCATTCTAAGGAAGGGTAACTTCTATTTAATAAGGCTTGTAATGTATCAGTATAATATTGAGGAGTCATTCAAGGATATCTACTTGCAGATTTTCCTTCTACTAATTGTGCATATACAATGTATAAGAATAATCAAGCAGCTATAACACTAACTATAGATCCAAAACTACTTATCAAATTTCATCCCGCAAAAGCGTCAGGATAGTCACTAATTCTTCTAGGCATTCCTTGTAAACCTAAGAAATGTTGAGGGAAGAAAGTAAGATTACAAATAGTGTGGACTATATCTTAACCACTTAACAAGATCAATTTCCTCCTTTCGTGGCGCTGACGCTTTACACCGAGGACTAGCCCTGTGCTAGGCTCCTGCGGAGCGAAGCTCGGCAGAAGAATTAAAGGAAATATAGATATTTATTAAATAATTTCCTTCGTGTAGTCTCTGAGGATCCTACTTATAACGTGGCTGGTTATTTTGGTTTCCTGCTGATTGTCTAAATATACTTAAGATTTTTACTTATTTAATAAGTACTTAAGCCTTATGTGATTTTCCAGCATATAGAAGGATTGGAAGAGGCTAACTATACTATTTCTGTTTAGATTGAGATTGTATAATTCAATCCTCTCCAGTGCTACGAAGTCAGCCAGAGTTACTCATTCCTTAGTATTTATAATTTTTTTATAAAACTTCATCTTACTTTAAATTGTTGTTTAGCTGCATTAACAGAAGGGAAAATTAACTCTATATCTGTTTTAGTAAAACAGAAAACAGAATTACCTCCATGTTGCATTGATAATTTACCTTTTAATCCTTTGCCTGTATGATTATTAGTTAAATAATAAATTTTTGGTGTAGCGAAGCTATGCCTGCCATACTTAGTTAGGAGAAGTGGGCCGTAGCGAAGCTAGCCACCACTGCGTGCGTGCGTGCGTGCGTGCGTGCGTGCGTGCGTGCGTGCGAAGCCGCCGCCGCCGCCGCCGCCGCCGCCGCAGCACTGCTGCTGCGAAGTCCTAATAAAAAAAAGACATTTTTTTTTATAAGCAGTCGCCCGAATATTATATACGTAAAGGGGTACGCGCAACCCAGAAGATTTTTAGCGCTCCTCCTGACTTCTCCTCCTTCCTGCCTCCTACGGCAGGAGGACTGCCATACTTCGTTAGGCTACGAAGTCAGTCCTCCTGCCTGCCTCCTGCCGTAGGAGGCAGGAGTCCTGACTACGTAGGCAGCAGGAAGGAGGAGAAGGACCTGTTTCAGATGAAGTAACATTACCTAATTTAGGATGGTTTTCTTTATTTAATCTTGGTTTTAATTCAATTATAGTATCAAGACTATGTTTAGAGCGGATCCTTCCTGCCTCCTACGGCAGGAGGACTGCCATACTTCGTTAGGAGGATGGAGCCCCAAATAAATTACCTGCAACATTTAAAACATTATGTTTAGGTTTATATTTATCCAACCATTTTTGTTCTAAATTAAGACAAACTTTAGAATCATTTTTACAAAATTCAAAAATACCTAAAGAAAATTTATCTAAACCGTATTTTTTCATTGCTCTTATTATTACTATTTTGGAAAGTTTATCTGAATTAGTATAATAATAATAACTAACCATTATTTTAGTTAAATTAAGACTACTACCAATATAAAATTCCTTAGTTATATTATTTATAAGTACATAAACACCCGCTTTTTTTCTTAACTCTTTATATATATTCTTTTTTTCTTTTAAAAAATTCAAAAAAAAAATCGCAAACTCATTAGATCCAGGCTCCGTGTTGAAAGGTTCACCTTTATTAGAGGATTTACTATACAATCTATTACTTATTTCAGAAATACTTCCCTTTTTTTTAACCCCTATAAATAAAATTCAAAATTGAACTTTAGATAATAACATATTGTAATTTAAACCTAAAACTTTAGGAATCCAGTAGTATCACCCACTAAACATTGCAAATACAGCTCCCATACTTAAAACATAGTGGAAATGAGCTACCACATAGTATGTATCATGGAAAGCAATATCTAACGATGCATTGGCAAGAACAACACCACTTACGAACCAAAAGTTTCTTAATCATTTAATCTTTCGTATCTAAATATATAACCTTTATAAACGCCATTCACTTTAGCATAATTTTTGATTGTACTATGACTTATACCTAAAGCTCTTTGGGCTTCCATTACTCCATCATATTTAGCAACAAAATTCTTATTCATATCATATACAAACACTGCTTTCCTAATCTGACTGTTATTATTTATATTTAAGATTAATTTATCAGATTCTTTAGAATTTCAGTCAGTTATTAAGGGTGTATCTTCTATATTATAAGGTATATTAGTAAAATATCACTCCCCTCTAAATAGAATTCCTTCTTTTATAACATTAACTATTGTAGGATGATTAGATTTAATCAATTTAGCCAAAGTTCCTACGGAAGGAAAGATAATTAATAACTCTTTAAAAGAATTGTATATATAAACAGGATAAGCAGACTTTGCTTCAATGATTCTTATTTTACTTTCCATAGAATGACTTTTATTATAAAATGGGTTATTTACACCTGTCAAAGCTCTAGCTATTAAAGCTTTAGTTTCGTCAGTATGAACTCTATTTCTAGCCAATTGGGATAATAATGCTTTAGTTTCCTTTGTATGTGTATAACCCAATGAAGAATAACCTTGTTTTAACACATTATAGTACGGCAATACATGTGTTATATAATAAGTTTCTCTAAGGGTTAAATTTTTTAAGTCTACATACTCTAATATTAATACTTTAAAGTTAGATGGATTATATTTTAATAAAGCTTTAACAATAGGCATATTAATATTTTGTTTACTTTTTAAAAAAGTAGTATTAAGATAATTTCTCATTCTAGAGGCTAAATTAATAGAACTTCCTACATAAGAATGACCATTATTTTTATTAATTAAACAATAAATACCTGATTTGTCTTTTTGTTCTTTTAAAATATTAACTCTATTTTCTTTAAAGTTATCGTATACAGTTAAAGGAACTAAATTATCAGTATTATCCTCTTTTTCTATTGGAGCTGACAAATTAAAAGTAGAATAAGTACGAATATTAAATATAAGATAAAAATTCAATAAAGGATTATAATTAGAAAGAGCCGAGCCATTAAATGATCATTTTTGGTTTCACGGACTATATCTTCCCTTAATAATATTAAGGGGACTACGTTTAGTCTCTGAGGTTCCTACTAAGATGAATGGTTTTATCTGTAGGTTACCTGCTGATTGTTCAAAATTATACATTTTTACTGAGATCATATAAAACTCTAGTAGTATAATTGTCAGAAGTTCCCAGCATATAGTAGTCTTTAAAGGGAGGACTAAGTGGTTTTTGGTTAACCCTCCTAATGTAAACATGAATACAAAACCTAATGCAAATAACATAGAAGGTGTTAATTTGATAGATCCTCCATAACATGTAGCTCGGGAGAAGGCCCTTCGATCATCTCAGATCCTAGTAATGGGCTTTAAGTCTCGTATATATAGCAATAAAAACAATATATATATACTTAAGTGCTTGTTTAAGGCACTATCTATTTCTAGTGTCCCGGACCATTCCTTCATATTTCATATAAATAAAATAATTCACATAAAATTAATACTATATATGTAAAATAGTCTAAATACTTAGAAATAAGTGTGGCGTCTGGCCTCTACGCTTTTAAATAAGATATAATTTTTTGTCCTTCGTCCTTCGTGCTTTGCCAGGAGTGTGGCCTCCTTCGTTTTTTAAAAAGAGACGAAGCTCACACTTAGTGCGTATATCTTACTAAATATATTTATTAATATATTTAATTACACTTTCATGTAACTATTTAGTTCGACGATAATCTAAATTTAGTTGATTTTTAAATTCCTAACTCTAGATGTCCCTCGAGTTTGCCACATCAATGACATTGTATTATTTCATAATATTATATTTATATTTTAATTTGTATTGAGGTCCTTTAAATTTATATATCATAGTAGGATGAATATAAGGTATTAAGTGGTGTAAATTTTTTTTAATAGATTTACTTTTTATATAAAGAACTTTATGTTTTTCTTGAGTATGGATAGAACATTCTAACTGGAATTTAATTATTAAAACATTAATCAATAAAACTATTTCTTTTTCAGTAAAAGATTGAGTTTGTATAGTTATTCCTGAGCTATAAGTCCCTCCGAAGGACCAGGACCCCTTGTATAGGACCAAAGGGTAAATTTATTTGTTTATATGATTTATTTTATAAATACCTTTTAATAAATTTTTATTTTTTAAAATTCTACGTATAGAAGTATGAGCACAACCTAATTTTTCGGCAGCTTGTCTAATTGAATCAAAATAAGTCATTTCATTTGTTAAAGTATTTAATACTTCGATTCTTTGACCTTTAGCTTTATTAATTTCTAGTATACGCACTACATCCATTATTTTAGATTCTTCTGAACGATAAGTATGCATTTTACTTGCTCTAGCTTTTTCTTCAATAGAATAAATTCGACTTTTAGCCCTTTCTTTAAATTTTTCTATAGTTTCACTAGTATGTTTATAACCCAGAGATGAACCCGCAGTTTTTAAAATATTATACTCCGGGCTTAAAAGATCTAAATAATATTGCTCTCTAGCTAGAACTTCTTCTTTACTGCAGTATTCTAAAATATCCAATCTAAATTCAGAGTAACCGTATTTTAATATAGCTTTATGAATCGTCATATTTCTTTTGGGGTCGACTAAATAATTATAATTGTAATAATTTACTAATCTTCTAGTTAAATTAGAACTACCCCCTATATAACTCTTATTTAAATTTTTTTGTACTCATCTATATATACCAACTTTACCTTTTATCTCTTTAAAAATTTCTACTTTCTGTGTATCCGTATTATCAAAAGAAACTATAGGTGTTATATCTGAGGAACTATTTTTATTTTTATTTGTATGCAAACCTCTTAAAAGATTTAAAGTAAATGTAGAATTGAAATTAAAGGAGTTTATGCAGTACCCAAAGGACGGAGATAGAAAAGGTGCATTAGTGTCGTTATCGTAAAAAAGGGCAGGGATTATATTAAAGAATCTTGTGTTTTTCATTTTAGTTTTAAATTGCGTTAACTATTTTTAAACCCTAAATAAGGGATATAACAAATAGCAAAATACCGGGCATTACGCCCTAAAAACAGGAATAACAAATTTATTACACTGCTTCAGATGGTCACTATAAATTTTTTAGTTCCATCGCCTGCAGGTATTAGCCTGTTATTAGAAGGGTAGTTTGCGCAGTGGTAAAACCAAAAACAGGATCCTCCTTTTTTCTCCGTATAATTTTTCACTTAGGAAGCTAATGTCCTCCTACGTAGTCAGGAGGCAGACGACCAAGTACCGTCCCATTCCCTTTTAAAATTGAGCCTAGGTGTAATGAAAATAGCCACCTACGTAGAATAATTCTCAGGGGTCCATCCTTTTCATTAACGATTACTTTTTATAAAACGCTTCGCTACTACGTAGGAAGCAGAAGGTCACACCTATTTCTATCCGAACTTCTAGCCAAGAATGATTCTTAAAAAACAAATTTCTACATGTCAAATTGACCCCGCCTTCTTCTTTTACAAAGGGGCTAGGGCTGTAAGGTTTAAATAAAAAAAAGCCAACACCAACTTTAAGTTAGTGGCGGCACCGGGTTTAATTTTTAACTCAAGAATTTATATAAGGACTGATACCACTTAATAATAAAGGTATAGATTTATTCTTTATATAAATAAAGAATTTATCGCGTTTAATTACTTGTAATGAACAAGTTAAATTGAACTTATAAATTAATACATTAATTAACTTTACAATATCCTTTATACTAAAAGATTTTACATCTATATATAAACCATTTAATTTAGTCCCATGTGAAGAGTTAAAATAACGGAATTTTATATTACTGTTAAGATAAAGTCAATGGGCTAAGGCTTCTCAAGTTAATAAATCGTAAATATTGCGAGGTATTATTTTTTTCCCCTCTGGGTAAAATAAATCATATAATTCTGTAATACAAGGTAAACTTCTAGTTGTAAAACTTAAAGCATAAAAAATTTGTTTATGTAATAAAACTTTATTAAGAGAAGGACCTTTTGAACAATAATGGCATAATTGAAAGAAAACAGAATATAAATACTCTAATTGACTATATTTTTGTTTAAATTGCAATCTAGCATCTCCACTCTTGTTTACTCTTTGTAAAGCAGCATCTGAAAGAATAATACCTATAATAATAGATCTTTTATTAAAAGGAATTTTTATTAAACTACGTTCCAGATTAGAAAATTTTAAATAACCTACTGTAGAAGAGAAATTAGTACCATATGGTACTAAATTTAATTCTTCTTTAATCTCAAAATTACTCATTAATAATTTTATTTTCTTAATTTCATTTAAACCTTCAAAAGTAGTATGAGCACCTAGATTAATTAAATTAGCAGCTTCTTTTCAAAAAAGAAAAGCTTTTTTTCTATCAGCCTTTAAACTACCAATTTCTTTCTCTAGTAAAGGAATAATTTTTTCAATTATACTTGTGAAATCTTTTACTGTAAGACAATAAGAATTTTTTTTAGTTGTAATTTTATAGCCTGCGGAGCAATTCCCTGTAATATCTAATAATTCATATAATAATTTTTCATCTGAAGAATTAATAACTAAATTTAAAGAAATTCCCTCGCCTAATTTATGTTTATTACTTTTAAATACTGCAATATAAAAACAGTCATTATTATTAAACAATTCCATTATTGAATTATTATAATTAATTAATCCCTCTTTTTTTTTTAACGAAGGCGTGCTTCGCTCCTTCTGACCCTGAACTAGGCCCGTTGGCTTAGGTTGAAGGGTAGAATAATATCTACAATTACTAACACCAATACCTTTACCTACCCTAGCCTGTAATAAAGTACGGTTAGACACAAAAATACAATTAGTAATTTTTATAATATAAATTTTAAACTTGCTTACATACGATTTAAATAAAAAATTACCTAAATAATAAACAAATTCAAGATTTAAAGCACTAACAATATAAATAAACTTTAATAAAGTAAAAATACTATAAAATAAAATTAAAATAATCTTTAGCCCCCTCTCTATGTAAGTAATTATAAAGGGAGAGCTCGCCCCACCAGGGCAACGGAGCGAATTATTTTTAATATCACCTTTGGTCATAAATCTCTTACTAAAGGAGAACGCTAACCAGGAGAATATTTTAATTCCTGTAGGTACAGCTATAATTAAAGTAGCAGCAGTGAAATAGGCTCTTGTATCCACGTCTAAACCAACTGTGTACATGTGCAAACTTAGATAGGTGTTTTTTTAATGTCCTGATCATTTAGATATAAGTCGTAATCCATTATATCAATCCCTTTTCACCAATCCATTCTTAATTAATGGACTACTAAGTCCCGACTGTACATTCGCGAGCATTTCAGCTCTACGTAGGTGAACCAGTCTGTAGCGATGATCCTAGTCACCGACGGTCTTCAACTAAGGGCATTGTTAACCGTTTTCACCTTGTCCGGTTATTATTTAAAACATATTTATCAATATATAATGCATCGTGTTCCTCTTGGAAGTTGCCACAAATAATAATAACTAGGTGGGATTTTTAAACCCACTGCACCAAATCAAGATTTTAATGCAAAATTTGCCTATATCTGATCATTATCTTTATTAATTAATAAACTTAATTTTTTTAAATTTTTCATAGCTTCTGGAGATTTATGTTCTTTATTTAAAACACAGTAATAAATCACTTTTCATTTTTCAAAAGCTAATTGTTTCTTTGTTCTTAACATATAAGCATTGAAGTATTCTATAACTAAAGCTAAATTATCAAGTTTAGTTGCAGCAAATCTATAATTGTTATTTTTCCGAGCATAAATTGAACCTGTACCTAGGATATTTTTTAATACATCAAAGACAGGTAATCCTTCTTGTTGATCTACAATGAATCTTAGACTAATACCTTTATTGTTTTTAGCTACGTAAACATTAAAACAACCTTCAGCATCTACAAAACCTGAGAATCAACTATTATTAAATGATAATTTAACCGGTTTAGTTATTACTTCGCCAAGCGGTGGTAAAGGATTACTATTATTTTCAAGTTTAAATAACATAGATCATGTTACTAACTGCTTGATTTTATGATCAATATGAAGATTACCGTTAAATAAATGGAACAATAAAAAGACAGATGCCCGATCTCTAACGATAAATCTAGAGAATTGATCAAATTCTTTTACATATCCAAAATTTAAAATATCTCTTATTTCATATAAGATTTTTGATTCTTTTTGTGTTAAGACAAATACAGGTCTGTTTTCATTAATCCCTAAATACCCATCCCCTTCGGCGAAACCTACAAATCAACCTAATCAATTAGGATCAAGGTAGGTATTAAATTTTTCAAAATAAAGTTTATTAAATTCGTCAAAAGATAAATCAGATATGTTATCATCCTTATATGCAGCATCAGTGGCGATACCCCTCAAGTGATGCTGTGAGAGATAAAGGGGAGGGGGTGTACAAATTACCTTGCGCAAGGCGCAAGAGGCCCCCCCTTACTTCGTTAGGCAAAACTGTTAGTAATTTTTTTACAATTACCCATACGATTTTTGTATGCTTCTTTCACAAGAAGTGTCGGACTATATCTTCATATTTAAGCTTTTCCTGTTTTATTTGTCATACTATTATTTAAATTAATTTGTTTTTGCAGAGTTCTTACATGAGATAATCCTTCTTCAGTTAAATGTAATTTGTTAGATACTTGGTTATGAATAGTTAATCATTTTTCAAAAGAAAGAGCTTTTTTAGTTTGTAAAGGAAATAAATTAAAGTATACTATTACATCCTTCAAAGGTTTAAATCCAGTAGCCGTATAACGATAAACATTATCAGTTCCAGATCTTAATGTGACTTTACCAAATCCAAATAACTCGTATACTTTATTTAGTATAACACTATCTTTTTGTAGCGGAGCTACCAATAAATAACGCATTTTTATAACATGACCTAATGTATATCGAGAGTTTGTTGTAATAGATACATTAAAACATCCTTCAGCATCAGTAAACCCCGATAATCATGCATCCTGCAATGTAATTGAAACAGGAGTATTTTTTAATTTAATGGTTTTATAACCAAAACGATTATTTAAAGCATTAACTCAAAGAGCTAATTGTTCAATTCTATGATTTTGAGCTAAATTACCATTAAATAAAAAAGCTAAAAGTAGAATATGTGAAGGATTATCAACCATTCATCTATAAAAATCATTATTTTTACCACTCTTTCCTTGAGGAAAATGTTTAACAACGCCAATATTTAATTTAAATTGTATTTTATGAAGTATATCACTTTCTTTTTGAGTAAGAACAAAACGAACTCTTTTACCTTCACCATATGTTTGAATTGCTCCATCTCCCTCTGCAAACCCAATAAATCAAGTTAACCATTCATCAGAAAGATGATCTGTATTTTTAAATAATGTATTATAATAAAAACTCTCGTGAGAGCTTGCGCCTCCGTAGGAGGAAAAATTTAAAAATGTTTCGCGTGTAGTCTCTGAGACACTCTGTTTGTTATCCTTTAAGGAATACAGGGATAGATTGTCTGCTGATTGAGTATAGCTAATTAGATTTTCACCGTGCAAGGTACTAATTAACACTAAACTGTTCCAGCATACAGCGAAATTAATTATATTCCCAGCCTCACGACTGGGTGAAGCCATCAATAAAAAACTTCAAACTATGAATCCTAATATTCCAATAGACATCATTGCGTAAACCATTCCTATGTACATAATCATACCCTTATTAACAAAAAATAAGTTTTTTTTTAATTTAATATCTGCTCTCTACACATATATTTAATTAGAATAATCCCCTGTCCCACCCTACTAAGTTATAACATAATAATAAACATTTATATTAAAACAATTCTAGTATGCCTATATAATATTAAATTATATAAAATAAACTAAATAAAAATATGCTTTTTTTTTGTAGAGAGAGAATTAAAATTATATTTTTAAGTGTATGAAATTGGACTATCTCTTGATCAATGAATTATAAATTCTTTTTTTTTTATTATTTATCCATAAAACTATTTCATTTTACCATAAAGTATTTTCAAGCTTTCCCTAAATCTGAGTTAGCTGAAGCTGAATGAGCATGAAGATTTCTAAGTTTATAAAAATCCTTTATCATAGTAATTCTCATTATTTTCTCAGATCTACAAGGATGGATACTAAAATAATCATTAACTAAAGCTAAAATTTCGGTTTTTTTGTAACAAGTTCATTTAAAAGCCTCCTGTTTAACCATAGGATATATTGTACCTCCGTATAATTCAACTAAAGCTTCTAATATAAATCTATTTTTTTGAACAGCAGTTATAAATATTTGACCTGATGCTTCGTTTAAATATACACTACCATCAGTATCTATAAACCCGGCTAATCATCCACTGTTATATGTTAAAGATTTAGGATCTTTTAATTCCACTCCATAAATAGAACAAATTTTACCTAATTGTAAAATTCTTGTAGGATTTCTTAATAAACCGTTAACTGCGTAGATTAAATTTAATAAACCTGCTTTATGATGTAGTCTATATCTTAAAAAATTCTTACCACTTACTAGTTTTACAGATCCTCCAAATTTTTGTTTTATTAAGTATAAAATTTTTTTATCTCTAAGTTGTGTAACTATTTCTAAACTACAGTACCCTTTTTTAGAAACTAAAAAACAACCATCTCCGTCGATAATTCCAGCTAATCATTCAAAAAATTTACCATTTTCTTTAGGATCAGAAGCAAATATATCATAAAAATTTTCATGTGCTTGCGTAGCAGGCAATGAACGACTATTTTCATCTACTTCTTCATTAATTTCAGAACTTTCGTCCTCATCAACTTCTTCATGAATTTCTTCATTATTTTCGTGCGTGACCCTTACAAGCGGTGAATTGTCATGTTCTTCTGTTTTAAGAATTTCTTTTTTTAAGGCTGCATTAGTAGTATTAAAATACAATACGTAATTTAGCAATTTAGATAAATTTATAGTAGATAAAAAAGTAATAATGTTAATAGTTAAACAAAAACTGCAATTTCTAATTAACATTCATAAATAGTTTAGTTGCCTTTGTAAAGCATGGCAAATAAAAAGAAAAAAAATTGATCACAAACGTATAGTCTCTGAAATTCCTACTCACATGCTTAACCCCATAAATTGTTTTATACAAGGTTTGAAGTATTCACTTCGTGCTTTGGTTATCTGCGGGTTATCATAAATTACTAAGATTTTTACTAATGAAATTATAAATTTACATGACGGAGTACTTAGTAATATTTCTAAAAAGAATTTGACTTTCCTGCATATACGTTTGTTAACTTTATATAATTCGATTAATCACAAACATATAGTCTCTGAGATTCCTACTCACTTATAATAAGAATTTTGCATTTTTATTAAAATAAATACTAATAAAAAGCTACAAATCTCTATAATTTATCCCACTTTTTTTTAAATAGTATTCATTCATTAAATTTTTCTAGATTATTATTATTAAAAGATTTATAATCTTTTAATAAATAAAAATCTTTTATCAAATTTAGCTTTTGGGCTGCTTTAAACGACTTTAAAGGATTAAATTTAAAATAATTATCTATTAATTTAAGTATTTCATTTTTTCTAAAAATAGAAAATTGAAATGCTTCTTTATATTTTAAGATTTCTATTCTACCTCCGTAAAATATTTGTAAAGGATCTAATAAATATCTATTTTTTTGAGTTACACTAATTGTTAATTGATCAAGTTTTTCATTATAATATATAGAACCGTCACTATCTAAAAACCCACTAAATCAACCGTTATTATAAGTTAAAGGTTTAGGTTCTAAAAATTTTAGATTATAATTTTCACATACTTTGTATAATTGAAGCATTCTTGTAGGATTTCTCATTAAACCATTTACTGATTGTACTAAATTAGTTAACCCTTTAGGATTAAGCAATTGATACTTAAAAGCATTAGACCCTGAAATTTGTTTAATTCTACCTCCAAATTTATGTTTTATTTCATACAAGGCAGATTTATCCTCAATATCCATTATAATTTGTAAACTTGAAAAGCCTTTTTTAGTAGTTTTAAATTGTCCGTCTCCGTCAATAACACCTGCCAATCATTCAAAAAATTTTTGTTCTTTATTAAATAATGTACGCCCAGATATTTTTGATTGCTCTTCCGGCACAGACATTATTGACCTTCGAAGTATACTATTATTAGTTGAAACTCTATCCATAGCTCAACTAGAGTAATGTCTTTTATTTATAAATCCTAGATTAGGGCTTCCCATATGCACGGAGCTAGCCTGAGCTGCATCGCAGCATCGCTTACTTATTTCGGCAATATTAGATTTAATTTTTGCTAGCGCAGCTAGGCGATGTTGCGAATTGGATTCTTCTTCGCCAGCGTTGCAGGTTTCTGCTGCACCAGCGCTGAAACTAACTTCCTCATAGGTTCTACTTTGGTTCATTCCTTCTTTTAATTTCTTAATTTCGGATAATTTTTCAGGAGTTAGTTTAATACTCTTATATTTAAGTTCTATAGCTAATTTAAAATCCAGATAATCTTTCAATTTATTACCTTGAAGATTAAATTGATCAAAAAAAGGTAGGATTTTACCTATAAATTCTTCTTTTTTAGTAACGAAATAATCTCCATGATTAAGGCTATTAGATCTAGGTATAGCATAACCACAATTTAAATATATTGCTAATTTTTTCAATAATTCTATATCTCGAATATGTTGAGTAACTAAAAATCTAAAACTTACTTCATTTTTAGTAGAGATTTTTATATAAAAACTACCTTCTCCTTCAACAAATCCGGCAACTCAATATGGGCTTGGTATATCTTGACTATTGACTGAAGGTCTTATAGCTGGCGCTACTTTCGGAAATAACTTCTTTAAGTTCTCAGATAAACCTTTATTAGATATAGCTTTTAATGAAACTATTTTTTTTAAACCCTCATGATTTAGATGTTGACCGTCCTTCATTAAATCAAATACTTGTCTAAATACAATATAGTCAGAATATTTATAAGAAATCAGAGGAAACTTGTCAAAGTGATTTATAATTATTTGTAGATCTTCTAAAGATCTTACATTGTACGAAACAGAACTACCTTGAAATAACAATCTACCTACACCAAAAAAATTTTTTATTCTTTCTAAAAGCAATTTATCTTTTGAAGATAAAGTTATTTTGAATAATAATTCTACGGCGTAACCTTTATTTCTAGCAGGTCTAGGTCTAACATTTATAAAAAAACAACTCTCTCCATCCGAAAACCCAGTAATATAATAAGGATGTAGAATAATATTATTATTTTTATTATGTAATATAGAAAAAAATTTTTTATCCCTCCGGCCTAGGACCAGGTCCATAGGCCTGGGCCGAAAAGTTAAATAAGATAAACTCAATTTACTGCGAAGCGTCTTTATATGAAAAATTATGCCCACTATTCTATAAGCTAAATCTATAAATGAATTATTTATTTTTATGGGTAAATTTCGAGTAAGTAGACTAATCAATTTACAGATTAATCAATTTAATGCATTAAAAAAATTCTTACTATTATTAGGGTAAAGTTTAAGTATACTAAACTTATATAAAGGATGCTTCAAAGCACTATCTTTTGAAAATAAGCCACCTAGGGCTACCGGCCCACCTGACCTCATTAGAGGTAAGACCGCCCTGCTTTTAAAGACAGATCTAAGCTTAGCCTTAAACCATACGCTAATTGTTTTGGTTATCTGCGGGTTATTTAAATAAAGAAAAATCTTTATTTTTCTAAAAACTTTCCCGAATATAGTTTGTTGCGTTAATAAATTTAAATTTATTAAAGAGCTACTTGTAGAGTAACCAAATATGGATTTATTTGAATTTGCAGAAATAGTTGTACTTATTATACCGAAAGCTGGTACAATTAATATATAACTTTAGTTTTGATTAATGAAATAGTTATAAAAAATAATCTATTTTTAATTAATACTCAAGAATTTTACATCCTTGTTAGGACTTTATCTTAAACTGTAGCATCACTTAATCTATTCATTGTACTTTTTAATCTAATAATTTTACTAAGGCCAATTTTAGAGCTTGCGCTATCCGTTACCAAATGATCTTTATTTTGAATTATTAAATAAGCTTTTCTTCATTTTAAATAATTAACATGTTTACTAGACAATAAATGAAAAGAATCAAAATAATTAATAACATTTTTCGCTGAACCAAAATTAGTTGAACCGTAATAATAAGTATCTTGACTTTTTCTGTAGCCTATGTTGCCACCTAAAAAATCTTTAATTAATAACAAAAGATCCATATTCTTTTGATCAAATTGAAAATTTAATATAATATCAGTATTATTAATATTACGATTAATAATTTTTATTTGAAAACTAGCCTCTGCATCTGAAAATCCAGCTAATCAATGATTTCTTAAATCTTTATTTAAATTAATTTCAAGAGAGTCTCTTAAACTATTTTTAAGATCATTAAAATTAGAATTATTTAATATATTATTAATTATTTGATTAAATATATTTTCTGTTCTAATTTTACCATTTACTAAATTAATAACTTTATCTATACCTTTTTTAGCCGCTATAACTAAAATAAAAGCGTTCTTTTCTTTAACTTTTCTTACACTTCCAAAACCTAAACGTTTTTTAATGTAAAAAGCTAAAGAAGCATCTAATGAATGAAATACAATAACCAATTGTTGTTTACTACTAAAATGACCATCACCATCTATTAAACCAGCCAAATAATGTCCAAATTGAACATCACTGATAGGTTTCAAATGTTTAGGTATATGTTCAGAAATGGGTTTTACATTCTCTGCGTGAACTACAGTTTCGTTGCGTAAAGTCTCTGGGGTTCCATTTTTAATATTAAAAATGTTACCTGCTGATTTACTTCCTAGCCCTAAGGGGCTGGCTTCTGCCGACCGGATTAAAAAATACATTTTTTTATAAATTTTTATATTCATAAAAATCGTGGCCGGCACGCTTACCACCAGGGGGCGCGAAGCTAGTTTTAACTTTTTTACTGTAATCTTAAAAATAGAGTATTTAAAACTAAATATTGAAGTAGTCCCAGCATATAGCAACGTTAAGAAGCCTATATATTTAACCTCTGGGTGCATCATATTGATTATGCTTCAAAGGTTTACCCTTTTTTATAGGTTATATTTTTATTAAAAGTATTAGATTATTTAGTTAATTTTTTCTTTATTCTACATATTTTCTACTAGTTTTGAATTGTTTTTTTTTGGTAAACCGTTCCCTTGGGGCCCTGGAAGGGGGGCCCCTTCCAGGGCCCCAAGGGGAACCGAAGTCAGGCATACTATTTTGTCCTTGGAATGTAAATTTAACGAGTTATAAAAATTCGAATAGTGAATTGATTTATTAAATCAAATATGTTTTAATTGGTTGTCTTCGTCTCCTCCTGCCATACTTCGTTAGGCTACGAAGTATGGCAGGCAGGAGGAAGGCAGTGGCAGGCCAAGCCAGCTCGACAAAAAATTTTAAATTACAACTAATATGTATAACTAACTTAAATAAACAACTAAAAACAAGTAATAATTTTAGAGGCACGCCCCTAATTTAAAATATCTTTTTAGGTACGCACAAAATATAACTTATCAAAAGGGTAAGTATTTGCAACATAAATTTATATGTTGGACCATATCTTTAAACACCAGTGGGGTGCTGCGTGTGAAACGCAGCGGGGTCCCACAGGTTCCAGCCGCCTTAAAGGCGGCGGCCGGAACTAAATTTAATCATAATTATTTCATTTATTCATAATGATATTTCAACTTTTAGCTAGTAAGGACTTTTCAGGTGCAATATGAGCTTTCATACCTTTCAATACATAAAATTTAGGTATTAAATGTAATCGATTATTTTTAGCAGATCTTGAAGGACATTTTTTAAAATATTCGATTAGATTAAGTATATCTTCTTTCTTAGTTACATATCACTTAAAGGAACCCTGCCCACCTCTATCAATATAAACATAACCACCATATAATTCTACTAAAGGTGTAAGTATTTCAGAAGTCTTTTGACCCGCTGAAATAGATAGTTGTCAAGTAGAATTATTAATAGAAACAGAACCATCTGCATCCCAAAATCCGGATAATCAACCGTTATTTAAGGTTAATTTTTCAGGGTATTTTAAAGTTATGTCATATTTAACACAAATATAATTTAATTGTATTAATCTAATAGGGTTTCTTATCTCCCCATTTATATCGTTAATAAGCTTTAGTAAACCTTGTTTATTATGTAATCTATATCTTAAAGCACTAACACCTGATCTTAATTTGATTGAACCACCGTAAATATTTTTTACAGCTTGTATAGCTCTTTCATCTCTAATATCCATAGTAATCTCTAAGCTTGCATAACCTTTTTTAGATAATAAAAAACAACCATCACCATCTATTAATCCTGCTAATCACTGTTTATATCTTAAATTTTTATATGAATTGTTATTTAAATAATGAATTCTCTTTTGGTTGTTTAACAAACGTATGGCCTCTGAAGTTCCTACTTGCGTGCTAAGCGCGTTGGTTACTTGCGAATTATCGTAAATTTCTGGGATTTTTACTATTACGGTATACAATAAAATATAACTTATGCTAATAGTACCTAGTAAATATAAAACGAACTCCTCGCTTATAGTTTGTTGCGATAAATTAAAATTTAAGGGCCACATTTGACCAAAGAATCCATTTCTTCAAATTTAACTTACCATTCTTATTGATGTTCTCTTGTTAAATCCCGGTACCATGATTTATGGGCTTGTGTATATACATGTTAAAATATATATAGGAGAAACCGACTGTACATTGAGCAGCATTTCAGCCACCCACTAGTGACCCAGTCTGTAGCGGTCACTTAAATAACCGACGGTCTTTAAATGAGAAAATTTATTGACCGTTAACACTAGCATTGCTAATATAAATAAACTAAATTTCCTTATATTAACTAAAATCTAAAATACTTATAGTTAACATGAACAACAATATACACTTAACAGTATATACATTGAACTTAAGAGTTGCAAATAGCTGTAGTTATATATTAACTAAGTTTAAGGTATATTCTTTATTTTGCGAGCTTCTCCTACGTAGTCAGGAGCCTGCCATACTTCGTTAGGAGGAGTCCTTGTTTTAGCCCTTAGTCCGCTTACGGGCGTGCTGGGCCTTAAAAAAAATATATTGTTTTTTTTTATAAATTTTTATATTCATAAAAATCGCCAGGGGGCAGCGGAGCTGGAGCCGGTAAAAAAACTAGAATTATTTGCTCTTTTAGATCTTATATATATTTTTACATCTGTCTTAAGAGCTTCATAACTTGCACGTTAAACCTTAACTTGTTTTCCCTTATATCTTAATCAAATTTATTTATTAATCTGGATTTTTCTATCATTTCTATTCTTTTAACTGGGTCTAAATGACGTTTATTTAACAAATCAGTATGCATTTCTTTTCAGAAATTATAGGAAATAGCTTTTTTAGAACATAATGTATGTTTATCAAAGTAAGGAAATATGTTTTTACAATTTTGTACTCCTCCTATTCTATATTCATTTACATTATCAGCTGAATGTTTAGATACAATTCCTGCATTAAATAAAACGCACAAATGTTGTAATATTGCTATATTTTCTTCTCATTTTTGAGATATATTGAAATTAAAGCTAAACCCTTTATCTTTTCCAATAGAACAAGTGAAACAACCTTCAGCGTCCGTAAATCCTGTTAGTCAACTATCTTTTAAACTAGGTAAAATGTCTCTATGTTTTAATTCTATAGGATCTAATCTTATTCTACCTTTAGTTACTCAATTATTAAACCCTTTAACGAAGTTTTCAAATTTGGTTTTTCTACTAGGCAAAATAATATTACCATTAAATAAATGAACGATTAATTCTATTTCCTTTTTATTTTGTGTAACATATCTGCTAGTATTAGCAGATTGTGGAATTACTTTACCAAACCCTAATGTTTCATTTATGAATTCTAAAACTTTAATATCAATATTACCTTGTGTAATAACAAAGACAAGATCACCTCTATTGTTTACAATAAAAGATCCTTCACCTTCAGTAAATCCTATAAATCAACTTAAAAATTTATATGATGGAGGAGTAATATTAGGTAAAGATAAAGAAAATTTATCATAAAAATTCGAAAATTGAAAATTTTCTGTTACAGTGATGTAGTTACAATTTAGTAAAGAATTAGATGATTTGTTAAAAACATAGCCTAGTGATAAAGAAAAAATAAAGATAGGAACTAAATATATATTTTTTAAGATATATCTTGCACTTCCTCAAAAATTAGTATGGAAGAAGTCGACTGTACATTAAGCAGCATTTCAGCCACCCACAGGTGAACCAGTCTGTAGTGGTCAGGTAGATAACCAACGGTCTTACTTATAATTAGCTTTGACCGTGCCACCCGCATAGCTATATAAATATAGTGATTATATGTAATTTATATTTATACTTATCCATATGATAAATAATCCTTTTTAATAAAAAAAATGTTTTTTCTATTATCATCTAATTTCTTCTACCAGTTTGTTTAGATTTAAGGATTATAACTAGATAGTAGTATCTTTTTTGATAGGGCATACACTAGAATAAGTATATTAAATTAGGCATTACCCAAACAAGAATAGATTAAATAATATAGTCTTTTTGATATAAATATCTAAAAATTCATAAATTTCTTTTTATGAATAGCATCTGCTATATTATCACAAACTACTTTATATTTTTAACCTCTACTTTTAAATATAAAGTATATAGTCTCACAACTAACTACTACCTTAACTTTTCCTATTAAATATCGTACTCCTGAATAAAAATCTTAGGGTGCAAGCTTTCCTGTGAAGGATCACCTGCTAAGTCCTAATAAGTATTATTTTTATAAAATATATTTACAGTTTTAGATAATTCTCTCTTTATCAATTTTTTGTATTTAATTATCCTACTTATAAATAGCCGCGGTTTAAGTACAATACAAGGGTTTATTCCCCCTTATATATCTATCCCAAGTTCACCACTAATAAAACGCTTAAATTAATTAGCGCTTATATAAAGGATTAATAAAAAAACCATGTCACTTAGGTGTAAATAATAACCCTCTTTCCCCCGTCAACGAAGCAGATTCCAGCCCGCTGTATGTAATATACAAGGGCAGCTGGAACTGACAAATTATTAACTACTTTAAAATAAACCCTTATACCTAATATGTTGTAAATATTCCGGTACTAAAAACCTAACAAAACCCAAGAAGATATTATGGTACCTTAAAAGCTTATCTTATTCACTGTATTTATTTACAGTTTTAGATAAACTTATCAACTTTTGTCTTTGTATTACATCCAAATGTTCTTTTTCGCTTATTGAGTTACGAATTTGCTTTCATAATAAATAACTAGAAGCTTTCTTAGTCAAGAATGTGAAGTTAAAACCATCAAAATAATTAATAAGAACTAAACTATCAGACAAACCACTAACTTTATAATACCAGATGTTGTCAAAATAATGTTCAGAAACTTTACCTACTTTGAAAAGTTGAACGAATTTATCTAAAACTATTTCTTTACTATCTGCTCCTTTTTGTGCTAAGTCAAAGGACAGTTGATAAGAGTTATTCTTTTCAGAAAACCCTACATGAAAACAACCCTCAGCGTCTATAAAACCAATTAATCAGCTATCATCCAAAGATATTTCCTTTGTATAATTTAAGGGTTGAATATCTTGATAAATATCTGTAGTTAGTTCAAATTCTTTAAGGGATTTAAGTGCACGACCTCTAGACTTTTTAATACTCACATTTAAATTTTTTAAAAATTCATTAAAAGATCTAAGTTTATCAGGTGTTCTAATATTACCGTTAAATATTAAAGAAATTAGATACAAACCTAATTTGTCTTGTATTACAAAACGAGAAGTAGTTTTTCCTTGAGTTATAACTTTACCCATATTAAGCTCTTTTTGTATATAGTCTAAAACTTGCTTATCTCGAGAATCTTGAGTAATAACAAAATGAAGATCACCTCTTTTAGCACAAATAAAAGACCCATCACCCTCACTAAACCCTATAAATCAATTTAAAAAGTCAATACTGGGTTGTTTAAATTTACCATAACATTTAGAATTTAATTCGTAATATCTCTCAAAGTCATTTTTTGTTGTCCCTTCTGTAACGGTAGAAAAGGACCTTCGGCTTACATTAATAAGTAACAATTTTCCCTCACTGAACGAAGGAGAAAACTCAGTGGGAAAGGCAAAGGAAAGATAAAGAGATATTGCACTAAAACAAAATAATACCTGATATTTAATTCAGGTGCATAGTAAGAAAAGATGCTGGAATAGAATAGGATCACCACCACCAGCTGTTTCAAAGAAAGATGTATTAAAATTACGGTCTGTTAATACCATTGTTATTCCCTAATATATCTTGATCTACTAGACCAGGTCTCATGACAATAACGTCTCAAAATACAATTAAGGTAGATACTTAATATGTTACCATATTAATGGGACTATATATTATTTGTATAAGTTATAAAAATTACCTAAATGATCTCAATTAAATTCTGTTCTTTTATTATTCATTTTTGATTTTATTTCAATTATAGCTTTTATAGATTCTGGTTTAGTATTTGATTTGTTTTCAAAATATGTTAATACTTTTCTTCAATCTCTATAATTTAAGTATTTACTTGAAAATAACGGATAACTTTATAAATAATCTACTAATATTAAGAGCGGATCCTTCGGAGCCTCCATTTAAACTTGTAGTTCTTACTCTGTATTCAGGATTAGGTTTATCACCTCTAACCTCTTTAACAGTAGTAGATAGTAAATCTGCAATTAAACTTAAATATTCATAATTATTTTCATTATTATGATCATTTTGTCTTTGCGAAACTTCAAATTTACATTCCATTTTAGGGTATTTTGAAACAGTAGTAGTTCTAACTGAAAAGTGTCCATCAGCATCTATAAATCCTGCTAATCAGCTATTATCTTTTATATTACTTTTATCTTTTATTTTTTTCTCTATACTTAAATCAAATTTAATATTTAAGAAATCGATTAATTTATATAAAGCATTAATTTTAGGTGTTCTCATATAACCATTTATTATATTAACTACAAGAATTATACCTTCATAGTTATTAATTGTTAATACATAAGCATTCACCCCTTTTTTTCTAGAGATTGACCCATGACTTAATTTTTGTTGTATTATTAAACCCAAAGGTAGATCTCTTAAATCAAAAACTATTTGTATCGAAGGGTAGTACAATTTACCTTTAGGCGATCTTTCTGTTTTAGGTACTATTATAGATCCATCTCCCTCTATTAAACCGGTTATATAACTAGCAAAATTTTTATTAAACTTGTAATTTTTATAGGTATTTTGGTGTTTTTTAGACGTACCTCTAGAGGTATTTAGATATTTTTTATTTTCATAGTAAAAGAGCTTTGGCGTATAGTCTCTGAAGATCCTTAATAAGTTTAAACTTATTAAGTTTCCTGCTGATAAAGATATAATAAATGTAAATATGTATAACTCTTCCCAGCAAATAGCCAAATTTAAAGCCGGCAGAACTTTACCGGCTTTAAATTTATATCTTTTAATTAATTTTAAAGTCTAGTAGATACTCAATATGTCACCATATTGTTGGGACTATATCTTATTTATGTAATAACCTTAAAAATTATACATAAATTTTACCGTTTAGTCTCTGAAGACTTAGTAATAATATTATTACTAATTCCTGCTGATCGAGTTAGATTTAACTTTTTCCAGCAATTTGGTAAATTTAAAGCGGGCGGAATAGGTTTAATATTTATAAACACTAAAATGCAAAATACAAAGGTAACGCGGCTTTTCTTTAATAATATATAACCTCTTAAAGACGGCTTTACGAAACATTAAAAGTTTTATTACTTTGCTTCATAAGATCCTCTTAACTTTAATTTATATTCAAAGTGAGGAATTATATAAGGACTAACTAAATTTTTAAACTTTTCCCAAGAATCCTTTTTAATATAAATCATATATTGCTTATTTCCTTCCGCAGGGATGAAGCGCCCTTTGGATTTAGAACTCATTCGCGTATGTATTGAACAATTTAGATCAAATTTAGTTTTTAATGCCTTAACTAATAATTCAACTTCTGGTAATGTAAAATAATTTACATGTAATACAAACCCAGAACGATCTGCTGTACCATCATCCATTGCTCAATAAGCAAGAGATCTAGCAGTAATCAGCTCTATAATATTTTGAGGTACTATTTTTCTACCTTCTTTATAAAATAAATCATAGAAGTAATTAAAAGCCTCATAAGTCAACGTATCAAAAAATATAGACTGATGAGTTTTATTTTGAAGCTGAGCATCTTTAATTTTAGGTGTCATTTTACAGAATTCTTGAAATAAAGTATAAAGGTGAAGGATATAATCCTGATGTTTAATACTTTGTTTAAAGTGCAAAGAAGTATTTTTGGCTCTTTTACGTATATAAAGATCACCCAAGACTAAACCTATTATGATCTCTTTTAAATCTGAAGGTATTTCTTCTAAAGTTAAATTTTTAGGTTGTTTGTTTAAAGAAAGGGGGATAAGGCTTGAATTTAAAACATGGGAAATTAATAAGTATATTAGTTCACCCGCTAGGACAGGTAAAGATAATAATAATAATACAGCGGTAATAACTACAGCTCATCCAAATAAAGCTAATTTGTGTAATTTTATACCAGGAGTTCTCATATTAACTATTGTAGTTATGACACTAAATAATGTAATTTCTTACATTTTGTGGACTATCTCTTCAGCAAACCGAAAGCTCGGTTTGGTGTAAAACGTATAGTCTCTGAGGATCCTACTCGTAATAAAGGTAATTACCCTTGGCTACGCCACCCAGCAGAGCTTCGCTCCGCGTAGGGATTATTTTGGTTTCCTGCTGATTGTCCTTTGTTACATCCATTAAGATTTTCACTATTCAAAGTACTTAAGGCTTTAGGAGTTCCCAGCATACAGTTTTAATTTTATATAAATCTCATTTCTTTGTTGCTAATTAATATTTATTAATTCTTTACAGTTTTACAAATATAACCTTTATATGATAGATCTGTATTTAAACGTTTTACTAATGTCTTTTGAGAAGCAGAAAATCCTTTACTTTTTAAGAAATCAATACATTGTCCTAAACTTTCAAATAAAAGTTCTTCCTTACTTATTATATCTATTAATAAAATGGCTTTACTTGAACCATTAACAGGCTTTTCTTTATTAAATTTTACTCTGTCTCTTTTTAACATTAAAGCTATTTCAGCTAAAGTCATATCAGATGACCTAGCAGTAGAAACCCTTTCTCTTAAGAATAAATATTTACCTAAGTAATAAGTACCTTTTGTAAGGTGTTTAGTGAATGTCAAATGACTTATATTAAGTTTAGATATAAAATCTTTTTGTTGTGTAGTGGAAAAATAAAGTCTAGATTTATCTCGGTTATAAAAATATAAAGCTTTAGAATTAGACCCACTAGGATTATTTGCGATTCTGACCGTATTTAAACTAAAAGAAGGATCTAGTAAATAGTATTGCTCTAAAACTATTTCTGGTCTGAACTCAGAGTAATAAGGTAAACTTATTACTTCTAAAAGAAATTCGGATAAACCTCTTTCTTTTATTAAGGGAATTAATTTACCAGTATTTTTATGCGTTTGATTTAAATAACCTTTTAATCTAAAAGATAATTGTGAGGATGAACCTACATATTTTTGACCTGTAGTTAAACAAGTAAATATATAAACACCCTGTGTTTGAACCTTACTATGGGGTAAGCCCAATTTATCATAAATTAAATCTAAGGTTTTTTGTTTATGTAAATCCGAAAAGACTCATTTAGGCATAGTTAATAAGGAATTTAAAGTATCTTCACTAACTAAAATATTAGCATATGCTAATATTTCATTTAATACTTTTAAAGTTACAGGTTTACGACTATTTATTTGAGCATTAGCTAATTGATGGACAAAAACGTTTTTACCTTTTCTTCCTAAAATAAGACCTCAATCCTGCTTTTTATTAGTCCTTAGGCTGCCCTTAGGTTCTTCAGGGTCTTCTTCAGGTTCGAATGGGTTTTCTTCATTATCATTTCCTGCGCAAGCTACACCACTATTTAATTCCTCTTCTTCACTTTTTTGTGAAGCGGATTCCTCCTCTTTCGGAAATACCAATTCATCATAAGAATCTTTCCCTCCTTGGGTGCAATAGTCGTTAGATTTAACTAACAATGTAAAACTTTTCTCATCTATTCATCAGAAGGTTATAATGTAAATAAAGTAAATATAACATAATATAAATATAACTAATAATTGTAAGCGCAAGCCGAAATTTATGGCTCCAAGTAAACTGCTAACACCGGATAAATGAAGAGCAAATATAGCTAAATCTACACTAGGCCCACTATGACTTTGAACTCCTGATAAAGGCACGGCTATCAAATTTATCAAGCATAATAATAAACGGTTATTCTTGAAAACAAATTAAAGATAAAATAATTAAGATAATCAAAGCAAAATTTAATTAATCATCTTCTGTATTCAGAGAGTTGGCAGTGGAATCAAAAGAAGAAGGTTTTCTTCCTTTATTCATACCTGCTTTTATAGCAATAATTTCATTTAACCCTTTAGGAGTTAAATGGTTTTTATTCTGCATTATTAATGCAATTTTACATCAATCCATATAGTCTAAATATTTAGAACCTATTATTTTATATTGATGGAAAAAAGGTATGATTTTACCTTGAATATGTGAAAAATTACCTACGGTATAGTATAATCAAGGACCTCTAGAATCTTTTTCAATAAAACCACATCCTAAATAAGAAATTAAACTTTCCAGAAGTTTTTCATCCCTAGCATGCTGAGTTATTTGAAATACTAAAATAGATTGAAATCCTACTTTAACTGATTCAGATTTTTTTAAAATAGATTTAAAACTCCCATCCCCAGAAACAAACCCTGCTAATCATTCAGAATCTGGTATTAATTTATTATTAATCACAGGTCTAGGTGTAGGAACACATTGTGGGAAAGCGGCTTGTAATTCCTCGGATAGACCTTTATTCATAGAAGCTTTCAGGGATACTATTTTTTCTAATCCTCCTTGTGTCAAATGTTCTTTAGTACTCATTAATTCTAGAACTTTTTTAAATAGGAGATAATCCCCTAGTTTTTCAGTAATTAAAGAATATTTATCAAAAAAAGGTAAAATTATTTTTATAATTTGTTCAGATGATTCTATTCTATAACTAAAAGTACTATCACCACTCTTTTTTATACTACCCGACCCACCAAAAAAAGCTTTAAGAGACTCTAATAAAAATAAATCTCTTTTATCGAGAGTCACAGAAAATAGAGCGACTACAAGTCATCCTGTTTTGTACTTAGAATTTTTTCTAATTCTAACCATAAATGAACTCTCAGCGTCACTAAATCCTACTACTGCTCAAGGATTTAAATTAGAATTTGCCTCTTTAGAAGAATAAAACCGTTTATTTGTTATACTAGAAAGGGCTTTGACTCGATAACTTCTTTCGAAGCCCGTTAGAGTACACCTTAACATAGAATTATTAATTAAAGTATTTTTCGACTTCAAATTAGAATCTATGTAGCTACCGTCTACTCGTTGCTCTTTTACAGTAATACTTTTACATATGACTGACTTAGATCCGCGATCACCCATTTCGTTTTCACTCATCTTTTGACTTGTTACCTTGTAAAAATCATTACTTTTTCCACCTCCGAATTTTCATTCCAGGTTTGGTACCAAAAGTTTTAGGGCTTCCCCGGAGTTTGGTAGCTTTTCCCACATACGTGATTCCCTAAATCACTTGGCAGGATAAAGAGTCCATCCTGTCAAATTATATTAACCTTACCATTCTATAAAGCTAGTAGATTTATAGCTTTACAAAGAAAAGCAAGCCTCGTTATTACTAACCCTGATTACATTTAACAGTAAAATCTGTTGAATTAATCTCAATTAAATTGAGTTCTTTTAGTGTTCATGCTATTTTTTAGGGAGATTAACTTTGATGTACCTTCAATAGATTTATAACTTTTTGATAATCTAATTTCATGTGCTTTTTTTCAATCTAAGTAATCTTGATGTTTAGAACTAAATAATGGGTATTCTGTTAAAGAATTTATTAAAAGATCACAAGATTCTTTTTTAGTAGTTCTTACTTCATAAGCTAACTCTAGATAATTCTCTTTGACTCTTTTAATTTCAGTAACATTCTTTACATTAAGAAATTCTCTTATTTTTTCCATTATGTTAAGATTAGTGTTTTGATTCTCGGGTATTTCACTGTTTAACCTGTAAGATTTTTTTTGAGAAATTCTCATATAGCACTTTACAATTTTCGCTATACCATCAGAATTTAAATCAAATCCGCAATAAAAATTACCATCGGATTCTAGAAATCCAGCTAATCAAGCATTACTGTTTAAGGGGCTACTATCCAATTCTAACTTAGATAGTTTAACATTATTATTAGATCTAGCATTAAATCAATCAATTAGTCTATGTAAAGCTTCTATTTTAGGTGTTCTCATCTGCCCGTTAAGTAGTACAGCACTAAGATTTACTGTTAGAAATAGCAGATGTTATAATATATCTCTTACGAAATAATTTCCCGTTATCTAAATTATTTTTCATAGAGTTATGACTACAATTTAAATCTTTTCCTGCATTTCTTAAGGAATCATAAATAGTTATTTCCCCTGTTAAGATATCTTTAATTTGTATATTAATACCTTTTACCGGTTGTTTTGTTCTATTGGATTGAAGAATTTTTCGTTTTTCTTTAGTGTCGTCCGAATGCTTTCTACCTAGCATGGACTCACTTATTTTTTTTATAGTTTCTTCAGTATGTTTATAAGTTTTACCTAATGCAGCTTCTCTCAATTTGGTTATGGTTTCTTCTGATCTATTTTTGGCTATTTCAGACATTTTTTCTATTGATTCAATAGTATGTTTATAACCAAAAAGAGAACCAGCCACTTTTAATATATTATACTCTGGGCTTAAATTATCTATATAATATTGCTCTCTTTCTATTATCACAGAAGGTTCACAAAATTCTAAAATTTCTAATTTAAAGCTAGAGTAACCATATTTTAATAAAGCTCTACAAATTAAACTTGATTTACTTGCTCTAGTGATATATTTTATATTATAGTATTGCATAAATCTTCTATATAAATCTACACTAGAACCTACATAACTTTTACCTGATTCAATATGAGTTCAACAATAAACTCCAGATTTACTTTTATTATCATTAAGAATAGATTCTTTTTGAGTATCTGCATTATTATAACTTAACACTGAGGACTTGCATTGTAAGGTAATTCCTGTCAAAAATTATAGGATTTTTATTATAAATCTTTCGGGACATATAGGAAAGACCTAAGGTAGGAAATAGTTAACTCCGAGCTCATTCCTAATTCTTTTTAGTAATTTTATATTTCCTACGAAGGACACTTTCTATTAACCCTGCTAGCCCGGGGCGGGCTAGTCCCGCATCCGTGGCAAGGCCCCGGAAGGGGACTAGATATCCTCCTAAGGTCTTTCTAGCTGAAGTATCAAGATTAGGTGAGGAATTAAAACTAAAGGAAGGCTCGGATATTTTATTTAAAATACCTACCTATAAATATAAATCCAGATTAATATGAAATACATACTTTCATATGTACATGGACTATATCTTCATCGTCTAAATGTTTAGACGAGTCTCACGTATAGTCTCTGAGGATCCTACTTGTAATATGGTTTATTACTTTGGTTTCCTGCTGATTGTCCATTGTTATATATCTAGAATTTTCACCAGTGAAACAGGCTTCAGCGCTCGCTTTATAAAAAAAAATCGATTTAGGCCGAAGCTAATTTCATAATATAGTACCTAGAACTTTAGGAGTTTCCAGCATACAGTGAGATTCAATTATAGTAATTACTTACTACTCAGGCACAGGTAAGTACCAGCTCCACCTTCTATAACGGCAGAAAAAACTAATAATAGTAAACTAGGTATTAGTAATCAATAACTAATGTTATTTAATCTAGGGAATCTTTAAAATTAAGTAATTTCTTACCCAAACGGACTATGTCTTCATCCAACTTTTTATCTTTACCTAACTATCTAGTTTAGTTAGAAAAATTGGAGTTTTGCGTATTAATGCATAATTAATATACATTCTTAATAAATTCATTTTACTAGCTAAAGAATTTATTAAAGTCTCTGAGGATCCTACTAAAGTATAAAATACTTGTTGGTTTCCAGCATAATGCTCCCATGTATGTATTAGTTTTACGACTAATTCAGTATATTATTTACTTTATAACAGTATTAGAACTGTTCAATTAGGTGTCAATACATCTGTTGACTGAGTAAAAAACTCAATTTCGAGAGGTTCCATGCTTATAGCAAAATAATAATTATAAAATTTACATCTTATAACGGCATTCCCTTATTTTATTTTCTTGTTCTCTTAGTTTTTGTCCTTCCTCCTTCCTCCTTCCTCCTTCCTCCTACGGAAGGAGGAAGGAGGAAGGACTGACTTCGTAGGAGGATAGCAAAGTTAGAATAAAACCCTCCACAAATTTCCTGGTAGGATCCATACTTCGTTAGGAGGAGAAGTCAGGACACCCTGCTGTAAACAATATTACAGATACTATTTTAGCCTTGCGCACACTTACGCCAGCTTGCTAGCTCAAGGAGTGTGCTAGGCGTCTAATAAAAAAAAAAATATTGTTTTTTTTTATAAGTTTTCTTTGATTGACCCTGACAAGGGTCAATTAAGAAAACGCGCAAAGCGAGCTGTATAAAAAAAAAATACTATATCTCAAAAAGAGGTACGTCTATAAAATGCTTATAATAATAAATGTTTAGTAATAAAAATTCTTTAAATGATCTCAATTAAATTCAATTCTTTTTGTATTCATACGACTTCTTACAAGTTCTACTGTATTTATTCCATCAGCAGTTAAATGTTGATTATTAATAAATAAATTTGCTACTTGTTCTCAATCTTTATAATCTAAATACTTACTTGAAAATAAAGGATAGTTATTAAAATAATTTCTTAGAATAACTAAAGATACTTTACTAGATGCGGCTAAAGTATAATAAGTATTATTTGATTTCTGAGTTTTAATACATAAATTACAATTTAGGAATAAACATATTTGATTCAAAATATCATAATAACTTTCATTTGTGATAGGATCTAACATTCTTTGTTCTATTCTCAATCGACAAGAAATTTTCCTTTTTTTTGCACCATTTTCTGTTTTAGTATATTGTACAGAAAAACTTCCATCTGAATCTACAAATCCACTTAATCAACTACTCTTCTCTAAATTATCTTTATTTAAAGGTAATTTTTCTAGTTGAGCATTATGATTTTTGTTTAATCAATCTATTAAGCTATGAAGTTTATGTATTTTAGGTGTTTTTAATTCACCGTTAATTAAATTTACAATTTTTTTTAAACCTACAACAGGTGAAACAACTAAAACACAAGCATTATCTCCATGTTTATATCTAATAAATCCTGACCCTATAATATCTAAGAATTTTTTACATAAAGCCTCATTTTTTAAACTAAAAGTTATACAAAATCTAGGATTATGAGCTTTACTACCTTTTTGTTTTTGAATTCAAATATGCCCATCTCCTTCAAATAAACCGGCTAAGTAAGAACCTAAATTATTGATATTATTATGGTTAATATTTACATTCGCTGCTTCGCACGCAGAGGTACTGTAATAAGCTCTTAATTTTATTTGGTTAAAAAAGTATAATAATGAGTTTACAATTAAACTAAAAGTACAAGAAAAAAGGAGGCCTGATTTGTTTGCCATATCAGGCCCTCCTACTAAAAGAGGCATTAAAAAATTCATTTTACTGTAATCGTTAAATTACATTTGGACTATATCTTCATCCGGTTTTGTTGTCGGAGTATAACGTATAGTCTCTGAGGATCCTATAAAAAGTAACTTTTTTTTCGTTTCCTGCGGATTATCTATTTTTATTTTTATTGGTTTTAAGGATCGTGTACGTTAAATAAATTTTCACAATTCCTACAATAAAACTTTAAGAACTTCCCGCATATAGTTATATTTTTATAGTAATATTACTATTACCTTTGGCAATTCAATTTATTTATTCTAATTTTTATCTAATAAATCTAAATGAGAAAAATCATATACTTTACGTTTATTATTAAATTGGTCTTTAATTTTTTTTATTTCTAAGACATTTTCAGCTGTTAAAGGTTTACCTTCACGCAATCTAATTTGTTCCACTACATATTTTCAATCTTTATAAGCTAAATATTTAGAAGATAATAAAGGATAACGATCAAAATATTCTATTACTTTTTGATGACTAATTGCATTGTGAGCTATAACCATAAAAGCGTAAGAAATTTTTGCTTTTTTGGTGGCCGTTCCCCCTTTTACCACGAAGCACTCTAGATCTAGAATAAAGATTTACATTAAGAGAAAATACAAAGACACCTAATAGAAATATAAGTTTTACCCTCGCCTCCTTATAATAAACAGAAAACGGCTACGCTTAATTTATTTCTAATAAATTTTATTGTTTTCTTTTACTTATAGTATGATAATAAACAAAAATATATTTTTGTTTCGACCTTTAACTATAAAGCGTATGTTACTTTATACTAGGAAACCTTAGCAACATACGTGTTAATATAAGATGCCAAAAATAGATTAATTTTTTTCTGGTGTAATATCATTCATTCTAGCTCTATTCATTCCTGATTTTATCTTAATTATAGTATCTAAACCTTCTTGAGTTAAATGCGCCTTGTTTTCCACTAAGGTTTTAGCTCTTAAAAAATCTAAATAATCCTTATGTTTAACCCCTTGAATATGAAATTTATCAAAAAAAGGAATTATTATATTACAAATATCTGAGAATTTAGTAACTAAAAAACATACTCTTTCATTAGCTAGGTTAATTACACCGCAATTCAAATAATCTATAATACTTTTCATTAAATCAGTATCTCTATTATGTTGAGTAAGGCCTCACAAGTTGATATATTAACTGTGTATAATAACCAAGTTTACTCTTATCTACTTTTCGAACTATAACCATAAAAGACCCTTCAGCTGAAGTAAATCCCGCTAATCAGTAAGGATCTTGAATCTTACCTCCACCTACAACTGGTCTATTTATTGGCTTAATTTCAGGAAAAGCTTCCTTTAACTCATCCGATAGGCCTCTATTTAAAGAGGATCTTATAGATACTATTTGATGTAACCCTTCAGATGTTAAATGCTGTTTATTTATCAACATGTTAACAACCTCTCTAAATAAAAGATAATCTGCTTGTTTTTGAGTTATTAAAGGATATTTATCAAAATGATTTAATATTACTTTGAAATCTTTAATAGAATTTACTGAATATTGAACATATTCTGCTTTTTTATCATAAATATTACCAACCCCGAAATAAGATTGTATTTTTTCTAATAAAGCTTTATCTTTTTTATGAAGGTTTATTTGGAATGCTGTTTCAACACGTCAGCCTATTTTATATTTACTGTTTTTACGTAAAGTTATTAAAAAACAAGCTTCACCATCACAAAACCCTGTTACAAAAAAAGGATTAAGATAATTATGTGCAACGCTTACAGAGTAGGCGCCACAATCTTGTGGCACAGACCCTAATAAACTTGATGTAGAAAATTTTCGGGTTAAATTTAAATTAGCTACACTAGTGTTATTTAGCTCCTTAGGTATGAAGGTAGATAAATAATTATTTAAATTTTTACATAATAAACTAGATGTAAGTAAATTTTTATTAAGTTTAGAATTAATATCCTTTAAATTATAAGTACGTCGGGGATAATTTAAAGCTAAATTATAATAATTTAATCAATGTTCAAACTCTAAAGAAATTTTCCCTAGTAAAGGAAAATTATTAAAATATTCTATAAATATAATCATACTTTCGGGAGAATAGGCTTCAATTATAAAAGTACATTTTTTATAAGAGGTATTTTTGATTTTCGTTATAAAAACTGTTTTTAAGTGTTCACTTATTTTACAGAACAATAAAGAATATTCAGCAATATATAATTCAAATTCTTCAGATGGTACTATAACATTTACTAGTAATCTATGTCTTAATATTATTTTAGATTTATTAGATATTGTTACATAAAATCTAGTATTGTTGTTAGAAAACCCAGCAAATCAAGCATTACTTTCTATAGAAGATAAATCCTGACCTAAAGGTCTGATATTCATACTAAAATTTTTATTATATCAATCAATAACTTTATACAATAGATTTCTTTTAGGGGTTCTCATATAACCATTAATCATATAAATTAATTTAATGAAATCCTCTTTATTATTAATTTCTCAAATAACGGAACTATGTAATTTACATAAAACACCTATTTGCAATCTAGATATTAACTCCTTAACTAAATAATAATCACTAAACTTAAATAGTATCAATAATTTTGGTGTAGCGAAGCTATGCCTCAATTTATTTTCAACTTCAGTTATATTCTTAGGTATAACAAAAGTACCAGAATTTTCAATTAAACCAGCTAAATAAGAATTTAACATATAATTACTATTATTTGAATTAGTAGAATAACTACGTATAAAATTTAAACCATGGCTTGCTTTCCAAAATATATTCACTTGATTAAATAATAAATTTTGTGTGGCCGTTCCCCCTTTTACCACGAAGCAGACATACATATTTTTGACTAAGGCCAAGGCCCCGCCGTCTTTTTTAGGGAAAAGATATCTTGCGATTTTATCTAGTATATCAAAATAACTAGCACCACCTTGTTCAATAGAAACTTCTCTATGATAATTTTGTCTTAACTCTAGACGGAAAAAAGCCTGAACTCTTTTGGAAGTTATTACACCTTTTTTCTTTCTATCTGTTAAAGTTATAGAGAAATTTCCATCGCCATCTGTAAAACCTGCTAATCAAGCATTACTATCAATACTAGATAAATCTAAACCTAAAGGTTGAATATTGATATTCATATTATCTTTATATCAATTAATTGCTCTATGTAAAGCTTCTAATTTAGGTGTACGCATGTAACCATTTATGATATTAATTATTTTAATAACATCTTTACTATTTTGAATACTTCATAAAACACAACCCTGATTTTCTTTTTTATAAATACTTCCTACTTTAGTTAATAAAAATAGTTTTTCAGCTAAAGAAATATCATTTAAACTAAAAACTATAATTATTTTAGGTGCATATCTTTGAGCTTTGGAATTAACATTGTGAATAGCAAATGAACCGTCTGCTTCTATTAAACCTGCTAATCAAGGCCCCAATTTTTCACGTAATAAATTTGTATCATCATTATCTCTTTGTAAATTTAAAGTAGAATAAAAATTATTTTTGTTTTCTTTACCAAAACCTCCAATTAATGCTGGCATGCAATGTAACTTCATCATTAACTTTCATTAATGTATGGACTATATCTTTACCTTTAAATATGTAGCACGCATGAATTTGAACTCTGAATGAAAAAAAACACTAACTCTAAAGATACTATCAAATAAAAAAAATTGTTTTTAAACAATTAAATAAAAATTTAATTACCTAATCAATTAATTAATCGCACTACGACATCCAAAGTTACGCCTATTCAATCAACCAATTCTTCTAAAAACATATTTACTAAGGTATTTCACGTGTAGTCTCTGAGGATCCTACTAAATAAAAGTGTTTAATGCAAACAAAAAGTTGTTTGCCCTCTTATCTTTGGTTTCCGGCTGATTGCCTAATCTTTTGGAATGTAACTGTATTCTACCGCTTTTCTTTTAAAAGAAAGTCTGCAGTACTAGTTTCAAAAGCTCTAAAGGTGTTCCAGCATATAGGGAAAAGAAAGTTAGATATCTCTATCTAACCCGGCCATGCCTTTATATTTAATTTTTGTGCACGTTACGCAACACTGCGAAGGTTAATTTGAATTTTTGTAGGTAAATTTTCATACACCCCGATAATAACCAGATTTTTCCCCTTTTAGGTATTCTCTTATAACTTGACGATCCCCCTTAAGGTGATTAGCTAAACTGTTTAAAGAATGAAAGGTTAAATTTTTTCGACTATCATCTTTAAACTCAGCTAAAATAGCTTTAGCCGCGGGATGTTTAACAATATATATTTCTCGTTTATCTACAACTAATTTCTGAATTTGATCTAAACTAAGTAAATTAATATTAGTTGATTCCTCTATTAAATCTAAAGAAAATAAAAAAGTGTCTAAGTATAAGCAACCTAAAGTTATACAATCATTTAAAGACGTATGATGAATATTTATAGTATTATACATGTGTTGTTTAGATTCAAATATATATAATAAAGTAAGATCTTCAGCATTATACACATAGACAGGCACACCCCTTTGTTTACGGAATCTATCTCGTATTTCCTGTCCCATCGGTTCATGATATCCAGAACTACTAGCTACTAAATCTACATTAAGGTTTGGCTTTAAACTATCAATAAATTGTTGCTCTAAACGTACTACTTCTTCTAAACTAGATTTTTCATCCAAAATATAAATAATTAAATTCATATCTTTAAAACCATGTTTATTAAAATGACGTAGAACTCTACGCGCTTTAGTTTTAAGAATAGAAGGCATAAAATAAGAGCTTATTCTATTATATAAGTTAATAGAATGACCCACGTACATATGTTTACCATCTAAACTTTCCCAGATATAGACACCTTTTTGTTTCTTAGACACTTTAAGTATAATATCTCTATTATTATAAGGATCATACACCACAATCTTAACATACTTACCTTTTGGGTTTTCATTACCCTCAGGGTCTTTATTACCCCCAGGGTTATTATTACTTGTTATTATAATAAGGTTATTATCGTTTTTTACCTTCCCATTTTGCGCACAAGATTGCGAATTAAAATTAAATAGAAAAAATTTGTTGACCATAAAAAATATCATTAATATCGCGTGGGCTGTTATAATACTATTATATAATTGATTATCTGCAATATATTGTAAACCAGGCCCACTAAGTTCCATTCTAATAAGAACAGAAAAAGCTGTTCCTAGTAACCCTGAAAATAGTGCGAACATTAAATATAATGTTCCTATATCTTTAGCATTAGTAGATAAAAATCACCGCTCGAACCATAAACTTATAGAAGATTTTAATTCTATTGCAACAAGTTGCTCTTTCCTATATTCTTGATCCTTAATGAAACACTTATACATAAATATTCTTCATTTATAATAAGTACGAGTTTATTATAATTTCATAAATTTTAATTTATGGTTATAAAAAGAAACTAGATAATTATACGAATATTTTATAGAATTATGGAGGAATTGAACCTCAAACTTAAGATCTGCAATCAAAGTGTAGACCAACTACATCATAATTCTTATATCTTTTTACATTGTCACTAATAATTTTTAATAATAAAATTACTGCTGCTGACTTCTCCTCCTTCCTGCCTCCTACGGCAGGAGGACTGCCTCCTGCCGTAGGAGGCAGGAGTAGGCAGGATGGCAGGGCAGGAGGAGGAATTTAATCCTATACTTCCAGCGCTGTTTTAAGTCGCAGATTTCAATTAAAGTATAGCTTTTAACAGGGTCTGAACCCATGTACCTTCAACTGTCTCGTTTTTCCCTACACTCTATTAAAGGAACTTATAAACCTTTTAATAGAGGAGATGCAGCAATTAAATAGTTAATGATTAATTAAATATAATAATCAATCATAATGCTTAATCGGCTCCTCTTATAACTTTAAATACTAACTCATCAATTCATTACATTGATGATCGGTTTAACTACGCATAAATTGCTTGCATCTAAAGTTGTTCTCAGATTCTACACCTTACCATAAGACCTACTCGGGGGTGGGTGAGCTTTTACCTCAGTTCTCGCCTGCCATACTTCGTCAGGAGGAGTCCTTTTAGCTAAACAAATGGCTATCTTGGGCATAAGTATCATATTAATTTTATTAGATTAACTAAATAACTCTACATCAACAATAAAATTTATAAATAAATAGATAGTTATAATTATCTATTTCTACCTATCATAAATAGATAAATATAATTCCCTGCGAAGCACCCCCCCCCCCCCCCTCCCCCTAACGAAACAAGAAAGCCCAGCTCGCTCTAGCGAGCGGAGGGCTTTTTTGTTTTTAATCACTAATAGGTTTATAAAATTATACCTAGAATTCCTCTCATTTCATCTTACAACGGTTAGCATATTCTTTATAGGTTAACCTAATCCACCGCCTGCTCGTCACAGACTGCGTCCATGATTGTGCGTGTTTACTCCTATTTTTATAGAGTACCACTTATCCTTTATAGGTCTATTATTCTCACCAGGTGGATAGGACTTATCCTATATAGGTCAACTTAACCCACCGCTTGGTTGGGGCTTCGCACACACGCTGCTTGGTTGGGGCTTCGCACACACGCTGCTGCCTTCCGTAGGACTGACTTCTCCTGCCTCCTCCTGCCGTAGGATGGCAGTCCTTCCTGCCTCCTACGGCAGGAGGACTGCCTCCTACGAAGTCAGTCCTTCCGTAGGAGGAAGGAGGAGGAAGGATGGCAGGAGGAGAAAAGATGTATAAATAAATTGAAATTTATTACTTTAATAAATATACATTTATTATAAACGAAGGACGTCTATGTTTAGATCTATAGTTCAGGATCAAGCATATAAGTGTGTATAAGACTTGAACTTATGCAATAGTAGCCGTAGTACTATATTCTACCATTAAATTAACACACTTTATCTTTAATTTTATATAAAATTAAAGATAAAAAAAAGGGACTAACTCGCTATTAAGAGCGGATCCTTCGGAGCCACCCATAAGCATCATAAATAGGGGATGAACTGTTAGAAGTAATCAGGATATATACTATAAAAAAAAAAAATATATAAGCAATTTATGAGCTTGCGCCTTAAAAGATACACAGTTAATCACCTCCATCCGCCTCAGATATATCAGGCATCTCACAACTTTGTTTCTCTAAAACATAATCTAATGGTGAAGAATTACCTCCTACATTTTCATTTGAGGTACCTTGATTTGAAGAACCTTGACCTGAAGAACCTTCACCTGAAGAACCTTCATTTTTTTCAGTTTTAACCCTTTTACTATTAGGTTCATCCTTTGCTTCATCCGAAGAAAGTCTTCTTTTACTATCAGAAACAGAACCTGGATCATTTCCTCCTGTTTCTGTAGGATGTACAGATTCGCTTTTAGTACCAGTAAAAGTATAATGACGGGCAGATCCTAAAGAACTCAGAGTATCACTACTACCAAATCTCCCTTCGCCTCGTCTGCTTCGAAATTCTACCCTAAGCTCATCAAAACGCTCAATAAAAATATCATGGGTACGCTGCACAGAGGAAGGTGAGTCAGGACCACCGTCATCAGGATCACGTACCATATTTTTGACAGAACTAGCATATTCACGAATATACTCATCCGGTACTTCTCTAACAGGAGCATCAGTCATACCATGCATCCCTTGTTCTCAATAAGAACGGTTAGAGTCTGTCGCATAACCAGACTCAGAAGAACTTCGACTTTCCGACTCAGAAGAATTTCGACTTTCTGACTCATTATGATTAGAGTTACCTTCATCAGAATTCTGTGTGCCATCATTATTTAATAGATAACTACTTGTGGAAAATGGTTTTGCAAAAACTCTAGGAATAATTAATGAATTAGTTTTCTTCCGTAGGACTGCCATACTTCTGGCGTAGCACAGAAGGCAGGAGAAGTGGGCCAGCGGAGCGCGTAAATATTTTTCTCCTCCTGGCTGCTAACGAAGTATGGCAGCACTCCTACGAAGTCAGGCAAACGTGTTTAGAACGTTTTTTTTTCTAAAGATAGATCGACTAATGTATTTTCTAATATACTAAGTAAAGGAACTATTATTACAAAATATGCAAAATATAAAACTGTACTTATTTGTCCAAATTCTATAAAAGGAGATTCGACATGTTTAGCTCCTAAGCTCATTAACACTAAGAAGTTCGCTACAAAAATATAGAAAGCTATTTTACCTAAAGGTCTAAATTGTAATCCTTTGGATCTACCTAAATCAGTTATAGGTAATAACATTATAGCTAATATCGCACTGAACATAGCAATTACTCCTAAAAGTTTATTAGGAATAGATCTTAATATAGCATAAAAGGGTAGTAGGTACCATTCAGGTACTATTGCAGGTGGTGTTTGCATAGGATTTGCCCAGATCGAATTAGTCTGACATGATGTTATTCCTTCTAGCACCCTGACTCTCAAGCTTATTTCTTAGTTAAGGGTACTCATAAGTAAAGAAAAACCAGTATTTTATCTTCCTTGCGTACTCGTAGTTAGCCTAAAAATTTTGGTTAATTCAATCTGAAATAATTTTATCTCTATATTGCACAGCAGCTGCTAAAGCTTTATCTTGACCGTCTCAAGTTGAACACATAAATGCCTTATTAGACTTCGGTAATTTCAAAGTAGAAGGGAAACGTACTTGTCAACCTCGAACTTTGCGGTCCGACGTATATATAAAAGAAATATAGTATTCTCCCTCATCCCTACGAGCAGAAGCTGCTTTTAATCAATCCTCGATACGATCCATTCAAACTTCTTTATCTGTGAAACGTTTATTAGTATTTGCGTATATTTTATTAACAAGCGCTCTTAAACCAAAATAAGTGTGATGGCCTCCTGACTTAACCAACCGCTCTACTCAAACTAATAAATTAAAACTATCACTTTTTCCGTACAAGAAATGTGAAGAATTTTTCAACAAAGGAAATAGAGAATTAAATACATTATTAATTCCTTTAACTATTAAAGTGCACGTAGTAGCACTTTTCTCCAAAGAAGTTTTAATATTAAGTGCGTTTAAAGTGTCAGTCATTATTTCCATAATATATTTATTAGATTCAGTATTAGATTGTACTATATTAAATAAAGGACAAATAACCACAGTGCTATTTTTCTCTTTCCATTCGAGTTTCAAATGTAAAGAACCATCACCTAAAAAGAATCCCAGTATAAATAAGAAAGAAGGTTTTATAGCATTATCTTTATAAGAAACCTTGGGTAATTCTTTCAATAAAGCCGGATCTAATTCTAAAGAAAGTAATTTCTCTTCTAAACTTACTTTATAATGAGAGGAATAACCAGTTAAAGAATAAACAAGGCTTACTAAATGAACTTTAGACATATTATCCGAAGTCTGTTTGATGTGATTTTTTAAAGCATAAATTTTATTTAGTTTAAGTATAGCACGGTATTTTTCACCATATAGCGTAGTGAAATATGGAACAAACACAGAAAAGAAAGTATCTCAACCGGACAATCTATAAGCGATAACAAATTTACCCAAACTATTTAAAGTTATACTAAAAGTCCCTTTGTTACATAAAGCTTTGTTTAATCTAATAAAAAATTTGACACTTTCTATCGAAAACAATTGAGTTGCCGTGCAAAGAGGATAAAAATTTAACCCAGATCTAAAAATACCACCAATATACCCTTCCGCTTGCCAGAAACCGTTGGCAAGTAAACAAAATTCTTTATCTGAACCACCTTCTGATGGATCCGAATAGTTTTTTAGGGTCAAAAATAAACTTTTAACTTCAGAAAGAGTCATTAATTTATTACCTACTTTTCCTTTAACGGTAGATTTAATATCGTTTTCCGGTTCAGTTAGGTGAGATTTATCTTGATCACTAGAAGATATAATACTTTCAGTCTTTAAGTAAGTATAGAAAGTAGCTAAATAACAGATATGCCTGACTAAGGCCTTCTCCCTAAATAAGTTTAAACCTATCCATTTAACGGAACCTTCTCGTAAAAGAACTTCCTGCATCCTTTCAGATGGGGCTTGACTATATCTTAAGCTTGCGCCAACCTACATTTAGTCGATGAACTGCACACCATTTATTATTGGTGCTTGGCTGCGGATTACCCATTTATCTATATTCATAACTATTAGCCCCCATTCATCCATCCACCCATCCATCCATCCATCCATCCTTCCTAACAAAGTTAAGGATGGAAGGAAGGAAGGACGATAAGTTTTATGAAAAGCTTTAGTAGCCATCACATAAATAATCAATTTCGATTTTACCATACCCCGAGTCATTACCTGGGCCATAAGATGTATTACTACTCCTACTTGGTTGAGATTGCTTTAGGGACTTCCCGCAATTTGAAGGTTTAATAGCCAGAAGTTCATTCTGACAATAACTAAGACTCCTTAATTATATAATTATCACTATCTCCAAGATAATTAGGCATAAAGAATACAAATAAACTTAATACAAATATAAATATAAATATAGTTATTAAATCTTTAAATAAGAAATAAGGGGCAAAAGGTAATCTGTCATAATTACCTGATACACCTAAAGGATTACTTGCGTAACAAATTCGACTGTACATTAAGCATTCTATAAAGAATACCCACCGGCGACCCAGTCTGTAGCGACCATATTTTATACAAAGTAAGGATTAATATGCCCGACGGTCTTGTATTAATATTCGGTGCTTCTCTCTCAGCCCTGATATATTTTAACTCCATCCTAAGCGACTAAGAGAGATATTAATATTTTAACCGTTTTCACCAGCATTGCCAAAATATAAGATGGCGAAGATCCTATAATTTAAGTCTCCTGTCGGAGACTTAGAGATAAATATTTATCTCACGACTACTTATATATATTACAATCCTAATTTGTAGCGCATACTAGGAATTATGTAAGGTACAACTAATTCTTTTAATAATGGCATAGATTCTAGTTTAATACATAATTGATAATTATTTTTATTTTTACGTATCGTGCTTTTTATATTAAATCTAGTTTCTAAAGCTAATGATAATAACATTACCTCTTCTTGTGTAAAACAATTCGTATGAAGTCTAACCCTGAATCTGTGAAAACTACCACTCTCACAAATCCAAATGGCTAAACCTAGAGGTGTTAATAATTCAGCTATATTTTTTGGTACTCTTTTTTGCTTATTATGACTATAAAACAATTTTCATAGCCATATTAAACTTCTATAACTATACGTATCAAAACGGTAGCCTATATACTGCAATTTATCACCCTCTTTAAAAAAAAGAGGTAAGTTATTAGTACAATAACCCCTTTTATTAAAAAATTCGTATAACCAAAAGATATAATCCTTATGTGCTTCAGATTGTTTAAATCTAAATCTAACACCTCCACTTTTTTCCCGCTCAAATAAGCAACCGCCTAGTAATAAACCTACCGACAAAGAGATCACATCATGGTTATGCGGACCTATTCTTTTAGAAGGTTTAAAATTAGGCAATATAAAAGCTAGCTTTATTACTTTATTAGAAAGTTGTCTTCTCGCGATCAAGGGTAGTCTAAGTATACACCGAGCATTATCGTGATTAGAAGTGGAGGATAGTTGGATTGATGTAGATTTTATATATTTAAATTTAGGGCCAAGTATAAGTTTTTCCTTTTTATGACTCTTTACTCTCATTTATCACTTTCTTTATTAATAATTCTTTATTACCTACTCTTACGGGTTGATTTTTACCTAACCTTGTGGTAACTGTACGTGGAGCTAAGCCTAAAAATTTAGCGCATTCAGATATAGAATCAAATGTATTAAAGACTAAACCATTTTTTTCTAGGAGTTCTACTTTAATATTACCGCTTCCTGTGTAATATTTATTTAAAGACTTGATGAATACTCTTCCATCCTCTTTTATCTCCAGATTAGAAGGTCCTCCTAATAATCTTACAATATCCAATTGAAGGGCATCCTTTTGGGCTTGACTCATTCTGGATTTGTTACTTGATAATCTATTAAGATTCATTTGACTAAAAATAAGATTTATAACTCTAACTCCTTCTTCAACATAGTGAAGACCTAATTTTTTAAGTTCTAAGATAGTTTTTCAGTCTTTATAGTCTTTTTCTTTTTTAGAATGTCAAGTTAAAGAATCAAAGAAAGGTATTAGCACATTAGTTATATAGTCAACACGACTGATAAATAAAGAATTTATATCCTCAATGCTACTACGAATTCTTTTATCTGATGATATAGATACCGCATGGCTGTGGTTACGTCAAATACGGCTTACACCTAAATTAATAAAGAAATCTTGTATAGCTTTCATTAAATCTGAATTATGCTTTTGAGTCAATGAAAAAGTTAAAGGGAAATTATTATTTTTTTGAACGGAAAAGCTACCTTCCCCCTCTACAAATCCTAAAACTCAATAAGGAGTTATACGTAATTGATGAGATTTAGGCATAGTAAATTCAGTTCTCAAGCTATTCATTCCAATTTTTATCTGAGATATTAATTCTATGGTTGAAGGCAATTTTGATTTAGATGACACATATAATTCAAAGGCTTTTTTGTGCGGAGCGTCTAAATAATTAAGATATTTGGTAGAATTAAGTGTAAATTTATCAAAAATCTCCAATAATATAGAAAGATCTTTATGTTTACTTACACGGAAATTTGCAATTTTACCAGAAGTATCTACTTTACCTACTCCTAAATTTTTTTGAATTAAAAGTAAGACTTCTAGGTCATCAATATGTAAACCAATTTTAAACTCAAACTCATAACCAGATTCTTTAACTTTTTTAATAAAGAAAGAAGATTCCGCGTCAGCAAATCCTACGAATCATTCCTTAAAATCATTTAAACTACTCCCTACTAGTGTACATTGTCTTCTGGCAAGTAGACAAGGTTTATTTATGGCAGAAGAAGTACAACTATAACTACGAACACTTACATTCGTGTGAATAAATTTAATACTACGACTTCTACAAAATTTTACGGCTGTGTAAGCTAAAGAAACACGAGATAGCACACTAGTTTGGATAGCAGTGAAAAAGTCAAATATGTTTAACCAGACAATAATAATAATAGTAGTTAAATCTATAAAGAGTAAGTAAAGAGCATAAAAAGGTAACATTAGGTAACAAATAAAGATACCTTTTCTAAACCCCGCTTGATCATGGAGTGCTATTAAATGCATTAAAACTAAAGCAGCTAATACAAACGGTAATACAAAATGTAATGCGAAAAATCTATTTAAAGTAGCGTTATTAACACTGCATATGTGTTGATAGTCTCCATAATTTTAATCAATTATTCTCACTATTCGCAATAAATTTCTTTATTGATCGGACTATATCTTGATCTAAATTATAAATACATAATTAGTAGTTTGAAGGTATTTTTATTTTTTTATTATATCTATCTATTGTTCTTAATTCTTTTAACCACAATAAATATTGTAATTTTTTGTTACCAAGTAATTTAACAGGTGCAAATTTAAGAAATTTTATAACATTCTCTATCGATCTAACACCTGTTACTTTTAATTTATAACAATTAAACTTATCACAATGGATAGCAGTAGTAAAAGAAAGATATCTAGCTATAGCAGATAATAAAATTTCCGCATCTTTTTGAGAAACATCAAAGCTAGCTACTAAATAATCTTCATCTTTTTTTAGTTTATATATACTAAAACAACCCTCAGCTTCTATAAATCCTATTAACCAAGATGAAAAGTAAGGAGCATTTATTATTGATTGAATATCATTCAAAGATTCTGTACCTCTAGTATAAGGAGGTAACTCTTCATATTTAATAATATTAGAGGTTAAACAATCTCTAAATCTTAAATAATCATATTGTTTATTAGAAAACATAGGATATTTATCAAAAATAGGCAAAATAAATTCTTTTAAATGGTTTTTATTTCTTATTCTTAATGAAACCATTTCTATTTCTCCTCTATTTCTAAAGCTAATCTCTCCTACTCCTAATAAACTTTTGATTTTATATATTAATTGAACATCTTTTTTAGATAATTCAATCCCTACTTCATATAATAAATAAATACCTTTTTTAGTTATAGAAAAATAACCATCACCTTCAAATAAACCTACTATGTAAGCATACGTTAAAAAATAAATTCTTAGACCTTTATTATCGAGATTCTCATTCTTCTTAAAAGAATTATAAAAAGTTGTACGTAATTTTAGATTATTTTTCCACATCTCTTCCCATATTCATATTCTTCTTAATCTTTATAATTTGAGCTAACCCTTCTTTGGTTTTATGTAAATCCTTATTAACAATTTCTTGAATTTTTACAAAATCCTCAAAGTCTAGCTTTTTAGCTCCTATTAATTCTCCTTTAAGTATATTTATTAAATTATTTATTTCAGACCTTCTAGTAATTGTTAAATTAACCATAGAATTTCTTTCATAAATTTTTCCTCAACCTAAAAATTCTTGTATCTTTAACATTAAACCCGAATCCCTACTATGTTGAGGAAGAGAAAAACTAAGAGTAACTGCAAAACCTATTAAATGTGTAACATTTTTTCGAACTAAACATATAAAAGTACCCTCAGCTTCTATAAATCCTATTAATCACTTTTTATTAATAGCCCCCCTGCAGACGGCGACTTCCGTAGACAGCGGAGTCGAATAAACATTTACTTCAGGTCTTTGTACAGGTGTAATATCAAACTCTTTTTTAAGAATTTCATTTAAACCATTATTCATAGAAGCTTTATAAGCTAATATTTCTTTTAAACCCTCAATTTTTAAATGTTTACCTTGATTCATTAAATTTACAACTTCTTTAAATAACAGATAATCAGCTCTTTTTTTCGTTAAAAGAGGGTAATTCTCAAAATGAGGTATAATATTGTTTGTAATATCTTTAAGGGATCTTACTGTATAAATCACAGATCTATTTCCTATTTTATTATTTTTAATTTGAAGTGTACCAACTTGAAAATAATTTTTAATCTGCTCTAACAATAAATAATCTTTAATATGAAGATGTATGGAAAAAATAGGAACAACTACGTACCCTGCTTTATAATTATTATTTTTTAAAATAGAAATAATAAAAGAAGATTCTCCATCAGAGAATCCCGTAATATAATAAGGATCTAGAATTAATTCTAGACCTCCTGCGTTTAGTCTCTGAGAGGCTTCGATAGTGGAAAGACTTCTAACCCCTGCCGATTGTCCCCGTGCCAGTGGGGTAGGGGCCCCACAGGTTTCACCCCCCCTGGGGGGGGAAACTATTACAATTTTCACGTAAACAGTTAAAAAAATTAAAAATAAAACGTATGTAACTACTATTATAGGGGATATTCCAGCATTAAGCAGGATTTTTAATACCACGTCACCGTGATATGGTCCTAAGTGTTTAAAACCTCCTCAAATGACCGTTTAATTTTGTATAATTTTTAATATATACTTATATCCTTTCAAATATATTTAGACTATGTCTTAAATTTTATTAAATGCGCTGTATATAGCTAACATTATAAAATCTAGGGGTTATCGTGTTGAGCTTATTGCTGGTTTAACTCACTCATTAGTCGTTGAACGCCCTTAATTCATTTTAATAAACCGAATTAAGTTCCGCTACAAATAATCTAATAACCCGGAAGTCTAATTATGTTATTAAATGTTTTTGTAATTTTCCCCTTTTGCCTCTAAATAATAATTTTATTATATTTAAGGAGCCCATTTTACAGTTTAGGGTAATATAATTTACTATAACGTATAGAATTTTGTAAATTATTTAATCATTTTATATATTCAATATATTTTAACCCTACTAATTTTCATATACTACCCTCCGGACGTCCTAGCACAGGGCCAGTCCTGGGCGTCCGAAGGAGGCTGATATTATTTTCTAAAGACCTTTATTTCATAGCGTCCTTTATAAGGTTTAGTGTAATTTTTACTTAATTTAAGTTTCTCATATTTAAGAATTTTATCAGCATAACTTCCTATACCTTCGGCAGCTTTTCTTATTGAACTATATTCCGTGAAAACCTTAGTTTCTAAGTCAAGGACGGTTACTTTCATACTCTTCTTTTTGGCTAAAACATTTTTATTTAAATTTGCCAAATGCTCCTTTAATATAGCTCTAGTAGCCTCGCTATGTTTAACTCCTATTCTGGCAGCTTTTATTTTAGCTTTAACACTTTCTGAAAGAACACGTCCAGTTAAAGTTGCTCTAATTTTAGCTTTAGTCTCTTCTAAAACTGCAAAACCAGCTCGGGATCCGGCTATTTTTAATATATTATATTCTGGTTTTAAATAATCAAGATAAAATTGTTCTCTTTCAATAACATTTTCACTATTACAATATTCTAGTATCTCTAACCTGAATTCAGAGTATCCATATTTAATTATAGATTTATAAATTATACTACGTTTAGCCTGACTTTCTATAAATCTTAAAGAATAATAGCTATAAAGACGTCGTCCTAAATCTAAACTAGAGCCAATATACATTTTCCCCGATTTATTGTGTACCCATCTATAAACTCCTGATTTTTTTCTATTGTTTTTAATTGCAATTTTTTTATTTTCAGAAGCGTTATCATAAATAACTACTGGGGTTACATTAAAGCTAGAATTCGAAATACCTGGACATAATCCCTCCCCCGAACTGTAACATCGTAATTGAAAAATATTATTTAATACTATGCTTTTTAATACTATGCTCTTTAATGCTAGGCTTTTTTTACATGTGCTTCAGTATTTCATGTTTTTTTTTAGTTTATCTACCTTCGTAAAGGATAACTCTTGCGAGTGGACTCAGAGTCGAACTGAGTACTTGGAGGGTGAAGCCCCCTATTTTTCCCATTAGACTTTAAATTATACTCTTAAAAAAGCATATATAAAGTTATTGATATACCTAATTCGAGGCGAGTAGTGCCTCATAAAACGCAAAACCTGTTTTATCTTCAAAAAAGAAATTAAGTACACCACTATTAATTTTTAGCAGAGTATCCTTCTAATAGATGTAAGCCTGAAAAAAGACCTGAAAAAAGAGAGCAATCATATTTTTAACTTTTTGTTTTACGATCAGTTTCAACCTTAAATCTAAAATTAAAGCCTCAAAGAACTAAATCTATATTATTTGAGGCACAAGCTTTAACTGCATACGTAGAATAGCGTTTAACTTTTTACACGTCTAGCCTTTTCACGTTTAATCTTTTCTTGTTGTTTTAAGATTCGCTTAAGATAATAAAAACCCTCCCTTTTAGACATAATTTTTCGAAAATCTTTTTTTACTCTTTTATAAGTAAGAGGGTTATCTTTGACAAACTGAACAACACCGGGATATAGTGAAGGACACAAAAATCCTATGAGTCAATCTTTTAAGGAAAAATTTAAAGGATGTAAGCCTTCAAAAGAAAAGAAATTTATAACTGTTTGTACATCAGATTTAGAACTAACCCAAAACTGATTGAAACTATTAGTAGTGTCTATTTTTCTATTAGTTTTAAACACTAGTTTGAATGCTTCAAACAAATTTGTATGTATTCTTTGTTTTAATTGAAAACAACCATCATTATTACTTTTAATAAAGAAAGAACCCTCTGAGCATGAAAATCCTACGATTCAATTTTTCAAAAAATGTAATAATGTGTATCCATTTGCATCTTCAGGTAATTCAAATATATTTTCAATATTATCTTTTGAAGGTAAATCATCAAACACTTTTATATCATTTTTTAGTATATGCATAGCTAGGTTAAATTGATTAATTCTAGTTTCAGTTAAAAAGAAGATATTATTATGTATTAATAAAGGAAATAATACTTCCTGTAATTCAGTTCTATTTATTACTAATTTACAACTTGGACTTCTTATATCTTTATATACATTTAACTTACCTAACTTTAGAGTAGAATGGATATATTCTAAAGTTGAAATATCTTCAGAATGTAAAGAAATAACTAATTTCATTGTTATGAATCCTTTAGTTGTTTTAGTTATTTGAATATAACCATCACCATCTATTAACCCTACTAAAAAAGCTAAAAAAGAACTAGGTATAGTAACATAATCTTTCTTATCTAATATTTTATTCATTTTCTTTAAAGCGTTTTTATGAACATTACCTATTGTAGGTAATATTGAATATAATAAAACCATACTAATACCCAAAACTGTAAATTTTATTGACTCAACTATATCTTGTCCAATTCATGGAATAGCACTAATAAGGTTTGTAATACAAAAATAACCTATCATAATTAAGTGGTTGTTTTAAATGAACGTGTTCAATTTGAGTTAAGAGTTTGTATCTTTATTTCAAAGAAGAGTAGACTTTTATTCTTTTTATATACTCAAACATAGTTTTATACCGGTTATGTATCTATGTGTATTCTATTTCTACTACTAAGTATCCACATCCCCTGCTTGGTTCACTATGAAATAAGGGGAAAGGATACGAACCACTAACCTATACTTTTGTGCGAAGCAGGCGTAGCTGTAAATAGAATAAAACGATAAAAATAAAGATTATTCACCTTTTAATTCATAATTTCTACCGTAATTCATACCAGATTTCAAAGTTAAAACTTTATCTCACCCTTCTTGAGTTAGGTGGGCTTTGTCTTTAATTAAGAAAGCAGCTTTAACAAAATCTAGATAATTTAAATTTTTATCCCCGTATAAAGGATATTTTTGAAAAAATGGAATAATAATATTAAATATATCCTCAAATTTTGATACAACTACTACTTTACAATTTATATTACTAGTAACCAATGTCCCACAACCTAAACTATAAAGGATTAAATTTAAAAGTTCTTTATCCTTTTCATGCTGAGAGATTTTAAATTTTAATTTTACGGTTTGCCCTAATTTTGACCCGAGGTGTTTTTGTGTATGTATCATAAAAGATCCTTCAGCTTCTGTAAAACCTGCAATTCAATGAGGATTTAAAGATTTAGGTAATAGATTCTCAAAATTTGAAGTTGAAACTGGTTTAATGTTAGGGAAACTTTCCGCTAACACTTCCGTCAACCCATTACGCATAGCTGCTTTGATAGATAAAATTTCGTAAAAACCTTTATCCTTAAGATGCTCTTTTTTGTTCATAATTAGAGCTACTTTTTTAAAAAATTCATAATCTTCAGATTTTTTGGATAACAAAGGATATTTATCAAAAAATGGTATTAAAGTATTAACTATTTGGGGTAAAGATGAAACAATGTATGAGCAAGAATTATTTTTGCTCTCATAGATACCTCCTACTCTTCCTAAAACTTCTCTTATTTTGCTCAATAACTCCTTGTCCTTAGAGTGTAAATGAATTTGAAAATTAAGGCTGATAACTCAACCTAATTTCATTCTTTTATCTCTTCTAAAAAAAACAGAAAAGCACCCCTCTCCGTCTACAAATCCTGTGACAAAATAAGGATTTATGGTTAAGGGTATTTCCTTCTGTTCCATATTCGCTTTTTGGGTAGATATTCTAACATGAAAGTCTCTTACACCAAATAAAGTAATACATTTGACCACTTTACACAGTAAATATTTCAGATGTATACTAGGTTGAAGGCGAGGTAAAATCTTACTTAAATAATAAGTGTGAGCACTCCTCCTTCAGAGGGAAGAAACCAAAATAAGAAGTAAATAGATTCTAAATACAAACTCAAAACCCGACACTTCCTCTTTTTCGTTCTTTCTTGTTCTAATTAAAAAATTAGACTCTGCGTCACAAAGACCTACGAATCATTCTATAAATTTTGTATCTAAAGATAACTCTGGTAATTCTTCATTGACACCAGATGATAAAACATTAATCTCATTAGTTACACTATTGTCTGCGCAAGCGACCTTAGATTTGTAAAAGGTAGCTACAAAGTAATAATATAAATCTAAATAAATTTGAGAGTAATATAATAATATTGGTGATATTAAAAAAGTAATACATTAAACCTTTGTTTCTAACAACCCAGTATGAAGAATTTATTAACCTAAAATAAGGTTTATGCTTACGAACAATACTGAAATATTTACTGATATTAAAAAAGGAAGGAGGCGCGACTCTCCTTTCACTAAATTTATTTAATGGATTGGACTATATCTTCATTTTCTTAACCCACATAACAAGTGTATTATTATGTAAAAAAAGTTCAATGTACCACGTATAGTCTCTGAGGGTTTTAACATACTATGTTAACTTCCCTGCTGATTGTCTTATAATCATAAGAGTTTCCAGCAATTAGTGGTATTTTTCTACAGCTATTACTTCGCTGTTTAACCGTAGCCAAGTTTTTAATTAACTTATTCTGGCCGATATTAGCCCTAAATGTTTAAAATAAGCAAACCCTGTACTTTATAAGTAAAACATATAAAGCCTTGTGTCTCTTTATTTAATCAAAATTTCCCTTTTTACTTCTTAACTCTTTATCTGTGTATAATGAGAGTAGTCTTTAAAGAATATACTCAATTACATATAAATCCGTTACCTTTTATTTTCATTATACCTATTGTTAATAACAAAGGCGACAAGAATCCTAGAAAAAAAAGATTAAAAATAATTCTAAAAATAAAGAAAAAAAACTCCGACTGTACATTAAGCATCATTTCAGACACCCACCAGTGGACCAGTCTGTAGCGATATTTTACTCTACCGACGGTCTTTATACTAAACAAATATATTTGACCGTTTTCACTAGTGTCGCTGCAATTTTGTAAAAAAATATAAATAAGATAAGAAATATATAAAATGTAATAGATAAATAAACTAATTAATAAAGATAATAATATATAAATGAAACTATAAACTAGTAGATTGCGACGGTAATTTGAGATATAATTATCTTCTTCGTATCTCTGCTATAACTTTATTTAAATAAGTTGTATTATCAGCTCATAAAGGTCTATAGTTGGCTCTATGTCAAATCAAAATTTCATTAGCTTTGGTACTTTCACTTGTATTTGCTCTATGTAGTTCATCTTGACTCATATTTCCCATAGTCACAAACATTGGCCTACGTGTAATACCATACCCCGGAGGCGACATAATACCTGAAGTTTTTTGTATAAATACTCTAGCCTCATCTCTACTGAATAAGTCAATTATATTCACTCTACGTCTAAGAATTTTATCCGTGGCCTTAACTTCATCTAATTTACGAAGTATATTATTAGTTATAATAATGACTTCTCGTCCTTCAAAAGGAGAAGGACTACCATCTGCTTCTCTTTTAATAGAAGGAGAACGACTACCATCTGATTCTACCTTTATAGAAGGAGAACGACTACCATCTGATTCTGCTTTTATAGAAGGAGAACGACTACCATCTGATTCTACCTTTATAGAAGGAGAAGTCACAATAACGACTTCTCGTCCTTCAAAAGGAGAAGGAGAACGACTACCATCATCCATATATACTCGAAAAAATCCGCCGATTCAATTAGTTATTTCCTTTTTATAAAATAAAATAAAAGATATAACATTATTAATTAATTCAGGATTATAACTAAGTATTATTAATAATAACGGCCATACAATAGGAAACACTAAGTGAAAAATAACAGATGTAATGAATATTATAGATAACTTATTAATGGAAATATTGCCCTTTTTGAATAAAACTATTAGTAATGTTATATTAACTGAAATAAAGCTAGATATAAATATTGCTATTATATAAAAATCCGGTCCTAGTTTACCGAATATAATAAAAAATGGTAATTTTAAAGCAAAATAGCAAAATAGCCCTAGGGCTAACAATTTAAGTGTCTTGCATTCCCTTCACGTTTCCTCTTACGGCAGGAAGATGGACTCTATCTTCATCATATAATAAACTACCTGGGTGGCTAGCTTCGCTAAACCAATGGGGTAGGGGGGAGAAACTAAAAGAAAGCACGAGCTTTCCTGACTTCGTAGGAGCCCCCAAAACAGATTTTTAATAAAATATGAGTAACACGTATAGTCTCTGAGGATCCTACTTATAATATAGTTTATTATTTTGGTTTCCTGCGGATTGTCCATTTTGTTTTCACAAATCTTAAAGATTTTTACCGTTCCCCTGGGGCCCTGGAGGGGGCCCCCTCCAGGGCCAGGGCCAGGGCCAGGGCCAGGGCCAGGGCCAGGGCCAGGGCCAGGGCCAGGGCCAGGGCCAGGGCCAGGGCCAGGGCCAGGGCCAGGGCCAGGGCCAGGGCCAGGGCCAG
>Ga0233342_1000002_pt1 | contig 122809 bp, 58 predicted proteins | sample GEONDECOMP273_FD_180706 | JGI IMG/M metagenome (GOLD analysis project Ga0233342, IMG submission 180706) | Leaf litter microbial communities from Shasta-Trinity National Forest, California, United States - GEON-DECOMP-273 | ecosystem: Environmental > Terrestrial > Plant litter > Unclassified...
CTACTATAGTATTCGATGAATAACGCTGACTGAAGGGAACCCTGGACAACATAGCTGACTAATTCATAACAGGCACCAAGTGAGCTTGGAACATATTGAAAAAAACCCTTGCCCGATGCGGACAAGCACCGTAGGACCTTTCATTTTTTTTATCTATCATTTGCGGGATGCCCTTTACCCCTTCAAAGCACCTGTTGAAGTTCCATTGGCCAAGAGGAGGATAAGGCCACCCGTGTTCCCCACCATAATAGAGTATAGGGGCGTTCACCAAATGTCTACACATCACATTTTATTTATATCTTGGTTAAAGGTGAAAGGCTGGCGCGGGACTTGCTTCTGGTGTGAGAGACAAAAGATATATATATATATATAATATAAAGTAATATCAGTTTAGGAGGGGAAAATACTTGCACCGAGCTTTCTAGAAAGGGTATGAATGAAAGATAAAGTAAATCTAACGGAATAAAGTGTATCTGTTTATTCTTATATATTTCATAGGGAAAAGTTATAGTAGATATGCGCGCACAGCGGCTGTATGCATGCATACGGAAGCTAGTAGTGTAGTTTTTATAATAGTGTTTTTTTTTTAATACACTTACTGTATAGAAGAGCAAGTGGGAACTCCTCTTACTCTTTTAGGATAAGTATAGCTAGAGAATAGGAGGGTATCAGCTAAGGCAGGAAGGTAAATATACTAACCTATCCTGTATTCTTATTGTATATAAATTTATCACATCGGACTTCGGACTAATGGCAAGGACGTATCAATGCGATATTGTATATTAATAGGTTGTAGCAGTATGTCTGGCTGCTAGGGCGAGGGCCATGGCGAGGTATCTAGTATAGTTCTACCAGCTAGGTCTTCATTCCAAAGGGCACAACAATAAGCTTCTTAACTGTAGCAGGGAGAGTTTTATGTTGTATTTGGATGGGCACATTTTCTTAACCCATGGAGAGGGAGACCAGCCCATTTACTCTTCTCTTTTTAATAAAAAGGACTTATTTATGGCAACATTATATTGTAATAAGTTGTAGTAGGTCTAGCTGCTGCTACGGCAAAGCTGCTGTCTTCTTATTTATTTTGGAGAATTGGATTCAATTCTTTGAACCACTCGAAATGAGGGAGGTTTTTACTATGGAAAAATGTCAAATGAGAAGGTATGGCATGGACGAGTCCTCATTGGACGACGGGAAGGGGAAACACGGCGATGGGCTCACTCAGATATGGCTCACTCACCACTATATATTGACTCACTTCACGAATGAACTGGGCACGTGGGAACCTCCCTCCTTAGGCTAGCCCTACTGACTTATGAGTTTCAAAAGCTTTTTCCATGCTCTATTGATTGGTATCGATCGTCCTGACTCACCTGCTTCTCATATGGCCCCCCGCCTACCTCCTTACTATAGACCGTACCTGCTGATAAGACCTGACCTATCGAAGTAGGAACTTTGTTCCGCACATTAAAACAAACAGAGGTCGGTCTTAGGTGGGAATGATGTGGGTGCTAAGGATCTCACCTCTGGAAATTGATTGGGACCACTAGTTAGTTGTGACAATGTGACGACTGGGTGGGAATATACACGGGCTTATTTACCGGATTGATTCGGTAGTGCAGAATAAGTAGTTCAATGACAAAGGGTGCAACAAGAGCATCCCACTCGGGTAATTTTTAAATGTAATAAACTTAAATGGGACTTAGTTTTGTTCTCCTTCCTCTCTGCTATGGAATTGGGCCTGGGTGCTAGGATGATCATCACCTCAAAAAATGGAAATGCGATTTTAATTTGGAATTTACCTTTTTTATTTTCCATTGGACCACCACTAGTTGTGACAATATGATGGGATACACGGTATTTACAACCGGCTAGCAATCTAGCAATGATGACTGGGCACTTATGGTAGTGTTCATAAGGATCTCACCTAAAGAGGACTGAAGGAATCATGCCTGAGTGTGACCCTGAATCCTGAATAGCTCTTTAGCCCCTTATCCCATAGCAAATTAAGAAATGGCACATTAGACGACACACTGAACGGGTTTTAAACCCTCCTCATCCTATCTTGGAAGAAGGAATTCGCTCGGTAGTGGGAATACCCAAGAGAGTCTGGTGTCCTTTCTTCTTTCTTAGTTTGTTATAGCGGGATCTTATAGTAGTGGTGCAACCCATATGCGTTGTAGTGGAACCTATACTATGGTTGTGGAACCCTCATGTTCATGGGGAAACTTGAAAAGAGAAACTTCCGGAAATGGCCATGTTCATTAAGAATAAAATGAAATTATGCGTCCCGTAGAATTTTTTGTACCACCTAAAGATGCATTTTATGTAGGGTAAACAGGCGAATGAGAGGTTATTGTTAAATCTGTTCCAAGCCTACAGGGTGCCTGGGCCATGGAGAATAGTTATCGATCCAAGTGCTAGTAGTCTTGTGAAAGCCAGCAGACCTATATTTTTTTGCATAGAGAAGGGGTAATTGCCACGCAGCTTTTTACCTAGTTCATCAGCCAGTTCCTAAGACCTATTAAACTTAATTTGAAAACTTATACGTAGTCATACCTCCTACACTTATTACTACTATATCACGATCTCGCATACCCGGGACCCCTCCCTGGGCACTAGGCCTACAATATATTATATGGCCTCAGATGCACAATCCATATAACCATATATAATAGTGGTTAATCTATGATACGGTAATACCTAATTGTTCATATATGATGTCACATAGAGCCTTTTACTTGCCATGAACATTTGCCATCTCTACATTGACACTTTAATTCACCTGGTCTTCTTCTGCTTCTAAGAGCTCCAACAAAAAAAACTACTCTACTTTCGATCTCGCCATGTCGAAATCGTTAATATACGATGTTGCCATGGAGAAGATGGAGAAGAGTCCTGGCTGGACAGGTCTAAACTCGCATAGTATATACGTTGCTCCTATAGCAGCTATACGTAGTCTGCACTTGGATTTGTTGCATAACCTGGTGGGTTTAACCATGGTGCCAAGGCCTCCCGAGAGTTCACGATGTGCTAGCCTTGCTAATCTAACCAACTATATTTTGCATATATACTCGAACGAAGAAGCTGGTCTCCTAGCTCTATCCATGGGTTAACATGCAGCATGTGCCATTGAAAAAGAGAATATGGTACAATCTTAGTAGTTAATATAAGTGGCTGTCGATCCACTCAAGCCTGGTGCCGGCCCCAGACAGAGCTGGACTCAGAGAATCCGCGAGGTCGTTTAAGTCGGTAAGCTCTAGTTGATTTATATATGTCCGTCCTGCTGCTCTGTAAAAAAAATGGATAAAAAAAGCATGCATGTGTCCAAAGAACAAAATAAGATCTCTAGTCTCCCTGGGGTCACCTATGACGCCACGGATAAATTGTTGCACTCACTCCCTGAGCTCTAATGGAGAAGAAGCGCTTAGGTTGGAGCTATAGGTTGGTGGTATGTGTCCATCAAAACAACAAACAAAAAGACTCTATTTATTCTCTCCCTTTGCCCCACATAGGATAAGACCCAGCTGGGAAATCCTAAGATGCACACAATCCCCAATAAACTTGAAATCAATACGTCGATGATATATGATTTTACATAGATAAAAGTTTACCTCGTCATAGGGAAGTTTGAAATAATATAACATACTATACTATACTGGATTTAACCTATTATGTTCGGCATGGAAAAGTCTGTGGCACCAGACTCTATAGTTCTAACTAGTTATAATTAGGCTAATCTTTGAGGAAGGAGATCTGTGAATATGCAGATTATGTAGTCCCCAGTTAAAAAGCAGTGGAACTATGCTCTTATAAAGAAAAAAATTTAATGCAAAATTTAATGCTATATTGCCTTGCGCTTAATGAAACGAAGCTATCTAGGTACATGCTTTTATTTAATGATGGATACTAGTGGACACCCACCTCTTCCCCTTACGGCTACGGGTCTGGATCTTTGACTGGCTTTGATGCTGCTATCCTTGCTACTTGTGCATCTGTATTGAGATAGAGCTACAACCTATATAAGGGTTGGCTCTCTCATTCATTGGCATGTTTTAATTATGAGATAACTACCACTTGCCCCGTCGCAAAGGCTTTTATCTACTTTCCATATAGATAAGAGTGAACCTGGTGGAAGGAATGATGAAATACAAATACCATAGCTAAAGCCAGATGCAAGGTAAGGGTGCAGAGTAGCAAAGCCTACTTATATTTAACCAACTTCTGCCTCATCAACTGGATCTACTGGATCGGTATAAACTTTTGCTTCATCAACCAGATCAACTGGATCTTCCACTACTGGTACTGGCTTTGCTGCTGGTGCTAGGTCAATAACTCGCTCTGGATCTATAGGCTCTACGCCACTTTCCCACTCTTCAATTTCCCACTTTGACAAGGAGCGAAGTACGAGCCGCTCGCCCTGCCCTAAAAAGGCACCCTTATAAAGAATAGCCCCATCAAAAGGTGAGGCTCCGTTAGGTGCGAAGCACTCCATAAAATGATTCCGGTTTCAGAAGGCGATCTAGTCAGGAGAATAAGGTTGGTTCAAAAGCACTCCGTGCCTCTCCCTCCCCTCATCCGATTGCCTCCCGGGACAAATAAAATGCTAACGCACCTCGTTCAACGATGTCAGCTATGGGTTCCAACAAAATGGGTAAGGGTAAGTATGGATTAAACCTTGCCCACTGTCCAGGTATGTATGTATCTGTTCTCAACCTGGTCCGAACTGTCTGTCATTCGATGGCTAAAGTTCTAACTGGATGGGTACAGGTCTGTCTGGCCTCGACCTTCTGGATAGTAAGTATCAACCTACCTTTTGGACCATGTTTGGCTAACATTCATTGTTATTAAAGAATCGCCCCAAGGTTCAGGCGAGCGGAGCAAAAAGAAGGGTTAGTAAAGACTGCGTACCTTAAACCACTAAAAGGGGATGGGTATATGTTGTAACCCTTGTTGTGTTGTAACTTTCATTCTCTGTCCCTCCTGTCTGGGTCTGAATGTAAGGAACCTTCTGTCTGCGCTCAACCGGCCGTCCATAAATCAAATGTTCTCCGGATAATCCCAATCCTCAGACGGGTGCGCCTGCCTTCATTATACTTTCTTTTGCGCTATGATCCTAATCATATTGCACCATCATATTGCACTCTGCACTCAAATTGTATATCACCGTATATAATTCACGTTGTATCTGCATCTTGATGGTGATGGTTTGTGTAGTTGTTGGTGGACTGTTTGGTCTAGGTCTGTCAGTATTGGAATTATGACTCGTGTAGTCCCTGTGGTTTCGTGTAGGCCCCCAGGTCCTGTTTTTTAAGTTCGATCGCAAGATCTCAATAAGCATTTTGCCAGTCCATAAATTGCTCTGCGGGCAAGGTTGGATCGGTCAAACTAGGCAACAAGGTTGGTGCTCCCCCCTCCCCCAACACTCACGGCAAGCAAGCCCCGGTTATTATCCCAGCCAGCTAGCCAGCCAGCGAGAGATGTTCACCAGCCAGCAATTCCATTCATCCTCTCAATCCTAGCTTTGCCATCCCTAGTAAATTGTTTGAAACGTGCTAAAATGGTCCGGAGGTCTTGCGCTTCTGAGGGCAAGGGACTATTCCTCAATAAAGAGTAACTTTCTTGGTTAAGTTGGGCCCGCTATAATAGTGTGGGTGGGAACATGCCCTCCTCTGTAGAGAAATGCCATAATTAATAAAGTTGTCCACTGGAAAATCAAGTTATTGACCCCAGATGGGAAATAATACCTGTTGGAACCCCCAAAAGCAAATCTTTGATTATTCAAAAGCGCATTTTTAAGTACCTTTCAAATTGACTGGACCCGTCCCAAAAGACCCAACTTGCTGCTATTTGGGTCATGGACTTATAGCAGAGACGCTACCTTCCCCAAAGACCTAACGTACTTATTTGGTGGGTGGGCTAAAACTCATGAACTTACCGGTCACGTGGGAACCTCCTGAGGTAATTTTGTGTCAATGGCTTGTAAGTAAACAACATGGCTTCTTCGGAGCCTGCCCTTAATAAAATTATGAAAATAACTGGGGGAGTTAAGCGCAGTATTGTAGTATCCCCGACTCGTTTTAATGTCCCATCTTAAATTGAATATCCTGTGTAGTTTGTGCAAGCAATAAGTATTGTGGACCGACCTAATACAACTTTAATTATTGGTCCATTCTTTAGCTGCTTCCCGACCAGCAAGCCTAAGTGTAATAATTAAATCATTATTGTTTCGTTTATTCGTTGACCCACCCACCTTACACAGGCTTATTGGGTTCCCTCCTATAGGCGTTTCCTCTACGGCTATTTAAACTCTGTGTAAGAATTCCAGCAGTATCCGTGACCAAGCCGCCACCTAAAAAACGTACTGGGCATAATTTATGGCATAAAGCAAACATAAAGGGAGAATGCATAATATGACAATAAAGGAACAGAAGCTAACTGCTGACTACGGATATTGAACAGCGGGGGCAGGGGATTATAAGGCAAGGCTTGTTCTGCGTAGGGCAGGAACATTATGTAAGAAAGAGTGCAATTCTGTGTCCAAGGAGGACTTCAAAAGTGTATTTTCACCACCCAAGGCGTAGTTATGAGTATATATGATGGATGAGTCTGATACTAGCTAATGGTATATTAATCCATTTTTCCAAAAGTGTTAAGCCATAATTAATAATATTTAAAAGCATGCGGGTGGAATCCAAAAATAAGTTATTGCTGCTCGTAGCCCTTGTTCCAGCCTATCCTGGCATTAGGGGAATATATCAGTATTTTTTTATTGGTTTAAAATAGGAACATTTGTTTGGCCTGACTTGCTAAAATGCTAACCAGTGGAATGTTGGTTACATTATATCGCAGGTAGACACTTATATTTATATAGTAGTTTGTCGGCTTTTTCTGACGTGTAGCTACTATCTGCTCCTCACTATTAGTGCCAGATCCATCCGTAAAAAGTTTTGGTCAAATACAGGGAGTTTTTCAATTATTGTGTTAAAAAATAGTTTTATTTCCCTGTGGTCTGTAACTATACTATAATGCGTATATAAGGTTCATCGTTTTCGCTGCTACTACGGGGGACGGGAGTGCCTTTGGAACTACTATTATTTCACATGATCTAGGAACTTTCGTCGTGATGTTAGCATGATTCGGTTTTAGCAACGGATCTTTACGTAGTAATACATTTTAGTTATGAAAATGGAGTCCAAAAGGTGTGATAAACATAAGTTGGCTTCCCCGGTTGATATATTATAATTAGCACTGCGAACTACCTTCAAAGAAAGATAGTGAATTGGAACGATCCGATTTGGGGCTTTTTTCCTATGAAAGAAAACTAACTCTTTACAATTTGGAGATTTCCCCCATTTAATCTCATATATTCAATTATATATACGTAGTGTAACTAATGCCTGTACTTTAGCACCGCGCTAGGCGTCTGTTCTTAAGATTATACTCGACTTGTACAACTTATAGAAAAAAGTTGTATATTTTATTGGTGGGATGGATGGTGTATCTCTTGGTGGAAGTGAGATGATGTCAGGGGTTATTCGGTGTAACAATGGGGTTCCTTCGCTACTGTTCCACGATGGGAACAATGGGTGGGATGTCAAGCCGGGTCAATCTACTACTGATGGGTTCAATGCTCTTGTTTCGCGAAGCACCATAAATGTTGGGTCTAGCACATAAAAGGCAATCCCCATCAGTTCATCGTCGTCAGGTATCAAGATCAATACGAGTGGGCATCAAGATTGAAAAACTATCATGCAGGTAGATCGAAGAGAGAAGGCAGGCAGGCGATAAGGTCGATCACAGCGGGTAGTTTTGACACTGTGGTTTAGGTATTGGTGTTCTGGCTCTTGTAGGTTTTCCAGGTCGAGGAGGTGGATAGAATAAATCAAGTAGGGATAGATCCTAGATCTAAGCAATTATAAAGATCGATGGACGGATAGATCAACGGGTAATATCTCCTCTTATCTGGGCAGGCAGGTAGGGATGGGCTTTATAAATATGGAGCAGTCTATCTCTCCTTGTCTCTCCCAAAGGTTTAATCATCTGGCCGTTCAGTCCCGGCCAGGTGATTAAACCTTTTCATAATGAGGAAAATATAACCACGTCTGGTCGCAACTTGAACTCAATCAAAATCACCTCTGGTGACAACTTGGAATAGGTTTTTAGTGAATGGGCGCTACACCTCCCTCCGGCCACTACTCCTTCCGTCCAGCAGCATGTTATTTCTCTATCTGTGCCAACTTTTGTTAACTCACTCTCTTGCGTCTAGTGGTAACTCGGTAACCTCAATAACTCTCTCCTCGTCTGATGGGGACATGGGGAACTCACTTCTCTTGGTTATCTCCAGTGATGTGTTCCTTCTATTCTCCCCCAAAAATAAAAATAAGAAAAGGAAGGAAGGACCCCCATCGTTACTTCATCCGAGATAGGAAGGATATGCCCCCTATCGTTCAAGCCATACCCATGAAAAAGGCCCACATCACTTTTCGGGTTTTTATTATTACTAAAAATTGGCATTTAATTACATTTATATATGATTCGTTGGATTGAACCATTTGCTTTTAGGCTTAGCCCCTTTATGCTGGCTGGCTATAGATTGATTGCGGGCGGGTCAAATTAACCGGGGCTGGGCTGCTGGTAGGGCCTATTCTCACAAGGCTCCTGGGACGGAGGATTATAATACGTGCGTTGTGGTAACTATTTTGGTGGAGGAGCAGTGTTTAATGGAAAAATAAATAAGATATTGAATATACCTATTATTATATAATAAATTGCATAATATCATATACATATATAAGAGGAGATTAAATTGAGGGAGGACCCGGAGGGACTCGACTGAGGTAGGAAGGAGAGGGGAATCAATAAAGATCAGGTTATCCCGGCTTTCAGACAAAAGAAATAAACCATAGGGCAAGAGGCAGCCGCCCATGACGGGGGCTTGAACTCTATGGCCTCATAACGACCTTAAGACGAGTTAAAAAGGCTAAAGCTTACACCTTTTTGAAAACTATATTGCTGGATACTCAGATACTTGGGTTGAAATAATAAACTAGGCTACTCGGCCGGACTGAACGGTTCGGAACAATGTAAGGAATGAAGACACTTTACTTACAATGCACCATTTGAGGATACGCCATAAGATTGCAAGAGGATGCAACAGACAGTGGCTAGATGAACCGTTCCCTAGAACTAAACAGGGATGGGCTATATAATATAGAGCCATTCAGGGGGAGCGAGGTAGATAGATATATCTATCATTGGGGCACAGAAAGTTATTTTATTATTTCGGAAGAATGCCAGAAAATGTGTGTGCTATGAGAGGCTGGATGAAATCATTTGCTTTTAGGCTCAGTCTTTTGGCTTGCTGGCTTTACGAATCACTCACAAAACAAAATAGATTAAATTCCCTATGTTCCCCACCAGATTATAAATAGCCATGCTGTTTTCATACGTTATATTTATTTAACCAAAAGTTCATGAAACTTGGACCCCCTTAAATATTCTATTTTATTATACAAAAACTCGCTGCCCTCCCCTATCTGACTGGCACTACCCGACCTGCGCGAATGCAACTACCTACCTCCCCTCCCTGAATGTTTATCTAGAGTCTCCTATCGCTGAAAGTCTATCCTTTATCTAACTGCCTTCCCTGACCTGTATGGTTCTGACTGTACGGCTCTCTTGCCGCCCTTCAAGCAATGAGACCTTCTATTACTGTCTACAGCACTGACTAGAGCTTATAGAGCTTGCTATGACTGGCAATGAGTAACTCTATCTTGTGTTGAGAAGGTATCGTTAACATAGCCTTATCTCATGCACATACATAGCAGCTGTCGTTCACAGCACAACATAGCCGCCATGGTTAACGGCACATAGTATCTTCCCGGGTTATGGGTTCCTTCTCGATCACCCAATCCTGCCAGTATCATGAACTCAACCAGTAGCAGTTCAACAGTTAAGTGTCCTCCTCTCCCTATCTTTATCAGAATGCACTTAATATCCATATCCATGCACGGATTCCTCGCGCGTATACATATTATTAATTTTCCTGATTGATCATCCAAGTCATCTGATTATTCATCATTAGATCATTCAGGATCTCAAGTAGCCTAACCCTATCTCTCTCTTTTCCTATTGTTAGTACAAGTAGTAAGAGTCTTAGGAAAAGAATGAATCCTTCTTCGCGCCGCCGTCGCCGTAGGGAGTAGTCACTCTTTTCATACCTATCCTGTATACTTGGCCTGATTGGTGGCTGCAGTCGAATAAGTAGTGTATCCTTTTATGCCACGACCTCCACGTTCTTGCATCACGGGTTGGACTAGTTCTCTCCTCACGCCAAGCTTCGTCGGGATTATGTAATAAAGCCTCGGTGTTTACCAGCTTCGGGTGATTTCGAGCAGCCTTGTCAATTTATTCCCGCCTAACATTAAGCCGGCACCACAGTTTGTTCTAGATTACGGTATCAACCAGCTTCGCCGGGTGATTTCGTATCACTTATATATATTGTTAACGCTGAACAGAACAAGAGAGGTAAAGCTAGGATCTATATCTTTATCTCCTCGTATCGGTATCTCTCGGTAGAGCTAGAGAGAGATCTGTATCTTCGAGTAGATAGAAAGAGTTTGTGTAGTTCGTGTAGAGAGTTATTATTATTATTATTATTTATTTATATATATTTTGTTAGAGAGAGATATTGATTTTAGAGATCTGTATCTTGTATTGTGCAGTAAGTACTCTACTTTAGACTGCCTTAACCCACGGATACGTACTTCCAGTGCCCATGTTCCACGGCATCATGTTCCATGGCATCATGTTCCATGGCATCCCGGAATAACTGACTCACTACCGGTCTAACTCACCCTATTTTCCCATCCCATATCGTTCGTTCGTTGTGGAACCTCATGTGAAAAGATAACCTCCATTGGTAAGCAAACTTCATTATCTGTAACATATGCCTAATTGGTAGCAAATACTTCATCCGTTTCCTCGTCTATACAACAGCTTCCCATCCTGTGTGGTTCCTTTCTTTGGTGGAGCGGTATTGATCCATCCTCATGGGGGCATGTAGTTAGTTGTAGCGTGAATGAATCGTGTAACCAAGCTGTTTTAAACCTCGCTCTCTTGAACCACCCTTGCTTATAGCACCTCGCTGAACAACCCTCGCTTGCTTAGCGTATAGCACCTTGCTTATATTCCCATATGTAACCTGCCGTATGAACCTGCTTTCACTAACTCACTATGGAGCATCGCAGTTCAGTGCCTCCTCGGCCCCTTATTCCAACCTTTGGGACACACGTTTATCACTCACTGGGCATCCGTCGCATGTGTTTGTAACCGACAAATAATACCTCTTTTTTATAGTTTCGAGCTTCAGCTACCCTACCAGGATAACTTGGCGCGAACACGTCTTACTTTCTGGCTGGGCAGCACGGCGGAGAACTGCTGGTCACGTATCCATCCTATTCACAAAAATGGTACCAAATGGAAAACCCCACCCACCTTTAGGGCACAGGGGATCTACGGATCACGCCCAACCGGTAATGAAAGATTCTATCGGTGGTACCATAAAAGTGCTGTTTTGGCTGGCTGACTGCGAACAGACTGCGGATGGCAAACTTCCTTACAATGGCTAACAGAAAGAAGAAGTCAAGGGGAAGGTGTAGGAAGGCAAGCAAGGTGTCATAGGTAAGGATATAGGTCGGAAGGTAGGGAAGTAAAGGTATGTTTCATTAAAAAAAAAATCCATTGCTAGCCTGTAACCTCGGAACCTTTAACCGGTAAGGTATAGCAGCCTTAAGAGGTAAGGTCTCCATTCTGTGATAAAGATAAGAATAAAGAGGCCTTACTTCTAGGAGCTCTAGTGAAGAAGCTATAGGTTGTGTGAAATAAATAGGTTACTTAGCTGAGCAAAAGCGAAGAAGCTTGCCAGGTAAGGTAAAGTCCCATACCACTTGTGTTTTCCTCTGAGCTCCAGCAGATTGTGTGTGTGAGGTTACCCATAACCTGATAAGGAACTACGTGCAGTGAACGGCAACTATGTTTGCCTACCTTTTATTTAATGGCTTTCTGTGAACGGCTTCTATTCTACTGTGTCAACGACACGTCGTTAGTTTACCATGTTTCCACCAGAAGAGAAATAGTGCCATGCTTTTTTACTTACAAACATCTCGATTTAGCCATGCTATCACCAGAAAAAAAGATTTATTTATTATGGTCCAAGCAGCATAATTATCATAAGCGTTCTCAAAAGCAGCACAAGGATTCCCAGTACAAGCATTTGTATCAGCAGCATCATAATTCCCAGCAGTCTTTGAATCAGCAGTTACCAAGGCAATATCTTCCCAGCAGAGATATTGAGGTATAGTTATCAAAGTGTATTCCTAAGGCATAATAGATCTGAATCATAGATTCAAAATGAAAAGTTTCAGTAGTACCCCTTAAATGAGGCGTTCCCAAGTAAGAGTGTAAGGAGGTATCCAACCCGCCCGAGTAGTATTTCCAAAGTAAGCGTACCTTGTTAGTATGGAGTCAATTTTGTAGGTTCTAGGTTGTAAGGTAAGGCTAAGGTCATGTAGGGCATAGGTTCAAAAGTCTATTCTCAGCCCACCAAAGGTATGTAGTAATGAGGTTATCTTAGTTTAATACAAGGCTTAGGGAAGAGGATCCACTGAGTTTAAGTCTGGTCCAAGGGATATTTCCAAGGAAGGAGGATTTTAAGGATGTTACCAAGTAGTAGGTCTAAGGCAGAGATTCAAGAAGGTCCAAAGTAGTTATTTTCTGAGTATCAAGGACGAAGGTGTGGTAAAAAAAGTAGCATAATATCAATTCTGGAGAAGGGGGAGGGCCTTTGCTATCAAAACCTAGGGGGGCTCGCTTAGTTCTACACTTCAGAGCTATTCATAATTGGTATTGCATGCCTTGTCCGGCCGGTTAGAAGGTAAGGAACTGCCCAACTCTTCGCCCCACCCCTTTCCATAGTTGAGAGTAGGTAAAAAGGTGCCCTGTGGAACAAATATATCTCTTGGCTTGGTACGTATTCATTTGTTCGAGGATAAGAGACAGTTCCATCTTTATTTAGTAGTTTACCCCGCCCGCTTCGTGGTACACGGAGATAAGTAGGCCCCGTATCTTTCTGTCCTTGTAAGTTCCAGGCCTTTCTCTGTCCCCCCATGCCTGTATCTGTCTGTGTAAGTAAGCACGAGCCTGTCGTAATGAGATGAATTCCCTCGCTCGGTCCCAGTGGAAATATGTATATGAATAGGTGTTTCTCTATATTTTTAAATAATGCACATGTGTTTTTTATCCTGCCTATTTGTTATTTGGGGTTCATGTGTGATTCTATGTGTTCCTTATCTCTGCGAATAATATAAAAACATCAGTCCAATACGCGAGTAGCTTGGTTTATAATATTGGGACTCAAAGGTCCCTACGCCCCGAACTCTAGAGTATATGAGTAATAGGGCCTGCCTATAATATCTTTATTCTCTGCCAAAGAGCTCTCCTCACGGTCTTTTTTACTTACTTTCTGGGGTTACCTTCCTTCCATTCTTTTTACTTTCCCGGTCACAGGTTCTCATCCCGCGCCAGGCCATTAGTTTGTGGGCTTTCCTTTGGACCACCCATCATGTGGGCCCAAATGACAGAGAGTACGAACGAACGTGGCTTATCGGGAGTAGGATTTTCACGAATGATAGGGTGGTGTAGAGTAGCTGTAAGGGTTATCCCTTATTTCTTACTAGCAATCCTTCCTTCGGGATGGTGGGATCAACCTTTCCCGAAAAGACAGACACGGAAGGATAAGACCTAGCTGGGATTGGAGACTACAACCTCGTTACTATACGATGTGGCCATGCATACGTTGAAGTCCATGCTTGTTGGTTACGACTCTACGACTCCAGGTGGTATGGTGCCAGACGTCTGAAGCCATGGAGAAGTGTTTCCGCTTGGTTGGACTCACATAAATACATGTTAATATATGATATAGCAATATATATATGTTTCACTTGTCCCTAGATTTAAGATTATCTTTCTATGAACAACAACTTCAATTTCCACTCCTTCTGCGAAGAAAGAAATGGGCTTGCTCTCTTCTACTTGCAACCCAACCGGGTTGTTTTTGGCCGGAGACACTGCCTTTTCTCTAGATCTCTCTACTATAGTGTTCATACATGATGTTGCATATTTACTGTTTACCTTTAGCTCTAGCGTTGTTTAGCTGGAACACATAATTTGCGAAACCTCCTAATTGCACATTTTGCCTGTGTCAAACCCTCTTTTTAATGGGTCCCAATGGAACTAGGGCCATCGGATATATAAAATGGATATTCTTGTTAATCAACTACTAGATCAATTAGTTGATGCTGTCGATCCACATTGATTGTCTGGTGCCGGCCGATGGCCAGAGCTAGGCTCAGAGACTCTGTTTACTCTACTTGGGGTGGTGCCTACATAGTGTTGCTCTACAATATAACCACCTTGGTCATTGCCATGAATCTGGTAAATGTTCATATATTATATTGCCGTATAAAAGGTTACCTTGTCTATTGTTGTCACTGGGTCTCCATTCTGTGAAAAAAAGCATAGAGAATCCGCAAGATCTTGAATGCACTTTTGAATGCATCTTGTCAATGCATTCATCTTGTAATCTTGTCAAAGCACTTTAAGTTCCTTAATGCACTTCATCATCTTTAAGTCATCAAGTTAAGGGATAGTTAAGGGATAAGGATAGTTCAGGCATTGATCAGTTATGACGAGTTAAGGGATTAGTATATGATCCATCCATTGAAGCAGCGCCTAGAGCAGCACCTAAAGCAAATACTAGAGAGGCAGGACCAGGTCCAGATAGCCAGCAAGCCCAAGCCAAGCCAGAAAGCTACTATAATTCTATGACATATCTAGATGAGATCAGAGGGATGAGAGAAAGTGGGTCAGTTGGAAACCCCTTTGTCCACCAGCATATTAGCAGAACATCTCTAACATTTATTCTCCCTACTCCGCGGGGCAGCTCTAATACATCAAGACTGAAAGGATAACACGGGGTGGGGGATAAATGGAGAAGCATACTCGGTGAGAAAGGGATACAAATCTAGGCTAGCAACCCAATATATCCCACCCAAATCAGCAATCTGGAGTTAGCTGTGGGGAGGATACTATCTCCCTAAAATCCAATTCTTCTGTTGGCTTATTATATTATTTATAAAAAAATACTAATAGCATAGAATCTAAGGAAGCAAGGGATTCACGGGCCCATAAGATGTTCCCTCTATTTGATTGCAGAAGTAACAACAAAACACCTATTATGGAATGCACATTTACTAACCAAGTATGGCAATCAATGTGAGAAGATTTGAGGATACCATTAGCAATGCCCAAAGGCTAGCGAAAGATGATGCTAACTTGGAAAAAGTATTATCCAAGTAGTCTGGTGAACAAACAGTTGTGAAAAAGGGTATGGATAGCAATACCAAAATACATATTCTGGAAAATATAGCTAGGAAGGATGGCTCGCCCGAGGTAGGAAGGCGAGGAAGGGTTCTGTTTGGGTGACCGCCCCTCCATCCGTTTTCCAGTGTTAAGGTTTTGGCTCGAGTTCTTAATTTCCAATCTGATGTGTCTAATTGCCTCTCTCGGTATCTGGTAGGTATCCGTATCTGGGAGGTCTTTTATTTAGGTAAACCCCACAGCTATATCGATCAGTAGAATATAAAGATCTCCTGCTAAAGTTAAAAACCCTACTGCTTTAACCAACACTTCCATAGCTCAACATTTGGACTTGGACAAGAGGAACACTAGAGGCGCGAGTTCAAGTCTCGCTCACCGCACCTAGCTTACGAGATTGATAGCAGCTCATTCGAGAGTGCATCATATATTATAGCGATTTATCCAATTACTGATTCTCATAGAGAGATCATAGATAGAAACGAATGGTGTCAGCTCATTACTTAAGTGGATATTTCGGGAGACAGAACATATTGGGTGTATCCCCTGGCCTCGACTTCGGTCACTACATTACGGGGGTATAACAAAACCAGTAATCTTCTGATCTCCATCAAGGAAAACAGCTCGACCCGCTAGTTCTCCTAGCTTTATCCTAGCAAAAAGCGTGTACACTTTGGGAGTTCGTTGCTATGGAACGTAACGGTAGGAATCTATTGATCTCCACCAAGCAAGGTGCTCTCCCACCAAGTAGGACCACTGATGTTTCTAGCTACGAGCCCAAGGTGTTACGTTCTGCTGAGTCGAGTGTTACATCCTGCTGAGTCGATAATAAAAAATTGCTTAGGATAAGTTTGGATAAGATATGGGATGAAAGCAAGGCGTTCTAACATCACTTCGATAGGCGTTCAAGCGAGATCGTACTAATGAGCGTAGATAAGTTGGAGGCAAATGGATATGCAACTGAATAATCTGCTACTATTGGTGGTATTCGATCAAACCAACGAACACTAGTAAGTAGTTATCCGCTGCAACAAGCACTAGCAAGCTGCCAATCAAGATACTTTTAGCAGGTTAAAGCCATTTTATATTATGTCCAGAGGTGCCAAGTCTGGTGAGTGGCTATGCAGCTTCTGAGCTGGCATCTTTCTGAGCTGGCTGAAGTCTGGTAAAGGCTACGCGAGTGGCTTCATAGCTGGTAATGGCTATGCGCATGGCTTCTTTCATAGCTGGCATATGGCTGGTAGGGCTACTGGGCATGTCATCTGGGTGAATAGCTATGCGAGTGGCATGGCAGGAGTCTGGTTATTATATGTAATAATGGTTTAAAAGACTTTGAAGATCGAAGCTTTAACAACCGAACGAGGATAAGCATCCAAGCGATGGAACGAGGCATAATAATGGAGTTGGTTATGCATACTTTTACGAATGCTTACTCAATAGGTTTTGCCCTTTCTTCAAATCTTTATTCTCTCGGGTCTTACGTGAAAGGGCACCCACCTCTCTCGGGCATGGAACCCCACTTGTTCATATTTATTTGGTTACAATGACTGCACCAAATTAACCTCGGAGGTCTGAGCAGGAACCGAAGATGGTTTTACTATAGCAGTATAAGTGGGAGTATTGGCAATGTTAAGTTGATGAAGCCCACTCAACTAGTAGTAGAAATAGAACCAACGGGGCCATCAGCATGTGTTCATGGGGTAAGCCTTGAGGGATTGGTTGACGATCGAGGAGCATGCGGTATAATGTGTTATAAAGTGGATTGTGAATAAAAAATAAGAAAAGAAAATGTTAGGCACGACGTATGGCTTGCTCTTCAGTTACGGCCTCGGCCATAGCAACATCGCGCGCGATCAATAGGAGGTAACAATTATTTATAAACCAATCCTAATTGGTCTGGAATGCTAGCTTTTACAAGACGCCACCTCCGCCTCCATTCATGAATATGATCAGATATATGTGTTGCGGTTTTTTGGCACAGGGATGTCATAAGGTCGGTTCCAATCTCGTGGATAGGTATTAAAATGCGTTAAAAAGTCCATTGCTAAAGTATTGAAGCTAGTATAGGAAGCGCTAGACGACTGAATGTACCATTTATCAGCATCCCCTTCATTAGAACCAGCAGAACAAGGATTACCAGCACAAGCATCAAAACAAGCATCATTCCCGGGGTAATTCAAATAAGCATAAGTTGAAACGGGATTCCCAACGGCATCATTCCAAGTAGCATAATTAGCATAACCAGGATAATTCCAAGTTGAATCGGGATTCCCAGCTTCCTCAGTTCCCGGGGCACCAGTTAACCATTCTAATTTTCATTATTCCCAGCATCACAGTTGAAGAAGCATAATTACCATCATTTGAATAAGGATCATTTCCAGTAGTTCCCGGAGCATTTCCAAGAGCAGTGTAAGTATCAGCCTAAGCATTGTTCCCTGCATCAGTTAAGGCTAGTGCATAAAGATAAATTAGGGGTTCCTCCGGCTGAGCTTCCGGTTTTTATTATGCTAAAGTATTGTCATCGGGCTCCTCCAACAAGGGTGATTCTGGAATGTTGTCCTCAGGAGGGGTTGGAGCATTCATATCTTATTTGAAATCACTTTTGTTCTTTACATTTATGGCCCCGGAAGTACTCATCATATAATTAATGTAGTACTGGATGATCCGTCTTTTCTGAGGCGTCTATCACTGCTTATGAGGCGCAGTCCGTCTATCCCGATGGGGATGGTGGTTTCCACTTATGAGTAGGTATGTATCGCTTCGTCTGCTGGGGCGGGGTCCATTTGATTCCGGCTGGGGTTTTTTCTGTTTCGTAAAATGAAAGGAAACTGGTTTGGTTTCTTCTTCCGATGAAGAGGGAGCGGGGATGGGTAGATTTTGTAGTGCAAAGGTTGCGTTTACCGTTCAATCATACCAGCGCAAGATAGGACCACACGAACAAGCAAGCAAGATAATAAGAGCCGAAGCCTCCAAAACAAGCACGAGCAGGCACTCTCACGCTGGAACTATGAACTTGAAGGGCACGGGGCTGGAATTGCTTAGTAAGCCGATGGTAAATTCTGTTGCCTATGCCAGCCACCCAATATATTACTTAATTTGATAACTAAAAGGGCGTTATGAGGTAGTCAGTCAGGCGCAAACAGAGGCAAGCAAGCAGACAGGAAGGCAGTCAGAGCAGTAATAAGCGTAATTACAAATATAATTTGATAAATATTTTTATACAATATTCTTAAATGATGTGTTTTAATATGAACCACTTTACCTATAAAAGGAGAGGAGCGTAGCCGCTTATTCACTATTGGGCAAGTAACTTTATCCATTAGCGTTGAATCCTTTTTAGCTTGGCCTTGCACACTCGCTTCACATATTATAAAACCAGGACACAATTTAGGGTACTACAGCAGATATTAAAAAACTGCCTCATTAGCCTTTTTCGCCTAATAAAATAGCTTCTTGAGCTGGGCCAATAAGTGTCTTTATCGAGGGCACTCAAATATATTTATTCTTACTCAATATTAGCATTTCATTATGTTTCTATAGACTTACCTGGATGCTTTATTTGGATGGGCGGGGATAATAGGCTTTGGTGGGATTCATATAAATAAGGAAAGATTAATCTTGGATGGCAGGCTAGACAGCTGGATCTGCTATATTTAGCAATTGTTCGATCAGGAGGGTGGGGAAGGACAGATAGGAGCTTTCTTTTATAACAGGTTATACCTTCCTTCCCTTATTACTTGCCTGGAACTTTATAAGCCTTAGCGACTGGCTTCTTAGATAAAGCTATTCCAGCCTGGACTGGACCTCGTGGGTGGACAACCATGGCATTAAGCTAGGTTTCATCCAATTAGGAGGTTATACTCTAGATCATGGTCGAGACATATGAAAGGTATAAAAATATATTTATAGATTATGTAGATATTGCTAAAGCGTTATTACATATATATATATAATGACCTGCAGCCCACCTCACTCATAAAAAAGGAATTATGATAGGGTAGGCAGACATGGCCGAAGCACAAATGCCTTAAAGGGCAGACAGGCATCAGTTCTACTATGGATTATATAATATATAAGAGCATGAGATGAAATTGAGGACCCTTCGCCCCCTCACCCTCCTGAGGTCCGGTCGAGCTTCGTACCTAACCCCCTCTTATAAACTAATCATAAGTGGGATAACCCCCTCTCGATATATCACACCGACGAAAAGCATAGGCCTTGGATAAATAGAACCAAAATTGTAATACCATAACTAGGATTGGGATACCCTCCTTCCCTCCCCACTCCAGCCCGGAAAATCCGAAAACAGCTGGACATCTGGAAACCGGACACCCGCCGCCCCCTCTGGAGGCAAGATAGGGAGACACACGCAGACAAGCAATCTCCGTAAAGTTCATTTTAATCGGGTGGAAAGAAGAATAGATATGGGTAGCAAGATCGAAGATCCCAGGTAGGTCTCGAGATCAAAGAGAGAAGAGAAGGCAGGTTTAAATAGCTTTCGGTGAACGTCCTTAGTTCCCGGTGGTGTGTTCGCTGTTTTAGTTTTGGTAATCCTAATCCTCGTCCTCCTCCAACTAATCCTAAACATCAATCGGACTGACTATGCTCCTATAATTGTCTATCCAAAAGTAACAATATGTTGTCGCTATTGGCGTTATGGCTTTTTGGTGGGTTAGATGCTAGTGTGGTGGTGAAGGCTTAAGGTAAGAGGCAAAAGGCTGAAGGCTCTAGCCCCTCGAAGACTAACTTTATTTATATCGCCCTTCGCAGAAGACTGTCTCTGGTATGTGAACTCATTCATTCATTCAGCTCCCTCCAACTCTTCGTCGAGTTGGCTCTTTGGGGAAGACTCAACATCGATTGGACTATGCTCCTCAAACGATGAATGATGAATCGACGTAAGTAACAGCATGTATTAAATTGAATGGCTAACGTCTAGCTCTTGCTGGACTTATTGACTTTGGCCAGGCTATAGGTGATAGTTTTTATAGGACTAAGGCAGAAGGTTACACGGGTTGTTCCCTTGGTGAAAGGTGACAGGTTAAAAAAAGCAAAGGTTGAACCAAAAGGATCCCTTATTCCCTTCAATGGGGAATTAGATAGAATTGGAATGGTGTAATATACTTAGTTAAAGGTACTAGCCATAGTCTCCATTCTTTTAAAAAGAGGTGGAAAGGCTAAGTCCGAAGGTTCAAGATAAAAGGTTACAGGCTCCTGGCTCCTGGCTAGAGGTTGGAAGGTTCAAGGTGAGAGAATCCTTTCTGTGGACTGGCTATAGGCGTTGACTCCTGGCATTCATGTGATCCATCTGTTGGGCAACCTACTTCCCATTAGGAATCGTATTTTAGATGAGTGGCGTTATTATACAAAGTCTTTATACCCCACCTTCGATCTTGAAGGACTTGCTTGAACTGGCACTTGGGTCCACCTTTGCTATTACGCGCTTCAAAACCCTATGAAAATTATCCAAAGTGTTATTACATCAAATAGCGTTAGGTCGCAAATAAGAAAGGAACAATGACCTAAAATTGACTCAAAAACGAGTGATTCACGTAGTTAGGATAAAAATAGAATAAGATGAAGCCGAGGCCGAGGGCTTCAGGCCCCCATGTAAGGGATATATAGAGCCGCAAGCGAAGGTCATTAATTCTAAGCCCAGAGCAATTGAAGATCGAAGTTACGCCAAACATTGCATTGCAGAGAAAACAAACCTCCCTTATATCGCAGCGCCATGTAATCATCGAGTTGTAACGGCCAAGGTATTAGTTCCTCCCACTGCTGCCACCGCCTAAGGATATAAATAAGATATAGCCATGGATGGGTAGCTAAAAAGATGAAACGTAGCACTTTGTTTTGCGTCATGCATGCCCCAAAATACTTACTTGGGTAGGGGAAGGGGCGTACTTTGGTAAAGTCGCCTCCGGTTCGTCATTTTCTAAGTTCAGTTGGATCCGCACTTGCTCACTGTCTGACTTAATCCCCCTCAACATAGACCTTTCAGTAGTTAAATTACCCGTTTATATATCCGTCCTATACTTAAACGGGCTACTACCTCTCACACCTTTAATAAGTTTATATCGACATCGGAGCAAAGGCAGCAAATAAATTGGTTGAGGGAGACAGGCAGGGTCAATAAAAAGCCTCACCATATGAATAGTGAGTGGGCTCCTTACTAAGCCCCGTGTTTGGAAGCGTTTTTAAGTTCCAACCCTTTCCTTTCACATTATGGTGCCCAGGCCGCCAATAATTAAATTAGGTATAACCAGTGATCAATTTGCTAGTGAAAAGCAATGAAAGGAGTGGTAAATTCAGTAATAAAAATTCATTCACTTAATAGTGTTCCCTTCATTCGGTTGGGTGGGAATAGATAAATAAAAATATATAAAGGCCCCATTATTAACAATATAACGTACACATCAAAGGCTAAGTTACATTCCCCAGCATTCCCCATCTCACGTACCAATCATTCCCAACTCTATTACTCCTAACTCTCCTACTCAATCCTACCACTCCAAGGCACCCAAGACCCAGTCTGCTTTCAGTACGCTGGCCGCTTTATGTATAATTGGGGTAGATAGGCTCCACACCAATGTCTGTCTTCACCCGACTGATTATGATTGGCTCTTTCTGACATTGAAAGAAGCCTTGAACCTGTAACCTTTTGCCAAGTCTAACAGGTAGGTCCAACGGAAGGAATCAGCCTGTAAACAGTCACCTTCAGCCTAACCAAGTACCACAGATGGCAGTCCCACAGATGCCTTGAAACTTGAAACCCCTAGGCAATCCACTTTTGGTACATAGAAGTCCGCTGGGATAATTCCATTCGCTCATTCTTATTCTATGCATTTAGTATAGTCAGTCTATGACGTTAGAATCAATTGAAGCCCACCAGTGTTCGGAATGTGACCCCTTGGGAAAGGCTAAACAAACGGTCGAGCAAACAGATAGATCGAGGAATCGAGGAACCATCCACACGAAAGAGAACTTATCAATGCACCCTGTTTGGTTACATTGGCATCAAAGCACCTGGTAGGGGTGACATTGGAACAGGAACAGATAGATCGAGGAGGAGAGGTATGCATCTAGAAAAAACACACAGAAAGAGACAGAAGGGAACTGAACCTAGCTGTTAAGTCCGAGCAAAGGTGGTTGATTTCGGGATTGGCATAAAATAACAAGGTTGAATGAGATGTGTTTCTTCATGAACTAGATGTCTTTATCTTTGGGCTTTCTCAAAAGAATGGCAGCCAACAACAGACATGTTTACATAAAGGCTTTGATTGATTGATTTTATAGCACAAATCTACTTAAATAGGCGTTCCCACAGGCAACAAGAACATATACCAAATCCACATCCACCCAACACAGGAGGTCCCGAATACCGCTACCACTAGCCAATACCCCGGAGAGAGGACGAAACCCATACTCAATTAACAAATACTTGATACCCACACATATACACACAGACATACTAAAAATACTATTATCTATGCATATATACATGATAATAAACCATATAAAATACAATATATAAAAGGCGCGCTTACTTAACGTGCTTCCTTCCGGGCTAGATGGTTTCCGTGTGCGGGAGGGCATTGTCCACCAGACAAAGAGATATATTATGTATAGGAGGGTTACAATAAACGGGGTACACAGACCAATAACAAAGCAGGGAGACACAGTTTATATATATATATATAGCAAGTGTTTACGGGTGGCGGATCAAAAAATAGTATCATTGTGGAAGAATTTCACTTAACTCAATTAGAGAAGTGTCTCATTCTTTTTGGAACTACACGGGCACAACCTGGCAAGCTTCTTCACTAGATAAAAGCGATAAATTAAAGAAGAAGGAAGGTAACTAGTTTCTCTTTTTAATAGACAAGTTAAACGCCTCGATGCGAGTCTCAGATGTTCGTACCAAAGTATGTCTGTAGCATAGCTGTAGTTCATAAGCTGTGTTGTAAGTACTACTATTAGCTTTCTATAAGAACTACTATAGGTTAAAAAGCCTATTCCCATATATGATTCTTAAGGTACTCTGAGGGTCCCAAGTAGTAGAGGTATGAAGCATAGGTTACCTAGGCTAGCCTCACCAAAGTATTTTCAGGCAGGAGTGCATAGACTGGAGGGGCCATAGGTATGAGGTTTCAAAGAGTCCCAATGATTGTTATTATATATAATGTTTTTATCCCAAACACCGTGCGTGCATAATAAACTTCCATTAGAGAGAGAGTTTAATAAGGCAGAAAGATGAGCTTTAAAGTGAATCTGCTAATAAACCAACAGATAGTGTGCGCATAGCGCAGAAGAAGGACAGAACAAGTATCCTCCAATTTAGAAGTTTTATGTGAGATAGATTCACTACGCTAAGCTGCAGCTAAAGGTTTTAAAGAAAGAAAGCTCATTTAACCTTATTGGTTAAAGGACGTATGGATGCAAAAAGTTAAACCTTGGACTAAGGCAACTAGAGACTACAGAGATAAAGCTAAAGCTTTAAGCTAAGGCTTGTCTATATAATAGGCTATAACATTGACAAGTAAAACAATATATGCGGGTATCAAATAACCTAGCTGAGTAACCAAGCCGAGTCAAGTAGCTGAGTAGCCTGGAGTAGCGCAGTTTAGTAGTTGGGTATCCAAGTGGAGTAGCCAAGCTCATCTATGAGTGGCTTACAATGATCGGACTATGACCCCGCAATGACCTTCTAGCAATGAAAATAGAGTTTTTGCACTTACTGAGTAGAGCTTCCCAAGATTATACTTTGTCTGGCACTGGTAAGAGTTATCGCACTGCCTGGCTATACTGTTGCTTACGGGCTATGACTGGCTACGGCGGAGGAGCTTCTAGCAACGACCTAAAGGCTATAAGTTTATAAAGCTCGTAGACGAGGTGTGCGGCGGGGCAAGCCTTTCGCCCCTTATAAAGAACGCAAAGCCAGGGCAGTTATATAAATAATAAGTACTTAAACAATTATGGAGAGCAATAATAATAATAATAATGGTTAAGCCCAAAAGGCAGGACAACTGCAGGCTACGCAACCTCCTTTAAATTAGCTGGGGATCGCTCGCCTTCGTGGACCTAAAACTCTACCTAAAACTCCACCTAGAAACCTCACATAGAACTATAATTAACTTACCGCTAAAGAACAGGAGTTCCTACTTCAACTGGATCTACCAGGCATTACTTACAATGCACGCACCTCCGGATCATTGACAGACATATATGGTTTAAGTCACGCTAGTCTGCTAATGCCAGTCAGGGAAGTGGGTCGGTGTTGCCCAGATAGTGATTCATCCAATGTAATACCTGGTTCGGAGCAGGCACTAAGTAAGTCTTGGTGGGTCAGATTCAGAAAACCTCTTCCATATGGTCGAGCGGCTTAACGCACCTCTTCCTGGCTTCCTTGCTTTGGCTAGTTCATCAATAAACAAATCATTGTAATAGCTCCCTTGGTTGGGTAGTTCATACCAATTCTGATCTCCTTGCTTTGCTCGCTTCTGGCTTCTGGATGGAATACTTAATTAGAGGTATGCTTGTCTTCCTGGGTGCTTTAATATAGGAGGAGAGCTTGCTCGCTTACATGCATACAATAGCATAAAAACTAGCTTACTTATAGTATAAGCAGCAGTGGAGGCTCATTCTGTGAGTGCAACAAGTTGCTAGGCTTTTTGTTTATAGAAATGGCATATTTTCTAGTTGATAAAGAAAATATTACTATTGACTCAGAACCAGCAGAGCCTCGTCCTTGATCACTTGCTTCGGGTAAATAGTTCTCGTGATTAGGTTGGGTTAAGTCTGCCTTGCTTTGGTAAGGTATGGGAACATAAGGTTATTCAATTCTTTCTGGAATACCGGATAAGCACTCCATGGCAGCAGGCTATGTTTCTGAAAATACATACTTAAACACTTCCTTTCTTGGTGCTATCAGTTATAGCTTCTTGCTTGCTTCGCTTAGAGCTTAGCTTCCTCAGAACAAGTTCCCATCCCTCTCCACTATAAGTATGGCTAGCATGAAAGATATTATTATTTTGCGAAGCAACAAGTTACCCTTCGCTTGCTTCTTATAGTGGTATCCCCCTTCCTACTTTAAGCTGTCTTTGTTTATAATTATTCATACAAGATAGTGCAGCAAGACTACAAGCTTCAGATATAGCTTATTAAAAATCTGACTGTCTTAAATTAGCTTATCCCCCATGGGTTATATATCCGATTCATAACTATAGAGCTTTTATGGTCCTTCACTAATCGGGGGGCTCAAACTCCGGAAATGATAAATGCCAAAATAGTAATAATACTTTAGATTATTATAAATGCCCAGAAAATAGAATATTCGTTAAGCATAAACCCGGTTCTACTAGTATTTATTGGGCTGCTGGGAAGAATGATGAGGCTGCTGGAACTGATCCTGCTGGGATTGCTTCTTCTTCAACTGCTTATGAAAATCCTGCTCCTTCAACAGCTGCTGGAAATGATCTTGGTTCGACTGGTTCAATTGAGTCTGTTAGGAAAGACGCTCCCTTAACAGCTTATGGAAATGCTTTTCCTGTTTGTCCCAGTACTTTTGACCCTGGAACTGGTCGTTCTGCTGCTAGAAATGCTCCTATTGGGGATCTCTTTAAACTGCTGATTTCAATTATATTGAAACTGATACGGGAACTGAGGCTGGTAATCCCGTTTCAACTTATGCTGGGAATAAGGCTGGTAATGCTGCTAGGACTCCTTGTTCTGACGGGAATGCTGTTGCTTCAATTGCTGATGGCAATGATGGTGGTCATAGTGCTTTTTTTGCTAGCAATGCTGAGACTGGTGAAAACAAGCCTTTTTTAGGAGGCGCTTGCTCTTTTAAACTCCGAAACGGTTAGTAACTAATCAAGTTGCACCATTATAATCATGTTGCGCTATGCTCCTCAAATGGTATATATTCGTAACAAGCCTTTTGTCAATTTTATTGGTGTGACGGTATCGCTCACAATAGATAGGTGTGACTCACAGTGTTGATCATACCGCCTCGTACCAGGGTTTACTTAGGAGTCGTTGGGTTAATCTAGCCGTTGCCTTCCTTGCCTCACGTTAAGCTACACGTTCTTTTTAGCCAGTTCGACCAGCCTCGTGTTATTTTCGCCTCACGGGTCTAGCCACTACACGCTGTAGCCTCACGGGTTCGCCCCGCTCCGTTTTATTTATTCTCCCATCCCGGCTCCCAGCAGCAATTGCAGCAATCCTAGCTTTTCCTTCCCAAGTAAGTCTAACCAAGCAAGCATCGTAGCAGCAATAGTAATAAACATTTTTAAATGCCATTATTAATTACTAACAAGTCACTTTGGATGTTAAGATAATGGGGTAGATCAGAAAGAGTGTTTCCAGCGCGTGAAAATGTAGATCAAACTGATTTATTCTTCCCCTGCCTAGGCCTCTAACTGGCCTGCCTCTCTCTCTTCTAGCACTGCTGCTGCTTCTCTCCCGGCTGCTGTTGGATCTACCCACGCTTTTTTACTAGCAAATTTCCCAGTCGACAATTTGATTTATCTATATTCAAATTGATTAATTCATGCATTTTAGGTGATTCCTTCTAATTAAGGGGGGGCAAGGAGGCACAAAGAATAACTCACTGGTTCTAGCAGCAACAAGACAGAGGTGAAGCCATTAGGTCAATCCGCTGTTGCCTAAGCCCGGCACTACTATTCACTTTGCTGTCATTTCAATAGATAGATAGAAGAGCTAGCTTTTATAAAAAGTTTTTTTGCCTGCCTGTTTGACCTACCTTTAAGAGTGTGTGTTAGGGAGTTAGAAAGAGGGCACTTAGTAGTAGGCGGGGGTAAACTCCTTTTAGCAGGTTCGGGAGGGTATGGAGCCCAAGGAAATAGAATATGTCTGGCCAGCACCCAGCCACCCTACCAGCCAGCCAGCTATGAAAGCAAGAGCAGTACCATATAATAGTTTTATCCCGGACCCGAAACTTGTCTTCTTGTCGCCTCACTTGTTTTCAACCCTATAAGCTAAGTGACCTCCTTCACTATAAATGGATTGTGACCCTTTACTCCTGCTTCTAAAACTGCATGTATGATTCAAAGGTTTCCTTCCCTTACTGACCTTTGGTCACCTCGACTCGAAGTATTGAAACTAGTACTATAATTATTGGAATTCCCACTAACTTCAGCCGTAAGGCCACTCTATTGTGAAAAATAGAGGCAAGGATTGATTGCTTTTGTTCTGGTCCTGCTTAGTTTAAGTTATCGCCACCGCTTTACGGCTCCGCTACCCATTGTGAAAAGAGGTCCTCATTCGGGGGGATGCCATCACACAAAAGAAAGCTACAATGAATAAGCTTAGGCGAGTACCGAGTTCAATCTATTCTATTGCCGTTTAAACGCATTCTATGGTAACTTTTTGACCTTAGATGATGTAACCTGGCACTAACGAGGTGGCTGATATAACAATTGGATAAGGCTGACGGGATAAATAAATTATATAAACATTGTAATGAAGTGTTTCAAAAGATATTTCAGTGGTAGAGCGTGCTTACCTACGATTGGGGTAGAGCACTCAATGGGTTAAGACGGCCTCAAGCTTACCCTACGCGCCTCCCCCGCTCGTATAAGATTTATGCATTCAGTCAATCTAGCTGTGGTGAATCGACCCCTAAGGAACCACCTTATTGTATCATTCTAGGAAGTGGTGCCAAAATGACTGAAAAAGAAGTCTATTTTTTCATTTGATTAGAAAACGCAGCTCGGAGAAGCTATTATGTACGGGTTTCTCATTCCGATTTCATCAACATATAGATATCCCACGGCCTCACGCTGGATGTAGTAACACCCAATGGACTTACCATGGACTCATGCTGGATGGTATAACGCCCTAGCTACTGTGTTCCGTACCTAACCTTATATATATAATGCAATTCCTGTGTTGTTAGTGGATTATTTTAATGACTTCGTGCACTGAATGACATGGGGTAGGTAGTAGGTGCACGCAGTGAATGGCTTGTATTGTGCTACGAACGATTAGGTGCTACGCATCATAGGTGGTCTACATTGAGGGGCTACCAACAACAAATGGGTCTACTCTACCATGTGAGCGATACCTTCACAATAATTCCAAGTTTACACCAGACGAAGAGATAAGTGCTTAACGCCAGAATAAAGTGAGTTCCCCATCACAAACATACCCGAGCGAGAGATAAGTTCAACATCAGCAAATACCCAAACATAGTAGTTATAAGGAAGAAGGCTCACTTCATCACATACCCTCACCTTTATACCCGACATAGAAGGCCCCCCCAATAATAAAAACTTAAGATAAATAGTAAAGGTTAAAAGTAGTGCTTACCCCTCGTGATCTTCAGGCAATAGTTCCTAAAAGAGGGCAGTTCTGACGAGATCCAAGGCGAGGTTGTTCCTTTTTTTCCTGTGCAATCCACTTCTTTTCATCGTGTAGGCAGGCATAAGAGGAAGAGGATAGGTCGTTCCCTAAAATAAAGAAGGGCGATGTTTAAATGGATAAATAACGTAAAGGCCCGATATTGAAAAGCTCGTAAAAGTCCCATATTAAAAAGGTACAAGGTGGGTTTTATAGCGATAGGTTGTAGCACTAACATTTTTTCAGTAGGCATATAAAGGTAATACAAATGTGAAAAGTGCCTCCCCCATTAAATCTAATACGTTAAGGCAGTAGTTCCTTAATAAAAGAAGGCAGTCCCGAGGATCCCACCCACAACGCAAGCCGGTCTTGCAGTAGCCATGCATAGCTACATTCTTAGCCATAGATAATTGCATTTGCATAGAGCATCTCAATTACATGTTTCCGACGAAAGAGATTGAGTTGACCCACCAGGAGGCACGGATAGAGAACTGATTCGTCTGCTGATGCTGCTGGTCCGAAGGTGTGACCAGGAGAGATTAGTATTCCACCCAGCATACGTGTGAGAAGTCCTTACCGCAGAGAAGAAAGACTTACCAACAGACAACGTAAAAAGACCCCCACGATACCCGAGTCACCTTCAACACATGTTACATACACCCAACACGATACGGAACGGGTGAGTCAGTTAGTGAGTCACAACCATAGGGTCATTCCCGATAGCCCATACCAGCAGTAGTTGTAGCCAACCAGTCCCGGTCTAATTTACAGGAGGTTGTTGCCATAGACAGTGGTTGCCAATAGCCAGTTGTCATTGCTAGAAGGTCATTACTCATAGCCCTCCCTTGCTGATAGCCACTAGTCGAGGCCAGGTGTAGATGCCGGTACTCCATATGTCGAGTGTAAATGCCAGGTTTCAATGACAGGTGGCGATGGATTCTTATTTTCTCTTTGGGAACCAATATAATACCCTCATATACCACACGGTCACCGCCGCCAGTCAGCCGCTGTTGATAGTCATGTCAGGTGACGATGCCAGTACTCAATCCCAGGGGTCAATTTAAGGTGTTGTTAAAACAGTCGATTCTAGAGTTTATGCTGTTAATACATGCTGCTACGAATCGATAACAGGTTTCCTTCAAAGTGTTAATGCTTAGCTTTATTTCTACTTGAAGCTTAAAATCTCCCCATCGAGGGCAGCTAATATAACGCCCCATGTTATCTAACCTCCACCCTACACAAGAAGGTACGGAAGAACACTATACATGTTCACCTTCAACGCATGCTACATCTATCATAGGGTCCACATTGCATGGGTTCATAGCTGCCGATTATCTTAGTTATTTCCATGGGTTGCTAGTCGATCATAGTTGAGGGACAGTGGTTATTGACAGCCAGTTGTTACCAATAGCACTAAGTTACACAGCTTAGTTACTAACAGCGAACAGTGGAACCTACCTGCTGATCGATTATCTTTCCGCCTGCCTCCATATTGATTGGGAATGATCTTGCTGCCTTTAGTCCTTGGGATATAGAGTAACAACATGTTCCATTAGGCCGTTGGCATAGGGGAGGGAGGGAAATAATTAGTCACTTGCTGCCTTGTTGGGGAATGAGAGCGATGGCTTGTACGGTACCCTGTAAATTGCTAACCTCATGGTTTTTAATCGCTACCGCCCCAATACTTGACTAGCATTAAACTATCGGACCTGCTTGAATGAAACTACCTAATCTGCGTGAATGGCTCAACCTAGCCCCTATTCCAGACTGTTTCTATTATGTATCAGCGGATTTAACTTAAAGCGTAGTGAAGGTGAGCTGGCAATGTCGGGTGTGCCCTCCCTAGAGGGTGCGCGGTACCTTATGAACTACCGGGGGATTTGACACTTTTTATCACTGGTTCTGTCGGTTGAGCTCTCTATGTCAGGTGCGGCACCTTCTTCCTACGGCACCTTCTTCAGCGATAATAATAAGGCAAATATAAAACAGTCTAATTCAACAATCTTGGTTATTAAAATAGCCCTTTTCAAGGGGAGCAGCAAAGGGCTAGAGTGAGTGGATAGTGTTTCCAATTGGAATCACAAAGCTCACGAAAGGATCACTAAGCAAACTAAGGAAATGTGAACTAAGAGCTAACTAAGGCCACTAAGCGAACTAAGAGACCAAAAAGGTTGCTAAGAGCCAACTAAGAGCCAACTAAGAGCCAACTAAGAGACAACTAAGAGCATAAGCGAACTATGCTTTGCCCCAGTTCCTTCAATACAAAAAATTTATAACATGAGCGTGAGCGATTAAGAGGTGAGTTTATTAGACTGCTGGTTTAATTATGACTAGGAAGACTGCCGAATAGTTGGGTGAGCTAACTTACTGCGAAGCTAACAACTACTGCCGAAGAGGTGTGGAAACCTCTTCGCTTATGGTTAAGTCGGTCACTAAGACTTTTTATAATTGTGTGAGGAAAGACCGAATTAATAGGAAGAATGCTGAATGGAATAGTTGGAGAAGAAAGAACGCTTGACTCCATTAGGGGTAATAATAACCACGTTACGAGGCCACCCAACGGTACAGTAAAGACGGTACGGTAAGAATAGGGACCTTGTGACGAGGACACCAGGATAAACAGTACGGTTTCCAATATACTTTCTTCAAGGGAAGGTATTTATCCAATCCCCATATACTTGCACTAGTCCCAGGAGTCAACGGGGATAATAGGAGAGGGTTTTTATTTCCCCAGCTGGTATTCAAGCAGCCCGCTTATTATCCCAACCGCATCTTAAAGGGGGGTTTAAAATATATCCAGTAATAATTACAGTAAGTAAGCGCGCCGGTTCGTTTTACTACTCCTATCCCGCTCGGGTTTCTTCTCCCAGCATCTGTGTCCATGTTCGTAAAGCCAATCAATCTAGCCCTCCATCCCCAGTTCCTCTCCCAGCCCGCAGCAGCCGGGTTATTTGACCAGCCAGATTGGACGGACCAGCTTCGAGTGATGTGTCTCCCAGCCCTCGTGCCCAGCTTCCTTCGTTGGGTCCTTTCTCCCAGCTTTGTTAGGTGATTTCGTCAAGCCCTAAAAGCCATTAAGCATAAAGGGCGCTCAACAAGCAATTGAATTCATATCACCTCTTATAGCTATCCCGGAAGATTGGGGTATCAAGCAATAAATAACTCACAAGCATCAGCCGCCTCGCTTACTAGCACAAGCTTCCTAGCATGAATGCAGCTACGTGTCTGGCCTCAAAGGTGCATTGTAAGTAACGAATCGTAATGGCATCCTCCTAATTGTGTTCCGTAGTGGTAAGTGCTTTAGTAACCAGTGTTTCGTATTGGTTGTCTTTCGTGCAGGGGTATTACCTCTATGTCGGGTAAGGATGAAAAGGGTACTTCTTTTGGAAACATGTACTGGGTGGAGCATAAGTTATAGTAATTGGTACACCTCACACTGGCTGGGCTACATCCCCCCACCTCCCCTACTGGCACTAGCTTACAAGCGTGAATGGCTCAACCTAGCCTCTATCCCTGGGTCTCTCTATCCCTTCTCCCTGACCCTATGGATCAATAACCCTCCCTTTCCTGAATGGTTCTATCTAGCTCCGTCTTGTCCCGACACAGCAGACCTATTATAGCCGTCGGCAAACTCAATAAGCCAACCACCCCATCTATCCAGCATCATCCCGCCCGCAATTCCTATAGCCGAAGCAAGCGAGATTTTCCCTCGCTCAGTTAATTGACCAGCCAGCTCACCAGCCAGTCCGCACTGTTCATTTATTGTCTCAGCCCGCCCGGGCTCTTCTCCCGGCGCAAGCAAGCCTCAAGCATCCGTCCGTGTTCAACCAGCTTAGGGTTATCCCAGCCCTTGGGGCCAGCTTTTTAGGGTGAATTCGTCAAGCCTGCAAGCATAAAGGCGCGCAACAAAAAAGCAAAATAATAATCCATCGTAGCACCTCTTCGTAGCACATATGCATTCACTGCACATATCCCCTTTCCTTGAATACTGGCTCTAGCCCCTCCCTGAGTTTTTGTTTATGATCAAAAAAATGTATATCAACGTAAGTAACAACATGGATGTATATAACTTATTGGTGTGATGGCTTGTGGCGGACTTGGTGGTCTAGGCTTCTGGCATAAGTTAGGCTTGTCTTCTGGATTCCTTCTGGTGGACTTGTTTAGGCTTACGGCTCCTGGTTATCCCCTCCCGGAATAAGCGACTCCTCCTTCCTCCAACTCCTTATCAATTGTACTCACTCTGGAACTCAACATGGACTCACTTGCACTTTACTATGCCGGGTGTGAGCATATGATGTATGTAACGCTTCGTCATAGCATCCAGTCCAAGTATATGCCGATCCCGTGGTCGAAGCGTCCACCCCGTATGGTTTAATTGCATGCACGGTATCCCGTGGTGAGTTTATTATTTACCTGATCTATCAATTTATCCATGCCCGATTCGATTGCTTCGATCCCCGATATAGTTATCTCTATCACCCCGCCAACTACTGGGTGCCAGCCTCACCAACCGGTTACAGTTTCAGATTTGGATCTTCTCACGAAGTCGGTTTAGATCGATCGGGTCTTTATCGTTATTTTATGATAACACTGTTTCTTGATACCACTGGATGGAAGGCACCCAGCAGGGAGGGAATTAGCAAATTCATTGTTAACTATATAAGTTTAGCCTCAAGAAGCAGGGCAGGTATGCGTAGAGACAAGTCAGAGAGCTAGCTGATCTCCACCAAAAAGGAAATTAGGATGCGCAAACAGGCGAGACCAAAGGGAGACCACCCATTAGCAAGGGTAGGTCAAATTACATACCGAACAGATGGGGAGGGGGCGGGTTAATCATAACCCAAGCCAATTTACAATTTAGCTGGTTCTGAGGTAAGGTAGCGCGAGATGCAAGGTTAGAAAAAGAATTTCCATTTCAGGGCAAGTTAACTACCCATAACTAGTAAGGGAGTTTAAGTTTCATTAAGCCAGATAAGGTGGCCAGTGTGAGGCGCACCATTCTAGCTACTTATACAAACAGTCCATGTGATATAAGTACCCTTTATACACTAAATAAAGAAGGATAACCCGCCAACATACAAAAAATGCTTGTCGCTTGAGTTAGTTTACTAGCTTCTAGCATTGCTAGAGTAAGTAGCCTCATTGGTGGCGCAAGGAATATTTATGTGCATGGAGAATGGGGCGGCTATTGCTTTACGACATGCAGCAAGGATAGATAGCAATACCTAACAATAGTGAGGGTTACAGCTTTTATACACAATTCACCCGTTGAGGATCGTATGCAACAGACAATTTGAATAGATGAACCGTTCAAAAGAACTATAAATAAAGAAACCTAGGGGAGAGGGGATCAAAGACATGCATGGTCAACAAGCGTGGTCATAAGCAAAGCTTAGTCCATGTTTTCGTAGCCGTCGGTATATGGAATAAGCTAGTCAGTCAGGTGGAGGACAGGTGGCTCGGTGCTCATGGTGATCGCTCGGCTCACTCATAGGTTATTCGGAGTCCGGATTTATCGGATTTCGAGCTAGCTCCCAATCATGCCTTCCCAGATAAAGATTCATTCAGTCTTTTTCTAGTCTGGAAGAAAAAGTTCCGCCCAATCTTTTGATAGTATGTAAGCACCCGACCTCTCCAGTGATTCCGATCAGACGAAGCTTTTATCAGCAGAACTGGCATCTGTCTGCCGGAAGAAAGGGAATAAACAGAATCCACAGAGTCGACTGATGCCTCTATACTATTGAGAGAAAGATCAGATTGGACTCTTTTCAAGACCTGCGGGCCCTACTTACTTCAGGCTTCTCTCCTCCAGGATGCAAGGGATTGCTGCTTCCACAGCTGTCTCCACTCGGTCAAATGCATCCGCCTCTGTCTCTATCTCCACTGCTGGATTGAAAGAAGAGATTGCAGAGTGAAGTAAAAGGTAGCCGGCTGCTACTAATAAGAACCTAACAGAAGATCCAGATGGATCTACTACTTTATAGTTGTATACCCAAGTTAAGCAGTATATTCTGCAGTTTCAGTTTATAATCCAGATCTATACCCATATCCAGTTTAAGCACCACCTGTAGAGTCAGCAGTTGATTAAGCCATTAATCAGCACCTAGAGAGGCAGGTGCAGTTGACTTTGTTGATCCCCGTAAAACCATCTTAAGCACCACTAGCAACGTCCCTGTTCCTACTTTTGGTACATTCCAAGCTTGTTACGAAGAAGCCAGCCACCTATTCCAGTTGACCATTACCAGTATAGGTAGATTCACCAGTAGGAGAAGCAGGGGATTTGGGTTATTGACCAGATTAAGCCGTTGAGCAGTTTATTAAGCTTATTCTGTTGAACCAGATACCTAGTGCGCATACCAAGCATACGACCGATACAAACCTTCCATTTAAATTGATCCAAATTGAGAGCCAGATCCAAAGCTTGGTTTTAGAGATCGAGATGCTTCGGAGTTTCGAAAGCGAGGTTCCAGAGCCTGCCTGTTGCTTCAGCAAGCAGATGGGTCATCAGCTGCAAGCAGTCGTGGGGCGGCATTAGCGCAGCAGCAGCCGCTGCAGTAAATTTAGCCATTAATGCAGCAGTTGTTTATGCAGTATAAGTTGATGGAGCAGCCAGCAGTTTCATTTGGTTATGTTTACCTGGTTCCAGATCCACTATAAGTATAATATTAAGTCGTTAGCTAAGTAGATGTGTATTCAGTTGATCGAGAGCGATATTACGATCCAACAGATGCTCCTAATAGGGATGCGGGCGGGATCGAGATCCAGTTCCTGTGGTTTCCCTAGCAATAATAAGAAGGTTCTTCAGAATAGTCCCTAAGATAAAAAAAAGAAATGTGAGGTGGGTGCCCGCTGAACTCAAAATCGTGTATAGGCAACTCAATTCATTTCTGAATTCCCTCCGGCTTTGGCCTAGGCGCCCTCATATTAAAGTAAAGGGTTGGAACTTCGCTCCCAAACGTGCATTTTATAACTAAAGATGGGTGATTGGGGGGGTTACAACAGGTCTGATCCATTTGGTTCCCGAACTAGAAGTTTTATCTATTAAAATTACGGACAACACAAATTGTTTGGGGTGGGGCAAGGCTACGGCAACGGCAGCTACAACGGATACAGATACAGATAAAGTTTTATTTTGTGCAGCAAAAATCCTAGGGATGCTACTGAAATGCTCAAGCATTTTGATGTATTGGAGACCCAGGGATTTCCCCAGGTCAAGGGGTTTGGGGTTACCCCGGGAGATTATTGGGGTTTATCTCTAGGGTGTGGAAATGACGAGTGAACTAACAATGGGTAACTTCTCTATCCTATTCTGGTGGTACGATGGGGGCACCTTTCTCGGGTAAGGTAGCTCGCTAGGGGAAATCACCTCTATCATTTGGTGGCAACTTGGCTCTATCTATTCAGGTGGTCACATGGGGTACTTATATTTGGGGTCTGTGGTTATGTTTACTCAGGTATGTTTTGATTCTATTTCCACTGTACATAGCCCTGCCCCATGCACAATGCCCTTTTTATACACAGAGCCTTCCCGGGTTATGGTAACTCTATTGGGTCTGTTGACCTATGGTGTTGGGATGGGTATCCTTCCTGTAATGGAAGACTCTCTATTGTATGGCGTTAAGGGGGCTTTATCCCTTGTCGTGTATGGTGAGATGGGGCCTTCTATCTCGGCCAGTGATGTGGGCCTTCTATCTCGCTTATTAAGGTTAAAACGGGAAAGCAAGAAAGCAACCCGTGTCAAGTTATTTAACCGGAAGTTCACAAGAATAGATCGACGGGCAAGAGAGATAGAGTTCAGGCAGGTATTAAGATTGAATATACCAAGTCTATTCTCTGGTTCGTTGCTCTTGTAAAGCAAAGCAGAGTAATCTCATCGGGTGGGTCTAGCCGCCACACGTTATAGCCTCATGGTCTAGCCGGTCAGCAAGCAAGTCGTAAAGTAGTAGTTTATTGTCTCCAGGTCGCAAGAAGAGAGAGGACGGGTAGCAAAGCAAGAGAAATCAGGCAGGCACTGGATCATTACCCAGGAGGCAGGTTAAAATATAGATTGATCACAGTAGGTAGGTTCTTTGCAGGTATCCTTTACTGTGGGCTTTCGGTGTGGCACTGTGGAATGATGATGGGGCAAGAACTAAAAGCGTAATGGTGGGTAATAACCTGATGTTGGGGCTTGGGCAAGTTAAGTTGAGTAAGGTAGACCCCCATAGTTATGTCCCGTGGAGTAAGATCCAAGAGGGCTGTAAGTCATTTTCCGTATCGTGGGCAAGCTGACCGTTGTTCCGTCCCGTTGAGTGTAGGGCTGTTCCAAGAGGGCTATAAGTATTACACCGATGTTCCGTCCCATAGTTTAAGGGTTAAGGCGGTCTCATTGATCTGTGGTGGTAATTGGTTTTGACCTTAAATCTAAGACTGTTTACCACCCTTCTTTACTGACTACACTTAGTAATTGGACATGCTTGGCTTGGGTAGACACTTTTCACTGTACTATTTACTTTGCTTACTTTCATACTTTCTGTTGGACAGCTACGTTGGATCGTGGTGTCGTAACTGCCTTCTTGGATTTAGGTTCTTGGATTTAGGAACGACAACCAAAATTGATGAGTACGACCTTGGACATTTGCACTATGACCAATTGTATTCCCTTTTAAGCCTACACGCTTTATGTAAGTTTTGAACAGCTCGGTCTTTTATTGTTTGAACTTACTGCCCAATTCATTCCCCCACCTGGAAGATCAGTACAGGAGGAGATGGCATGACACCAACCTTCTTACCTTTATACCTTTTAGCTTCTTTTTTTACTTACTACTTCCCTATAACATTTGGATTCATGAATAGCTGAAGTGTTGAGAGGGGGGGGATACAATAAATAGGTTCAATGCCGAATTTAGTGACTCTAAGAAGAATCCCCTTTGGAGCCATGTATTTATTTCATCTGTCTTGTAACGCGCCCAGGCGCCTGTACTTTAGTGATTGTATTTTAGAGGGACTACTCTGACTCCTGGATCGACTAAGGCTAAGAGTGTCACGTACCTCCAGGCAATACCAGGCAATAAGTGTGTTGTGTATGCGTAATGTGTATCTCGACGTTGTAGCTCAATACTCCTCCACTAACTCCTGTACGTGTCTTCAATGAGACTCCTCATTATTGTGTAACCTCCAACGTATGTATAACCTACCTCATCGTGTATCGTGTCTTCATCGTATTGTGTAACCTCAATTGATTCCCATTGGCTTATTCCCATTTGATAAGCGCGGATTAGCCCAGCGGATTAGAGCTCCCATGGATTATACCCGGGAGATTTATATTTATTATCATAGATAGAAATAACTACCAGACAAACTGCCTGATTCTCTTTCTCACTAGATTTGTTGTTATTGCTGTAGTTCAATGGAAATGAGACTTCTCGCTGTAGTTAACCTTAACATTAGTGCATAAGAAATAGAGAGTGAAGCTCCATGTAAAGTAGCCGGACTATCTCCTATAGTCTCTTTCTTACTTTATTTATAGTCCCCTCTCTACTGGACTAGCTTAGTCTTTCCCTTTAATAAGCTAGAAGGTAAGGTAAAGTCCATACTACTACAATTAGTATGATGTTTCCGCCCTCTTCTAAGATTGCATATTAAACTTACTTACAATGGCAAAGGTAAACGTAGAGATGCAAGTTCGGTATATTTTGATATAGAACAATTTAGGGGCGGAGCTACTCGACTAAAAGGAGAGGGATCTAAAGGTTTTTTCCTTATAGAAGTCCCATATGGATTAAACAGGATCTGGGTTTCATTATTGTGTGATGTGCACCTATAGAAATGTATGGATTTCAAGAGGTATAGAGATTGGTGTACTGTACTCTTTCTTTCTTACTTGCCTCCGTCCTCCTTTTGGTTTTTTTGTAGTAGGTTCCACAGAGTTGGTTTTTTTTATGCCTTTAACCTTTAGTCTTATGCCAAGTTAACTAGTAAACATAAGCCTTAAGCCATTAGCCAGAAGCCCCGGCCATAGGCTTTGAACGAACTATGGAGAAACAGCTGTTTGGTAGGTAGGAAGGAGGACCACACGGTTACTTAGTGCTATTAGCGAGTGCAATATTATATATAGTTGTAATCTCAGGTAACAAAGTGTCCATAAATCGCGTTAAAATTACAATTTAAGAATTTCTATTGGTTGCCTAAGCTTCAAAATGGTAGCTCTTTGTTGGTTATTCCCTCACTCAATATATCCCTCACTAAATAAATCCAAAAATGGCTCAATAAAATATTGAAAATCTGGCCTGCCCTGGAAAGACGTAAACTTTTTCCTCACCATATGATGGATGAGCGTGTTTTAACCCTTATTCTCTGTGTCTTTCTATTTAGTTGTTTATAAAGAAAGGTAAATATTCCTTACATAAGGAGGGCGAGGACATATGAGCACTATAAAATTGACCATATTGAGACAAAATTTATTGCTTGTTCTTTTTAACTTGTTTCAAAATAGGGAAGCCTTTTTTGCAACCATAAATTGTTTATTTAAAGAGCCATTCGATAACGAGTCGAGCAAACGAGTCTTGCATTGGAAACACAATCTGTCTATGAACGACTCCGATTTAATGCATTGGGAATCCGGGGCGGCATCCATAAACATAAAGACGATTTAGCCGGCCGTTGTACCCATTCCGTGCCGCAGGGAAAGACTCCGAGGATGGGAGGAACAGCAGGACCATAACCGGAAATGCCCGGAAGCGTATCCATTAACCCTATTTTACGGCTGGATCCTCTACGTTAATTATATATTGCTCAAGGTTGCCGTGGGTTTTGGGCTTATTCTGTCAATTGGTCACTGCGTATCTTCTATTTTAAATACTATTATTCTACAACCTTATTATACCTAAAGATGCAACTCCCTTTATATTAATAAAATCGGTAAGGTGGCGGTTTTAACTTGTCGAAATATATATATAAATATATATTTTTGCTTATTTATAGATATAATTTTTGTTAAGATGGATTTTTTGTGGCTCGTACTATAGCTAGAAACCAGGGTAACAAAACTAACTAACACTAGGTTTATAGTGTGGCTAGCTCTTCTGCCTATGGTTGTTTTCGAGAGGAGGGATGCTATCGGTAAGAAAACTGAATAGGCTAATGAGAGGTTTGTAGTCTTGAACGATTATTCATTATTAGCAGTTGGGGAGTCATTATTTAAGATATAGTGCCAAGCACAGGTGCAGAAGCAGGAGCAAAGGTAGCACCCCTAACCATTGCAGAGTCAATTCCAGCAGTTGACCCGTTCCTGCTTTTTACTTTGTTTACTCAGATCCAGCAGTCGCATATATAGTTTCAGTCGATTAAGATCGATAGCCATAGCCCGTTGCTCGTGTAGCGAAGGAGGTATAGGCGGAGGCTCCAGAGGCAGCAGAGTCCCAACAAGCATTCCTTTAATTTAAAGAGGCAGAGGCATCAACCACATAGGTGGAGGTAAAGGCATCGGTTTAACTTGATCCAGTCAAATAACCAGTTGGAGTTGATCAAGCAACGGAAGCAAGGGCGGAAACTACTATATTTGTATATAGTCCATACCTGTTAAATAATTAGTCTTACCCGCAAGATCGAGATCGAGGGCCAATGCCATTCTATAGGGGCTTTACCAGGTACTATAGGTTCAGAGGCAGTTATTGATCCACCGGTAGCAGACCCGTAAGCAAGGATAACAGAGTTATAGGTGGCATGGGTTTAATAAGAAACAATTGACCAAGTCGATATATCAATTTGAGTTATTTATCCAGGAGCTTCCCCACCAATACCAGTGCTTGCTTCTCCACCACTACCACCTCGCTAGCTAGTAGCTTATATGCCGGTGCCGGGGTCCGATCAACCAGTGAAACTACTGCTGCTTCAATAGGTAGTGAAACTGCTGGGGATGCTGCCTTTGCTTCTCGATCTCTAAATGTATCTGCTCCGGCTTATCTCTCTGTTCCCTCCGCCTTAGCCGTATCTGCCCATGATAACTATGCAACCTTAACATCTGGTGGAACTTGATCTATATCCACATTTGCTTTTTATTCGTTGCCTTCGCCTTCTATATAAGGGGCTCTATTTAAAGCTATAAAAGAAGAAATGCTGCGGACTTAAAGGGAAGGTATTCCAGGCAAGGCACTGGCTTTCGATCTACCCTCGGTGCTTTTTTTTGTCGAAAACAAGGTGTATAGATAGATCCTAAAAAGTACTAAAAAGCATAATATGCGTCTTTAGTTAATAATAAGTAAGTCAGCTGTCTCTGCATATGTATCTGCTTCCTATGCCTTTTCTTTTCGGGGGAACTTCCAGCCTGCCTGCCTATAAAGTATTGCCTTGGGCTTGTGCTTACGCCATTTGTTCTTTCGAGTTGACCAGGGTAGGACGCCTTTACCCCATCCCCCCCTCACTTGTGAGGACCCCCTATACTCTCCCTTACTATAATAACCTTATTTAATTGTTTTATAAATAGCATTCCCAGCAATATTCCCATAAGCAAAGGGAAGCCCAGCAAAGGCAGCAGAACGATCAGCTTAACCAGTTCCCAAAGCATTTGAATCAGCAGTTGAAGGAGCAGTTTAAGCATAATTCTTAGCAGCATTACGACCAGCAACCCCACCATCATCAGTTGGAGCGGCACTCTGAAAAGCAGCCCCGTAAGCAGCACCAGCTTAATAAGCACCAATATAAGTAAAAGCATAAGTTGAAGGAGCATGATTCCCAACAGCCCCATCAGCATTACCACCATAAGCATTATTATTACCAGCAACAGAAGCATTTGGATCATCCCCATCATCAATGGAACCAGCCCCATTATTATTTCCATAAGCAGCCGAACCAACAGCATTCCATTATAAGTCGAAGTATCATAATTCCCGGTAGCACCAGTTGAACCGTCATAATTTAAAGCATTCCCAGCATTCTTCCCAGCATAAGTTCTTGGAGCCTTATTCCCGGCATCACCATTTGAATAAGCAGCATTATAATCTGGAGCGTATCAACTTTCTAATTTCCAGGAGCAGTTCCATAAGCAGTAGAATAAGCACCAGCAGCATAAAGAGCAGAATTAGCATTCCCAGGAGGAGCAAAAGGAGTTCCAACACAAGCATTATTATCAGCAGAACCAGGTTCATTTCCAGCATAAGTGTAAAGGGTTATTTGGGCATGTTCATCCCCAGCATCATCAGTTGAACCAACATTAATTGAACCAAAAGCATTACCCGTAGCAGTTCCAAGAGCAGCACTAAAACCAGCAGTTGAAGGAGCATAACCACCAGTTGGATCAGCAGCACCACTTTAACTGGCATCATAATTCCCAACAGCGTTCCTAGCGTCATTAGAACAAGGGGCATAAATGGCTTTTATTCTGACTTAATAAATAGGCCGTTTCCGGAAGTTTCTCTATTACTGATAGAGGAGGTATGTCCTTGCACCTCCTACAGAGGCTTGCTTCTTGCTTACGTAAGCGCAGATGCAGAAGCAGAAGTGTTAAGTTAAACAGAGATGAAAAAAATTATATTTATATATGTTATATTGCTCAGAGAACCCGTATAATATACTTGGGTCACCAGGACCCCACTAGGCCTACCTGGGTCTGCAGTCTATAGTGATGTTTCATAATACTTTTGATACTCGTGCCATCTATACGTCCTTGCTATTACGATGTTATGTTCAATCCATCTCTAATAAATCTCTACATCCGCCCTAATAATTTAAGTAACGAAAATGTAGTCTTTCTAGTTTTTAATAAACCTCCTATACTACCTACGTACATGAAACTATAATCCGTGCTAAGTTTTTTCCGTGCCCAGGAGGTTGTTAGTGTCAAGTTGCCCAGTTTTACGTGCCCAATAGTAGTAGTCCATGCCTTAAGGGTAGTAACACTCATAGTAGCTAGTAATTTACATTGTTAATCAGAGCTACAAAAAAAGGTGCAGCATTAACCTCTAGTCACATGAAAGTTATAAGCTCTAACCCGCTACTATAATGCTCTATCCGCTGCTAACAATGGAAAAGATAGGGGCTTTAATTATTTTTCATATTTCCACAATAGAGAAGATATAGAATAGATATTGACCCCATGCCCTTTATTTATTGGGACTCAGAGTTTTCAATACAGCTACGGAACAAGGCCCGAAAGGAAAAGAGACAGGCAGGCTCGCTCCCCCCTTGGTCTTGGAGGGGATATTGCATACTTCGGGTTACATCTCCCTCGTACGTTGGACAGAAGAGATCGAAGGGGGTTACTGGTGGCATTGATCAACTGCCAGGATCTATGATTTTATTCATCCAATGTAGTATATTGTTGAGGTTCTACAAGGGCTTGTTATATATGTATAATACCCATACCAAGTTTTTTTTAGGTGGAGGTCACCAATGTGAAGAGTTGTAATTGATTCGATGGGGCGAGATATATAGTAGTTGTTGCGGATGGGCCCGGACACTTGATAGAGGTCTTTACTCACGATAGAGGCCTTTACACTAGAGGCCTGGCTTTACACAGATAATCCACCCACCGGGGCCTAATTAATGGGGTTACTCAATGCTGTCGATCCTAGAGTTAATTCACTTTATGCTGGTAGTATTAGTCGAGGCCAGGTTTCAATTCAATAGCCATATTATAGTATTGCCCGCATAGGTAGTTTACAATTACCACCCCACACGTTGACAACAGCCCGCATTCAGTCCGCTTTACCTGAAATACACATTTGCTTTTCTGAAATCCGCATGAAGCACTACGCTTTCTGTCCGTATTATGTCCGCAAATAGAGAGAATTAAGTAATAAAAACTCGGCGAATACGGAATTATATTGCATTGTATAGTAGGGGTTTTATACTAAGTAAAAGGGGCCGCAGGTAGTACATAGATTCCCTACCCATAGTTTTTATTCTACAATAGGTGAAAAAAGGGTTTATACGATTCAGTAATAGATAACATACCCAGAGTTTATAACATTGTAAAAAGAGTTTAAAACTCGGTGAATACGGAATTTCTGCTATAGAAGAGGGGGATAGGTCTTCACGCTCGCTATAGCAGCCTCTGGGCGGACCTCTGTTCTACTATCGGATTGCCTAACCAACCTAAGGGCCTCGTTTCTACTAATGGGAATATTTATTATTGTTGGGGTGGGGAAAAATTTCCTCCATTCAGTTTTGTCGTACTTTTATAGGCCTCTATTGTAAGGTTCCACCCGCTAAGTAAGGATAAGCTCACCCGATAGCGGTTCTGGTTATTTAAAACGAAATAGCCCACCCAGTATCCGCTCCTTCTCCGCGAGCTATATCGTTGTTGAGCCATCCATTCAATTCCCGTTTTATTAAATCTAAGAGAAGGTCAATTTTGACTTGTCCGAAGAATTCACTTTATATACGATTCCAGTTCCTTTTCCTGCTTAAGAGGTGGTTTCCTTCCCTAGGTGGGCTGATTCAACTTGGGGTAACATTGATTGGTTGGTCGAAAAGGTGCTCTAAAGGCTGAGCTGATTCGACAAGCACCCGACTTATTATTGGCGTTCATACCCACCTCCTTATCATCGGATGAAGCCCTACTGAATGTAAACCCATATCCTTATCCTTCCCCGGTAAAGCCTTCCTTCTCTCTTACTGTAGAGGTATACCCCCTTTATATTTAGGTGATTCACTAAGGTATGCCACGAGCTATCGAACTATTGGAAAGTTATAGTTACTAGCTTGGGGCCTGTGACTGGTAGATATACATCTTAGACCCTTGCCTATACATATGATTTTACCCTAGGACCGGAACTACTCCTGCCTTTCTTTACCACTACTTATAGGTCAACTTCGGCCGGAACAACCGCAGCTTTCGGGTTTCTATTTCGATGTGCTGTGGGTTATACTTAGGCAATTTTGGCTTTTGACTTACCTATGCGGGTGCTTCTGGCTCGGATGCTGATGCTTGTGGTAGGAAAGCGGAAAATTGAAATGAAAAAGGCAAAGTGAATGAACGAAGCGCTGTAGGCTGAGCTGTTAGGAAACTATAGCTATGTGGGTAGGTGGTCGGTAAGCATAAGCCGGGGCTGGGACTTAATCTAATCGATCCACTACAAAAGCTATGCTCTTGCGAGCTATGTATATAAAAGTGATGCTTCTTAGACCCGGTCAAGCTAATTAATTTCTAAACTCAAGCAAGGAATGATGAGGAGCGGAGCCGGCATCAATTGTGCAAACCACCACTACAGGCAGCATGAAAGCCAATGGACAATCGCCATAGAATGAATGCAGGATAGTCCAATCACTGACCTCCAAGAAGTAAAGTGAAGGCCCATATTTTACCGCCGACCAACTGGCTCTCCTTCCTCGGTTGATTATCGGCCGGGAATTTTGCTAGTTGTTTGCGGGTAAGCAGCCTTCCTCGAATGAAAGGGCGTGCTGCAATAGGGGCCGATATGTAATCTCGAAAAAAAAGGGCAGAGGCTTAATGGCAGATTGATTACATAAGGGCGGGAGTCTGTATCGCCTATTAATCCATCTTTTATAAAACTTGCCTCACCCCAATAGGCTATTTATGCTTCGGTAAGTGTTACGTGATCAGGGTATAAGTGTTTGTGAGATCCATATTCATATCAGGGTCTTCATGAAGTGTTATGATATTTTAATCCAGATAAGTGTTATGATCTCGCCATGAGGGTATTCAAGGATATTTATGCTTGATAGGTCCCACCTTTTATTTATGAATTTACCAGTTCAAGGAAAGAAGGCCAGTAAATTGAAAGAGAATACATCAGGATAGGAACAGCTTTGGAAAGGTAAATATTCCAGAAAGGAGGCCATGTTTATTAAGGTCATTTGCCATCCTGTAGGCCAGGTTATTTCATGCCCATATTCCAGAGCCATATTATTTCTATAATAGCTATAAAGCCAGGTAAACAGAGAAGAATCTACCATCGATAAGACCAGGTTCTCACTTTTTTCATTTACCAGTCGCTCACTAAGCCATCCCAGCCACAGCAAGCCAGCCACGAGGGAGGAGTAAGTCTGCCTCACCTGACATCGGAAGTGAGTGAGCCAAGTTTGTTTCCCTCTAGCCGTATCTACAATTAAGTCTGAGTTTCTTTCTTGTTTTAGGGTTGACTAAGGCAGGGCATCTAATTGACTTGGCTTTAGTGAGGAAAGTAGCAGGGAAGCTTAAACTTGAGCTTGAAGCAGGGAAAGGCTGGCAATAAGCAGAGCACTGTATACCCCATTAGGCGAGTGGAGGAAGGAGATATAACCTCCTTATGAAGGAGGTGTTCGGGAAGCCCACCCCTTCAGGATTCTGTTCCACTCCAAAATACATAAAGAAAGGGGCCTCACCCTTTGTCAGGCGAGCGGGGTGAGGTACGAACCCACTCACCCTCATGCTTCGGGTGAGCAATTTCATTCCTAAAAAGAATGGAGGATGCCGCAAGCAGGCTCGTCCCTAAAAGGAGGATTTTCTTGCTTGCCCGAGGTAGGAGGAGGGTGAGTAAGGCCACCCTTTCACTATTGAATTTACCATCTATCCAGCCTCTGCCGTTCCGTACTTCACTGGATAAAGAAAACTCATTAGTGTCAGTAAGGAAAGAAGGAGCCCGTCCCATCTGATCCAATCCCATCCGATCCGATCCTCCAATGCTCTAAGTTTGGGGCATTACAAAGGGTAGTCAGGCCAGTATCTATCTATAAGTGAACAGGGTTGGTGATAAGAGTATATATAGTGTCTACGATTCAATGAATGAGTACCCGGTGCAGGCAGCACTCCCTCGATAAACTAAGTATTTGTTTTTTATAGGTGGGAGCAGTAGGTCAAACGTAAAGTCTGAGTGCAAGTAAATACAAAAGCAGTAAGTGTAAACCCAAGTGCCCCAGCCATATCTAAGAAGTCGGGCAGTAATCAAGGTTATACCTGCCCAATTGGCATAAGGTTATTCAGAAGAGTCCCGTCCCTTTTGTTGAGAGGTTCGGAGGCATATTGATCGGGTTCTCGAACTCAAGTTTTAGATAGTAAACTCACTTAATTATGGCATTGATATAAAGAGATAACGTTCCCATACTCGGGTAGCTTTTCACTGAACTCTGAGCCACCCCACACCCCACTGAATTTTCCCCTTTGCGCCAGGGTTAAGCGGATCAGTGAAAGAGGCTTAGTGAGGTAAAAGGTAGAGCTATGAGGCTACGCCATGCCATGCCGGGTCTATATCCTTCCTTCCTAAGCGCTTCATTCATCCAAGTGGTATAGGGCAACCAGGTCGGTATTCCAGTGGGTGGGTAGAAGGGTTATAAGCAGGTCCTAAAAGGGCTGGCAGATAATAGTTAAGAGTGCCCCCAACTAAGAAGCATTCATTCAGTATAGGTAGAAGCAGGTCTATAGATTCAGGTGTGGGTAACTTTGCAGGTGGGTAGCAGGCAGTATAAGTAAAAGAAAGGCGGATGGATTCATTTATAATGGATGAATCGTATCGTCACTCCGGAATAGTCTGGTACCAAGCATATTTCATAAAGTAAGCCAAGCCGGTGGGTGGGTAAAAATAAATAAATAAATTCCTGCTTATGCTCGGCCGGAATAGTCGTCATAGCGGTACCAAGATCTGTCAGGCAAGTGTGATTCCAAAAATTACATAATATATATATAGCTAATAATAAAACAAAGGCGTATAAGAAGGGGGATTAAGTAATGGTATTAAATTGTATTATGTCAGGTGGGCAGTAAGAAAGGTAAGTGGTGAGGTTGTATGATCCTGTCCTTATAGGGGTTCATTGCAGTACCATGAATTCCTCAAGTGTTTTTAATCGAACGCCCGTGCACCCATGCTGAAGCGCTTCCTTCCATGTACTTCGTTCATCAATTTGGCTTAATAAAAATGCTAGTTGTTATAAAACCCGACCTGTTTACCTAAGATAAACGGCGGGGGTTTGCCTTATTAATTTAATAAAATTATTGGATGGTTCGCTGCTGTTGGTTCGCTGATAAGACGTAACTTTACAAGAACTGTGAACTGATAACTGCTTGCTCGCCGTTGTAAACTGGGGCTTTAAGTGAACTGATTAGGTGTAACTAACTGGGTGCGAGGTTCGCTGATCAGCAAGATCAAATCTCTTGGCAGGTAGGATACACTGGGCTTCATAGTTACTCCTACCGGTTAACATCCCTAGTTCTGATTAGCGTAAGTAAGCAAGAGAGATCAACGGGCAAGCAGCAATCGAGCAGGTAGGTGGGACCTTGTCCTATTGGTTTTCACATCCTCCCTGGGTCTTATGTTTCTCTTAATAAAGATCTATACGGGCTATATAAAGATTCGAGTGCAATATAAAGATCTGGGTATCAATTGATATATCAGTCGGGTGGCAGGAAGATATATCTAAACGGGCGGTATCAATCGAGGTCTAAATCATATCTCTGGTTCGATCTCTGGTGGATGAAGGCAGTTCATTCAATGAGGGAAGGTTTCCTGTTTTTCGGTGGAAGGTATCAGGTCAGGTCGAAAGGTGTAGAAGCCCCCAATAAAATAAGTGAGCAAGCATAAATTGTAGCAATCCTAGCATTGCCAGCTGGACATCCCGGCTATCATAGATAACGTCCTGAAATGTAAATCTTCATTAATAAAAAGTACCCCTGAGATCCTAGTCCCCCCTCGAGGTTTAGCTAAATGAAACCCTAAATTGAGAGGAGCGGAGCCGCTCGACCAAAAGGAGAGGAGTTGTCTATTTATTAGGGAGAATAACCCAGCCAGAGAGGGAGAACCACGCCAGAGAGCAAGCAAGGGCCGGATAGATAGCATCAAGCAGAAGCGAGTCGGCACAAGGACGACAACTTACCGGTGGGGGCTGATCTACTACTCTCGGCGGACAGGCAGTAGTGACCGTGTGGGAATGGCGGGTATCATCTAGCGGGAGCTCACTATTGGGGCATAGAAAACCTTTGGCTTTCACTCTTATAAGGCGGAGTGCATGGGCTTGACTCGGAGGCTGCTCTAGTTACAAAGCCTACTTTCTCTTTAAGGAAGGGGAGAAGACTTATTCTCCTCTTTCACTCTATGGCCCCGGCACCTTGCCTTCGTACTCATGGTTACTTGCATAGGTCTTGACCACATATAGTAGAGTACCAGAGTATACGATCCTTCTTACACCTCACATTGACACTTTCACACAACAAGAGTCCCTTAATGAGAGGATGAGAGGCCCGGACCACACGATACACGATAGAGGTCTTTACACAATACACACCCATTTGTTGAGGTTCCACGGAGATTTCACAATATGGCCTATTATTTGGATTATTTCCCTTGTTAATTCTCCCATTAACACACTATAGGAGTAGTAAATAAACCCCATTGGGTTGGATTAGTCCCAATGCTCTTTGCTCTTTTATTTATAAAAAACATCCAAATTAGAAGAAGTTGTCATATTGTCCAACCGCACTTTGGTATGCCCACGGGCCCGGTACCAGGTATTTTGGCCCAGCACCAGGTGTTGTTTGAGATAAAAGTAATTAGATATCCATAAATGAAGCTGCTGCATGGACTGCCCTTATGGACTGTTGTAGAGAAGAGTTAAAGCCGTAAAGTGACTAATTAGCTTTCTCTCCACTTGATCTTATCTATACTCCCCAGCATTTCCATAAGCTGTTGGAACAGCATTTTAAAGGCTTACCAAAAGTAGTTACTAAAGCAGCATTACCTGGGTTTCCAACATCATCAGTTTTTCCAACAAAGGATAGGTTAGTAGAGTATGGCTTTTATATATACGATATATCCAGACCAAACCTCATTCAGTTCAACACTCAGAGGCATCCATATCTCATTAATACTAGGATAAAAAAAACTATTCTATAAGGTTAGAGATCCATATAATTGAATTGGTGGACCGTACATCATCATATATTAATGCATCTATTTAGCCTTTTATGAAAGGAGAGGAAGTTAGGGGAACGTATGGCGGTTTTTCATATACGATGAAATAGAGCCTGCCTCTCATTAAGAAGAAGAGAGGAACGTTCGTTAGGGCGGCGTGCATCATATATTAAGAAGGATCCACTTATGGGGGTACACCGGACCAAATAGTAACTAGGGTAGCTCACTACGGTCTGATACCACTACTTTTACTTTGGAACTACCCGTATGACGTGGAAATGGGACCCCATACCGGGGGCTATGTCATAGGACCAGGACCTCTCTTCTGTCTAAACATATGTTACAAATCCAACTAAGAATATAGAAGGCAAGAGCAGGTAATACACACACCATGCGGACTTTCATATATGATGATATATGCCTCTTTGCTCTATTATTAAAAGTAAGCACAATCCATTCTAATACAAAGCATCAGAACCGTATATCACGATCATTAATGGCGTGGCAATACATATCAGGTTCTTTAAGAATAAGGGGGCAAGCACCTATTATTTTGTCTAAACGTATGGCGGCGCGACCCAACAAAGCAGCCGGTGCGCTCATATATTATAGAGATGTCAGGGTCATAAGCATACCGTCCAAAGGGCAGCCTAATGAATCACTTGCCTCAGAAGCAGCATAAGCGGGACAAGCAAACACATTATTAAGGTATGCTAAGCTCTTCATAGGGCACGGATTCTCTCACTATTGATTTATGGGACTTAACGTATATGGGCTCTTATATATGATGTAAAGCAGCATAGGGCGACAAGTCATAACGCCTTTATTTCGGCATTAGTTGAGGCACTCCTAGCAGCAGTTCCAAGAGCAGTTCCATCATAAGCACCAATTGAACCAACGGCCCAGTATTAGATCCCAGTGGCATTAAAACCAACAGCAAAAGGAGGAAGCCAAGTCCAACAAGTCCGAAAGAAGCACTTACCCGTTAGCCGAGCCCACCGAGGGAAGAGTTATTTATATTTGATTTGATCTATTGCCAGTCCTATGAGAGCGGGGGTCAAAAAGAAGGAAGGAGCCAACAGATTTACCCCAACGGAAGGCAGACAAACATGTGGACGGGAAGGAAAGTTATAGGGTAAGTCAAAAATAAGGTTATACCTTAGTTTAAAGGTTTCGCACTTGCTAAGGGTTCGGGCCGGTCTCAGGAATGAACTGACCTTTCCAATTTGGAGATATCCCTCACTTAATTTCCTCTCATATCTTATATATTATATTATCCCTAGTGGAACTTATGCCTGTTCATTAAACCTATTTATAAAAACAGTGCCACACCAAAAGCCCACACAGTTAGAACCTACCTGTTTATCGAGATATATCCTGCTGCTTGCTGGTCAAATCCGGGCTGGGATAAATAAGAAAAAGGAACTGCTCGAACCCGAGCGAGGCTGGAACGTGAAGCCAGATAGATGTTAGGCTTGAGGGCACCAAACCAAGGCTGGTCGAGTGAGGCTGGAACGTGTGGCTAGAACGTCTAGCGAGACCAGACAAAACGAGGCGGACACTTACACCCATTTCACCCATAGATACACAAAAAATATATATTGAGTTCCCCCATGTTTACACGGAACTATATTTATTTTATTACCCCGTGTTTCCACCATATGAGACACGACGTCAATTACACCTACCTCTATTTCATTTCATGCCTGCTGCTCCTTATAGTTGTTACCCACCTGAAGACCTATACCTGTTAGCCCTCCCTAGACCACTTCATTTATGAATGTGAAATACAGCTATAGACCCGGGATGACATGGCATGGCATTAAACAACCTTCATCCCTTTACCTTCAGTCCAAACTACCTACCCACCTAACAAACTTTTCAATAACTTACTATAATGCCTCCAACCTTAGAGCGTAGCGTTTAACGGACGGGAGGGTACAGCATTCACAGGCAGGCCTGGAATCACATAACACTTGCTCACAGATGCTGCTGGGTAACACCATGAACTTATGGGTTATTGGTGGTCTGGCCGAGCCTTGCCAATACAATATTATTCTGTAATTAGAACCCACCTTCCACCTTAAGACCTAGAACTGCCTTATCCCTATACCACCTTTCCTTAATAACTTATTCGTGGGGACTGCTACAGACTTTATCTTCTAAGGACCGGATGGACCAACCAACCTTACCCCTTCAATTATTGCTTTCACCCTAGGACGATGGAGTGATGCCTTCTTGAATTGATTCACTAAAGCCAGAACTTCAGAAACATGGCTGGAGGATGGTCAATTAATGATAGAGCATGGGTCACGGGCGTTCGGATAGATACAGTATTCACAGGCATTAAATAAACCCTTTTGCTTATCAATTTTACTTTGGGTACAACTAGTGCTAATTAACCTTGTACTGAAGTGCATGCTACCAACCACCTTTACCTTTTACCAACCGCGCTGGCTAACAGACTTTCACTTAGTACAGCCATTGCACGTCCTAACCACCTTGCCTTCATGAATATATTTTACTAAGCACTATTGCTATTGGTTTGCTTATAAAGCACAGGATAGGAGATGCGGAGATGAAGCTATAAACATTTTTTAGTCTCGGAGTTGCTTAGAGAATTATCTCTCCCTTTTTCTTCATTTCCACTTCAGAGCGAGCGAGTGAGATAAGGGAGGACTTCAGGGCGATTATTGCTTTTTAACCTTCCCATGAGTCCCTCCGGAGGCCTTTTGAGGCATTTACCTTCGACAGCCATGTTGATGAAGAACCGAAGGGACATTGAGTAAACAACCTCACCTTACATTGGCCCACGATCGGAACATTGTTCCTAATCAGCCCAACGGAACTAACTCTCTTGTTCCTCATAGATGGAATGCGTTACTACTTATATTTGATCCTCTCCTTTTGGGATGGGAATAATCATAGCGCTCTTGGAATGCTGTTGGTGCTGGTGGGGACTACTTATACTCCCTACTTCTCTTTCTCTTCTTATACTGAGGGAGGAATCGCTACGCTCCATATTCAAATGATCTGGAAATAATGCGGGATTGAATGAATGGCTTGCTTTTGAATAGGGTAGGTCTTATACTTTTAGGCTAGGCACCGGTCCAGAGGGGATCGACCAGGTTATATTGGTTGGGACCGTATAGATATAGGGTATGGTCAGGGCTGCCACCAGTAAGAGTAAATACTCCACGGGTCTAGTTAGGGCCGCTTAGGAACAACAGGTGATCAGTCAGGACGGACGGGAGTCCATTAAATTAATGAATTCATGTGCCCAACTGCTTTGATTATTCTTTGGCCTTCTTCTCCTACCTAGACTCAACCCTACTCCTCTTCCAACAGAGGAGGGATAGGGGTGTAGCGTAAAGGGTAACTAGCATGCCATGCTTACTGTATACTGGCTTCATAAATAAGAGTCGGGCAGCAGTGCCTCCGCCTCCATCGTTCTAGGGTGAAGGTAGTAACTCCGGTAAAGGGTAAGGTTATCCGGTCCTGAGAATAGGTTTCTAGTTGTACCTCCCTCTAAAGCGCTTCAGAAATCCAAGTGTATAAGGCTAACGTGTATAGGTCTTAAGGTGGATAACCCATAAGGTGGAAGCAGTAACTAAAAGTCAGGTAAGTCTCCGTAGTGGGTTCAAATTAAAGAATTGTATTGGCTCGACCAGACCAAAAGGTGATACGGTTTTACGCGGTACCTGTAAGAATTAAAAAGTTATTGGGGTAAAGAAAGGGATTGATTGTAATAGGCCTTCCTAAGATTAATAAATAAAGGTGTTAAGAATAATATCCTGGGGCAATGTCTGAAGCCCGTCCCCATCCAACGAGTTTGTATTCTGGAGGACCTCCCAAGCCAAGCCATCCAGCAGTTAACGATATAAGCTAAAGGTAAGCCCCTCTCGGCTGACCATCCCGTAGGAGCATGCAACTACGAGTCCTCCCTTGGCTAATCAACCATCCATGCTGGCTGCCATGTAATTCGGAAATAGTGCATGGGGAGCAAGGGAAGCTATGTATGAAAGGTCCTCGAATTGATCATCCGTGTCTCTCTCATAAGTTCTGGCTATATTAAATTAATCTGGCAGTTCTAACAACGATTCCACAACTGGTGCTGTACAATTGACCCAGGTCCGATCAATCCAGCAAGAAGAAAACGACCAGCTAGTAAATCACCTAAAGCAAGATAGAAAAGGCTATGCCAGTTGCTTTAATTCAAAAATCTTCTTAAATGCATTGTTATATAAAGCGAACGATGGCGGCCCTCGTACCTCGACCACACTTTGGCGATAGGAATTATGACTAATTAAGAAAATGCATTTATGTGTCCCGACGAATATCCAATCAAAACGAGTTGTTATTAGACCTGCCATGGTAATTAAATAAAATGATATTTCTGGCAAGCAAGTTACCGCAAGCAACTAAAGGGACTTATTCAGGTGGATACACTCATGGCTACCATATTCTTCTACCATAGGTTTGGTAGCGGGATCATTCCTTAAAAGGGGGGATAACTCTTAAGGGGTCCTCTAGGCAAGGTTATTTTCCTTCTCAACTCACGGTATGCGGCGTACTTCCGTAAGTGGCTTAGTTAGTGCCTTCCTTCCTCTCCCTATAAATAGGTGTGCTTAAAGAACCTCTCCTTATTATCTAAAGACCCTTCCTTCCCCTTTCTATTGAATAAAATTGGAATGATAAAATAAGAAACAACCGGGTCGTAATAGATAAACTTAAATGTTATTGCTCCAGTTTCATGATTAAAAAGGCATTAAAGAAGTAGTGTACTAGGTTGTTAAATCGTTGAAGTATCCTTCCCATTTTATAATTTCGGGAGGGATTGATAAATAAATGACTCCCGAGGCTGGTGCGTAACCGATTAAAGCGCGTGGATATTCCTGTCTCCTTATTACTAAATTCATTAGGTTCCCCTCCCCACTGTTATTAGTTCCAACCCTCTCGCCCTTATGACCGCCCTATAGTCTATTTTTTGCCGTTGTAGGGGTGTAAATTAGAGCAAAGCGCAGGAGCGTGAAAGCTTATAAAAATTGATTCAATGCCAATTATAGAAGTAGAAGTGATCAACGGCAGGTTCGACCGATTCCATAGTTGGGAGAGTTGAAAGCAGCATTCTAATGTTCGGTTGTGGATGGGAGAATAGCCGTTCATTGAAGTACTACTTCTTGGCATTGGGTAAATTGATGCATGCTTAGGGCGAATTATTAATAGGTATGGGAATTATAGTAATCGTTGAGCCCTTTACTATACTAGTTTATAAAAATCATTGCATTCTCGATCCGGGTGAAAGCACTTGACCTGTATTCCTTACCCCTTTTATACCTTATCCTTTATGGGCAGGTGGCCATGTAGGTACCTGCTGGCCAGATAGCACTTGGGCGGGAGTAATGTTCTGTGAGGCCCCCCTTCTGCGAGCTCTTAGTGGTATAGTCATGTACCACACTTAGAAACCTCCAGCCATGCTCCCCAACGGTATTACCACCCTTAAAAACTCTGTAAGACTTCTTTAGCTTAGTCATTTTTGTGTAGTCAATGGCCCTGAGGTTCGGACAAGCCTGGAGATGAGAGTCCAGGTTAAAATGGAAGGGTGTATATGACTATAGATCTCCATGGGTGGAGGGATGGCACCCTTATATGGTACGTGTGTAAAGCCATTGGCAGCTGCTTTCAAGATGCTCAATCAAAGATTTGTAAGTGGAATACAGCTTCAACTGATCATCGCATGGACATGGGAGACCATGATTTCTCATGGTTCCCATGTCTGTTAGGAAGGCTTTGATAGGCTGTTCTGCTGCTAGGGTCTTCTCACATTGGTAATATTTCAACTTTTATGTTCATTTGTGCAGGTATCAGCATCCATGGAGACAACTTTCCGATCCTTTACTCCCAATAGCTCCAGAACATCTGTTGGAATAACATTTATTACATTTTTTACTATTACTGCCACCGTATTACTGTTCTGCACTTCCTCCCTAGTATCTGCTAAATAATTTTTAACCTGTTTGTGTAAAGTGTAAAACTCTAAATATAATTTGAGGTGATTTCTTATTTTAAGGAGGTCCTCAACCACATTGGGTACCCAAACTGCACTTTTGATAGCCTTCAAAGTCTTTACCATTCTAGCTTAGTCATAGCCTCCTCATATCTTTATTATCTTCCACGTGTCTCTATCCTCTCTTAGGGCCGCTGCTTGCTTCTGCTCTTCATGCCACTTTATTTTCAGTTTATTCCAATTCTTGCTCATTGGAATGAGGTATTCTTGGCTTTTCTCAGCCAGATTATCAGAGGCAACAGCCTTTAATGCATCTTCTTCAGATTTGGTTTTCCATGCCGCTATCCCCCCCCCCCAAGGAGCTGATTCAACTGCTACAGTAGTTGAGCCTCTGTCTCACTGGGGGCCTTTATTTGGCTTACAAGGCAAGGTTTAATTCATGTTTGCTTCAGTGAGTTCATGCTTTGATGCTGTTAATTATATTGTGTTTGCTTCATCCAATTGGAAAGATAAATCGGATGCTCTGTGTACTGCCTCCAAATCTGTGATTCTCCCCTCCATTATCTGATTTTTAGCATTTAGGGAGGCATTTTCCCCTCTCATAAAATAGATTTACTCTTCCAACTGCTGCTTATCCTCTATCATCTGCTGAGTAATAGGGAACAGAGGGGTGAGTTTACTGTTATCCAACGCCTTTATCCTTTCATCTTTTTACTTCAGCATAGAGATTGCTTCATCGGCCCCCTGCTGATCTGTCCCAATTGAGGCCAATTTGTTCTGCAGCTGTGTTCTCTCAGTCTCCAAGGCCTTTACCTTAGCATTCAAATAGAGCTAATCCAAGGGGAATAATACACAAAGGTTACTCACAGGGGCATAATTACAATTGCCAGTCAGAGCTGGGATGGGCTACTCCGCTTGGCTACTCTCCTTGGCCACTCTACTCAGCTACTATACTTCATTCCGTTTATCTATGACCGGATGGTTATTTGCTTTCGCTGCGCTTGCTGGGGAAGGTAGGAACCAAGCGAGGTATAGTTAATTAACTGAGGAGGTCTGGTCCAAACCGAGGCAGAGCCAGAAGGTCATTCCATAAGGTTAATAGCCAGTCATTGTCAGCCAATCATGGGGCATAGTTTATCATAGGAGATCATAATTTAGCATAGCCAGGAGTGTAAATATGGGAATGTAATAATCTATCATATATAAGAGATATTTATAATTAGGGAATATAATCAATTTTATTATATAATATATGTTAGGTAAAGGTCTACTTTATTTATAGTTCTAACTCCTAATTAGCAGCTTGCCACTAAGCCCGATTCAACTACTTCTTGATGCAGAATAAAATAGAAGTTCTATTGCTGACGCTGCTGGCCGGTATGAGCGAAGGGCACACGGATGTAGCCCCCCAGTGTGAGGTGCACCCCAATTACCCTAACAACTTATCCATAGAAATAAAAATAGAAAGGCCTTGACAATAGAGGTCTTGCAATAGATAAAGGTACAAAGTTATTTACACAAAAAAATAGAGGAAGGAACAGAGCACGTTCAATTTACGCCTCTCATTCATTCCCCTTCTTTTAAACTGTCCAGGAAGAAGCTCTAGCGCTTTACCCCGTTATTAGGACAGAAGCCGAACCTTGCTTCAGACCGCGCTCCATATAATTGCTGCTACTCGGAGGGAAAGGGCCTAAGGAAAACCAACGGCTCCACAACTTGGCTGGTAGGAAAGGGAGTGAGTAAACAATCGCTCAACAAATGGAACAGACAGCAGCACTTGATCGGGGAACAATAAAGACCTCCATATACAACTAGTCTATGCTCAACTGGATAGAACAGCTTTGAGCTTCGTTACACCATTTGAAAACAATGTCAGATTAGCCTTGATGATTACTTACAATATGAGGAGGTTTAGGTAGGTTACACTTTTAGGTTGGCTTACACTTGTGTGTGCTCTCCAACTATTTAGAAGCTCTAGAAAAATCCCCATCAAAATGAAATAGGACTTTTTAGGAAGTGAAAAATTAGATTATTGGGAGGGGTGGGATGCCCTTTGTTTAAACCTGAAGACATTGGAACCATGTTTGTTACTTACGAGCAGATCCATTAGGCTATGTTTTCGACAGACGATCTTTATTTTAAAATAGAATACCTGGTTCGGGGCAGGCAAAAATAATAAAGAGATTGAGACAAGTTGTTCCGGGAGTCGGGTAGCATAGGAAATCAATGTTTAGGAGTTTAATATAGGAGCTGGAGTATGGATTACCCTATGAACCAACCGATTGATTAGGAATTTGAATAAGTCTATTCCCCATAAAAGAAGAGCCAAATGAAACACCGATTGAACCATGGTACAGAATACAGAATAACTTATCAGTTTAGGGTTGTATTTAAATAAACCTCACTCTTATGGGGTCCAAGGAATCTCACCTCACCTGAATGTGCCAACGCCTATTGGTAGTGGAACCTCAAATGGTGTATTGTGTCAAGACCTTTATCTAGTGTCCAGACCTAAAGTTCCAGGCCTCTATTCCAGGCCTCTAGTAAAGACCTATATTGTAAAGGCCTCTATTGGTTCCAGAAAGCGTAATGTGTGGCTGAACTGAGAGCGTCGTAATGGGGGTTTGGGTCAGGAAGGACTAGGCACGCTTGGCATCAATGCTATTGAAAATATCGGTTATCATAGATAGAAACGCTCTAAAAGGGATATAGTTTCTAGTGGATAAAATCCAGTTTCCTGTGCCGATGATAGATTAATCAGACATGCCAAAGTAGCATTTTATTAACAAAAATTGAAGACACGAAGAACCAATTTATAAAGAGGTAGGTGCACTAATATTATTTTAAAACTTAGATATGTGAGTATACTATATAAATCAATGGTTTAGTCCAACTACTAGTCCTTAGAGTAAGTTCCATGGACTAGAGTCCGAGTCCTTATGGTGCCTTTAGCCCTACTACTACATAGAGGAGAGACTGCCTTAGGTAGCTCTAGCCATTTATGCCAGTATAATCTAGATGCATTATAATCATATGTATATATCCCAACATAAAGAATAGGCTTTTACATATTTTAACTAAGAAAGGGGACTTGGGTGGGACACAACCTAATAGTAGTCTATGCCCACTTTGGTGAACCTCATATATTCCCCATTTGCTTGTGGGAACTTGGCTAAACAACCTCCCTCCCTGAATAGCTCTTTAAACTATAATAAAGGGGGACTACAGCAAAGCATTACGAAACATTGTATTACTTAGAATAACAAGTTCAAGTAGATATGCGAGAGTCTCTCTGTATATCAAGCTTCAGAAGGAAGGTCTTGCAGGACTGCAGGTCTTGCTTTAGTTCTAACAACGCAACGCCCTTATGCATAAGACTTATCATTTTCTGCTCCTTACCGGCCAGCAAACAACTCATCGGCTATGGAGGAGGTATGGCCTTGGAGTTTAGAAAGGGGAATCCTATTATTATAGCATGTACCGTGCTTTGGATAAAGTAGCTAGGGTGGGTACACCTAAAAAAACTGTACCTGCCTGCGCATTAATGATACCTACTTTCATACAATCAAGGTATTATAAACTTGAAACCTAAGGGCAAGCAATTAAAAAAACACAACTGGCTTTGGGTTGTAGGAAGGAACAGCAGAGGAAGAAGAGATAAAACTACACTTCTATGGGATGGCTCTAGTACTACTTGACCTCTACAAAGACTCTTGACTCTTTGTTTATTTACTGACTTTTGCACGCACGCTATACTCCCCTAACCCCCCCTCGGAGGGCTTTCATAATAAACTTACCTTTTACCCTATGGAGAAAATAAGCAGCTTATGAATGTCTTTCTTTGTAACCTACTCTCTCTTCCTTTGCTGGTTGTAGTGCTACTGTTGCCTTATCCTATCCTTCAATTGATGCCGGTTCCACTGGTTGGTGCTGCTGGTCGAAGTAGTGTTGCTGGGTCTAATTATTCTGCCGGGGCTTACGCTGCTGGAAATGAGACTGGGCCTCCTCGCGCTGGGACTTTGTCTACAGCTGCTATACATTATTCTGGTTCTATTGCTGATGGTGGGAATGCTGATGATAGTTAAACTGCTTTCAATGCTGTTCCTAGTGCCGCTCTTTATTGTGCTGCTTGGGTGGCTTACGCTGTTGGTTCAAATGATGCTGGGAACCATTGCTCCTTCAACTAATTACGTAAATGTTGGTTAAACTGGTTGTTCAACTACTCTGGAAAATGCTATTGGAGATGATCCTGGAACTGAAGCTGGTTAAACTGGTGCTTATGGTAATGAAGCTGGTTAAACTGGTGCTTATGGTAATGAAGCTGGTTAAACTGCTTGGCTCGGTTCTGCTTATTAAAATGCTTATTCAAATGAGACTGGAACTGAGGCCGGTAAAGACGAGGGTTCAACTGGTGCTCCTAGAAATGGTCCTCTTTGTGCTGCTGAAGCTGCTGGTAATTCTTTTGATCTTAGGGCTGCTGGTGGGACTGGTTATGTTGCTCCTTCTGCTTATGAAAATGACCCTGGGAATAATGCCCCTTCAACTTATAATTGAACTGCTCCTGGGAATTATGCCCTTAAAACTGGTGCTACTGGTTATTCTAATGAGGCTGGGAATACTGCTCTGAAATGCTAGTGAAACTGGGTCCACTGGTGATGCTCGGGCGGTTCCATATTCAATTTATGTTGGTTCAACTGGTACTTAAATGAGACTGTAACTGCTCTTGGAAATAATTCTTTTTAACCTTTTGATGAAAAAATTATGCCTCAACTGCTTCTGCTTGTTCTAATGAAGCTGGGTATGCTGGTTAAACTGGGGTGATGCTGGAACTTTTCCTGGAACTGAGGCTGGGAATGAGGCCGGTTATAATCCTTTTGCTGCTGGAAATAATTATGCTTATGGAACTGCTGGTCGTTGTGCTGCTGCTGCCTTATCCTTCTTCCTCCTTATCCTCTCTTTCAATTGAGGCCGGTTAAACTACTGGTGTTGATGGGAAGAATGATGATGTCGGGAATAACGACTATAATTGTGTGTTCAACTTATGCTGGGACTTCTAGTTGTTATGCTGGTTGTACCGCTGGTACTAATAGTAAAAATGAGGCTGGTTCAATTGGTGCTGATTAAACTGGTTATGTCGAGAATGAATGATCCGGTTAAGCCGTTAAAAAAAAGCAGCAGGTGATAATTAAGATAACGCTCTGCATGACTACTACTACTCTTTAGCTTTTTATTATATATGAATTATGCCTATTTACTTACTCCGTGTACTTTTTGTGTGGCAGAGTGTGCCCTGTTATTAGGCCCTTCCCTCCTTTCCTGTTATTAATCTTTTTCAATTATTTCCCCTTTGATTCGTTCCCTGAGGTTCCTTCGAGTAGGTCCTGTGAGTACGCTCTGTTTCTTATTCCCCTCCCCATTTAGCCCCTTTATTATTCCCATTGAAGCTCCACGTTGTAGCTCGATTAATAATCCTATATGTGTAACCTCACTCATCAAAGCTCATTGAAGCTCCTCGAACCTACTTAATTGCTTATACCTCATCGCCTATGCATCTCATTTTCAATTCATTTTGTGTAAGCAACATAATTTAAGCTCATGCATCATCATTGTGTAAGCTAATCGAAGCTAAATGTACCTCATCGCTCGTCGTGTACCTCCACGTGTAGCCGCATAGAGTGACCCCTGCGGATAAGAAGTTCCTTATCTGTGATACCCTCTGGCGACTAAGCAGCATAAGAAACCGGAAAGTAGACCATATTCCTCTCTCTATTGGATGCACCTTACACTGCTCATACATCATCTTGCCGGTAGGACCGCCCCCATCTATATTCTCATCTTCTGCCGGGGTGCATATAAAAGCAAGCAATTGCTAACGCCCATAAACAGACTATTGGTTTCCCCCCCCCTCCTGGCGACTAAGATTCGTGGACCCTCGTGCAACACCGTAACCACTCGACCTCGTTCATAAAAAAAGAGAACGGCTCCCAAATAAAGGAATGCTCCAAAAAAGAGAAAGTCACATATATGAGCGGGGCTTGCCGAGATGAGATGAGCAGGGGATTATGCTGGGAAGGGATGATTGAAGTTCACTTGAGGGATGACGAGCTGGGGCGTACACGCGAAAGGAAGGAGAGGTGAGGCGTTTACACGCGGAAGGAAATGAATGAGGTCTAGCTTGGATGAACGAACGTGTACTAGTGCACGCGTACACTGGGAGGTTGGATAAAACTGTGTAGGTCGGAGGAACAAAGTGTAAAATGATATAATACTTACGATGCCAGTCAAGGAAGCCAGTCACAGGCTCGCTACCTCACGTAGTCCCGGGTTATTTATTATAGTGGAAGCCCAAATAAATGCTATCAAATTGGCACATTCCACATAGCATCCATCAAGGGCTTGGATAACGGCTATAATCTTCCCATTTGTACATCCCCTAGTAAAATGCACTAAAGATTGACAGTCGCATTGCAGCAATCAGGGTATTCCCGGTCCGTATCCCTAGATGAATGCTATACAATTGGAACAGCTACATAGCTTTGCACAGGGCCTTCCCAGCGCACATCTCCCCGTGGATATAGACGGATATTCTATAATATGCTTTATAACTCGAACACCGCATTGCTTCTCCCTTGCGCACATTCCCTATATACTGCTTACAATTCATCGATCTACATAGCACACAAAAGGATCTTCTCTATAACTCTAATATATGAGCTTATCCTTCCTATTATGAAAGGAAGTACGATTCATAGTCCTTTCAGGCCAATGACTCTCTCCAGGAAATAAAGTACTAAGAATTAACTTACGCTTTTACGCTTTCGCTCCTCAATTTCATAATAAGGATAATCTCTTGGAGGTATCCGCAATCTACGCTCGTATCCAATTTTTTCCCAATCTAACTTCCCAAGGCTGCCTGGCCAGCAGCTAAAGCGTAATTACATATATAAATATATATATATTTTATAGTATGCTACTTAAACCAACCAGTTACCTCCTTCTTGGAAGCTTGATCCGAGCCAAGGAAGCTTGCCCGTCACCCTTAGAGGAGCCCTTGTAGCCCTATAAGCAATTGAAGCCTAAGGGAATAAGCCCTTCTAAAAGGTAAAACCTATTGATATAATGAGTTATCACAGATGAGTTATCGGTTATTATATATTCTTCGATGGGTAGAAGGCGAAGCCAAACCTCCATTCCCCACTCAAGACCGAACCCTTATTGGGCTAAGTAAGGCTAGCGCTAGGGTTTCATCAATCTCCCCTTAATGACCTTTGCTCAATAAAAGCGGGCAAATCATTCTATTTCAAATATGTAACCCTGCCTTATTCCTAGAATTAACACCGGGGCATAATATGAAATAAGGGTCAAGAAAGGATCCGCTTCTGACCCCCTTTCAACTTCTATTCCAATCCGAACTATAAAATATACTGGAGGTTCCTTGTCTTGGTACCTACGCGGTAGTACAAAAGTGTATGAAGCAGCTGTTGTTTCAAAAATATGGCATAATTTGGTTGGACAACATAATAAATATTGAGAAAGACAATATTGAGGCAATTACAAGATTTCCGTGGTATGTCCACATGTAACAGAATCATTCATGTCCAAGCTGGTGAATGAAGATGCTACACCCAATGTAGATGATAATACTGGCGCCAGCATAAAGTATGGCACAACAAGGTATACCAGGGGGTACAATATATCCACCATCCATATTTTTATCATTGTTATGGCTACATAGATATTGACAATGTGGGTCCTCAGGACATATAGGGCTTACAAATGTTCCAAGCAGGCAGTTCATGTGGTTAACCTTTGTGTTACTGGAATCCAGTTGGGGTCTCCTACCTGACCAAAAACAGAATTCAGAATTGCTTGGACACGCAGGATCATAATCAATATTTTTTGTATTATACACTTATTCTTCTGTTGACCTTTAGGTAATTAGGATAACCGACAGGTGTGGCTCTGTCAAGGAACCTTTATTGTTAATTCTTAGTTCCATGGTATGAAGAGTTCACCCGTGTTGTGGACAAGGCCAACCAGGTGGGCATCAACACCATTTTAAGGGGGATACAAGCATGCCATGTGCGAGGCAGTAAAAAGACCTATGAAATAATAAGAAAAAGGAAGTACTTTATTCATACAGCAACTGGTACTAGTTCAAAGTCATCTGCCATTACTTACTTACTATATCTGCTAGCAGCTCAGTAACAGAGTTGTGGACTGAGATAAAAAAGTTAAGCCACTCAAATTCATGTTGACCCCAAGCGCATTGAGCATATACTATAAAGTGGGCTAAAGACGGGCCGAGTGGGTTCTCGAGTTGAGTCAGCTCTCAGCCCTACCCTCCCCCAAAAGAAGTCTGGCAGTATGGATGTTCGGGATATAATACCATTTGGAACGGAATGAAACGAACCGGGTATAGAGGGCTCGACCTGAGGTTTCAAACTCTCGATAACGTAGTGCCGCCATCGACCCAACCTACGCCCACCAGTCACGGCGGGTGTAGTGGGGGGTGACCCAACGAAGTTCCTGAACGGGAAGGTTTTTTTCCGTAGGTCAGGTTAGTAAGTATACTGCCTTTCCTTCCCACCGTGATCCAACTGATACTAAGGACACACCAACTTAGAAGAGACGAAAAGAACCAATAGGCAGGATCAGTCAAGTTCCGCCCATGGAAGGATAAATTGTTATCCTCCCTCCGAGTAACCCCTGGGGACACACACAACTAGAGGAGACAAAACCAAACCCAAACTTAGGCACAGTATCGGGACAGTTTAGGCCCAGTTGTTGTGAGGAAGAGAAGCTAAAACAACTGGCAGAATTCCAGTCACTTCGAATGCAAGCTCGGAGTGTGAGTAAACAGAAACGATTGAAAGAACAAATAAAGGTGACAGGAATAGATAAAAAACGAAATACGATGAGCAGGCCACCTATAGGGAATCACAGGAGCGCCAGCCTTGAAAGGAAGCGGGATTAGGGCCCGCCCGTGACGGACAACAAAATAAGACGAAGACACTTTAAACAAACGGCGCGATAAGTTTTGGAAAGGTCGGTTATTTGGCCTGGATGGATGAAACGAGCTGGGACAGCGAAAATACATATATACGAGGATTGGATGAAGGATTTTCAAATTTAACACCTGGCGGGTACAACTACATTAATAATAATTTGACTCCATGCCTGCTGGACCAAGTGTGCATCATTGCTATAGTGACTGAAAGTGCTGACGCCAAAGATCAAGGAGGGAGTTGGTTTTGAGCATATGCTCGCAGTAGCAGGGGGGCAAGTGAAACAAACATCTTTACTCCCCCCACTCAGGAAGAATACAGAAACATAGAAAGTAAATAATAATAACATTGACTGGGGAATGATGAGTCTTATTTTATCATTATCTGGAAATCCAAGTGAGTGATTGAGTTAGTGATATAGTAGGATTTTATACCACCATAAAAGTAATTTTTACCCACTTGATGAACTTCCATCCCATTCTGCTGTGTGCCTGCCGTATCTCCTTATTATATGATATACGTTGATTCGTTATTCGATGACACGGCGCGGTATGGGAATTGTCTATTGGATCAGAAAAAGATGCCTAAAGATGTTCTTGCCCCTTGGTCGCTGTGGGAGACTCATACTTCCAATTTATTTGCTGAATCCGCTTTATTTGCTGAATCCGCAAACTCAAACATACTTGAGGAAGGAGGCAAATGCTTCCCGGCAACCAAGTATACGGAGAATAAAGGAATAAAGCTGCCTGAGCTGAAGTCTGAGGATGTGAGGTTGATGGCTTGCATGTCCTAATGAAATTGCTGGGATAGCATAAGTGCAAAAACACACTTCCACATAGGTCTGTAAGTATATAAAGGGATTGATGGAGTATGGTACAATTGGAAAACCCATTTATTGAAAAGAAGGTCAACCCAGATGTATTGAAGAGACAGAATTGGTTTCCATTTCACTATTGCTGGGATTTCGATTGGAGGTAGGTCGCCGACAGAGAAATTTACAATTGAAAGAGCCCCCCTAATATATTCACCCCTGTGTATTTTCCCTAATATATTCGCCGCCAATCAATCTACAACAGATCTGCTACCAACATTCAAGGGCACCAGGAGATACGCTTCCCCGAACATGCCCTGCCGGGAGCTTATAAGCCAAGTCAGCAACCACTCTTGGACCATCCTAATTCAACCTTGGCTGGCCGGGGAGCTTGCTGGCTTATTGGGAAAACACATCGCCGTAGATATAAGCCCCTAATAAAACAGGCCACATCGCCGGAATGTAAGCTAGTTTATTATGTGGGTGTTGTGTCCTCTGTGTTACTAAGCAGCCCAACCCTAACAAGCATTCCCCAGACAAGCGACTCTCCTCTGTGCGACTCAGCAACCCCTCTCCCTCGTCCCTCAGTCGAGCCCCCTCCGGGTCCTCTCCCTTATGGTCGAGCGGCTCCGCCCCTTCCTTCTCAAGCTCTACCCTGACCACCCCCTTCATTCTTCTAAAGCCCCCTTCATTATCTCTCATGCCTTACCCTTCCTTATTATTATTATGAGTGTAACCTCTTACCCAAACCCCAATAATAAAAAGATGCTATTATTCGTTTCCTTATCCACCCACCCACCTTGATTCGACCTTGGGCTGAGCCCTCGATAACACAACAGTAAATAGAGCTCCTGGCCATTACATAGTAAATGAATAGTAAATAGAGCTCCTGGCCATTAATGCAGGGTACGAGTAAGGCAGGGTTGGGTAAGTATGACAGACATCTACCCTGTTATTAGTAAGTAAATGAAATCCCTGTCATATAGTTATAGTGAGGAAATCCCAGTTATTAGGCAGTTACCAGTTATAGTGATAGACATCCATACCTTTCCCTGTTATTAGGAGGAGGAGGGTATAGTGACAGACATCCATGTTCTTCGAGTTATAGTTACAGAGATCCCAGTCATTAGAGTTGTTAGGTTTATTAGGGTTCTTCAGGTTATAGTTAGAGACACACCGAGTTACCGGTAATGACAATGACATCCTTTGGCTTCGCCCTCGAGAACAAATAATAACCATCCTTGGGCTTTGCGAGAAGAAACAGTAAATATGAATATCTGCTCTCATCAGTAAATAACAGTTATATAGGAGTCCAGTCTGTTAGGGTGGGGTTATAGTGTAGACATCCATCCCTGCTATTAGGAGGTAATGGGTCTAGTGCAGACATCCATGGTTCTTCGGGTTAGAGAGATCTGATTAACCCGGTCTGACCCTTGCTTTCCCCGCCCCATCCATATAACCCTTTTATAAGGTTCTAAACTAGGCAATGAGGCTAGGCCATGCCATTATTATTATTCGTAATATTATGACATGACGTGCCTACGTACGAGAAATTAACGATAAATTAATCTTCCTAGCCTCTTCTCCTCCTGAATATCCTCTCGGTATAAAGCCTCCTCCTGAATATTCCTCCTGCATATGAACCCGGTCTAACCCTTGCTTGCTTTCCTTCTATTAAGCATTTCAATTTGCCTTTAGGGGGCATGAGAGTCACTGTATTTCCGGTATGAAGGGGAAGGTAGAATAACTACAACAAGCCTTGATGGGTCTTGAGAGTCACAAACCTTCTTTTTCTTATTCTCGCCGGGTTCCTCAATCGCTCTTTCAGTTGACCTGAGTTGTCGGTATGGTAGGCAGTAATGCATATTATCAAATTAAACACGACAAAATTAGTCTAAAAATCCACCATAAGTATTTACCGATTCCTGCTATTTATACCAATTTCCTCAGGTGCAAGGAAAGTAACGTGAGCAAAGCGAACGTGTATAAGTAAGGCATAAAGGAAGGATTCATAGCTCTTTTAGGGCTCCTGTCAGTCTAATTACTCTCTCTATGAAGGGTAACATCAGGGAGGTTTATTTACTAGTACATTACTCTATCTGGTGGGTGGGAGAAGTCAAAAGGATGTCACCCTGGGGTCGAGGGAGCAATATCGCAACGGCTTTACCCCCCCCTCGACTCGACACGTTCTAACTGCACGTTCTAATTATAACAGGATAACCCTTACCACCTTCTCACCCACTTATTATAATTATTACCCCGAAAGAGGACTATCCTTAGGTCACCTTACCTAGAAATATGTTGAAGTATAATAATAAATATTGGAAGTATAAAAGGCATATGTTGAAGTATAAGAAGAAGATGTGGAAGTTGAAATAAAGAAAGTAGGTGTTTTCAAAAGGGCAGGCGAGAAGATTACATCAATCCGACTGCAGATGAATCAGTGAGCTGTAAGAGCATTCATTCATTCATTTTATATTGATTCTGAATAGGCTATGTATAACTTGCAGGAACGTAACCATGAGCTGTCTACTAGGAGATGTGCTTCAGTCAAATTTGTTTTTTGGGTTGAGACTGAGTTGCGAGATCCTCCTATTTACGATGGGACAGGTGCTGTAGAAGACTTTTTGGATGCTATGGAATACCGAGTTGCGGAAGAGCAGCACATTCCGGCTATGGATGTGGTATTGAAGGCTACTCCTGCTCGTTGGTTGGCTGCGCATAAGGAAGATCTCCCCACCTAGAATGTTTTTTAGCCAGCAATGATGCACTTATTTGTTCCTCCACCCGAGTTCGAATGTAAAGATCTATCTGTAACGAAAGGAGAACCAATGACGTTCATGGAGCCGTAAAAGGTAAGACAAACCCCCCTATTCATATTTATAATTGCTTACAGAAATGGGGAAGATAGGGTCTTCAGCCTGAGTATTGGGTCCATAAGTTTCTGCACACCTTAGGGCCAATCCCTAGAGCTTTGTACTTACATAAATATATAGGAGGCATACTGGGGATTGGGCTATGATCCAGGAGCATGAACGTTAAAGAAGTTGAAGACTTGGATACAAGCTTTGCTTGTTGGCTTTATAGTTACTCACACTTTGTATTGTCTTGTAGAGGTCATGGCTCTTGTTGTGAAGCAAGAGGTGGTAGCGCTAGGGTTCAAACTCTGAAAAACATGAAGAAGAGAGCTAGCGCTTTGGGTGATATTGCAGCCTTGTTCTCGTGTGATGCATGGAGTCTAGGGCAAGATCATGGAGTGCTAGATAAGTAGCCTTGCTTGATGAGTGGAGGAGTCTTGAGCTTGGTGTAATTAATTGCTTTCAATAAAACTTATTTATTTTACTCTTTATGTTCCATGAAGGTCTTGGTGCTTGTGTTGATACACGAGTTAAAGACCTAGGGTTTTAGGACTCAAATACTATGATGGACATGAATACTTGGAGGCTAGCGCTAGAGTTGTATTGTCAGCCTTTCACTTTTGTGATGCAAGTTGGCTAGGGGTTTTATACCCTAAGGAAGACAATAGAGCTAGTGTGGAGACCTAGAGCATGGTGAGATGCTTTGCTTGGAGGACTTGGAGCTTTATGTGATGTCATGTTTGATGGAGCTTGGTGAGATGCCTCGCTTGGGCAAGTAGTTGTCATGCAATGTGATTATGTACTTGGAGGTACACTTGTGTGATGCAAGTTATGGAGCGGCCAGCTTTGGGTAGAAGGGATTCCTAGCTTGGAGGAGTTGGAGGTGAGCGTTTTACAAATGGTGTGATGCTAGCTAGAGGGAGTGCACTAATACCCCGGAAGTCATTAATAAAAAAAAGCCAATCTGTAAATAAAGAGTCATCAACTTAAACTGGCGGCTAAGCAACTGCATAAACTTAACCGGGACCCACGGCATTGGCTAATAGCATTACCCATTGCATATCCAGATGTTTAAGATCCCACAGATTGAAATGCGGTTGATCCGGTTCCAAGGCCTGCGACACCCCTTTATGGTGCAATCCCAGATTCGGTTAACTCAGTAGTTTAACCAATTGACCCGCCGGAGTCCATGGCATCCCTTCCCTCGGATCCATATCCATAACCGGAGCTAGTAGCCTGGATTTCATCATAACCTGGTGAAGCAGCAGTTCGAAACCAAGATTTAGAGCCAGCACCTATTTCAATAACATAAGTAGCCAAGGCAAAGCCCGTTGTTCAAGTTACAGAGCCCTTAGTTCCCGATCCAGAAGCTTCCGTTGAAGAACCAATTGATAGAGTTTGACCCACATAGGGGGGATAAATAAAGGCGGAGTTCACAAAAGCATAGACAACAGAGGTAAAAGCAAAGGCATAGCAAGGACCAGTAGATGGTTTGCCTGTTGTTATAGAGCCTATTACTTTGACAGCAAAGGCAACAGAGTAAAAGGTAAAGGCATCATAGGCATCCGAGCCGCAAAAGCAGAGGTTTAGGACCCAGTTGGAGATTCACCCGTCAAAGAGCCAGTTGAAGCGCTTGATTCAGAGCCAATTTCGGATCTTACAGTCCCAGAACCTCCAATAGCAAAGGCAGAGTCATAAGACATTGCATTGAAACCAGCACAAATGGTTGGATCAGCAACAGAGCGAGTAGCAGTCGTTTCAGCACCATCAGTAGCAGAAGAGTCAGCTGCTGCTATCCAAGTCTATGTCCAAAGATAGTGTTCGTCCAAAGAAAGCGCATCTATGGTTGAACCAACTAACTGAGTTTACCCAGCAGCAAAGATAGCCGAGGCTACGGCACCAGCATATTTTCCAGTGACAAAGGTAGCAGTTGACTCCGCACCAGTAGAAGCAACAGATCTAATAGCAGCACTTTATTATATTGACCGAGTGAAAAGAGCAAGCACCCCTAGCACCTTGCCTGGCGTACCCTCTTGTCCCGGCTTTCCTTCGTCCAGAGGCAGAGCCAATTCGAGATCAAAAGAAAACCTCAGTAATTGTTCGATAAGCAGCATATGACCAAGTAGTAGTAGTGGATAAAGCAATAGAGTAAGCATCTCTTCCTGTTATTTTATATCCTTTATAATTTGTTTTAATCGATGTACATTCCGCTCTGTTCCGTCTTTTGGTACATGCTCTCCTGTTCCGGGATTATGTACATACCTACCCAGTTCTGATAAACGTGTATTCTATATTACCAATACGTTGTTCCGATAACACGAAATACCTATGGTGTATGGTGGCCGCCCCCCTCTGGAGTAAATGCCGGGTTTCTTTCATCCCTGGGCGAAGTTACTTTATTTGCGCGGGCCTTGTTGGCACTTGATGACGATGGATCAACTAGCACTAGGTAATCGGGGTATACTGTCTTTGCTATTACTCTCTTTGTTTTTGATGCTAGTGAAGCTACTATTTTGATGCTAGTGAAGCTACTAATAGTAATTTATTTATTAAATGCTTCATATGAACCGCATTCTCGGTTCCGCGCTAAGCTGCCAACTGTATACAGGTGCTCACTTTATTTCTACTGATGCCTACTCACATGCTAGGATCATCATGGAGAAGCTAGAGCTTATTTTAGCAATAAGTTAAAAGTCAGAAACGAAAAAATAACAGATAAGATGGGCTCGTGCAGATAGTACCGGTAATAATGGACCAAGAAATGACACACAATGATCATGTAGTTTCTACCCAGCCTGTATCTACCTTCACAATTGCATAAATCCGGAGTTCTATCTAGCTATTTGTCTGCAGGTAAAAAGAACTAATTACTAGTGTATACTTGAATTATGAATTGATTTGGTTTGCAATTTGGTTCGCTAAAGCATTGATTAGCGCTCTCCCATAGTATTGATCAGTGCTCCCCCACCCATTACATTGACTACCACCGGGGCTCTCATGGCTTTGGGGCTCATAGTTTTAGGCACAGCTGCTACCTAGTTGTGAGCGGGGGCTTATGCTGCTCTCATTATTTTGTTGATCGCTGATGTCTTATTGTTGATTGCTGCTATTCTTTTTTACCTTTTTCAGTCCTGAGTGAGTCTCTCCTCTTGTCAAGTATCCTCAATCCTATCCATTTATTGTAATCACCTCGTTGTTATCAATTTTGATTATAAGGGCTCGATTCTGCCCCTTACCTTAGTCATGGTATTCTTGTTGTCCATGCACTTTGTTGGATGTGCATAACACCCACACATAGAGAAATCACTCAACTGTGGTACATCATATCAAAAACCAATATGACATATACCTATAATTTATGTGTTCACAAAATATCCAGGATGGTGCGGACGTGTTAAAGGTGTTCTTCCCATGTAGCACTGAAATCATAATGTCGTCAAGATAAATGACAACAAAACAGCCAAAATGCGGGTTAAAGATATAATTTATCAATCTAATGAAGGTGGTAGGAGCATTGTGAGGCCAAATGGCATCACCATCCATTTATACAAACCAAACTTGGTCTCGAAAGTAGCATTCCATGTGTCGTCAGAGTTCATACAAACTTGGTGGGTTTCAAACATTTTCCCAGCCGCAGGTTCCCCTATGGCTACCTTCTAACGGACAGAACGCTTAGCCAGACAAGAGTGACCAGGTAAGAGTCTTAGGTACGTCCATGGCTCTACTTGTTGGGACATGCTTTCCCGTTTGGCTATAGCTCTTCCCTTCCTATGATAGGAGAGAGCTCGAAAACTAATGCATCTGAACAAGGCTTACCCCATGGAGGGGCCTTTAAGCCGTTAGAAGTCGTTCGTTGATAGTCTACTAGATAATGGTACGCCAACTGTTAAGTCTAGGAAGGGTACTTAGTAGCTCTTCTATCTGATATTACCAAATCGATGCTCACTCGAGGGGAATCATTTACTAGGTTACACAGATCAGATAGACGTATGGGCAAGGAGGTTGAGGAATATTATGCAAACTGTAGGCCCCAGGAGGGTGGTGCCAAGGAGGCACACCGGTCAGTAGAGCTAGAGCAACAACCAATGAGCGGGGCTTGCATAGGGGTACTAATGATATGATACCCGCTGGTGGAAAAAAGAAGGGGATGTGTGTGATGGCATCCCTAATGTTTGGTGGTTTTAAAGTAGATTGTTCCTCATTGGCCTATGTGATGGTGAACACCGGTGCGTCCTCGGGAGGGGATAGAAGAGGAGTTGCACTTTGAAAGGTCCCAAAAGATGAGGTAACCACCTTCATGGCGTACATGTAGCTCCATCTTAACAGGATGTTGTAATCGAGATGAGCATCGATCACTTCAATGTCGATTAAGATTTTTTTTCCAGCTAACTCAATGAGAACATTATGGTAAAGTCCTTCTGGTTGAGAAGGATGCCCAATGTAGGCCCTAAGGGTGATGGTAGATGGGATTAGTTCAGGGGGACCCAATTGCTTCCATACTTGTTTTTACATGATACAAGTAGACGCCCCCTCATAAATGAGACATCAATTAATAATTATGTTATTGATGGTGATGGGGACCTGGAAAGTAACCAATGGTGATAACCTTGGCTCAGTATTATTTAAGTCGAAGGTGATCAAACGTGAGTCGGAAGGATCTATGGCCCCTAGGGCTGTGAGTAAATCCTTCTTTTGGGAAGGACAGGTTTGGCACAATAAACTTTTTTTAGAGCTCACTATCAAAGTTGTCGGAGCTGTTAGAGTGGCCATAACACGCACAGTAAGGCGTTGGATAGGATATAATTGGGCATAATTTAATAGGAAATAAGTAAGTGAAAGTGGCGACACCCAATCAGCATAAAAGATTTGGGTTTTCCCATTGCTTCCCATAACTTATTAGGTAGGATCTTTACCTAATATCCTTGATCTAACATCACATCCTTTATATCATATCCATCCATTTGAGCATCCAATCGGAACTCTTTCCCAGTTCTTCGCCTTCTTCTCTGATTGGTCAAGCAAGTAGACTACCTCACCCTAATTCTCCTTCCGAACCCTCATTCTGGATGAGTGAGTTGTGAGCATGACGACGACCCCCGCAGTATGGTGTCCTGCGGAGCCCGAGCCCACACATACGATTATGAGCAAATCCTGCCCTGCTTGATCTATCTATGTTAGTGCTATGTGGACCTGCCCTGTCTAGCTGAACTGTCTGGTCTGAACATTTGGTCTATGCTCTGCAGGATCTGTCCTGCCCGAGTTGATGGATAAGCTCTCACTGACTGCCACTTCGACTTCCGAGGGAATGAGCTTGAGATTACCATGGCCTAAACATGCTTGGGGGTTCAGTGGACATAGTCTCAATTTAGTTTGAGGCATGTTTTCTAACTCTGACTTAACAGGTGATATGGTTCCCTTGCTCAGCTCGAGAGACAATGCTTTCAACTTCACTTCCTTTATATCTCATCCAAAATGAACCTCTCGGAAAGAGTCATCAAACCCACGGGTTCATAATTTGCCAGTGCTCCATTCATATATCTCTCCCGGTAGGGGGCCTATTAATTCAATTGGTGCCAACCCCGGAGGGAATTAATGGTTGAGATGAGGGCAGTGCCTATTTTTTATTAAGCTAAAATAATTTATAAGTGTTAGTTTCATTCAGGAATTAGAAGCAATATTTGGTTCTAGACCTAGGCCAGGTAAATAGGGGGCTATCCCACACATTGAATTCTTAGCTCCCTAGGTATCCATACTGCCAGGCGACTCCTAGGTATCTATATTGCTGTACCGGTAAGGAATCCTGAATAAAGGTTATTCCTAGTGAAAGGAATCCTTCTCGCCCGGATCGCGTGCCAATCTATAGTTGCGGAAGCCCCCTAAAGAAAGAAGTTGGACCTCTTTCTAAGCTGGAGATCCATTGGATTAACCGAAACAAATAGGGGTAAAATAACTAAATGCCTTTTTATACCGATACATGGGTGGATGCATTTGAAAGAAAAGAAAGCTTTTTTATTCACCGATAGTAGCCAGGGACAGGAAGATAACAGGCTTGAAGATAGAGGGACAGGTAAGATTGATAACCCAAGATAATGGAATAGGTATAATAAAAAAAGGCAGCCTCCAAAATGGCCTTGGAAATTAGCTCATACTTGGCCAAAGGCATCTCGAGTGATGATAAATGGGGAAGGGAGGACTCCAATGATGAAGGCAAGTGGTATAAGAGTCAACATACTATCCATTTAAGTGAAGAGTGGTACGTGGGATGCAAAGAGGTGGGGGGCAAGGGTTGATAGAGAAGGAAAGGAGCGCGTAGTCCACAAGGGGGCAGACTGAGAAATGTTGAGCATGAGGGAGCAACTCTTGGCCAAATAGGACATATTCAACCACAATGGCTCCACCACTGTGAGGGACACATGACATTGCTAGAGTCAAAGTAGTGCAAATGCCATTTAGGAAAATTAGATTGTGAGATTACCCAAGTTTCTAAATGTACCTCCCATAGGTTGTTGGGGCCTAATACCACCAATCTAAATCTTGTGAAGATCAATGATATTTGGATCAATCTCTTTAAGGAAAAGAACATCCTTGGAGATGAAACTCAAGGTCTCAGATATCTGGAAGCGAAAGAGGTGTGGGACTCTCTATGTAACTTGCACTGTTGAGCTAACAAGGTAACTAGAAATAAAGAGGTTATCCTCTTGATGGTCTCTCACTGGGTTGGACCACAAATAAATTAGAATAGAAAGCCGAAAAGATTGAACATTAAGAGATAAATGCACCTCTGGTCTGGATAATGAAAGAAGGTGGAGAGGGAAATACCTAAATCCCAATAGAGGCAATGATATCTCCCTCTGATCTCATAATAGATAGGGCAATTGAAGACAAGATGCTCCTTCATCTCAATCTCATGTAAGTGGCATAGCTAGCAAATCCTATCTAACCATGGGATGTTGTGGTCCAACTCAACCTAGAGCCTATGAGAGCCCACCTGGAATTAAGAAAGGGTGATCCTAATCGCATGCATCTAATGACTATGCATATGTAAGTCTGATGATGAGGCCATCTCTCAGCTGCGGAAAATGCTCGAAATAAAAGGACATATTAGGACCAAGGCCCTCAAGAGGTGCACTACACATTACCCGGACGCACTATATCAAAATGTCTACTACAGTTTAGGTATCGCTTTAGAAGGTAGGAGGTAACCTAAAGTGTCTAACAAGTACTTAAATGTGGGGCTCAAATCAGTGAAGTATAAACTAGTTGAGGTCATCAATAAGCCTCTAAAAACCAACAAAAAACACATCCTAAGGGCCTTGTAAAGGCAATGGCCTCAGATGAGCATAGTGCAAAATAAGGATACCAATCCTTGTTGAAAGCTGAGTCCCCAAAGTGCAAATTATGTGGAGGATGCGCAAGCAGGCTCGACTAAAAGGAGAGGAAATAAACCAATCTGAAAATGGCCTCAAGGCGAAAGCAATGGGTCCCAAACTCTGCCTGAACTATGTGCTAAGGAACTATCGATTTGCATCATATGGTGCAATGAAGAAGGGTCTGGAATCTATCCATCCTAGCCAAGTTGCTCTAAAGCAAGCTAGGCCCCCACACCTTGTAACCCTAAACGACAATAGGTTTTATAATAATGTCCAAGGGCTGCTTCTTGGGAAAGATATCCTTAAAGTGAATCTTCAAACACAATCTCAATAAATTACAAGGACCCGGAGGTCCGGAGGGCTTGTCCTTTTGAGGGCAAGGAAAAAAGCCAAATTAGTAGAATGTTTCAATATGTCCAAACCAAACGAACATGGAGGGCATGGATGATTTTATGGTGGTTCCATTGGATCACGTGGATCACAGGAATAGGAAAAAAGACATAATTTATTCTTTACATTGAGTGCTGCATCGACAGCGGTCCTAATAACAGGTTCAGACAGTATGGCTTGGCTCCCCAGCAAGGACGTATCCATAGCGATATCATATAGTAACACGTATGGGACCATATGGATTTCAATTTTTTGATAAGATCAGATCTGCTGGTTCCCACTGACTGAATAATGATCTTTACCAATAGGCCCGGACCACCACACTATGATTGGGTAATGGGTTGGTGCATTGGTGCTATTATACCTCTTGAAAAGGCAAGATCAATCTTATTTAGATATATCTGAAGTTCTTGGGACGAGGGAGCAGAAGGGGATAGAAAGAGACTGAGCGGGAAGGTTTCTCAATATCTTACCACCGCTAACTAAATGTCAACTTATTATATATAAAAGGTCCTACGGTGCTTGTCCGCATCGGGCAAGGCACGTTCCGCGTCTTGAGGATGCGCAAGCAGGCTCGACTAAAAGGAGAGGAAGATATGTTGTTTTTTTCCCCAATCCAAGCGAGTCGTCTGTTCATCTAGCTAGATGGGAGTTACCGGGCCACACTACACGAACTGACAGGTTCTCTCTCGACGTCCAAGACGACTAATAAAAAGCGCTCGCTATGTAACCACTCTGCTTGTTTATCACCTTTCCATGAGTTATGGGGGCATTTAGCATGAAAGTGAATAGTTCAAACACTTAGCAGCGCTTCGTTGAGCAGATAAAAAAAGCAACAATGCAAAAGGACAGTTCAAATGGATTCAATTGTAGTTTCATCCGGTGATTCACCCGTTCAATAAGTAATTGATCGAGTGAAAGCATCAGCTGGAACAAAGTAATCATGTGATAAGGCAGGTGCAGATGCAGTTTAAGTAGCAACAGAGCAAGCAGCACTAGTAGCAGGGACTGCTCGAAAGCCCTTATTTCGACCAGCAGCACTACAAAGCGGGGCAGACCCATAATAACCACTAGTGGATCCGGTTCCAGCTTATCCACCATTAGAATCTCGTCACGTATCAGTGTAAATTACAGATCTCTACATGTAACCATCTGAAGAAATGTACATGTTATACCTCTTTGTTCAATTGCCTGTTTTACCCGCTAGCCGATACAAAGGAGAACCCACCGGAAGGAAGGAAGATGCATGGAGGCCGAGAATCGTTCATTTGAGTGGCACAGATAGATAAGAGAACGAGGAGCACTTGTAGGGATGTCCAATTGAGGATAAGAGGTTACCCCCGGAATGATGTTATTCGTCAATTATGGAGGAAAATGCCATAAGGGAGGTGTTAGATTAGAGGTGCGAGGGTCGATGAGGCGGCATTATGTTTCTCGATGATGTCTCTCAATTAAGGATGAGTACCGCTACCGATCAATACCTCCATTATGTGGCATTAGGTGAGGTGGTGCCATTAAGGTGATCAATACCCGCATTATGTGACGATGTGATCAATAACGCTTTATGTGGATGGCCTTTATGTGATCGATTACGGGTGGCATTAGGTAGCATTATGGGAGCGATACCGCATTGAGCGCTACGTGGCCTGTGCATCGATAACGCATTATGTAATCAATAACGCTTGTACCCTCTAGGGTAGGGAGGGCGCTGTAGAAAGAATAGCCCTGGTGATTGAGCTGCCCTGTCTCTTCCCGAGCCGAAATGGAATCAATAATGAATGCACTAACTAAGGCTATTTGTACCTATAAGATTCCGTCCAAGTCGTCCAGGTATGACAAATTAAGTAAATGACCAAGCTGCCCCCCAAAAAAAGAAGAAGCAACCAACGGAGCTCTTTCCCGACAAAGGAGGGGAAGGATTAATGTGTCGCTGAAAGCTTGTAATACTAGGGGGCCAGCCAGGATATTTTTGAGGGAGCCATCTTGGGATTGATGATATCCTTAGATGATGTGTCTTGGATCATGAATGACCTGATATTTTATGGGAATGTCATAGTGGAGTTGCGGGAGGACATGTTGGAGGCAATGCTACTGCTCGGAAGGTATTACAGGCTGGTTTATGGTGGCCAATGGTATTTCAAGATTGTAAGGAGTATTAGAGGTCTTATGATGTCTGCTAGAGGATTGGTAAACCATTTAAGAGGGATTAACTTCCTTTATAGCTAGTCAGGGCACTTTAGGCATTTGAAAAGTGGGCAGTTAATTTTATTAGACCTATTCAGGGACTTTTTTATATATTCCTCACGGGGGCCCCAACTCGTCATCCTAAATAATATTATATCATAAAAGCTACAGACTATTTGACCAGGTGGGTAGAAGCAAAGCCCATGTGGGATTGTTCTATTTACACTGCAGCTAGGTTCATCTTTGAGAGCATCATCACTAAATTTGGATGTCCCTGCAGTTTTACTAGTGATTAGGGTACTCACTTTGTCAGTCAGACTATATTCACCCTGACCAGAGAATTCTTAATTTATATCATAAAAGCAGTCCTTATCATCCTCAAGCCAATGGTACTGTAGAAGCCGAATTTTTGGGAAATAGATTAACTAAAGTTTGTTCCGCAACTCAGGATGATTGGGATGAAAGAGTTCCTGCAGTTTTATGGTATTATCGGACAACCACTAAGAAGTTGCACAAGCATACACCATTTCAGTTGGTATATGGCTGAGAAGCGGTGGTTCCTGTAGAGTTTGTTGTTCCCAACTTATCTATTTCCCATGCTATTCATATTTCTGATGAAGAAACTATTGCTGAACGACTATCATAGTTGTTGGAGTTGGAAAAGTCAAGGTTTATGGCTTATTTCCATCAAACAGTCGAGAAGGCTCGACAGAAGGCATGCCATGATCGACATATAAATAAGAAGTCTTTAAAGAAAGGTGATATGGTCCTACTCTATGACGGTCGATACTTAAGGAATCCAGGAAAGCTACAAAGATTATGGCACTATTAGACTTGCTCAATTGGATGGTGTGTTGAGACCGGGATGGGTGAATGGCGCTCTCCTGAACCCCTATGTTACAGTTCAGTAACAAGTTCATAGCCCACTCCTAATACAGGGAGTGTAGTAGAGTAGGAGTTTGTTATTTTGGTTTGTTGATTGTTTTGTGTCGTCACGATAGCTAGTGTTCTTGCGTCTTAAAAAAGATTGGTAGGTTTTGCATAACAATATTAGTTAATAGTATTGTCTAGGTTGATTTTCAAAGTAATCAGATGTTTTTGGTCCGCGGGGGCCACCCAAAAGAGTCTGGGGTTCTTTTTTCTTTCATCCTTTATGCCTCGGTTTTCGGGGATAATTTTCTATGTCCAAGTCACTGTCTCGGGTTGGTTTCATTTGAGGTTGTTATTGGGTAATATAAAGGTTGTGTCCGGTTCTGATGAGTTGCGGAAGGGTCTTAATAGTAAACTCGGGGTGTCTCAATTCTGTTTCTTAATTCATTTTCTTTATAATCTAAAGAAGATCACGTAGTAAATATAATCTAAAGAAGATCACGTAGTAAATGCACCAGATTTTCCCACCGTAGTTTTTAATGTCTTGTCAGTCGGCTGAATTGACTGCATGCGGTGTGATCTTTCCTTAAGTATTTGGGATTTGAATGTCCCGCTTGTCATAAAACTGTTTTTTCTATTAAGTTTGTGGACCGGGTTCATTATTTGCTAACTGGTTCTTATCTACAGCAGCTCTAAAGCCTGTCATCGAAGCTAAGTGTGTGCAGTTGCATGTTATCCTTCATATTTTTGTAGTGTATCAGCGTTGAAAGACCATGATGGGAAAGGTTTCTCTTGCAGTTCCGATCGATATCCATGATCCAAGGGTGGAAGTTATGGGAATTGATAGGGTAGAGTGGAGCAGGCTAGGCTCATTGACAACAATTTATCCAACACCGACCTGCTCCCGCTCATGAGAGCCAAAACATACATGGACTATTCACAGATTGCACACCACTTATTACTTAATATTGTGCGGGCATTTGGCAGTCGAATGGGTGGTTATGTCTTATAATATTTGGCTGGAATATTCAGTTTGTACCACCCTGACATTATGTGGTCGCTCTGGAGAGTAGTGCAAACATATTTCCTTGGTATGACTATTGACTCGACAGATATAGCACCATATAATTATCCAGACATATTCACCACTACCAGGGCTTAGCCCACACGGAGTAAGGCTGACTAGGGATTAGCCCACAATTGCTTGTGTGTTTGCTTGGATGGTATAGAGCTGACCTGGTCTGAATCGAGCAAGTCATGAGGCAAGTAAGTACTCGAATGGGACTAGCAATGACTACTCTATTAGCCTAACACTAACGCTTAGGCTGACCTTCCTTACCTTCCCCATAGAGCAAACATTATTACCTTTTTTGTATTCCTATAGATCCGATTATATCCGATTTCTTCCCTCAAATAATAGGATGCATCCTTTTGATTATGCCATGGATTATTTCTTATTATTCTTAGCCTTTGCACTACCTTATGTATTTACACAATCCCAGAGTTCTTCCATCCTCAAACAACTTCACTATTCCGTACCTTATCGCTTTTAGGGAGGACCTGGTTCAGCCGGCCGGCCTACTGGATGAATGGAAGTGACACAGGAAAGGAACAACCAGTATTGGATCGTCGCAACTGCCCGAATTCTTAACTACTGCCTTAACTTAAGAAATTAGATGGGAGTGAGCACTTTTAGCATTGCTAGGAACTTTATATGCCTATTTGCATTAATTTGAGTGCGATCTAACAACATTACTTTTGAGAACCCTTGCCCGATGCGGACAAGCAACTCCGTCCTTTCCATATTGGCTCAATTACCTTAACTTAGTCATTGGACGCGCTTGCTTTGGCACTTTGACACCAGTCGTATTACCTTGGATCATCGTGCGTGGGAACTACCCTTTGGATTTAATAACTCCTTACTACTTACATTGGAAAGGCTTGCGTGGGTGGGCACGAATAACATTATATTACCTTTTCAAGCTTACACGATGAATGGATGTGGGTGACACAGGAACCACCTCTTGTTGGATCGTCAGAACTGCTTCACTACTGCCTTAACTTATGAGATTGAATGGGAGTCAGCACTTGGACCATTCATATTACCTTTAGCCACAAGGATGAATTTAGGTTTACCTACTGCTACCAATTCACAACCTGGTGGGTGGCGTCTTAACCAACCCTTATATACCGGCTGGATCAATTACCTGAGCTTTGAGCATTGTCCTTCGAAAGCTAACAAACACTTGCTGGAGGAGAGGAATGCTCAGTGGGTAGTAGGCACTATTTATAACAACCCTCTTTATAGAAGACCCGGTTCAATTATCTAAATTTATAGCTTTTGTTCGTTCGAAAACAATTGCTGAATGAATCGTACTTGCCACTACTGCTATTTAGACCTTCTCCCTACTTCCCTTTCATTTTTGTGCCTGCTACCAAATACCCTCCTTTACTCTTTACCAACCTCTAGAGACTGCCTCACTTACCCTATCACTTAGGAAGGAATGCCCCACACTTACTTACTGCGTTGAATGGAAGGACTTCACATAGAGCTGCACGGGCGTTCGATAGCACTTTATGAATTCATCTTACTTGGTGGGTACCACTATTCCTATTGATACCTTCTTCCTACTTCCCACTTTACTGTTACCAACCACCATACTTACTCACCCTACTTAACTTATCCCTAAACACTTGCCTCATGAATCGTAGGTACCACTATCTTTTCTCTTGCCGGGCCAGGATTCACCTGGCCAACCCAGTTTATACATTAAGGATCACCCAGCGCACAGTACACACAACCACTGCATAGACCCCCTTATTAGACGCCTTAGACTATCGATACGGCATTCGTTCCATAACACTTGCTTAATTTCTCTTTGTGGGTACCACTCTCTTCTCTTTTCGGCACGGGATGGATGAACCCGGCCAGCCAGATATCTAATTTCTTAATTTAGACAGCCAGCAGCATTGCCAGCCAGGATATAGATGCCCACTTGCTCATGTTAGTGCTACCACCTGTTCTACCCACCTCTAGATACTGCCTTACTTAGACTTACAGCATTGGATCGCATGGAAGAAGGGCTTCACATGGAGAAGATAGAGCATCGTTGTACGGGCGTTCGATACAACCACTTGCTTGAAGAAGGAATCTTAGTGGGTAAGCACTATTTACTTTCTCTCCTCTAAGGCAGGCAGCAGTAAAGCAGGGGATAGTGCCGCCTCATAAAAGGTGAAACGGGGAAGGAAGGGTATACCGGGTTATAACTATACCTTCTCCATGTCATTATTAGATGGCATAATTGGATCAGCATTATAAGATTCATATAAATTATAAGATTCATATAAGAATGGCACCCTTCTAAGTCTAGCAGGAGGCTTTACTAATCTTGCCCAACCCTTCCTTAAATCATAGAGTCTGTGGCACCAGGACTTGACAGGAACCAAGGGAGCGGAACCAGGAACCAAGGCCGAACCTAAGGCAGAGCCCACAAAAGACAGAAGCGTAAACGGAAGTAGGGAAGCCAGGCTATAGAAGCAGGTACAAGGGTGGGAATAAGGGTGGCACCACAAGCAAACGCATCGTCATAAACACAGGTGGTAGCAGGCAGGCACTTCCATTAAAGCAAGTAGGCAGAAGGTATTTCTTGTTATAGTGTGGTACCAAAGAATATGTAAGCAAGCGTGATTCCAAGCCTGCCTATGAGTGTTTTCTGGAAGGCGCAAGTCAGTTAGCTCAATTGTTCAGAAAGAAAGGCAGTGAGGTGAGGGAGAGTCAGGACCTGACAGGGTTTACCTTACCTGAGCTAGTTCTGCTCTTCTCTTTGAGGGGAAGAAAGAAAGCCAATTCGATCGATCCTTTGTAATGCCCCAAACATAGCATTGAATTATTGGATAAGGGCTTCACATTGCATAGAACAGAGCGGGCGGGCTTCAATACGGCATTACCAGCCTTACATCAAACTTACTTCATTTACATACTGGTGGGTATCACTATTACCTTCCGGGTACCACCGCTATTATCCCTATTGTTTCTACCGAGCAGCCTTGCTGATACTCCGAATCAATTAGAACCAACCTAGATAACCCACTCTCCTTCTAGGAATAGACCTACCTTTCACATAAATGTATGCTGCTCCTTCTAGTTACTCACCTGAATAATTATACCTGGTCTACCTATACCACTTCTTATCTGTTTATCCTGCCTTCTGACTTGCCTAACTCTAGCTTCTAAAAATCCCTACTTCGTCGGGCCATGAGGTACCCTTCGGGCTGTTAGGAGACCTATGGAGGCTTATTTCAATTATATAGTTAGGGCTTATACTCCCTTCTTCTATTCCAATCTGTTGGGTTAGAAAATACCTTCGCCTATAGTACCGGCAAGGATGGATTATTGGAAGGACACAGATACCTTCCGGTTCAATACCTTTGGCATAAATACGTGGATTTCTTTTATTATATTTAGTTAGCAACTTTGATCTGGGGTTGTGTGCTCAAAGGTGTATTTTCCTTTTTGAAGGCACTATAGATTCTGACGGAAACACAGTTTCTACATAGGCTTACCCTATAAGCAGCACCTGGCAGAGACAGCGCACACAGCTGGCCTTCCCAACAGCAATACGTTTTAATATAGACGATATCGCATTGAGACGTTTAACTTGTCCATTGTGTTGATCCTAATTCCCATACAACAAGTAGAGGTTTATGTAAAGGCTTAGTACAGGCTACACATAGAGCTCTGATCCACACACGCATACATGAGCTATTTATAGTAAACCATAAAAACTATAGTTCTACAAATTAATGCAACTTTTAGTTCAACTAACTATTGTAGTAGCTAAACCATTAGTTGCACAATAAAAAGAGAAGCTTTCTTTAGTATTTAGTCCAAAGTGCACCTACCTTTACATTTTAAATAAGATGAAGAATATGCAAGTGCTTTCTTGTTAGAGGTGTACCAAACAGCTTCTCTTCCATGCATGCATGACAAGCAACAATCTGAAGTTGAGTTGGATGGATGTGTCCCACCAGTCCAATTATGATACTTTTCGCTGTAGTTAACAACATGCACTAGTTATAATTAGCAGTAGTGCAGAAGTAGAAGCTGTAGTTTTATTTATCCTTCCCCGCTCCTTCCTACAAACCAAGCCAGTAGTAGCTTTAATGACATTTGCAATCCGGATTTTATTATATTATAAAACATACTCTTTCCGCGCGCTCATTCCCAAACCAGTGCTCGTTCCTTCCTCATGCGGGTGAAGCGGGTAGTAAGTTAGTAAGGAGGTAAAGGGCAAGCATTGGAGTTAAAGGGAAAATAAAGCGAACAGAAAGGGGATGGATGTATCATTAAACATTTTCCTCCTGTCAGGGGATGGGTGGAATAAAACCTTTTTCTGTCTTATAAACTTTTTAAAACACGTTTGGAAAACTGTCATTGTTATAAAAATTACCCAAGGTGTTGACCCCTTACAGGGCTTATACAGATATGTTAAAATATATCTACGAGCAAATAAAAGTTTCAATTGTATGTCACTATATTGGGAGCATCTACTTTATTTTTAGACTTGTATGTAGTAGTCCCTGTATTCTTATGGGGATTCTACAACAACTTGTGCGTAGATTCTGTCTGGTGACAACTTTCTGAGATTATTCTGAGGCGGGATTCAACCACCACTTGCTGCAGATATCATAGTTGGCTCAGCTCCAGTTGATAATCTATCTACTGGTTTTTATTCTACTTGCTAAGAAGATTAAGGGGATCCTTTGGCTGCTAAAGCTGCTGAAGCGTCAGTCGTGTGAGCTTTTACTTGCATATCTACGTTGAACTTGCTATATTTAGAACGATATTTATAACCTACCTATTATACCACAATATAGATCTACAACATCTAAGAGGCTTAAGACATGTAAGGCTTCTTCTTGCTATGGGAACACTTAAGGCTAGTAGTTTTACAGAAGGGGTGCTGCTTTTGCTGCTGGCCGGTATGAGGATTGAAGGGCACCAGATGTAGTCCCCGTGAGGTGCACCAATTATTAGTGATTTATTTACTCGATTGGCTTGATTGAGGGCCAGTCTTATTATAGGGCCAGAGCCTTCTTATGAGAGGGGATTTTTCCACTCGACAAAAGTAGAGGGGCGCACAAAAGAACAGTCTTATAATAGGGGTAGTCCCACGGATGGAAGGAAGAGGCCAACAGGCAGAACCCCAATGGATGAGGGAAGGAAGCAATGACAAGGCTTACGTCAATATACATCTTGTTTAGGAGCAGAGTGAGTCCACATTGAAAACCATTTTTAACCCAAAGAATGGATAGAGGGTGTACCAGTTTGATTGGATAGTGATTGAATAAATAAAAAGGAAGGGACATAGAGTAATTGACTCGAAAGAGCTAGTCACTCTATACAGTCAATGATTTTTAGGTGTCATTACGCTTTAGGCTCTCATAATTGATCGTACCCTCCTAATAGAATAATATTGTATACAAAGATATATCTAATTATATATGTAAGCTTGCCTTATTACTTAAAACTAAGTATTTCACGAACGTAAAGTTTGGGTTTTTCACAACATTACCTCCCCCTTTAACTATTGAAATTACCAGCTACTCTACCACTTGTTACTCGCCCCTATGGTTGGTCGAGCGGCTCTACAACTCGCCTTCGCTCTGGCACTTTGGTCGAGTACAAGCAATAAAAAAAGGGAGTTTTTAAGGCCCAGGCAAATGATAGATAAAATAGGGCCGCCATCGGTTCAGTAATAGAACCCTGGTCCTAAGAGAAAGGCTTTACCGGATGGCTTATAATTAATCAATATGAGGCGGGAGGAAAGATCGGGCAAATTGGATAATATAGTTAGTATTTCAGTGGGCGTCTATAGCAATTATTATTCATTGGTGAGTCAAGTGATTTCATGCATTTCTTGTTAATAGCACTTTCATGTAACGACTGAGTGGGTATGTGAGGGTCCATTCATCGGAGTATGTAGGGTAGTTTACATTCGTTAGTCCATTTCGTATTAGAAGGGAGCAGCTGTTGGATATGGGTTAGCCGGAGCCAATGCCTGAGCTATTGATGACATTTTAACAGGGCTCGACACAGACCAATAAAAGCCATCAATCATGCTCCGTGTAGCCCTCCCTCCCCGCGCAGCACCAGTCCATATTTGTCACCGGTGGTTATAGTAAAAAAGAGGGGTGATTCGCGGGGGGGTCTAACTCCCTGCCTATCAGGTCTGCATGCCCCAACCAAGCGAGTATGAAGGGTAAGGTAATCCACAGAGCATAATAATGATCTAGTCTAATTAGGTGGAAAGCAAGACCCAAGATCCACTCTGTCTCTATGATTTTAGTAAGTTCATATATGGGCATCAATAACTTTAATTGAGACATCCTTGCAAAGCTCCAGTCTCCATTCTTTCAACATCTGCTATATTCAACTTTATCTATTCCAATGGTAATGCTCTTCTCTTGCCTCACCCACTAGCTAGGCCTCCTCACTCTAGCAACACATCTATCCATCCATTCTAGCACATGGGGACATATATTTATCCTGTCGGCTAGCGACGTGTTCTTTCCTTCTCCTCTAAATCAGTGGTGGTTATGCTAGTCTACTATTCCCCCGGGTCTGTTGAACGTGGGACATATCTATTTTCCAGTTATGATATCCCTTCTTTTGTCAGCTTGTGGGGGTAATCTCTTTTCCAGTGGGTAAACGGGAGAACTAAATCTTTCAGTTATCACGTTAGGAAGGGAATTTATAGTTTGGGATGATGTCAGCCAGCAGCCAATAGCTTATCATTACCAGTCTGAGCCAACCCCGGTAGGCCATAAATAATATGTCAGTGTTAACATGGGAAAACATAATAAATCTGTTCATTGTATCAATGATTGAACTAACTCCTTATCTTGGGTATTGTGTGCTGATGCGGGTGTGACTTACCATAGCCGTACCGTCCGGGGGTGATTGTGACATGTGGCGATGTTAACTCGGGTATCGTGGGGTCCTTTTTTGTCTATGGGTAGGATAACATAATTTTTCCCTTTCATTCCTTCCTGTCTGGTAACAACAATTATAACCCCTGGCTGCTGTCAGAAAACATGAAACGGGCTAAAAAACAATGGCTGGTCGAAGACACGCGCTTATGGCTTGCTTTGAACTTAGATCTGCCTGCCCTCTGACCTCGACCTATAACTTTACCCCATGGAACATTGGAATGTTACTACCTGGGCTTGGATAAGAGGCTTGGATACCTGGATACTCAAATCGGTCAGCTACTCAACTGGGCCACTTGGCTTGGCTTATAGACTTCTATACTTGGTTTGGGTACTGGGTTATATAAAACCTTTGAATTAGAAGGGTTCGTCTAATAAAAGCTATTTTATATAAGGGTAAAAAGTGGGATTGGATCGGGGCACTAAAAGTATATTTTAATCTTACCTGAACTATTAATTTTAAGGAAGTTTCTCTATAATTGGTGGGATTGATTAAATTGGAGCTTGAGCACCTTTATGCCGCTATAATGTTTGGTGGGTAGGCTAGAGCCATTAAGGTCAGGCAGGTTCCATTAGCCATAAGTCATTCGTCAGAAGCCACCTTTCACCTCTCACCAGAAAACATTTCACCTTTAGCCTTTAGCCAAGTCCTTAAGCCTTCACAGAGTAAGCCCTAGGGACTTTAGTTCCCTTGGTCCAGAGAAAAAGCCTTTGAGAGTCTCCAGCGTAATTTCTAGATTTAAACACCACTAAATGCATTTTTACACTCTTTTAACTGGCTAGTTCTCCCTATGCTCTCCCATAAAACCCTAATAATACTGCCCCAATATGTTTGTTTATCTCTCAATAAAACCCAATATAATATATCTTTTATTACTAATTGTGTTCATTTTAACCATTCTTTTAAGCCCTATAAACTGGATAAACTGGACTAGCTGGAGTATAAGCCCTATTGGACCTGTACCTAGTACCCCTATATGGATGGAATATGTCTTAAGCCCCAGCGCCTTGGTAAAAAGCTTTTAAGAGATACTCTATATTTGTCCGAGCACTAAGTTATCCATATAGTGGATGGTAATGCCTTCTCGTATTTTAATCTATGTTTTATCTTATCATATGTGCCCCATTTTCGCATATTTGAGTCATCTTCGATGCGTGCCCAAGTCCACCCATAGCTGCTAGTATCATTGCCATGGGGTTCCATAAAGGAAGAGCCATGCCCGTTCAATCCATATGGTTCCCTACGTGTTAATAGACAATATGACATATATAGAATGTTTAACTTTACTAAAGAGCTCTGGTTTGTTTGGCCCAGGCAAGAAGTTGAGGTGTAAATGAGTTCACAAAACCCTTTGTGTCATAGGGTCTTGCCATACAGTTGTCAGTCATATATGACACTGGCATATATAAGTTAAATGTGCCATTTGATAAGCTAACTCCTAGCTCCACTCTCTGTGCTTAGGAGCTGTAGTGCCGGTCTATTAAGCCCATGCACACATTAGCCTTACATATTGGGTTATTAAAATACAGTGAATACTTACTTATTCTCTAGACTTTTTATCCTCTCCTTTTAAATAAGAAGGATAAGACCTAACTGGGAAACCTAACCAGTGGTGTTTAGCAGCAAGTTTAGAAGCTAAGCTAACTACTCTACTCTGAGCTCTCGGCTATATACGAAATTGCATACCTACGTTTAAAAAATTGTCCGTATCCACTTTCAATTGTATCTGAATATGCACAATCCAATAAACTACTTGCATATCTACGTTCTCGCATATCTATTTTTTCCACAGGTAGGTTTAAAGCGCATATTTATATGTTACTTTACAATATCGCAAGAGGCATGGGACTAAAAATAGATAACTCACAGTATAGTTCATAGGGCCCACTCTGAAGCTAGTCCAGTTCAATATACCTAGTTTCACTTTAAATCCTTTAAAAACACCTGGTGATAGATAAAATATGTTTAACTTGTTGTCCAAGGAGAATACCTAGGAAACCTGACCTTATACCTCATTGCAGCAACTATAACCATCAAAACTAGCTAATTTGCTAGTAGTTTGTAGCAATAAGATTTGCTTTTTTCTGGGGTCTTATGATAATTTACACTTCTGGGATATAAGATGTATATTTTTTCTAATCAACTATAACCCTTTTTCACGTTTATCTCTGCCAGCCCTTGCCAGGTGTGTTTTGTTTCCCTATGATAATTGCGGATCTTAAATGATAATTGCCGTCTCCACTTGTTGCATATACAATGTTTCCATGTCTAACAAAGCAGCAAAGAATAAATCTAGTATCTCTAGTTTTAACATATGATATATAGTCATAAATTTGTTTACCTTGTTCCTATATTTCAATCCAATTCTATATATATAACTATAAATTCCACTCCTAGATGACGGCAAAGCCCTAGGGGCTGGTCTCCATAGCTTGCTGAATGGGGATGTTCCATTGAAAAATCAAAAATTATATTATCTCATCATAGAAACGTTTACGAGGAAAAACTGCTTACTTTTATTGTCCCCTTGTACCCGAAAGTTCTTCTCACAAGGTAACTGCTCAAGCTAGGTGCCTATGCTAGAGCTTGTGCTTAGCGCGGATACTCCGCTTGGTTACTCTCTCTTTATACTTGGGATGGTGCCTACTTTTTATATATTCTTATATTAGATTGCATAAAGGCGTTTAACCAGATTGATAAACATAGAATCCCACCGGGCAACTTTTCATTGGAACAGAATTTGAAAACCCACTTTACTTATTGGTTTTGGGGTTCCTCGCCCTCCTTCCTTGGGCGAGGAACACTAAAACCAAAGGGAGATAAATTGCACATCTTTGTGCGCTAAAATGAAAACAAAAGGTCCGAAGGTCTTGTCCGCATCGGGCAAGGATATAATATAAAAATTTTTACATATATTTTTCCCTCTCTAATGAAGGTCTTTCACTAGCTGGCAAGGTCAATAACGAAGGTATTTTCCCACCTTGCCTCATGAACAGCCTCTCTTTCCCAGCCTCTTTTCTTATACCCACCCGTCTACCAGTGCCCGTTAGTTTCCGTCATTGATTAATGGTAAGGAGATTTCTTAATGGTTAAAGAACCTTGCCTTCTGATACGAAAAAAAAGAGTCCCCCCTAAGAGTCCTACCCAACCAATCTTAGTACTTATAAAGAACAAATATCTTTCCACCATGATATATTAAGGTCTAGGCTCACTTTCATCCATGGTGGTGCCATTGAAGTGGTAAAATAATGGCATTATTGAAGTCCAGTCATCCATTAAAGTTGGATAGTTGGGCTACCATTTCGGGCTACCATTAAGGATCCATCAGTCATGCTTCCGGGGAGTGGCCAGCTTACAGTCATGCTGCCATTCTTACTGGCTAAAGCAGACATGATCATGAGATCCCCTCCGGGCCTTTGGTCTACTTATGGGGTTTGGTAAGGAACTTCTTTGGAAGGTATTCTGCAGAAGGCTGTAAAGTCATACATTGATTGGCTCACCCTAGATACGGTCATTAGTATAGTTGCTCGTCCATAGAGTCAAAACTTTACTTAGTTATAAACTACCCTCTTTATAGATGATTAAGTTACCTGTTATTTCAGCATACGGCTATATTCATTAGGCATGGTTTAGTTACCTCTGTTCTCTTCCTTATGACTTGCCGGCGTGGACTTGCTCATAAGCTTGCCGGCACAGACATTCGTACATATGAATTCGTACAGAACCGGTCTACTGAAAGGTGGTAACCAGCATTCCATGAGATCCCCTCCTTCGTCGGGCCGATGGTATATCTATGGGGTTCGGACAGACATTTGGATTCCCAGTCGGATTGCCAGAAGGAAGGGTGAACCGGAATCCAATGGTAGACCTTTTATAACCGACCACCTTATCTTCGAAGTATTAACCTGAAATGGTAGGGTTTATTTCACGTTAGAATGGTTGCTAAGGACCTTAACTGAACAAAGCTAAGGCTTTTAGGGGAATAAATAGAGGAGGAAAGGCACTTTCACACTTACTTTAAGTAGCTATGAATGTACGAAGTATGACCCTTGACGTAATTAACAAAAAGACAAAGACGTTCGGATTTTAACCGAAGCTTGCCGAGCGTTCCGTGAAGTGGAAAGTAAGGTGTTTAGAGAGCAGAGCAATCTGAATAAGCCGAAGTGAGAGCGGCGCAATCTGAAGCCTAAAAGTCTTAGGTAATTGAGCGAGCCCCCTCATATTGGGCAGCAGCTACTTCAGAAGTAGAAATGATATCTTGAGCGGCTGTGGCTTATTAGTAGGTCCTCTTGAGCGGGTAGCATCATCGCCAGCGTAATATGGAGTCTAGCCCCTGCTTGAGCATTAGCGTAATAGTGAGTGTGGAGTCTACCTCCTAGCTTGCTTGTATGCAGAGCAGTCGGCAGCACCCTTGTGGAGCATGGAGGAGCAATGATCGATCTGGTTGAATACGAAATAGAGATATCCTCCCTCTGCCAGCATGCATCTCAATTAATTCAGTAGTTGAAGCCATCGACTTGCCTAAAGAGAAATGCACGAAAGAAACCGCCTAGTTAGCTAGTATCATTTCCCTTCGGCGGAGGCTTCACCTTCTTCGGATGATAGCCACCCGATGGTTTATTGGGCTTCTTACTTGGGCCCTGCCACTTATCATCCGTGTACTTAGGAGGTTTAACTAGTGGTTTATTCGGAACCTTCGGCTTACTACTTGGGCCCTGCCACTTCTGACTTATCTGACTTACCATAGGTTTCACTATTTGGGATTCAGCTGGTTTAGACTCCGATTTCTCTGAACGTTTAGCTAGTTCTAACCTGAGCCTAGCTATTTCTTCATCTTTCTCCAATTAAGAGACCCGCCTTTTCTCCAATTCAGAATACAGCTCTTGACGCATTTTAGCCAGTTCAGACTCAAATCTTGCATCTTTCTCCAACAATTCAGACTTCAGACTTGCTAGTTAAGACTTCTTAATGTCCCCAAGGACGGGGGTCCCACTTGTGGGCTTGAAAGAAAGCTAAGGGATGATCATTAAAGAGGCGGTATACCACAATTTACTTTGCACGATGGGATCTTACGCAGCACCTTATAGCCTAAGCTCAATAAAGCTATTGCTGGCTGGCTTCTTTGGACTGCTGGCTTGCTGGGATGGATGGATGGACTGCCATAACGTCTCGACTTCATAACGAAACAGCTTCATAACGGCGGCTACATACCGGCTACATTCCGGCTCCAGAGGTCCCAGCTCCAGATTGATTGGCCCGGTTACCATACAATTCTATACAGCTTCTATTTTCCGGCCAGAGTCCCCAGTTCCCATACGCCCACTTTCATTAGTCAATTTCCCAGATTGAAGGACCAGGTTAACAAAATAGGAAGGATAACTAACTTAATAGGCCAGGTTCACATTATGATTATCTCTATATCCTCTTGATACGTCCACTTACATTAGTCAATTTCCCACCTTCCTTCATCTTTATTTCCTGCTTCGACCCAGTTCCCCTGCCTGCTGACCCTGCCTGCCCAGTTCCCCTTTTTACTGCCAGTCAATGACCCTGCCTGTCTACAGATAACACATTATATAAGTAATTATAAAATATCTAGTGCATGAGATAGCGGTCACCACTTTGATACTCTCAGGTCAATCTCATCCTCATATCAGTAAACAGTTGATTAACCTATTTCAGTTTACCCGTGCTAGTTATTTTCTCAGCAGCGAAGAGAACAAAAGCAAAGGAAGGAGAGGCTTTATCAATAGTACAGGGTAGTAGCTCTTATCCGTGCGTGTCGAGGTGTTCCCCGACATATAACCATAGCATGTCCGGTGATTTCCGGCCTGTATTCCCTACCTATAGGCCCTGATTCAAGGTGTTCTGTCTTAACCTCTGCATCCGGATCTGTCTTAACCAATGCCCTTATCCCCCGGGTATGGGTAAAGTAGCACATTATTACTGGTTTTGCCTATCTAGATGCCTATGCTTTCTTTAACGCCTCTCCTGCAACTGTATACGGATCTGCAACTTGATATGGAACTAAATAAACTGAATCAATTGGATAAACTGCTGGATCCATTGGCTAAGATTTTTACTTGGATGCTTTCTGTACTATTGCCTATGCTTCTGTCTCTGTGGGATCAATTGGATATAGTTCCGCTTCAACCGCTGCTGGGCTAGCGGGGGCAGTGTAAAGTAAGTATTTGTCCGCTTCATATCGGTTAAGGAAATGTATTCCAAAGGGATCGATCTGTCCAGGAAAGGAACAAGGTCTGCCCAGGATCTGTCTGAACTATATGGCTGAACTCTTCTACTTCACCTCTTCTTCTCTGGGCCCTTAGGATAGTTTGAAGGACGAATGCTGGAGGGCTGCTGTTTAGAGCGCTCGCTCCGTACGGTACTTCTTTTTTCCGTTTATGTTTTTATTTGTTCCGTAGTTGGGTCAGCTGTTGTCCTGTCTATGTTGAGGGTGAATTAATAATTGACTGCTTTAGCTCTATTGACGGAGGCCCCTGCCTGCCTGATGATCGAACCTTGCCTTACTTACCTTTCATGCCTTACTACACCTTACTACCTATGACAGCCACAGTTAAACATACGCATTCTGTTCGTTCGACATAGGAATTCGCCTTTTTCAGTTCCCATTATGCCTGCCGCACCTGAACTGCACGCGGGTTACCCTTTACCCCAATATATACTGGGCTAGACCAGAATCTAAACATTATATCCACATGCCGAAGAACCTAGAACCTCGAATCTCCCATCTATAACTCCAACTCAACCATACTACTGGAGACTTGGGAAAGCCCAAGACAGACGGCCAATACTTCAGTCTACGCCCCCCCCTTTAAATTGGTGGCTGGCTGTATTAAGGAATCAATCATATTTGGGTTCATACCAGCCCTCCTCAGCATACATGTAGCGAGCAAGGATCAAGTCGCTCACCCTCAAAGCGAATGATTCCATCCTGCCTCTAATAGATAAAATTCATGAAAGGCATAGTTCCAATAAGAATAAAATCCGCTTTAAGTGCCCCGATGATACGTTCCTGCGACCCCCCCTAAAAATGAAATCTTATTAATAAAGAATGGTGAATGAGGCTGTTTTCTATCACGTGGGGTATCAGCTAGATTTGACCAAGTGACCAAGCGGAGTATCCAGGTATCCGGGCCAGTCCGAGTAGCCCAGTCCGATCAGCCCAGCCGAGTAGCCCAGGCGAGGTGGAACCCTGTGTTCCGTCGGTAAGGCTCAAGTAGGAGTTGGAGTTGTAGGTTGCAATGGCAAGTTCTGCCGGCAAGGTCTGCTGTTTAGTCTTCATTGGTCTGTTGGTGGGACGCCTATTTCGGAAGATGGGGCTACGCTTTTATCGTAATCTGTTATCAAGTGAATCAATCAATGCCTCTTCTTGGTAATGTTCTCACCATATGAGAGGTTGTTGTTTTGGAGCCTGCCCTCCCTTAATAAATATTGTAAGTAATAAGCTTCATGAAGTAAGTGATAAGCGGGTTGAATAATGGATACATGTGCATGGGAAGCACCTACTGGAACTGAGAAGTGATTAGTAAGTTCCAAGGGCTGTGCACCCTTTTATCGAGCACGTTCGGCAAACAGTCATTGTGATAAATAAAAAAGCCAAAAGGTTCAGTTCTAAAGAAGATCTCGATATAGCGTATATAAATAAGATCCAAATATCAAACTCAAGATATGGGATGCACCCTCGTACGAAGGCACCTTTCTAAACAGAATGAGTGTGGGGATGTACTAAAACCTTCCTTCAGGATGGATGCATTCAACGTATTCCGAACACGTTCAGCAAGCTGTCATTGTGATACGGGTTCTAACCATCCCTCCCTCCGATGCATGCCCAAGACCAGGACTCCCTATTTATTCCCGTAAAAGCCTGAGCAGGCCAAGAAAGATAGCTCCGGACCAGTTCTTTATGGATGGAAAGACTGGGCACTTAGTGGGCTAAGATAGACGAAGTGTAACATTAAGATATATTGGTTGTACCTTTACTCGCTAACTCAGGATGGAAAGACTTACCGGCCGGGGCATCTGTGCTGGGGGCATTCCATTCATGCCAATGCTGCTGGTCATTATATATATGTTATAACGCTTTAGCATCGTGATGCTCGAATCATCGATATATCGTATCAGAATAAGCACTTTAAATGGATATTAACAACCGGAATCTATGTGTGATTCAATTGATAATGACGTGAAAGATACAATCGTGGGTTTTCCGGTCGACCCTCCCTAAAGTAGATAGCGGGAAGTAGGATGATCGAGGGGTGACTAGCTCCGTGCTGGCTGGAATATTGACCCTCCCTAAGGTCCGAAGTGCATTGTTGAACCGCGCTTATTCATATGTCCTCGGCGACCGGGGCTTGCTTTCATACAAATAGAAAACAGAGATAGATAGAAGGTAAGGTTATCCCTAAGTTACTTATTGGGTGAGGGGCTGGTCTTGAGGCCTAACTAACCTTTTCTTTTCTGGAGTAACTTATTTTCTCTGGCTTTATGCACCACTCTATCCCTGGCTAGTTACCGACATTAGAGGAGAAATAAAATAGATCCGGGGCAAAGTAGACGTTGTTAGCGTCTTATCTCCCTGGCATTAGATGAGGGATAACCTGGCACATGCCTTCCTTCAATTGGTAGGAAGATTAGTTAGAACCTTTTTTTATTATCCTATCTCTATCTGCAGATTAGGTATAACCTGGTCCTGCGAGCAAGCAAGAATGAGATCTAAGCTGGTCTTTCTGACTTAATAAGTGAGCGATAAAAGATCATTCCAACGAGCAAGCGAGAACAAAGGGAGATCATTCCAGCGGGCAAGCGAGAGCTAAAAGAAAGCAAGCTCTTCGCGTGCAAGCAAGAATCAAAGGGATAATCATTTTGATTTCTCCGATTACCTAAAACCCAGTAAGTGGAAAACCTGACTGGCCCTAAGGTTTGCTGGTCCTTTTGGTGATCTTGGTTGGAATGCTAAAGAGCCGATCCTTCGCGTTTCCTTTGCCTCAAGATCCCGGCAAACTATGCAGTCTGGCTTTTATGGCATGGAACTTAAGTACCAATAAATAGAAGTCTTTCTGTCCTATCTTTCGATTGCTTCAGATAGCATACATTCTGTCTTTCTTTCCAACTGGCTGGCTTTAACCCATACACTTCCTAAAGGCTTTGCTTGCCGTTTCTGCATGCGATATGTCAGTCGGTTATTATTTCTGATTTATTGCTCCTTGAACAACCTGGAGGCAGCTGTATTTATCAGCCTCACATATTTATCCACAGACTAATCATCACTAACTGACTCACTATCGGCCAGCAGCCTGAATCACCTCACCTGATTATTATATATTCCGGCACAGACAGGAGGTTCAAGGGGGAAAAAATTGATAGCGGATCAGGTGCAGTTAATTGACTAGGGGCTTTTAATTTATCCGGGTTTATATTTATCCTGACTCTCTAAATTCCTATATATAAGCTATTGACACCCTGTCACTAGGGTAACTTCTGGAAATGGCCTATTATTGCCCCATTCACCATTTGGTTGAAATAGAGCTATCATGCCATGCAACACATTCCATTGATTTTGCCATCTATCATGCAACAGAAGCGCTATCTAAAATAAAGAGGTAAGTGGTATAATACCGTATATAAGCAGCTACGTGTGATAAGCCTACACCACCCAGCTAGCAGTCATTTCAGTATTGTGTCTTCATTGGTGGGCAGGTTGTATTCCCCATTCCAGGTAAAAGGTATAGGCCTAGGTTCCATGTTAGTGTAGTTCCGCCTGTGTTTTCCCGTGGACTTGGCAAAAGGTTACAAGTTGATTCAAGGCTTCTAGCCCTTGTTTCATTGCTTCCGTTTCCTAGTGGCTCCTGGCTCTCACCCACCCTCCCGTGGAGGACTGTTTCTGGTCTGTGGACTCACTCCTTTGCTCCACCGCCTAATCAGGATCAAATCAATAAAATAAAATAAATCAATAAAATAAAATAAATCACTTCATTGGTGGGCTTGGCAAAATGTGAATAAAGGCTTAATTTATAGGCTAAATAAAAAGGCTCCTTATTTGGATCCAGGGGCTCAGGACTCTTAATACGGTTTATTTTGGTTAAATACAGGGATCTGGGAACACAAGGATACCGGGATGATACCGGAATACGGTACAAAAGTTTACTTGGCTGGATACGTGGACAGACTCATACCCTTATTTCTGTACACCAGGTTCTGGGCTCCTACTACGATTTCCTCATCCTTTTTGATACAAGAATAATTCATACCAACGATACTGGTTTACGGGTTAAACAGGGTACCGGGCTACAGTAAAAACATTTGTTTTGTATCCGTCTATAGGTTTCATCATCCTGGTTCTTTCCGGATTATCAGGTCCAATAGGTTCTGGACTTGTCATATGGTTGGTTTCATAATAATACTTTTTGTATACGGTTACGAGAATATCTGGACTATTACCACAGATTTATCCTCCTAGTCCTTACAGGGTTACGTGCACAAAAGGTTAAGTTATACTCTTATTATGGTCTTCTCCTCTATTATAATGTAAGGGATCCTGGAACAAAAGGCAATCAGAATACGGGACTTTATTCTACCAGGATACAGAAAAAACAGGTTCTTTGAGTAAGTATAATTCCAGAAATTACATATATAGAAGGTAATAAAAGTAATAACTAAAAAGAAAGGAGGGGTATTAGGTGATGGTGTTATGTGATATGGTATGTATATTGGGTAGTAATAAAGGTAAGTATGAGGAACGAAGTGTGCTGGTCCTTATTCCTGCTGATAAGAGAAGGTGCGCAAGCAGTCCCGACTCAATAACTAGGCGCTTCATGAATCCAAGTGGTATAGTTCGAACATGTCTAGTTCTTAAGGTAGATAACTAGGCGGCATTAAAAGAAAGGTCAGGGGTGATAGCATGCCAACTTTAGTATTTCTGGCTTCAGCAATTGGGCAGCACTCCGCCTCCATCGTCCTAGGGTTTCGGCATAAAGGTAAGAAGGGTAAGGTAGTGGTTTCATCCCAACCCGCTAATTGCAGATATAGTGCAGTAGCCGCTATTCCATCAAGTAAGTAAGGGCAGGCAACACTCTTCCATCGTCCTATCGTCCTAGGTTGAAGGGCATTAAGGGAAGGGTATGTATGCACTGGACCGAGCAGCAAGCTAGCCATGGGTAGAGGAAAACGTTGCATGTTAACCAGACGGAGAGGGATATTAGCATTCATTATTGATTGGAGGATATAATTTATGATTAGTATACCCTTCCCATATTATATTCTACATTCTCATATCATATTCTATATAGCAAGCATGAGTACACGTTGATAGGTCTGGTGGGCACAATCAATTTATAGATTCGTTGGGCACAGGTGAGTTCAATAGGCCTTTCCTTTCTCTATCACAGGCAGAGAGAACAAGTCCAAAGAGAGTAGTCGTTGGTCCGGGAAGCAGCAGCTCCGGGCACAGATCCAACCGGAATAGAATAAAGGTAACCAAACGGGGCAAGTTAGTGCCCAAAAACATTCTATTTAGACAGGTCAGTCTCAGTACTGGTAAAGTAAGCCGTAGCTTACAACCAGGTCAATTCGGAGTGATTAGTTGTTGTTGCTCGTCCAGGCACAGTCCAGTTTAGATAGACAGATAAAATAACCTCGAAATAAATGGTTCGTCCACCCAACTATTCAATCAACTATGGCAGGCCCAAAGTGACGTTCAAGCAACGAATAAGGGCATTTCACAACGTTTCACACTATTGCTGCAAGATGCTTTATAGCTGCTTCCTCCCTATTTACTTTAACAGCGAAAGCCTAGCCCACATATAAATAAATCTTAAAGCCAGCTTTTTATTTACATAGATGGCCCAATACGGGGACTTACAGGACAGGGCAGGCAGATAAGCACCGGACCACCCACCCCACAAAAACAGAACACAAGCCAGATAGCCAACCACGCCACCAAGCGAGAGCAAGAGCCGGAGCGGAAAAGAGGCACTACGTGAAGCCCAAAACGAATGAAGATCGAAACTACACTACACATCCCATCCCAGAGGAAACTCTCAGATTGCAGCACCGTGTCATCAAATCAGGGTCAATAGAAAGTGGCCAGTCCCGCCTACCGCCATCACCAAAGAAGAAATAATCAGCGCCAATAAAGATTAGAGAAGAGAGAAACATAACCGGGGGTAAAGAGGTTCGGGCCACCAGGAAAGTAAAGATAGGGAGAGCGGCCGGCCGGTAAGTCATAAAATGAGCAAGGATGGGGTAATAGATGTAGGTAGGTAGAAAGATAGGTAGAGTAAAAGAAAGGGCCGGTCTCGCAGGAATGAAATGAAACACTGTTGGAATATCTATATTTCATCATTTCATCGCCACTGCGTTCCTCATATTACTAATTACCAAATTTCTAAGCTTTGCCGATGGAAATGCTTATTCAACTTATGCTGGAACTAATTACGGTTAAACTGCTTGGAATGCTTTTTATAATAATGCTAGGGCTGCTTTGCTTATCCTACACTTATTTAGCTTAGGGAGGAAGTTGAGACGCTACAGATTCAACTTATGCTGGGACTACTTACGGTTCCACTGGTGCTAATGCTGCTGCTAATTAGGCCAGGAAGATTGTTGGTTCAATTTTTGCTAGGAATATAGAAATTGATATCTGTTCAACTGGTGATGCTTGGAATGATCCTGGGAATAATGGAATTCTTTTGGTTTCGGTACAACCTTTCTATCATCTTTAGACGCCCACTTCTGTTAGTAAATTTCCCTCTCTTTATCAGTCGAGCGTGCTTCCGCACCCTTAAACCCCGAAATTTGGACAGAAAAGGTATTTTCGCTAATAAGTCATTCCAAAATTCTATCAATTTCCTCTCCTTATTAGTCGAGCGTGCTTACGCACCCTTAAACCCCGTGTTTTCTACAGCTTTGGCTTTTCCCTAGATAAGTTGCCCCCAAAGTGGATCCATTTTAAGAAACCCCGTATTTGAAACAGAAAGTGCTTTCACTAAGGTCAGGCATTTCCCTTGGGTCAACACCCAGTTAGCTTAGTCAATTTCTCACCTTCGTTGATAGGAAGGCCTTTGGCAAGAATCGAGCTTGAAGAGCTCCAGAAGGGTTACTAGAGCGTTGGCTCATTCTTATCAAACTTATTCCATTGTTAGCCATGATTAATACCTAATTGTTTAATATCAGAGGCATAGGCAACATCAATTAAGAAGGAGGGTTGGCAAGCTTGTCAAGATGTCTAATATATTGTTTATTGCCTGATCTACGAGCACCCTCTTCACCATGCTAATAAGATTAAGGAATTCTCCAAAGAATTGGTTTCAACTTTTGATTGGCAAAACAAGAGGCAGATTAAGAAAAAATATGGCTCTGTCGGAATCATGAAGTGAATGTGGTGCTTGTCGACGCGTTTGAACAGTGTATCACAGTTGACATAAGCTTTCTTAATTCTGATCTGGTAAGGTTTACCATTGTTTATGCAAAGTGCTCCATTCAGGAGAGACTACTTATTTGGTTGGTAAAAACCTTCACAATTACTGTCCCAAAGCATACGAGATCCATGGCTGCTTGCTGGGATAATCAAACCGGAGGCAGGCAGGCTAGGAGAAGAAACGAAACGGGCCGGGCAATCGTAGTTATAATAAATGAGACTAATAACCACCAACGAAGTTCAAGATAGTCTCTCTGTGCTTGTGACCAAGATATATCCCTCCCACTTTGCCCTTTCACATACTGTAGTGAATCAATCTAAGAGGGCAGTTGACGATCCAACAATGAAAACAGAAATTCCTCAAGTAGGCAGAGGGAATACAAATGGTCTAAGTGCCAACCCATCCAAACCCGTCTAATTACTAAGTTTTGTAAGTGAGCAAGTATAGAAAGGGTTGTTAAGACAACAGGTTGTTGGTTGCAAAAGGACTCACATTAATCCAGTAGGCTTATAAAGGTGATCTCAATAAGTGCCTACAGATCCCATAAGTAAGGCTGTAGTAAATCCAATCCAACAGGGCTGTTTCCACGCATGATCCCACGACTACTGGTTGTTCCTGTGCCACCCATTCTACTTATCGTGTAGGCATATTCAGTTCATAGCAATGCTAAAAGTGCCCAAACAAGCCCTCCTAAGCAGTAAGGCTTTTGTTCCTCAATAGGGCAGTTCCCACGAAAGAGGGTAGCTTTTATCCCCCCCACTGACTGTGTTCCTGTAGGCTCAACCTGTCCCTCCAATAAAGAGCTGTCAGTTTGGTACCTAGTGTAAGGTCTGTCTGCTGCAACCATCCTTGTGGCACGGGTATTACGTATTGGGGTGGGAACCTACCAGGCGGTTTTAGGGATGAAAAATACTAGACAGAAAAAGGGGGTTATCAATACTAGTCCCCATCCATATAATCCTCAAAGTGAGGGGGTTAGGTACGAACCCGCTCGACCAATAAGGAGAGGGTACGAAGCCGTTCGTTCTCCCTCGTACCTTGGGAGATGGGTTTTCTTATTTGAAAATGCTATTTCGGGATGTACAGGAGGGGAAAATATCATCGGCACAGGAAAATGAATTTTCTTCCATATAAATTATATTCCTTTCAATTGTTTCTATTGGATAAACTTTGTCAAGCGCACCTAGTCTCGCCTTCCGGCCGGACCCAACCATAGCACACGTTGTTTAGGTGAGTACAACAAAGGTAAACGATTAGGAGTCTTTGTTTGATGAGCTCAGCTCGTGTTTACTCCCTACAAAGGGCATTAGGGCGGACGAACAGCCAACGTAGTATTAGGTGAGGCGGTTCAACAGACAGATGGACAACAGAAAAGAAAAGCCCACTAATGTTTTTAGGTTCATGAGGTGCACCCAGAGAGATAAGATTTATGTTTTTAATGCTGGCCGGGATCAAGCCCCAAAGGTAAGGTTGTGGTTTCACAGGTAGAGCAATATAATAAGAGCTAGGTTTAAAACAGCTTGGTTATATATGATTCATCCCCGGTAGGTTAGGTTTATTCGCCCAGGGCAGGTTTAAGAGAAAGAGAGGTGAAAATACACTCGCGTTCCCATAGGACTACGATCTAAACGAAACAACGATGGTGGCCTTTTGGTCAAGTGGCTCCGCTTATAGTTTATAAAAAGATCATGTTACGATGTGGCAACTCATGTTTGAGAGGTGGTCAACAACTGTAGTTATCCTTGAACCTAAACATTTTTAGCACACCCTTTGGCATGCTACTGGGCCATATTGTCTGCAAGGGTGGCGTCCTAGTGGATCCGGTGAAGATTGCAGCTACTGTTAACTTGGAGGCTCCAACGAATGTCCGTACATTGTGATCAACTCTTGGACACACATGGTATATAGAAGGTTCCTATGGGAGGATAGCCTAATAAAAAAAGAAAAAGAGTTCACCAAGACTGAAGAGTGTCAAGCCACTCTGGATATCCACAAAGCAAAATGGGTGAGTGCCACAATCCTTGCCTTTCCAAAGTGGGAAGATTTCTACGTGTGAGGTACACCAAGAGAGAATAAAAGCTTGCCTCGACAGAAAGGAGGGGAAGGGGTGAGGTACTTTCCCACTCGACCGAGGTACGAGGGCAGCCATCGTCTTTATACGCTCGACTGAGGTACGAACCCGATCGACCAAGGTATGAGGTACGAGAGCCACCATCGGTTTGAAAGCTTGCTCTAGGTAGGAGGGCAGGGAAGGCGTTGATCTAGCTCCTTGTTTTCTACAGTTAGTTCCCAATCAATAGAAAGATGTTCCCTTCAGGGCTTATATCTTTTTGGCTTATCTTCTCTCTCGTCGCTTATCTTATTTCTTGTGGGATACTGGCGAGCTTCCTGCACCCGGGTCTACCTAGGAGGATGAGGACTTTGTCAAGCTGGTCATAAACCCTTTGATTGATGCCTTCGTAAGGAAGCCAACGAGCATTGAGGCTGCTTCTAATCTTCAGGTAGTAATCTAATGAGCAGATACTATAGGTTTTATTAAAACTATTCCCTTTTACAGGATCGCAAACTCAGCTGAACCCGGTAAGTAAAATAAGATCTAGTAAGTAAGGAAAGAGAAGTAAGGTAAGGTGGGTCGGAAAGAGGTTCAAGAAGCAAGACTATAACTCCTCGCGAGGCCATCCCCAGCAGCTAATAGCGTGAAACGCCCTAAAAAGCAATATTACTCTCCGTTCGTTCGTTTCAAGAAAGCTGTGGGGTAGGGTTTGCCTGGAGTTCTTTTCTTTCCTAATCTTGTGGGAAAACTTTCAATAAAGAAGCAAAGGACTTCTGGAAAGAGAGTTCCTCTCTCCGTTACACCCATAATGGAGTATGCCAATTATTAACTGAGGATAGAACTGAGGATAGAAGAACTTAGGAAGAGAGAAATAGTGTTTTCTTCTTTCGGGCGTAACTAGGCGGGCTTTGGACACGTTAAAGGAACCCCACCCTCAACTATCTAAGCAAAAATGCGCTCCGCTCACTTCAATTCTAAATTTGGATACGAACGATCGATCATCGTACTCGCTTTTTCTTTAAGCAACTTTATCGATTATGGCATTTATCTTTTAGCACCCGGGGGTTTCTTAAGCTGTTTTTTCTTTCCAACCGGCCGGGGTCTCAAAGAAAGGAAATAAATTCTTCCATTCAAGTAAAGGTGCCCAACCACCACATTCAAGGCATGGCAGCTTTTGTGAGCTTCCCAGAATAAAGGTTATGGAGGCTACCTTAATCAAAGGTGATATCCTCCTGGTGCTAGCTAGTTTCCCTGGAGCTGATGGAACTATGTCCCCCGCTGAGCCAACGCATCTGCTTCTCCAACCCCTATTTGCTCATCTCCCTCTGGTATCCATAAGAAGATCGAGGTATTGAGACCTAATAATAAGTGTACGCAGCTCATACTATTATAATTTAAGCGGTAAATGGAATAGAAATCACTAGATCTAAACCAGTGGAATAACCTACTTTTTCATATTATTATGCTTAAATAGTAAGAAATAGTAGGAGATGAGCCTAGTAACTAGGAGGAGTCAACTGTGGAACCAACGGAGTAATTAAAGAAGGATGGGCTGGATTCCCAGCCTTTCCTGGAGCATGGATATACTCCTACTCGTAGCTGGATAGATCGGGACCGTACTCGCCCGTTTATCAGAAAGACGGGTGCAGTAAAAGCTCAAAAGCCTGCCGGCGTAGGGACGGAACAGGTCCAAGGAATCGTTAGGCTGGTCTCCGCTACCCATCTGGCCCATCCATTCTAGTTCCACATCTAATAGCTTCCGGATGCATATCTACTGGTAGGCAATGTGCTAATCTCAGTGTTGTTGGGTGGAAGCAACAAGGGAGGGGTGGTTACAAAGACTACAGGCAGGGACAGGCTGGGGAAACAAAAGAGCAATATTAGGCCGGAGGTGATTGTGCTCTGTATCTTGGCATACCTTTTGAAGTGGGGCTTTCGCCTGTTTCTACGTGGGATTGGTGTCTGCAGCGGTTTCAGAACAAGCTTAATATCTGGCAGCATAAGGACCACTTGCTGATAAAGGGAGGATTCTTTAGGCCTCTCACGTTTATTATGTTTCCCGTTGCTTTACTAGTTGAGCGCAATTTCGTTATTTGAGAAGATCTTTATTCTGATTTCTAGGAGATCGAGATACGAACCCGCTCCCCTGACCAAAGAAGGGGAAGCGGAAACTACATAGATACTCGACATAGCTCCACTGAATTATTATAAAAACTCCCGCCATACAAGCCATAGCCCCACACCACGTAGCTCAGAGAAAGACAGGCAGAAAGAGGATACATCGCTGATGGCCGCTAGTCGATCCCAGGTAGGTGTAATCCAGGTGGCGATCCAAGTGTTTATGTTGATGCTTAGCTTTCTTTCTACTTGAATCTGTAGTTCTACCCATCGAGGTACAATCTATCACTCCCAATATGAGAAATATCACATACCCATCATTCCTAGCTTTCAAGAACCAATCTTTTATTTATCTATTCTTTTTTATCTATGGGGGGGCCCAACCAGAGCTTAACGCACCTGAGATTCGCACTGAATCTAGTCACCCATACCGAATCTAGTAAATTAAGTGTTTAACGAACGTAAAGTTAGGGTGAGAAACTTAATGTACCTCGACTCGAATAGAGGATAAATGAAGGGTGGGATGAATCTATCTTCATCAGCAATGATAGGGGGGGCCTATCTATCTTCTTTTCGTTCAATTTGTGCATCAATACCTTCGCTATCTCTTTGAAAGTAATAAATATAGGGATTGATCAGTCGTCGTAGCCATAGTAGTTGCTGCTCCCGTAGCAGCAGTAGCAGCAGTAGCAGCAGTAGCATTCGCAGTAGCCTTCCCCAGTGTGGTATCCGACCTCTGTATCCGTACCCGGCCCTCCGTATCTGACCCTCCTATCCGAAACCTGTCCTGTCCTGCCGTATTGTCCAACAAACTTATTTGTTGTGCCTGCCCCGACCGAACCTGCTGAGGCCATGGATAACAACTCAATGTCTGGTGGTAATGTAAAAGAAATGAAAATACAGTATGGGGAACTTGCAGATTATAGCTCCCATGGATTATATAGTCACCATGGAATTTTTTTCACTAAGAAAGGGGACTAAAGCAAGGCATTAATAAACCCCCCATATTACTTACGAGGACAAGTTAAACGTATATATGCGAGTGATTCTGTTCCAAAACTAAATGCACGAAGCCATGAAGCCATGTAAAAAAGCAAATATTCCCGTTCAACACGTAGATATGCGAGTTTAGACCTGCCATATCATATAGAAACTTCCAGAAATGTCCCAAATAAATGTATTCTGGTGTACAGTTAATCTCTCTTCTTTCAGAACTAATTGGAGCTGGAAACCACTAGGCGGCACCCACCTCTGTAATCACTGGATCCATCGTACGTATGTGCCGTTAAGGCAGCACTTTTACTTCGGTCAATATAGTAACAGATAAGAGGGTACTTTTCTACCCTTGGGAACCTTTCCTTTCCTTGACGCCTACCAAGCGTAGAAAGGAGGAGAAGTCTTTCTTTCCGGTTAGTAGGTTGGTTCGGATAGCTGGGTTAGTTCAAGAGGCGAGCGAAGCGTCCCTTCAAAGAGAAGTCCAGTTCTGCAAGCGAAGCGAGAACAAGTTCCCCTTTCTCTATTAAAGCATATAAATTCCCTACTCAATAAGGCAGTTCAGTGGGCAAGGGAGATATTCAACTTTGTAGGCCCTACTTAATTAGGCATGGTTTAGTTACCTCTGTTCTTGACTTCCTTATATATGATTCACCGGCCAATAGCCTAATTCGTGTGCTATAAGTAATAATCATCCCACCATTTGGGTGCTACTTTCCTTTGGGGAAAATAAAACATACGTTCGGTAAACATATGCAACTTCAATTAATCTAGCTATTCAAGGGCGGTCTTCTCCTCGTGCAGTATAGTGGTACTTACTATTGCTGCTGTGGAAGGTTATTTCTGATACTATTGCTGCTAAGGTTGGATACCAGAAAGACCGAGAAAGACCGGAAAATCGGTATAGACATACGGTATAGTCTGTTGGGGGTGGATTGCTTACCTTATCTTTACGGGAGACCGATTCCTTCTAAAAGGGATATTGAATAGTTAGCCCTTCTTTATCTATTTCATTATGCTTCAAATATTGCTCCTCATAGCAGAAATACTGGGCATTCTTCTATTCTCTTTCCGGCATACCCACCAGCAGTAACATAGGCAGTGGCAGTAGCAGTCTTCCTCAGCAGAGAGAGTTTTCCTCAGATAAAAAGGCTTATCACTTCAAATGGCAAGAAAGTTGCATTCAGGAGTTGCCTTCCTTCCCCTCCGTTGTCGGGGTCGACATTCTTCCTTATGACTCACTGGAAAGAAATTTGTTCTCTGTCTACTAAAAGGATAAGAATAAGGAGGCGTAGAAGCGTTCATCAGTCTGCCCTCCACCTACTTTATATCCACCTGCCCTCTTACTAAGTAGTTGTCTCCTTCTTATCCGTTCTGTTGGGGAATGACTTCCTCACTCTTTAGAATCTCCCTCACTAAGGTTCGAGTGCAAGCCGGTTGGAGTGCTTGCTGAAAGGTGGTGAGTGCCGGGAATGGTTCTCGAAAGGACCGGTTTTAATGCTTGCCGGTTAAGGAAAGGTTTATTGCATCCAAAAGATTAGATATTTTGCTATTCTTTAAAATAGGGATTAATGCTTGTAAGGAGGGAAAGATCATGGCTCCGTTGTATTCTCCCAAAGCGCATGAAGGAATCACCCTTATGTGCCTTTCACTAATAAGCATGTTAGTATAACCCCGAGTAGATAAAGCAGAGGGGCCTCTCTCTCACATGAGGGTTTCTGCGCCTCTCACAGCGGTAGTTACCGCGAGGCTAGGAGAGGATAACTATTCCTCCTAGCGCTTCATAACCCAAAGTGAGGCTAGTCATCTGCTAATTTACTATACTAGCGCCTACCCAATCTATCGGTTCATGGTTCAGAGACACTTCCTCGCGGAAGGCCGTTCTACCAGAAAATAATGGAAAATCTAATAAAGCTTAAAGGGCTTATCGGAGTTACGAAGTTAGTAGACTTAGGTATGGGTTCACTGCTTGATATGGACTACAAGGCTTATTTCTCTTTAGTATAACCTAATATGGGCTTGCTTATCTTATCTGTGCCTAACTATCTCAATGGAGGTACGGCTTCGCCTTCCTGCCATTGAGATAGTTACCCGCCTAATAAGGAAGCAATATACAGATAGTTACCCGCCTATAACTATGAACTTTATCCTTTCAATCTATTTCACCTTGAGTCGCCTATAATTTATACCTTTACCCGATCAATTTCACAATCCACCAGATACCTATTTAGGCATTCGTCAGTTACCCATTATCTCCGAAATCATGCTCCCTTTTTTTATATTTGTAACATCTACCCCGACTTACCAATAATTTATCTTCCTTTTCAACCTGCGTTAAATACCGCCCGGTAAAAAGAATACTTCGAATAGGGGCCCGTCCGTCTACGACTTAGAGTGCGTAGCCTGAGGGTACCAAGGAAGCGCTCACCTTGGTATGTTTGCTTCCTTGGTGTCCATCTCGGCTCAACTCCTCTTGAATCCAAGATGGCTTGTAGCGCATCTTCCATCACTGTTGCGTGCACCTTTATGTTACCAAAGTGGAATCTAAGTTGCGATGGGACGTTTGACCACTGCTTGGTTGAGCCGATTGCAGCCTGCAATAGTGCTTCGGTGCTTTCTTTCTTCATCCGCACTCGCCTGACCTCCACGCGTCACAGTTTATTACAACCAACATGCCTTCTGGATCTGACTTCTGTGACCACAGTAGGTAAGGACGTCTACCTAGCACTCGCTCCATCAAGTGTGGTTAGATGCGACGTCCAACTTTTCTGACCACTATTTATTAACGAAAATAGGTGGTGTCAGAGGTGGTGTGGTAACAGTAAAGCAAGGTAGGGTAAAGGGTTCATAGTATGAGTGCCTGTCTTCCTTGTCTACCTCAATATTTTAATAAAGTGTTATCGAAGGCCTGTCTAACAATGTTCTATTTTCTCCATGTGAAGCCCTTCTTCCATGAGGATCCAATACTGTAAGTCTAAGTGAGGCAGGTAATCCTCAATTGTCTTTTCTCTTATTCTCAATAGGTGGGTAAATATAACAGGTGGTTACAGGCACTAACATGAAAGACAAATGGGCATCCCATCCATCTCCTGGCAATGCTGGCTTGCTGCTTTAATGATATCTGGCTGGCCGAGTTAATCCCGGCCCTACAAGATAAGTATAGTGCTTGCTGTACCGTACCCACTAAGCATTAATTAAAAAAGTGTGATAGGGCTAGAAGGTCTAATTGTTCAGGTGGGGGGGCTGGCACAAAGTAAGTAAGGGAGAGGGGAATAAAGAAAAGGCCAGGACCTTCAACCTCTAAATTTAACCCGGTAAGTTATAACCCAAACCCTTCTAGCCTAGCTCAGGTAATACCTTTCAGGACCTTCTTACCTGATAGAGATGGGTTTGTATCACCCTTACCTGAGAGCTCAGGGTTTTTCTAAAATGAAGAGAAGACCGCTCTTTGAGGCCATAAAAAGAATAGTATAAGGAGCATTGCAAAAAATTATTAGCGGAGCACGCTTCTTTTTCTGGTAAGGTCCAATAATCAATCTCTTTCCAGCTAGTCATAAGGAAGAATGGCTCACCCGACATCGGAAGGGTGAGGCATTTATGGTAAGGAGGAAGGTTGTGGGTAGTTCGCCCGAAACGAAAGACCGGCAGACATAAAAATATATGAATCTAAAGCGCGAAGCCGCTTGTCCGCATCGGGCAAAGAAAGACCGAATCTGGACTTGCAATAGATATAGAGATATCTACCGAAGAGTGAATTCAGGCACAGGATAACCTCATCCTAAATTCTTACCTTTTATACACCCTCCCTATCTATACTATAAATAGCCCTTAAATATTTATTATCGGGAAACATTACAATCTCGCGCCTATATAAGTATTTTTTTTTTTTGCTTGCCTAAAGAACATCATTCCTCACCTTCCTAACGTCAAGTGAGCCATCATTACTCATTTTAGGAGATATTTACTACGGTGGTCACATAACCAAATCGAAGTTTAGGACCAATTTAAGTGCCTAGTTCCCAGCCTTAAGATACCAATATATACCAAACCAATATCATGGATATGTTCTCTGACTCCGTGCCTCTTCTCTCCCCCATCATTCTCGCCTCCCGTGAAGTATATATCCATCCCGCCCGTGATTTCTAATCTTTGAAGTCTCGTCGCTTACCCTTTAAATAAGGCAACCACAGCCCCAGGTCGGCATTATAGGTAGGGAAAAATATTACCCTTCCAAGTAAGTTCGGTTTAAGTGGAATAGAGTGAGTAACTGTATATCGGGGTATATAGCCTAGCCTGGATAGCCAGGGGTGAAAGGATAGAGTTAAGATTTACTTAGGCTGGCTGGCATCGCATCATCTTTAGACTTATTGACTACTAGTGCATAAAATCAAGTGTGGGGAGGCTGGCTGGTATTCCCCTTCTTGCTTTAAGAGGGTAGTCCCTAGTTAAATCGAGTTGGTGTTGAGCCCGACAAACAAGGTTCAACTCCAGCATGAGGGGGTCCGTTGTATCAGTTCTTCGCCGTATTGCTCATATGACCATGTGGTTTAGTGCGCTGCATGCCTCCTTATGTGCCTCGAAACACCCCAATTTTGTTCATTTTTCTTTATACGTTGCAGATTACTATACATACCTCCATAATTACTCATATATAAAGCATAGCAGCCATAGCCTATAATTGTTGTTCTTATTCTACCCAACTGGTGACGACGATATAAATATATAATCCTTTCAGGAGGCATATCATCCATATTCCTTGGTCATAATACACTTCTCATCATAAGGATCTCCATACGGACGATCACATTAATCATGCTACTAATCAGGCTACTAATCATCATGTTTCTTATTTGACTAATTATCTGCCTGATCTAAGGCACCACCACCACCCAGTTATTTAGTGGAATTCTGAATTATACAAGGCATCAACAACAACAACATAAACTGTATCTTTTTCATATGGTGTTCCTCTTTCTTCTTATTTCCTCGCATAGCCCTCCCATCCTTTCCGGGAGTCGGCTATCGAAACTAATTCTTGGGTGGGATCAGTACCTTACTTACCGACCGCCATAAATTGATTTCCATTTATTTGTTGATGCAATAAATCTGGGTTTTTCAAAAAGTGAGCGATTGTGTTTAAGGAATGATCAATATGGGGCATTTTAGAGTAATTAGCCTTGGCAATTTGTCTTTTTGTAGAAAAAAAGCTCCTCTTGGCTCTGCTAAAATAACTACCTCGCTCTAGCCCGGCCTTTGTTCGGTGCAAAATGGAGAAAGGAAAAGATTGTTGCTTATGTTAACCCGTCGTACTATAGGGGCAGCACAATGATGACCCAGAACCACATAGGGGGCAACACAGATGAGGCAGGTCCCATTGATAGGCCTGCTTGCTGCCATATAAAAATGCCTCCTGGGCATTGAAAATGGATTCAACAGCAGGAGCCCGTGGTATATGCATATAACCTTCCAGATTAGAGTAGCGAAAATCCTGGGAGTTCCATCCAGCATGAGTCCTGCTGTTTTAAAGAGGGTATTATCTCCAAGGAGATTCTTCCTTGGTAAGCAATTTCCTTACTAATTCTTATTAGGTTCCACAACTACTACATAATAGGGGGGTTGGTACTTATATCAGGTGAGGCAAGTAAGGTCGCATAGTGATCTGATTCTGTGGTCTTATCCGCATGAACTGCCCAACCCCACTTACCAGAGTTGGATCCATAATCTTTATTGGAACTTATCCGTAACGGGTTTGCGTGAATAAGATTTCCCGTTTGTGGGTGAAGATTTACGATATTTGGATCAATAAAGTTAATTTTGTATAGAGAAACTAGAGTAACCATAAAAAAATTGTGTGTATCCTTCTTAATTGTGTGTGAGTCCATTGTTCGCATTGTTCTAAGAATCCCCATTATTAAGAGATCTTAGTCAATGACAACGCTACAGGTTCCATGACGGCTGCTTAATGCCCTTCTTCTCTCGCCATTACGATCCTAGTCCATGACTCCGTTAAACGCCCCAAGCCTATATATATGGTTATACTGGTCGTTGTGCTGGTCCTGGGAATAATCCTTTTGCTACTCCTGGAAATGCTGGACGACACCTTTATACTCCTCCCTACTCCTGTTGTGGTGCTGGTTATGCTGCTTGCGGGGATCCTTGTGCTCCTGGTAATGCTGTTCCTTCAACTGCTCTTGGTACTGCCAGGAATTACGCGGATTCAACTGCTTGTGCTACTCGTTCTAATGCTGAGAATTCTTATGCTTGGACCGGGAATGCTCGTTCAACTGGCGCTGATTTCAATTATACTGAGAATGCTGCTTTGACTGCTGAGAGTAATGATGCCGGGAATTCAGCTGATGAGACTGGTGCTGCTGGTAAGGCTGCTAGTTATAGTGCTGCTCTGGGAACTGCTACGGGAACTGCTTATTCAAATGATTCTGGAACTCGGGTAATGCTAGTTTTGATGCTCGGGCAGCTCCTTATTAAATTGATGTTTATTCAACTGATGATAGTGAGAATCATTATGATATATGTTAAACTGGTGTTGATTTGAATGACCCTGGTGATGCTAATCGTGATGCTGCTTTTGCTGCTTCAACAGCTTATGGAAATGCTTTTGGTTCAACTGCTTATGGAAATGCTTTTGGTTCAACTGCTGCTGATTCAAATGATGAGGCTGGTTCTACTGGGGCTGGAAATGAGACTATAACTGCTACAAATTATGATCCTTCAAATGGTGCTTCTGGGAATGCTGGTCTGGAAACTGCTGATGGAAGAAAGGCTGCTTAGACTGCTGGAAATAAGGCTGGTGCTGTTGATGCTACTCTGCTTGCTGGGAATTATGATACTTCAAATGATCCAAATGCTTCTTCGAATGCCCGTTCAACTGATGATGCTGGTGATCTTGTTGTGATGCTGCTGGTGATCTTGTTGTGATGCTGCTGGTGAATAAAGAACTTCGTGCTTTAAGTGAACGGTCTCATTCGTTGTTAACTTTGGGCAATCATTTTTTTTCTAATTATCTTTATGTAGTCCCAGGAAGGAAGTAGGTATTGAAAGTATTTATTCCCTTAGTGCTCCTTCTGTAACTGGGTCTAAATACTTATACTAACTGTTTGTTGTTCGGCCTCTATAAAGATCAAGGCTAAGGGCATTCTTTAATGAGAGCATATTCTTTAAGAGTCCATCCAGGACTAATTGCCCCTGTCCAGCTCAATAAGGGCTTTCGATCATGGGGGATTCTCTCAAGTTGAACAGAGCAGCTTTATTTCTTCGATATGATAGTTCGTTCTGGTGTTTATTTGTTAGTCCTTCCAGCTGACCTTTTCTGATGACCTTACCGTTTCTTCCGTCCCAAATCATGCCTTACTGTAACCGTAAGTGTCCCAGGCAATATTACCGTTACCCAGAAAGATAAGCCGAGATAAGACCAGCGGAGATAACGTGTGGAGGGAATACGGACTAGTACTGCTCTGCCCTACTATATAGTGGGTGGAGGTGGGTAGGCTTACCCTAACTATTTGTAGGCGGGATGTCTCTTTATGTAGCTACTATACTTAAAAACCTCTTTCTGCGTCGAACAAGCTCAACCCCTGCCCTTGTTCGAGGGAGTGGAATAAGATAGTTGATTGATTGCCTTGCTAGGGAATCGGTGGCGCATCGGATCCTGCTGTGTGCCGTTTTGAACCAGCTCACTTGCTTGACCCAGCCCTATATAGGAGGTAGCTCGGGATGAAAGCACTTTTTACCCAGCTCACTAAGGCGGGCAGATACCCTTTGTACTAATAAATGGACCCTGGATCGCTTGGATGCGGTGCACTGAATAGCTCACTGAGTAGCACTGAGTCAGTTATGCAATTCCTCTCTGCCTTCCGTAGAGGGAGGGAACTTAGTGACAAGGAATAAAATACGTAATTACGCAACCTAGCTAGATTGATGTTTGAACCGACTCGAAAGTTGATAAACATAAAAGACTTGGTTTTAGGGGAAGAAATAAAGAACGATGGCGTATTGTGCTTTCCGAAATAGAGAGAACCCATGCCCTGTATTTATTCCCTCAAGGCGATCTAACCTACTGAATCACCGGCTGACCAAGCATATCGGCAATAAATAAAGTGAATAAAAAAAGCAAATGGAAGAAGGTGCGTAGCGCTTGTCCTTCCGAGGGCAAGGAAAATCGTTCGTTACTAATTCCCGCTAAGACCCGCCCGGGTGAGTCAATTGGTAATATATTCAGAGTCTTTCATCTACGGGTGCGAATGGATCATCTGCTTTCTTTACCGCGTTGACTCGGGTAGCTCTCAGGCGGTGTGGGGATGTGTATCAATCAACTACTCAAACGTTAGCTACTACTCTACTGTGCCAATACCTCATGCTGTAAAGAAAGAGAAAAAGAATGCTTGCTGGAGAGATAAGCTCCCTGAGTCTCCCTTCTATCTCTTTTCTCTTATTTTCTATCCTCTCGTCCAGTTTTGGAACTGTTGTCTCAAGTCGTTCCGCCTCTTCTTTAAGTCGTTAAGCTTTTATCAGTCTGGCCTATCACTAGCTCTACTTTGGTAGCTATAAGCGGGGTTAACTATATGTTAAAACATATAGATCAGCATATTGAAAATAACCTAATTAGTCCCCATTGGCTCCTTCTCCTCCCCTCCAAATCTATAGCGCTTCTGACACTGACATTGATTGTAGGTCTGGACCAAACCCCAGTTTAATTGAATGAGTCGGGGTTGCTTCCGGTGTAGGCTTATCACACTGTCGCTTGTCAAAGGGTAAAAGCCAAGAAAGAAGATAGGTTAAAATGGATCGCTTTTGCTTGACTCAAGGAATTGTAATGATCAATATTGCTTGTACACAAGAATGAATGGATACCGAAGATCCCACATTAAGTTGCTTGGAGCAATACCGCGCCTGAAGGCAATAAGTTGCGGACCCTAATGGGCTGCCTTGTTTAGGTGGAAAGCGAGCAATATTTAATCATCGTGGGTAGGTAGGTGCGGACCCTAATGGCCTTTGATGGAGCGTAACCTTATGGGATGTTTGCAAGCGATGCAGACCCTAAGGGGATGCCTGTCTTAGGGGCGAGCGAAAAAGCACTCATTTATTTTCCTTTTTGGGTAGGTGAATAGGTTATTTTCAATCTGTTGTAATATAACTTGTTTACTTAGCCGATCCGGGCCATCAATAGATTCAAAAATTGAGATAATAAATATAGGAAAGCATATTATAAATGTAATTATACAAGCGTTAATGGGTACCTGAATGCGTCCTTACTATTTGGTCAAAAGTTACTTCCATTTAAGGGATTGTTCTATCGTCATTAGTGGGTAACGGGTTGTATTTAAACCTATCTTTTCTCGTTATGTCCTGGGCGAATAAGTAAGTGAATTGGTGCACCTTTGCATAAACATATAGCGTATAATCTAATCATGTCTTGTGTAATCCTAAGCTAAGTGTCAGCCTAAGTGTAATCATACTGTCTGGTGTAATTATAATAAACCATATCTGCACTAAAGGTGTATGTACTAGCGGTCAGATTGGGTAATGTGGGTCGTATAATCTATTGGTAGCAATTACTTTAAGGGGCAAGGCGGTATTTCTTTATTTAAACTAATCCAGGGGGGGCGTATGATCGTTGCGTTAATCATGATCGAGGGCGTAGGAGCAACCTCGCATGTTGGGTATCCAAAAATACTGGGCCTCTAATACTACCGTAAATAGAGTAGCGTAATAATATAACTACCCTAATTGTGTAATATAAAGCAGGGCAAGTTGAAAGGTAAATGAGGTAATGCGGACGGACTGTAGAAAGTGGACTGGGGAATGCGTATTGAACAGAATGGGGGAATGCGGACTCGGACTGAACAACTCTGGTTAACTTACTGCTAATCCTTCTTCTATCTTGGGTAAGTTTAAATCCTTCCGTTGTAGCGCTCCACCCACCTCACACTATGTTGTCCGTCGATCTCATCAATCACTCGCGGTGACCACCTCACCACAAACTCACTTGAAAGAAATGTACTTACTGTGGGGCGCCTTGCTTGTTATACGTGTCCTGGGCGGTATCTTCCTTTTTACTTACGCGTACTGTGCTATCCTGTACGTGTAACAGGTGAATCGTAAGTAAGATCGTGCCTCGGTTCACAAACTGACCAGAAGCTATTGAATGAATGGATCAACTCTTGGATCGACAGCATCAACTATTGGCTAGCTCTCTATTCTATATCCCGTTTATAGGCTAGTGGCAACTAACTATGTGCTCCCATCGAGCGCGATACTCCTCCCTCATACCGCACCTCCGTTCTCGCACCTCCCTCACAAACATTCTCGGTTCATTATGGATCCGTCCGTTAGACCAGGCCCCAGCTCAATAAAAATCTTGGTTTTTGTCCGAAGGCAAGTGTTGTTGAGCAGCGCTCAATCTCCTTCCTAGGGTAAAAGCAGTAGTAAGAAGTAAAGGATAGAACCAGGCGGATGCTTGTAAGTAAAGTGTTATGCCCCATACCTCCCTCCAAAGAGTTCTAAGTGTTTGTTATCAATTTGTACCTTTCCCTAGTTGATGACCAAAGAAAGAGCCCGCTCTTAAGGCTACTGCATAACTAGGGGCCATACGCAAAAGCAGCCCCTCCTGTACTGAACCAATCACTTTACCGAGTGGGTCCAATAGTTGGTGGCTTTGTTCACTATCATCTTAGGGAGGGATGCCAACTCTACTGTAGATGAAGCTATGCTAGCCCTCCTGGATAGTTTTAATAGTCACCGGCCGCTATAAGCTATGCTGAAGCCATTGCCAAAAACAAGAGGTATTCTTGTAAATTGAAAGACTGAGAAGCTTTGTTGGTATCCCTCTTACCTGGGTTACCTCTTCATCTTATAACAAATAAATTCCCTGGTCCACCTAGAGCTAAAACTATCTAAAGATGGTAAGCCCTACAGGTGTATTGATTGGATACCCTAGGTAAGTAAGGGTTATAATAATTATTCCCTATTCAATTACATCAACAGGTGCATCTGTACAACTTTTTAAGTCATTACATGTAAGGAACAAAGAAGGATGCCTCAATAAATTGAGCCCTACCTTACGGTGAGCGTTGAGCATAGGAGGGGGGCATGGTTTTTAGGGGATGATTAAACAGTCATCAGAATGTATGGGTCATATTTTTACCCTTATAGGCTTTGCTCTTTACTCCAAGGATTTTTGTTTCATAATATGTAAGGCCCCTTTAATAGGTAGGTAGCTGATACATATTCTCGTTTACTCAATAGCTTCTAAATACACCAGTTGGATAGTAGAGTATAAACCCGATACTAATCATTTTATTCTGGTACTCTTTGCTGACCAAGCTGCATAAAAATAGAACGATAAACTCAGAGGTTAGCGGATAAACATTGGAGTTTTATTAACAATTTAGTTCAGTTAATATGTCCGATAATTAATCCATCAATATTTTTCATAAATTGGCTTTAAACGTCTTTTTTATTTAACAACTTGGAGTTTCATACTCATTCAGATACAGTAACTCTTTATTTAGGCTGCTCAAATTGCGTCCGGGTGTTATGGCTACGCCCATTAAAACCAGTCTTTAGGTGTAGTCCAGATGAAGGAAGACTATCGTGATCTTCAGATTGAATAATCTAAAGATTAGCAATAAAAATCGCTTTAAAGCTACTTTCGCCCTTATGATAGGTACCATCTGATTTTGGCGTTTGAATTATAGGCAATTAGTGAAAGAATAAAAGACAATCAGGAAGGCCTATCCTCTTTCACCCTTACTCTGAAGAAAGGCCAGGAAGGTATCCTTGGAAAAAAGGGAATCTCCCGGCTACCTTGAATGGAAGGCCATATTAACTAACTTTTGGAAGGCCAGGTTGCAAAGCAATTTCATGAGAAGAATTTGATTGAAATAACTAGACAATATGAACCCAGACAGTAGACCCAGCTTAGACATCAGCAGTAGAAGCATAGGTAGCTGGAACATCCTATGTTTTTACAGTTTACTTAGTAGCTTCAGAACCTAGTTGGATAGTAAGAACCAAAAGCTAAGGCAGTTTATTATGGTGCTTATGCTAACTAAACACTTATTGCAGAAACTTGCTAACCTATGAGATGAGTCTGATCTAATAAATGAGTCTTACCTATGAGCATGATTCTTACTTTAATCCCATGAATTAACAGGCAGCAAAAAGTATTAACAAGCAGCTTACTTTGAATCTAAACGAGCAGTTCACCGCATATCTTTACAGGCAGCTGTTTGAACAGGCAGTTCATGGCATGTCTTCACTGGCAGCCCACCCCATATAGACTAGAGATACATACATTGGGGTTTAAATCACAATAAAGTTCAGTTCATCTGTTCAATAATGAAATCTATGATGCCATATTGATCATAAATAGGCCTTTTTACACCCTTTTTATTTAACAACTTGGAGTTTTTGTGGACTTGCCTTTCTATCACAACGAGAACTGGACCTGCAGGCTCTTTTTCTGTTGCTTCTACTATGAGTGATACGTAAATACTCTAGATGCCAGGAATACCCAACTTTACAGGAGCACATGCATGCTATGACCTTACTCTTTATTTCACTTGCCACTACTTATAGACAGACCTGGAACCACAGGAATCACTAGTATTTTTAGTCAGTCAGAATACCTTAGAAGCCCTGCTCGGTTTATGGGATGGAAAAAGAAAATAATTGCCTTACCCTTCTTTCTTTTACTGCCGGAAACCCAGGCAGGCTAGGACGATGGAGGCACTTACAGAACCTTTCTTTTTGTCAGGAAGGATAGATCACCCGTAGGGAAAAGTCTCTTAATACCTTATCTTTTTTATACAATCCACCTGCTAGACATACCTTTTTCTGTACAGCCCTAGCACCATGCCTTACCAGGGAATGATACAAGATCTTAGGAGCACCAGATATCGTTGAATCGGAATAGACAATCGGAATGAGGACCTTAAAGAGTATTTAAAACAAATACGTAAGCAAAAAGCCCCACTCTAATCTCTGCCACCAGCCTTTATTACCTTTCCTTCAACCAAGACTGATTCTGGTAAAAAGCGAACTCAGAACCGAGAAAAAATGAAATAAGTTACCAATCATGAAATGGCTTCACATCGAAGACTGACCCGCGATAATAGCAAAAAAGCAAGCTTACCTAGGGAATAACAATACAGGCGACTTGTTGACTTGCCCCTTAATAAAGAGAACAAAAAACTCTGCCAAATCCATGCTACAATATAGATTGGCTTGCATTAAATGACCCTGAAGCTAATTTATGAATGGTCCTTTTAGTCTAACGTACCGACGATGGTGCGGTATGTGGAAAGGTTTTCAGCCCCTTGGATGCAGCAGTTAAATAGTCATTGCAAATGGTCAGTCATCCATACCCAGCCACAGAGCTACAGTACTTTGAAAAAGGAATAAAAAAAAAAGAGGGTGTCCTAATACTAGATGCCTAGCCTAAGGAGATTCCACAAATAAGGCTTGGATGAATCACTATTTTACAAAGACTAAACCACCTTCAAGGTTCCCCCCGTACAGGTGTCGTGTAAGGCCCTGCTACTGCTCGTCTCCCAAACGAATCTTTCTTTCTTTCAATTCCGGATGGACGGCCCAACTCCGGAAACTGCTGGGTGAATAATACTTGGGATCCAAGGACGAAAAAGGGGATACGACTGCCGGAGAAGAAGGTAAATTACAGTAACCCAAGATGGTTAGTTAGTTAGTTGGATCGAGTGCTTCTGCTTCAGATTCAACTGGTTTTGAACCGATACCTCACACTCCTCCCCCACGGTCCATATCCCACGCGAACTGGTAATTGTCTCCAAAAGGCCAGTCAAGTTTCGACCACTTGACAGGCACTGGACCCGAGACGATGGTTTGATCAATTGATGTGGAATGAGTGCTTGCTTTAGGCGGTAAACTATGGTCCTTTACTTCGCTTATTGATCATCTATTAAATAACCTCACCGCTTCTGATAACCTCCTCGCCTAGGCCGCACACAGGCAAATAAGGCGCGGAGTAGCTTTAGGTTTTTTTGCTTTAGGAGCTTGGTATGGAAGGTAGGGCAGGTCTTTATGAGTCTCGTGAATCGGGTGAGGAGAGTGGATTGACTAGTTTCTAACGCGTGCTCAGGCTGAGGATAGCCAAGTACAGGATTGGCCAGTCATTCTATCTTTCCAGTCCAGTTCCATAAGCTTTTCTAGGTTGAGTAGCTTTATAGGCCCTACTCAAGAAGGCTGGTTGGATTGGCTAGTCGCCGTTGATTTGTTGAGGAAACCAAATTCCAATGCTTGTGTGCTTCCGGAAAGATGAATTTGGATAATACTTAAAGGGTAAAGCGATAGAGGTTAAAGCATGGCACCTAAGGGCTAGACGAGTAACCGTATTGATAAAGACCGAAAAGAAAATACCCTTGGCTTCAAGTTCGATCGACGGATTGCGATGCAATTCTAAGTAATCGAAAGACGAACAGAAGGCAAGGCATAGATCGCAGTATGGGAGTCGGAAAAACGGATGGATAATTTCTTCATGTCATACCCCTGAGCTCGTGACCGGAGGAATTAAGAAAGGATGGCCTTCCCTATCTCCCTGGTAAGGAATAGGAGCAGTCGCCAGTGAAATAAGAAATTAGTGAAACCTATGATCCGAGATTAGGAATGAATATAAATAAGGATCAGCTCAGAGGGTAAACCCAATGTGCCGTGGGATAAAAGGATAATCCAGGAAACAATAGAAAGGATGATTAATATACTATGACCTTCTTCCCAGGATGGAGTTATAAATTACGAACGACTCCATTCCCTTAACAGGAGAATACATAAGTTACTGGACGGACTAGGGAAATGGAAACGAATATGGTTCTTGGTCATAGAGACGGAGGTTAATACCGAAGTTGACCATCCACGCGGAGGCTGTACATATAAGTATAGAAGTCGTACTACTGTAGAACGGGAAGGAACTCAAGCCTTCATAAGCCCGTTATAGATGAAGAGCATTAGTACATATACCCCCTATTGCTCGAGGGATTATACTTCGATATTCCACCCGGGATTGGAATCTATCGTTCGTGGGTGTTTAATAGAGAGACTCGTAAATGAACCGAATATTCGTGCCCTGACACATGAGTCTCAACATGAAACATGTTAAAGGGGTGGTTGGGTGCAGTATAAACACATAGGTGGATTAGTGCTCCAGTTCACGCAAGGGAGGATCTGCAATTTGGGAGGTTATATCTAGATAGAACAGTTGCCTTCTCGCTGGGATAATATTCCATAGGTGGGCAACTTCACCTTGAAATGAATAATGTGGTTGGTTGGTCGAATCAATCCCTATCTTAAGCCTCGTCTTGCCTCTTTACCATATAAAACCCACTCATTGAAACCGCCTTACCTCCTTCCTTAGTGAGAACAGACAGAAAGAAGCGGCCCGCTCGCCCTCTCTTTCTCCCTATTGGTATGCCTCCCTCGACCTCCCTATCGTGCCTCTCCCTGGTTGGCCTTCTCCCTTACGACCGACCTCCCTCTCCATCCATCTGGCTGGTCCGATTATCGCTCATATGATTGACTATCTCCGGTAACCACCCCATAGGTAGGTCGGGCCTTTTATGTAATGAATTACCTTCCAGAGCTGCGGCTCCACTAAATGATGATTTTAACTCGTTAAAGCAAACCCAAATTCTGAGTTATCAACCCCAGTAGACAGCAGGAATAGCCTTCAGACCCTCAAACACCAATCTTTGATAAGTAAAATGTCCCTCCCCCTTCTTTGGTCGAGCGACTCCGCCCCTCTAGAATGGGCCCTGTTTATCTCCTAGGACTTTTGAGCTGCTTATAGGTCTGGTCTCACAGGGGTTGTCACTCAGGATAGGACAGGGATTCTGGGTCAAAATAAGTGTCTCTATTTTCCACCAAAACAGACAATGGCATGCTCTGGTTGCCACGACAATTGGCAGAAGGATATTCAATCAATTTGTAAGGCTGTCCGCAGGTAAGCATTCTATACGCCAGGTGATCACTTGCGAACTTGGGACCACTTAAGCATTCGTTTAGCAAGTGGGTTGTTGGTAAGGGCAGGCAGCACCCCATAGCAAGTTGAAATAGGCTTTCCAAGAGAAAGAGGACCTTATGGGAAGTACTTATTGCTAAGACCTTATGGCAATGACTAGCTAGTACCTTCTGGCTATGATCAACTATTAGAGGCTATGACCGGCTAGTAATTATTGCTAAGACCTTATGGCTTTAGACGGGGGCTTACTCTATGGAACTAAGTGCATGGACTAAGGCAAAGACTAAAGCAAGTAGTACCTTATGGCTGCTAGTCGTATTTACTGCTATGGAACTGACTGCTTAAGACTGCGGCTATGGACTACGGCTACTATGGCTACTAGCTACGGCGGCTACAGCTACGGCAGCTGCTGCTACTGTTACTACTGCTAGCTACGGCAACGGCTGCTGCTACTATGGCTACTATGGCTACTGGTTGCTGCTGCTACTGCTACAGCTACTAAAGCTACAGCTGCTACTGCTCTTACAGCTACGGCTACTACGGCTACTACGACTCTTACGGCAACTGCTACTGCTCTTACGGCTACTACGGCTAGCTACGGCTACTACTGCTGTTATGGGGAAGGCCATAGAGACAGCTACGGCAACTCTTACAGTTACTACAGCTGCTACTGCGACAGCTCTTACGGCAACGGCTGTTACTACTGCTGTTGCTACGGCTAGCTACGGGGAAGGTTAAAGCGACAGCGACTACAGCTACGGCTCAGCTACTAAAGCGACAGCTACGGCTACTACTGGTTGCTGCTGCTGCTGCTACTGTTACTGTTACTGCTACTGCGACTGCTCTTACGGCGACTGCTAGCTACGGCAGCTACTACGACTCTTACGGCAACGGCTGCTGCTACAGCGACAGCTACTGCTAGATAAATCAATACCTTTCAATTCTTATATGATAATGCGCCACATAGGGATTCGATCCAGCCGCAGGTTCCCCTACGGCTACCTTGTTACGACTTCACCCCAGTCAAAGACCCCACCGTGGTATGCGCCAATTAGACCACCCCAACCTCCGTGGGCCACACTAGTGGAACATA